>Ga0209201_1000008_pt1 | contig 366134 bp, 357 predicted proteins | sample AD_UKC055_MetaG_FD_184411 | JGI IMG/M metagenome (GOLD analysis project Ga0209201, IMG submission 184411) | Active sludge microbial communities of municipal wastewater-treating anaerobic digesters from USA - AD_UKC055_MetaG (SPAdes) (version 2) | ecosystem: Engineered > Bioreactor > Anaerobic... | reverse complement strand
GCCTGCATGAGGAAGCTACTGGTCATCCTCAACACGATGGTCAAAACAAAAACCAGCTGGCGATATGCCTGTCAATGAAAAATCCTATGAAAAAGAACTTGAATCTTAAGACAGTTGCTGTCTGGTCTATTCAGTCTATTCGGTCCTGCTAATCACCAACCACTGTGTCCATACTCACAACTATCTCTATCCGCTCGCCGCTATTCACTCACAACTATCCCTTTGCGGCCCTTTCCATAAGTTCGTTCCACCGGCTGTCCACCCATTTCTGGAACTGGCTCAGCTGTTCGATGCTCATCTTTTTGAATCTCCCCTGCCGCTCGATGTAGCTGATGACGGGGAGCCTGTTGCCTTTTTCCGCGAGGGTTCTGCTGCGGCCCGTGAAGCGTAACTTTCCGTTTTCGACCTCGAAGAGAACCACGAGCCCCGTTTCGACGGCAAGGCGCCCGATCCGGACGGTGTCCTTTGTGGGATAGGCCCACCCGGGCGGACAGGGCACGTGAATGTGGATGAAGCGGGTACCCTTGATGCGCTTGGCCCGGACGAACTTCTCATAGAGGTCGATGGGGTATGATGGGGACGTCGTGGCTACGTAAGGGAGGTCATGGGCTTCCATGATCTTGAGGAAGTCCTTTTTGTGCTGCTGCTTGGTGAGCACCGGCGTGGTCGTGGTGAGCGCCCCCATGGGGGTGGCGCTGGACCGCTGGGTGCCCGTATTCATGTACCCCTCGTTGTCGTAGCTCACGTAGATGAAGTCCGTTCCCCGCTCGGCGGCTCCGCTCAGGGACTGGATACCCATGTCGAAGGACCCCCCGTCACCGGCGAAGGCCACGACGGTCGTGTCCGTCCGGTTCAGGGCGTTGAGCCCGGCCACGATCCCCGATGCCGACGCGGCGGTGCTCGCAAAGGTACAGTTCAGGCAGGGGAGGCTGACCGGCGTGTTCGGGTAGAGACCGTGAAGCACGCAGAGGCAGCTTGCCGGAAGGGTCACGATGGTGTTCTCACGCAGCGCCTTCAGCGCAAAGCGGTAGGCGAGGGCGAGTCCGCATCCCTGGCAGGAACGGCTTCCCGGCAGGATGTATTCTCTGGCGTTCATCTTGAAAAGATTTTCAGGCATGCCATTTCACTCCGTAATGCAGTTCAGCCATGTGGTGTGTTTTTCCGGGACGCCGGACCGGACGGCCTCGACAGAGACCTTTGCGGCCTCGACGAGTTCCCGCGCTTTGACATCCCGTCCGCCCAGGCCAACAATGTAGTTGTGAATCGGCGCATGGATGTCTTTCCGGTAGAAGGCCGCTTTGAGCTCCGAGCATAGACCGCCCTCGTATCCGTAGCTGATGCTTTTTTCGAAAAGGATGATCGTCTTGGCGTCCCGGAATGCCCGGACGACGTCCTCCTTCGGGAAAGGCCTGAACACGCGGATACCGACCACACCGGCCCTGACACCCTCCGCCCGCAACTGGTCCGCCGCCGCCATGGCTTCCGCGGCAACGGAACCCATGGCGGAGAGTATGACCTCGGCATCATCGGTGCGGTATTCCCAGAGCATGCCGCCGCTGTCCCGACCGAAGGCGTCGGCGAATTCCCGGCTGGTCCGGATGATCACCTCCCGGGCGTCCTCCATCGCCTTCTGAAGCTTGTAGCGCATCTCCATGTAACCGTCGCAGAGGATCCCTTCGGCGCTCATCCTCGTGTTCGGCAGGAGAACGGGATTGATGTTTTTGGGGTTTTCCGGCGACAGGATTGTATGGGGTTTGTACGGGGGTAAAAATGAACGCACCAGGTTCGCCGCCGGGACTTCCACGGGCATCATCGTGTGGGAGAGTATGAACCCGTCATAACAGACCATCACCGGCGCGTATACCTGCTCCGCGATCCGGTAGGCCTGGATGACGTTGTCCATGATCTCCTGGTTGTCGCGGCAGTGAATCTGGATCCATCCCGTGTCTCTCTGGGAAAGGGAGTCCTGCTGATCGTTGAAGATGGACCAGGGCGCGCCGACGCCCCGGTTCACGCAGCACATGACGATGGGAAGTCTCGAGCCCGCCGCCCAGTGCAACTGTTCGTGCATGTAGAGGAGACCGTTTGCGCTCGTGGCCGTGAAGACACGGGCACCCACCGTCGAGGCCGAGATGCAGACCGTCATGGCCGAATGCTCGCTTTCCACGCGGACGTACTCCGCCCGGAGCGAGCCGCTTTCGACGTACTGGGAGAGGATCTCCGACAGCTGGGACTGGGGCGTGATGGGGTAGGCGGCAACGACCTGGACGTTGCACAGCCGGGCGGCGATGGCCGCCGCCTGGTTTCCCGTGATGATCTGGACGTTACTCATTGCCTTTTTCCTCCCGGACCATGCTGATGGCCTTGGACGGGCATTCCTCCGCGCAGATGCCGCACCCCTTGCAGTAGGTGAGATCGATCTCCACCCGGATGCCCGCCTTGACGACACCCTCGGGGCAGTATAGCCAGCAGAGGTAGCAGGCCGGCCGGCTTTTCACGGAGGGAATGCATTTTCCGTAATCGACAACGGGCTTCAGATCGCGCCAGTCGCCCGTTTTTCCCGCCTCACCGACGGAAGGATCGGCCATGGCCGAAATGCTTTTGTCTTGACTCTTCATGGGTTTTTTTCTTCGCCTTTCTCACTTTTTTCCGGTCTTGCCGGTTCCGGAGGGCTCTGTCCCTCAGGTCTTTTTCCGGACGGCGGTCCCCGCGTAAGCGGAGCGGACGACCTCGAAGTTCAGGGTGGCCGCGTCGGTCGAAAGCTTTTTCTTCAGCGCCTTCTCGATGTTGTCGAGAGAAACGAGGTCCGATGCCCGGGAAAAAGCACCGAGCATGGCCGTATTGATGACCGGTGCCCCCTCGCGGACGAGACGGTGCTTGAGGGCGATGTCGACGGCGTCCACGCAGGCCACATCCCGGCTCCCGTTCACTTTGAAATCATCGGGCTTCAGGGGCGTGTTGATGATGAGGATCCCCCCCGGCCTCAGCCTGCCTACGACGTCGACGACCCCGAAGAGTGTCGCGTCAAGAACGACGGCGATATCGGCCAGCTCGATCTGCGACACGACCCGGATGGGGTCGCGGGCGATTCTCGTGGAGGCGCTCACCGGCGCTCCTCTGCGCTCCGGGCCGAAGGTGGGGGCCGATGTCACACCCAGAAAGCCCTGCAGGTATGCCGTTTCAGCGAGGATTTGAGCTGCCACCACGGCACCCTGACCGCCCCTGCCGTGCCAGACCACTTCGTACATTTTTTTTTCTTCCATCATGTTCGCCACCAAATAAAAAAGGCCATGGTATTTTCACCCATGGCCTTTAGGAGTCTTTTTTTCTCCCTAGAATCTCCTCCTAAAAACGACGGGCGAGGGATGCAATTTCAGGCACAGAAGAGCGAGTCGCAGCAGACCCAATAGCGCTGTCAGATTCAGACTCTCTCTCCTCATGCCACCCATCGTCATTCAGGGATGCCTTTCCTTCAAAGATGATTGTTCTTTCTATAACAAAGAAAAATGGTTGTCAACAGATAATTTGCAATTTCTATGACGGCACAGGGATTGCCTTTAGCCTTTAGCCTTTAGCCTTTAGCCTTCAGTCTTTCGCCCTGTGTTTACGCCCTTCCAATACCTCGACAACCAGATCAGCGTAACGCCTGGAGGCGCCGCGGTTGGCCATGACCCTCATGCGGCCTTTGGAACCTCTCTCCTCCATCGCTTCGGGATTGCGAAGAAGCCGGTGAATACGGTCATAGAGTTCTTCGCCGTTTCGAACGGTGATACCGGTGCCGGCTTCCTCCAGCATAGCCTTCTCATCCAGGAAATCTTCCATGGAGGGCCCGTAGAGGACCACTTTCCCCCAGGCGGCCGCCTCCAGAACGTTCTGCCCGCCTTTCGGGACGAGACTTCCGCCGCAGAATACGATCGTCGCAAGACCGTAAACCTTGAAGAGTTCGCCGATGACGTCGATGACGATCACCCGTTCACCCGAGGGCTTCCGCCCGGCGCGGATTTCCGTCATACGCAGGACATCCTCGAACCCCTTCTGCCTGGCGAGTGCGGCGACCGCCTCACCCCTCTCGATATGCCTCGGCACGACGATGAGGCGCAAGTCCGGATGTTCCGGCAGGAGTTTCAGATACGCATCGAAAACGACCTCTTCTTCCCCTTCATGGGTGCTCCCGGCCACAAGGTAGCGGGATGTTTCCTCCGCGCCTGTGGCGCGGGCGATCTCCTCTCTCAACGCCGGATTCACCCTCGAGGCAAGCCCGTCGTACTTCGCGTTTCCCAGCACCCGGACCCTCTCCGGAACGGCGCCCATGGCACGAACCCTTTCGGAATCGACCTCCGATATCACGCCGATTTGCTTTACACCCCCGAGCACTGTCTCCCAGAAAGGGCGGGTTTGCGAATACCGTCCGAATGAGCGCGGTGATATTCTTCCATTGACCATGACGACGCTGATCCCGAGACGGTTACATTCCCGGATGAAGTTCGGCCAGAGTTCCGTCTCCGTGATCACGAAGACATCGGGTCTCACGAGGCCGATGACTCTCCTCACCACCGCGGGGATGTCGAGCGGGTAGTACATCAGGGCCGTCGCCTCGGGTACGAGCCTCCCCGCCATTTCCTGCCCTGTCTCCGTGCTCGTGGACAGGACTATGCAGGCCTCCGGAAGCGTCGCCCTGAGAGAGGCCACAATGGGGGCGGCCGCCGTCACTTCGCCCACGGAGACGGCATGAACCCAGATCCTGGGGCGCCCCCTCATCGATTCGACGAGGTCACGGGGGAGGCATCCCATTTTCCCGGCCACGCTTTTTCGGTACTTGCCGGTGAGGGCGATTTTCAACGCGTAATAGGGAACGAGGAAAAGGGCCCCCAGGACCATCAGGCCGTTATAGGCCGCATAAAGTAAACTGCCTCTGTCCATGTCCGTACGCTTACAGAAAGGCGTTTATTTGTCCGTCACCAAACGAGGCGACGATAGATGCCTTTCAAGCCCCTGTCAAGCCTCTTTGTGTCGAACCAGTTGACTTCCCCGCGGAAGTGGTGATATTTCTGAGTCAACCCTTGAAAGGGCCACTCGTTATAATAAACACATTCTCCGGTTCCGCAGAACCTTTCAAAGGAGGCCTTTGATGATAATGAGTAAAAGAACGTCCAGGCGTTGGGCCGTCGCGGTCGCCCTCGGTCTCGGGCTTTTTCTATTGTCCTGCTCAAAATATGAGAGACAGGTCGTCCCTTTCAAGATGCCGTCGGCATACCCGAACGCCGTCGAAGTGGCCGGGGCGGTCATAGCCGCCAGGGCCTATGACGACCCGAAGGAGGCCGGCCAGGCCTTCGGTTTCTCGATCCGGGATGCCGGTATCCTGCCCGTCCAGGTCATTTTCGACAACAAGGGGACCCATCCCCTGGAAATCGTGCCCGAACAGTCCTTCCTGATAGACACGGAAGACAACCTGTGGCCGATACTCGATTCGAGGCTTGTCTATGATCGGATCGCCAAGCAGACCGAGCTGGGCCAGGTCATGCCCGAAGGGGCCAAGTCCGCCATGCTGGGGGGCGCGGCGGGAGCCATCATCGGCGCCGCCATCGGCATCGTGTCGGGCCATAATGTCGGCGACGCGGCCATGCAGGGCGCCGCCATCGGCGCGGCGGGCGGCGCGGTCATCGGCGGGACCAAAGGGGCCACCGACGTGGATGTCCAGAGGCAGATCCGGGAGGACCTTCGGACGAGGTCCCTCGAGAGACGGGCCGTCACCCCGGGGGAGGTCGCCTACGGTTTCATCTTCTTCCCCGGCGAGGCCAAGAAGGCCAAGGAACTTCGGCTGAGGCTCAAGGAGGGGGACACGCAACTGACCTATCCCCCCATGTATTTCAAATTTTAGCCGGGCGGTGTTCTCGGGGGGGTTATCCATGCTCAAGATCGCGCCATCCATATTGTCCGCCGATTTCAGCAGGCTCGGGGATGAAATCATGGCCGTAGAAGCGGCCGGGGCGGATCTGATTCACATCGACGTCATGGACGGCCACTTCGTACCGAATCTGACCATCGGCCCGCCCGTGGTGGCCTCTCTGAGGAAGGTCACAAAGCTCCCTTTTGATGTTCACCTGATGATTGAAAACCCCGAACGCTACATCGACGCCTTCGCCTCCGCGGGAAGCGACATCATCACAGTCCACGTGGAGGCCTCCACGCACCTTCACCGGATCATCACGGCCATCAGGGAAAAGGGGAAAAAAGCCGGTGTATCCCTGAACCCGGCCACACCCCTTTCCGCCGTCGAGCAGATTCTCCCGGAAGTCCATCTCCTGCTGGTCATGACGGTCAACCCGGGATTCGGCGGGCAGAAATTCATTGAAGCCATGATCGGCAAGATACGCAGGGCAAGGGATCTCGCGGGGGTTTTGAACCCGTCGGTGATGCTGGAAGTGGACGGCGGGATCACCCTGGAAAACATCCGGGCCGTCCGGGAGGCGGGAGCGGATATCGTCGTTGCCGGCGCATCGGTTTTCGGAAGCGGTGACTACGGGAAGACCATCGGTGATATGAAGGCCCTGACGAGGGGACGGTCGTTCAAGCCTCGCGGGGCGACGGCGGACTGAGGCTCTGCCCCTTGAAATCCTTTCTCTTGATCTCCGCCAGGAAGCGCGAAACCAAAATGTCCCGGATCTCTTCGGGGGTTTTATTCAGGTTCGGTATGGTCCCGGCCTTCCCGCCGGCAATCATGTTGTGACCGCCGCCCATGCCGATCCCCGCCACCATCTTCTGGGCCACCCGGTCGGCAGAACCCCTCCTTTTCTTCGTGCGGAGCGAGAAGTACTCGATGCCTCCGTTTTCCCCCAGGCAGAGGGACCATTTCACGCCCTCCACGAGCAGGAGGAGATCGGCCATCTCGGCAATCAGGTCGACCTCGTCGGTTTGGCCCAGGTCCAGCATGACCACATCCCTGTCAATCTGGGCATTGGTGATCGCCCTTCCCAGGCGTTGGAAGTGGGATCGCGGCAGTTCCGGATGTTCGATCTTTCCCAGGGCCTTGAAGAGGATCTTGGGATAGAGAAAGCGCAATGTTTCGATATCCTTGGGACTCGTTGCCCGCCCCAGGTCACGGGTATCCGACTTGATCCCGTACATGAGCGCCGTGGCGACCCGGCGATGGACGTCCGGCAGTTCAGCCGCCATGAGGTACTCGGCCAGGATGGTCGATGTGCTGCCGTAATCGGTGCGGATGTCGTAATACTTTGCCCTCATGGATTTGGCACGGATGGGGGAGTGGTGATCGATGACGATATCCGGGATGATGTACTTGGGCAGGGCGTTGTTTCCCGCGCCGGGCTGCGAGTCTACGAGGGCGATAACGCTGAAGTTCTTGGTGTTGACATCCTGCAGGGGCTTGATGTCGATCCTGAGCTGCCTGATCATCACCCTGTTTTCAGCCCGGCCGACAATGCCGCCGTAAGCGATAACGCTGCCGACGCCCCATTTTTCATGAAGAAGATACCTCAGGGCCAGAGCAGAAGCGAGGGCGTCCGGATCGGGGTTGTTGTGGGTGACAATCAGAATTTTCCGTTTACCCTTGACGATTTCCTGGATCTTTTCAAGCCGGGCCCGTATGTCATTTGCTTCCTGAGCCATCTTGTTTCTCGACCGGGGTGATCCTGGCCCGTCAAAGGAGCGGCCAGATCTAAACAGCAAAAAGCCCCCCTAACCGGAACAACTCCTGCGCAAGACCGCGCTCGATCGTCCTGTTCTTCCTTCAGTAGTGAGGGGGGATTTAATAATTTGTTATTAAACTACAATAATTTAGGAAAGTCCACAGCTATTTTACCCCCGGCTGGTTCACAAGTACTTGATAAATCGGGCTCAAACCGATAAAAAGACGGAAGAAAAACCGGGGAGTTTGAAGCCATGCACATCCTGATCGACGGCTACAACTTCATCAGGCAATCGGAGACGCTCCGGCTCTATGAAAGGCTCAGCCTGGAGAGGGGACGTCTCGAGCTTGTTCGGAGACTTTCGGGATACAAAAAATTCAGGCCCCACCGGATCACGGTCGTCTTCGACGGGTGGCTGGGCGGACCACCCGTGGAGGAGCGCAGCCGTGAGGGGGGCATAGAAATCATCTATTCCCGGAAGGGCGAAAAGGCCGATGACGTCATCAAACGAATCGCCCGGCATGCCGGCGAGGAGATGGTCGTCGTGACCTCCGACAGGGGGATCCAGGACGCCGTGAGCCGATGCGGCGGTGCGATCATTTCATCCCGGGATTTTGAGGAACGGATGCTCCGCGCCGGCCTGTCCCCACAGCCGCTCCCCCTTCCGTCGGCAGAGCCGGAAGAGGCATACGAACACGACACCCCGGGGAAAAAGAAAAAAGGGCCGTCCAGGCGAATGCCGAAGAAAAAGCGGGTCGAACTCACCCGGTTGAAAAAATTGTGACGCGCCGCCGCTTTCAGCGGCACAGATCGATGACAAGCCTTTCAAGCATGAGCCGGGGATCCTTCCCCGTTGATTTCATGGCCACATCCGCCGCCACGAGCTGATCGACATGACGCAGCAGTCTGGCCTGTGAAAACTTCCCGGAATTTCTGAGCGCGTTGTAGATCACGAAGGGATGCTGATTGGCGAGAAAAAGCCCCTCCGCACCGACTTCGGCAGCCATTTCTTTAAGCCGGGGATAGGCCTGGGCGGAGAACTGGCCGTAATCCATCCCCGGCCGAAAGGATCGCAGCCTGCCGGAGGCCAGAATGATTTTGGCATGGAGCAGAAGGCGGATCTCCCGACTGACCATGGTCAGGATCATGAGGTGATGGACGCCCTGCCGGAAAAGATCCCGGAGATTTGCCAGCGCCCGGTTCAGATCCTTCCCGAGGATCGCCGAGATGAGCTCGAAGACGGTGCCTTCCCGCGTCTTGTCGATCACCTCCTCGACATCCTTTTCCTCGATGAGCGTTCGGTCCGCACAGTATGTCACGAGCAAATCCATGGCCTCCGCGGATTCCCTGAATTGAAAACCCGTCTTCCGGCCGAGGGCTTCCCAGGCACCGGGTGAAAGCTTTTTCCCTCGCCGGGACAGGAATGCGTCGATGTTGTCAACGAACTTCCTCTTCTGCTGCGCCTCGCCTCTTGCTTTGGCGAACGGCATTACGACGCCGCGGTCGGCAACTGCCTTGAAGACCCTTTTTCTCTTGTCCACCACGTCGGCCGTGAAGATGAGGACATGACCGTCGGGCATCCCGCCCGACAGGATTTCCTCCATGGCCCCGGCCATATCCGCCGTCCCCCCGCCTGAGGAGGAGTGGGCCAGGCACAGCTCCACGATGCGGGGCACCCACTTTTCACGGTCTGCGTCCACATCGTCCCCAAGGGCTTTTTCCCAGTCCTCATCCGATATCTTCGCCCATCCGCCGTCCCTGAGGTCCTCGAGGCTCCACCCGACCATGGAAAGAAAAGCCATGAAACTGCTTGCCGCGACGGGCGGACGGGTATCGAGGTTGTCCACGGCCCTTTTTATGAGTTCCGGGGCCGTCGAACGGGAATAGAAGAGGCGGGTATTTTTGAAGACGAAGACCTTCCTCCCGGGGAGTAAAGGGGGGGTGAGAATATCGCTGTAGAGGTCCCTGGCCTCCAGGGGGTCTCCCTCCACGACAAAGAGGTTGAATTCCCGATCCCTTTCCGGCAGGAGGAGATCGACCATCTTCTTCAGAGCTCCCTCGATGAGGTAATCCTCATCGCCGTAGAGAAGATAACAGGGGTGCGTTTTCCCCCCGGCGATTTCACTCAGGGTTTTATCCAGCGTTCCCTCTGATCGATCCTTCTTATCCGCCCTGGCCGTCATGAAACGCTCCAAAAAGATTTCGGCTCTTCCAGGAAAGGATCCGTCATCAGCAACGGGGCTTCACGAGAAGAGTCCGGTGGGATTGGAATTGTAATGGGAAGACGGGACAAAGGCAAGGCGTTTACAGAATAACGAACCTCTGTATGTGCCGGACAACTTCCTCGGGGTCGTCCAGGACCTGGATGAGATCCAGATCCTCTCGGGATATGTTGCCCTCGGCAAGCATGGTGTTTCCGAGCCAGTCCACGAGGCCCCTCCAGTATTCACTCCCCATGAGAATGACGGGGAAGCTTTTTATGCGCCGGGTCTGGATGAGGGTGAGCGCCTCGAAGAGTTCGTCCATGGTGCCGAAGCCGCCGGGGATTATCACGTAGGCCACGGCAAACTTGACGAACATGACCTTGCGGATGAAGAAATACTTGAAGTTGATCCTGATGTTGGCGTAGGGGTTCGGAACCTGCTCGAGGGGCAGGCGAATGTTCAAACCGATGGACGTCCCGCCGGCCTCGGCCGCCCCCTTGTTGGCCGCCTCCATGATGCCGGGACCTCCGCCTGTGATCACACTGAAGCCCTTCTGCGCCAGGAGACGGGCCAGATATTCGGTTTTGACGTAATACTTGTCTTCCGGCTTCGCCCTGGCGGATCCGAAGATGGTGACGGCACGTTTGACTTTGGAGAGATCCTCGATGGCATCGACGAACTCGGACATGATCCGGAACATCCGCCACGATTCACTGATCGAAAGGGCATCGATCAGATACTGCTTCTCGTCCATCTTTTGATGCCTCAGGAAGACAGAGAAAAAAGACAGGCTGAAAGAGGATGTTCAGAGTCTCAGTTCCGAGTCCGTGAGGGACCCCCGCACATCGTCTGCCCGGTTGTAAATGGTTTATCGATACCTTCTTCTCTGGACCTTGGCCAGTCTCCGGCGAGCCTCGATGGCCTTCCGTTTTTTTCTGACGGAAGGTTTCTCGTACGCCCGGCGCAGCTTGAGTTCCTTGAACAGGCCGTTCTTGGACAGCTTGTTCTTGAGAACCTTCAACGCTTTGTCGACGTCGTTATCAAAAACCTTGACCTCCAAAAAAACACGCTCCCTTCATTAATTATTCTATGATGATGGTCATGAAAGAAGGATCGGGGAACGACCCACGACGGCATCCGAGAGAATGTCCCGTCTCGACCGGACGGACCCGAAAACCCCCTTTTATATCAATGAAAACTTGAGGATTTTATTTAAATATTTTACCTTTGTCAATATAAACTTTACCTTGCTATTGCTTTTGTGTTTTTTCCCCGGGGAGGACGGACTCACCGGGGTTTTTGCCTCCTATATTCCACATATCGAGGGTATATTTCTCCCTGAAAAGGCGTTCTTTGATGCTCCTTTCTTCCTCTGAGAGTTCACCCGGTGCGATCCGGACATGGAACACCTCCTCAAAGCTTTCCAGCAGAACCCCGGTGAGTTCAAGGGGGGTGATACCCCCTTTGAGATGGTCCCGCAGGGACGTGACTGCCATCTCCATTTTCCTGACCTTCTGTTCCGTCTCCTCCGCAGGACCCGGAAGAACGGCCGCCGTTGTGACGGGATCGAAATCCAGGAGAATGGACCCGTGCTGCAGGAAAGCGCCCCTGGAACGTGTCTGGGCACTGCCGCAAACCTTGCGACCCTGCAAAAGCAGTTCGTATTGTGACGGCACGGAAAAGCAGAACGCTTCCAGTCCGCCGGGAGCATGAGATCTGCCGTCAGCCGTCATTTCCGCTTTCAAACCGAGCTTGGAAAACGCCCGCAGAATCGCCGAGCCGATGGCCCGGTAGGTCCCGAGGATCCCCCGGGGAAAGAGAGGGTGATTCTCGCCCGCGACGATGGCGTATGTGACTTCCCGGTCATGAAAAACAGCCTTCCCTCCCGTGGGCCGCCGCACAACACAGATGCCGTGCTCCCGACAGTAGGGGAGATTCACCTCACTCGCGGCGTCCTGGAAATAACCGATAGAGACGGCAGGCGGGTTCCAGCCGAAAAAGCGAAGTGTGGGGACAGGGGGTGCCGCGCCGGCATGGCGAAGCAGGGCCTCATCGGTGGCCATGTTCTCGAAAGCGCTTGCGTCGGCAAAAGGCAGATAACGCCAGGTTTCCATGATCGGCTTTATGGTCGAGACAGGCAGTCAGAATGCATCGGCGGCGCTCCGCGCCATGATGAAAATTTCAAATGACGGGCACGTCATGACATGGGATGGACGGGCGACCGCGAGCGGGTCGGAGCGGTATCAGAGGATCGTTATACTCTTCGGAATTCGGGTGAGGACCTCACAGCCCTCCTTCTTCACGAGAACGGAATCCTCGAGCCGAATGCCCCATCGGCCGGGAATGTAAACGCCCGGTTCAACCGTCACCACCATGCCTTCCTGGAGCGTGCCGTTCGAGGCGATCGAAAGACGCGGAGCCTCATGCACATCAAGCCCGATGCCGTGTCCTGTCCCGTGAGAAAAATATTTTCCATACCCCCCCTTCTCGATAGACCGGCGGGCGATGTCGTCGATTTCCCTGCAGGCAACACCGGCCCTTATGGCGTCCAACGCCCTGTCATGGGCCTCTTTCACGGTTTCGTAAGCCTTTTTCTGGCTCCTGTTCAGTCGCCCTATTCCGAAGGTGCAGGTTTCATCGGAGTGATAGCCGCCGTAGACGGCACCGAAATCCATCACGACGAGATCGCCTTTTTTGAGCCTCCGGGACCCGGGCTTGGCGTGGGGCAGGGCCGCGTTTTCCCCCGATGCGATAATGGCTTCGAAGGCCAGGGCTTCGGCACCCTGCTGCCGGATGCGGTAATGGAGTTCCAGAGCGATATCCGACTCCCGCATGCCCGGTTTGACAAGGGGGAGGACGGCCTCCAGGGCCTTTGTCGAAATCTGCACGGCTTTTTTTATCAAGGCGATTTCCTCCCTGCTCTTGACGGACCGGAGATCGCCCAGGTGGTCGTCGGTGACTGCCTTTAACTTGATGTTTTTGAGTTTTTTTAAAAGCAGGGCATAGAACTCGTAACTGATGGCGGCTGCTTCAAAACCAAGCGTTTTCACCCGCAGGTCTGAGGCGATCTGCTCGATGCCCGCCGCCTTGTCCCGGTATTCGAATACCCGGATTCCGCGGGTCTGCTTCCGGGCCTGGGTGGTATAGCGGCCGTCGACCAGCAGGACCGCCTGGTCTTCCGATACGATCAGGGCCCCATCGCTGCCCGTAAACCCCGTCAGGTACCGGATATTCTTGATCCCGAGAAAAAGGACGGCGTCCACACCCCGGCTGGCCATGACGGCATGAACGGCAGCGAGCCGACTGTTGGAACGGGTGGTTTTACGCACCATGGTTTCTCACCTTCTCCAGGTTTTGCAGCCACCTGTTGAGTTCCCTTATGACCTCCCCCCCGTCGCCCTCCGGCCGGTGGCTCCCGGGCCTTGCCGGGATAAGGTTCTTCAGGTTCCCCAGCTTCTGTCTCACTCTCTCGTTCCCGGGGTCCTTCGAGAGTATCTCCTCCAGTATGTTCCGGGCCTGTTCAAAGTGACCCTGTTCGATGCACAGGTCCGCAAGGGTCAGGGTGCGGAATTCCTGAGACACACGCGAGATGTCCGTCTCACCGGGCAGGGGTTCGTCCTCCTCGCTTTGCAGGGCCGCCGGGCCCCCCGCGGGGGCGGTACCCTCGGAGAGTTTCAACTCGAGGGATTCTTCGGGGTTGAGCATTCGAAACTGATGGTAGGATTTCCTGGCCTCCGCCAGAAGTCCTTTCTTCTGGTAGATGTCCCCCATGTACCTGAAGACGTAGGACCAGCGCTGAAAATCATCCTCCAGGCCCCGCAGGATATTCAGGGCGCGGTCAAGCTCCTCCAGTTTGAACCACGCGTACCCGAGGATGACCCTGGCTTCAACATCGCCGGGGTACATCTCCAGTCGCTCCTGGGCGAGGTCGATAGCCAGATGGTAAGAACCCTGGTTCAGATAATACTCGGCCTCCCAGATCAGATCCGTCATCTCCTTGAGATTTCCGTCCTTCAAGAGCGCCTCCTTCAAGAGCGGCAATACTGGGACAATTTATTAATAACATTCATACCTTACTGTCGATTGACTTGTAACACACCCCCCGGGGTGTGTCAAGGATGAAACAAAGGGCGACATCCCCGTCATATCCTTCTACTATCCCGGGCCCTTTTGGAAACCTCCAATCCCGGGAAAAGGGCACGCATCGATAGTCATTTATTTGACATGCGTCAAATAAATGACTATGACCTTTACCTTGCCATGCAATCAGCCCCGGGGAGGTATGATTGATAAGTATTTGATTTGCAGTGATTTTATTGCGCCGGGCCGAGGGAACCTTTACGCGGGCAGGTGAAGAATCCGATGATTGGATGTGTTGACGGGGGGTTGCAGGGCCTTCATCCCGCTCATGCGGGATGAAGGCTTGCAATGGACAGGAACGTCACGACTGAAAGGAGGATTAATTCTTGGCCAGGCCCTCTCCCTCTCGGAGAACCTTGGGTGTCACGAAGATCAGGATTTCCCTTTTGGTGTTGTTGATATCCTCGGCTTTGAACATCCACCCCAGGACGGGAATGTTCATGAACCAGGGAACACCGCCCACCGTCTTTTGTTCAGTGAGCTTCCGGATACCGCCGATGACGAGGGTTTCGCCGTCCTTTATCACGACGGTGGAATCAACTTCTTCTTTGTTGATGGGCGGATTTCCCAGCACCGAGCGCGTGTAATCCGCGAAGTCATTGTTGCATTTGACCTCCAGGGAGATCTTGCCTTCCGGTGTCACCGAGGGCTTTACGTCCAGCTTCAGAACCGCCTCTTTGAACTGAACGGTCCTTGTGACGACGCCGCCGGACACCGACTCGATCACGTAGGGAATTTCTTCACCCTGCTTGATCGTCGCCTTGACGCCGTCGAGGGTCGTCACCTTGGGCGACGAAATAATCCTTCCCTCGGTTGTGGAATCCAGGGCATGGAGCTGAACGTCCAGAATGTACTTGCTCGAACCGGCGATCACGCCGAAGGTGGGCACGCCGGAGAAAATGTAGGGGAAGTTGACGGCCAGAGAACTGTTGGTCACACCGACACCCGACCCGGCGGAGTAGGGCGGGTTCGAAAGATAGGTGCTGATGGTGTTGGGCAGCGACGTCGGGGTCGGTGCATACCCGGCACTGCCGCCGAGAGCGCCCAACTGCGAGGTGCTCCAGGATCCCAGCACGCCGGCACCCCACTGAACACCAAGCTTCCGGATGAAGGTTTCGCTGGCCTCTACAATCTGCGCCTCTATGGAAATCTGCGGCAGCTTTCCGCGGGACACGGCTTCCTTGAGTCTCTGCTCCTCTGCCTTCTTGATCTTGTCCGCCGGCAGGACGGTGATGACGTTGCCTGAACGTTTCATCCCGAGACTATGGGCATCCATGATCGTCTCCAGGGCCTGATCCCAGGGGACTTCCCGGAGCTGCATCGTCACGGAACCTTTCACGTCATCGCCTGAAACGATGTTGAGACCGCTGGCCTCGGCGATGAGCCGCAAAACGTTCTTGATGTTCGCGTCCTGAAAATCAACGGTGAGTTTCTGGCCCGTGTACTGCCGTTCGCCGGCATAGGTCGTCCGTGTGCTGTTCTTGGCCGGTGCGTATGCCTTCTCGACATTCTCGGCCTTTGCGACCTCTTTATTCTCTTCGGCTGGATTCTTCTGCGCCAGGGCCGAAACGTCGATATCCACAAAAACCCTGTCGGCTTCGTCTTTCACAACGTAAGGCGCCATCTCCCTCATGTTGATCTTGAAATAGGCCCAGGTTTTGCCGTCGACGGTCTCTTGGGTGGCCACAATACGATCCACGACCCTCAGCGTCACGTCATCGAGCTTCTTCAACTTGTCAGGCGGGACCTGGACATTCTCGAGCTTCACGGCCAGCGTTTCGGCCGATTCCCGCGCGACGTTGTACCCCGTGAGTTTCGATACAACGAAGGTAATTCGTTCTTTACCCTCCAGTCGCTCGAATATCACGTCCTCCAGGCTGTTCAGACCCTCGGTCTTGGCAGGACTGACGACGGCCCCTGCCTGTCCCGGAGGCGCGCTTTCCGTCCCGTGGAGAACGGTCGCGAATCCAAAAACGGCGCAAAGCGCGATCATGCAAGGAATCCAATTCAGTATTCTTTTCGGTTTCATAATCTGCCCTCTTTTTCGTCTTTATGAAGCTTTATGACTGTTCGCTGCGTCTTGTTCTTTCCCGATCCATCAAAAAATCTTTCCTCGACGATCATCCGATCCCGCAGGATTTCGGCGACCCGACCGTGGTTATGACCGATGAGCGTTCCTTCGGAAATGATATAGCCTTTGCCCTTGGAATCCTCCACCATGGCCGCTTTTTTGTAGCTGCCGAGGGCGATGCCGACCAGTTTGAACTGGTCCAGCCCCACTTCCTGGAGGGGTGTCCTTGCCGCCATATTCCGGCTGGGCTTGCCGGGCGTGACCTTGGCCACCTCGAGGTTCAGATAGGGTTTGAAAGGATCGGTTTTTCCCTTCGCTTCGTAATGATAGGAAGCCGCCTCGTCCGCCGGCTTCTGGATCTCAGCCGCCTTCTGGGTTTCGGCCGCCTTTTCTGCTTGAGCGAGACCCTGGACAGGCCATGCAACCAGCATCATCGAGACGAAAAACACGGCGAATACCTTCCAGCCCAGGCTGGCCTTTTTCAACAACGATCTGTTTCGATACCCTGAAACGGGCCGCAGAAAATGATTGCGCATGATCCCTTATCCTCGCGGTTGCTGGGGGTTCTTTTCCGGTGGCTTCTTGGCCTTGTCGTCGACTTTTTTGGGCGGCTCGGCCTTCTCTCCGAACATATAAGTCTTGATCAGGCAAGTCGTCGTGAGGTTCGACTTGCTCTCATTTTTCGGTTTTTCCATGGCGATATTGGAGATGTTGACGATTCGGGGCAGTTTTGCGACCCGCTCGAAGAACTGCGCCGTGTCGTGGTATCCGCCGTTCACCGTAATCTTGACCGGAAGCTCCGCATAGAAATCCTTCCAGACAGGCGCCATCGGTTCGAAGAGAAGGAACTCCACGCCGCCGTATCCCCCGGCCTCCGAGACGGATATCAGCAAGCCCGGGATCTCTTTCTGCTCGGGAAGCTTTGCCATGGCGATCTCGAGGTCCTTCTTCAGGTTGGCAATTTCTTTCTCGTACCGCTTCATTTCTTCTATCACCACTTGCTTCTGTGCGATCTGCTGTTTCAGGCTGGCGAGATTCTCTTCGAGCTTGCTTTTGTCCGAAAGGGCCTTCTGGAGATAGACGGAGTAGTAGGCAAATCCCAGAAGAAGAAAAACCACAATGATGAGCATGGCCTTCCGCTTCGGCGGCATGTTCTTGATGTCGTCTAATGTGAGTGCCATTGTTACAACCCCTTCTTGAGACCGCAGGACAGCGTGAACTGTTTCACCTTGTAACCCACGAGCTCCGTTTGCTTGGATGCGACAAGATCGACGGACCGGAAGAATCTGGATGCCTCCAGGTTCTTCATGAACTTCGCGATCGTGATGTTATCTTTTGCAAAACCCTCGATTTTCATCTCGACGTCCGTCTCCGTCATGTTCTTGACCCACAGCTGTCCGGCCGGAACCATACCGGTCAGTTCATCGAGGAAATAGACGGGGTCGAGTCTGTTGCGATCCAGGGCGTTGATGATCTGCAGTTTTTTCTCGAGGAGATCCTTGTCCTTTTTGAATTTTCCGATATCCAGGGTGATCTGGGCGAGTTTCTTGAGCTCATTATCGCTCTTGCGGACTTCGGCCTTCAACTTGTCGATGCTCTGCACCATGTAGAGGTGAACGGCACCGAACAGCAGCAGACCCAGACCGATCACAAGGAAGAGGGCAAGTCCCTCACGCTTTGTGTGGACCTCTTTTTTCTTTTCTCGATAAGGAAGAAGGTTAATTTTAATCATTTGTCTCCAATCCTCCTCAGGGCCAGACCCACGCCGACAGCCGCCTGCGGACCTATCGTTTCAATATCCGCCGGGCTGAAAACCTTCCGGTCATAGGAAATTTTCTTGAAGGGGTTCACAATTTCCGTATCGATATTCAACCGCTCTGTAAGGGCCCGATCCAACCCGGCCAGTTTGGCGCCGCCCCCGCACAGGAGCACCTGCTTGATGTATTTGCCGGGGTAGGTCGACTTGAAATAATCCACGGATCGCTCGACTTCGAGGAGAAGCGGCTCGGCGCAATTGATCAGGTCTTCCTTGAGATTTTCCGGTTGCCCGTTTTCTTTGGCCGCTCCCAACTTGACCCTTTCGGCCTCCTCGAATGAAACCTTTAATTTTTCCTGAAGGTTTTCCGTGACGGTGTACCCGCCCATGGAAAAATCCCTCGTGAAAATAGAGCCACCCGCCTTCAGGACATTGATATTGGTCATGCTGGCGCCGATGTTGACGAGCACGACGACGTCGTCGAGTGCGAAATCGTAGTTTTCCTCGTACATCGTCTCCAGCGCGAAGGAATCCACATCCACAATCGCCACTTCGAGGCCGGCTTTTTTGACGGCACCGACGTAACTTTCGATGACTTCTTTTTTCGACGCCACGAGCAGCACGTCCATCTGGCCCGGGTTGACATCGCTCCCCCCGAGGATCTGGAAATCGAAATTCACCTCGTTCATATCGCCGAAGGGGAGGTACTTCTCCACCTCGTCGCTGATCAAATCACGGAGCGCCGCCTCGTCCATGGAGGGAAAGCCGATCTTCTTGACAATGACGGAATAACCGGAGAGAGACGTCACCACATTCTTGGTTTGACAACGGGATTGTTTGACGAGATGTTTCAGCCGATCGATCAGAACACCCGGCTGGACGAGGTGACCGTCGGCGATGACCCCCCTGGGAAGCGGGACCTGGCTGTAGTTATTCAGGGTATAACCCTCCGAATTTTCAGTGACTTCGGTCAGCTTCAGAGAACTCGAGCCGATATCCAGTCCTGCAATTTTCTTCTTTCCCGCGAATAAGTTCTTGATTGTCAGCATGAGATCCTCTTTCGGAGTCTTGATTCTTTTGGTGGACCGCCGTTAAACCGTCTTGAGATTTCCCCTCACGGCCGAGACGTTTTTAACGCCGTGGCTCCGGGCTTCTGCATGCAGCCCTTCACACGCCTCGACCAACGGCCATAGAATTAAGCAAGCAATGTGCCATGTTCCGGGTATCTCTAAGAAATCTGGAAGGTTAAACCTGGACGGGGGGGGGTGGCAGGGGCCAGCAAGTTATGAGGACTAAAGATAAAAAACCCCTGCCCTGCCGGGAGAGGCTTCACCGGGAAGCAGTCAATGGGTTATTGTTTTCTCGCCGCCGATCCTGCTTTTGCCAGCTGGCTCAGGGCTTGGTTTCATCACTCATCCGGTAAACGATGTCGCCTTTTTTGACCATTCCGAGCTCATCCCTGGCCAGCCGCTCGATGTATTTGGTGTCTTTTCGAAGGAGGAGGATCTCCTGTTTCAACTTATTGTTTTCTTTGAGCATCCGTTCATTGGTGACGCTCAATTCCTTCACCATTTGTTGCACTTTATAATTGTCGATCAGGCCCTTCTTCCCGAAGAGTATCAGGAAGCCCATCACCAGAAGGATGATCATGATGACCCTTCTTCCAAGCTTCATGGCCTCTTGCCTGACCTTCCCGAAACCCTGACCCGGCTATTTCGTCTACAGCCCTTCCGAAGGCAGAAGTTCCTGGGGCTCCCCCAGGACAAACTCTCCCCTCTCAATCCAGGACTTCAGGGTCTCTGCGATCTGCCGCGCCTTGTAATAACTGGACAGAGGCGCCGTGGGAATCACCTTGTTGTTGATGGCGATCTGCCCGCTTCTCAACGCCTTGTAGCTGACCTCCCCGAGGCTCTTGAGCTCGCCGCCGTGCGGATAGTCCTTGCCGTAGTCGTAAACCTCGGTGTAGATGTCCTCATCCTTGACGGCGGTATATCTCGCGAGATCCTCATTCAGGATGGGTATGGGGATGCCGATGCCGACATAGAGGGATACCCCGTACCCCAGCATGCTGGCACCGACCAGCCAATCGGGACTCATGTCCTTCAGATTGCCGATGGCCGCGATGGTGCCGGCGCCGCTTTTCGGCACGCCATTGTCGTTCCTCGGCACATGCGGGTTATGCTGCGTGCCGGGCCACGCGACGAAACCCTGCGCGCCGCCGAGAAAAATCCGGGTTCCGATGCCGATCGTCATGTAGTAGGGATCGTTGAACAGCGGACTCAACTGCCCCGACGTGGAATAAGTCGCGTTCGCCATGCGGGGCCGGATGACCCCCATGTAGGTATAAATGGTCTTGTCGGACTGGTTGACGGCGCAACTGTAGTTCTGGTAGGCGTTCCTCGGGTTGAAGAGGATGGCGTCCCGCATGTCGCGGAGGGTGATGTTCCGTTCGAACCGGCGGGAGGGGTAACAGTCTGTGCCGTAGCCTTCCGCCCGGAGCCGGATGCTGTTGCCGGCCACCAGATCTTCAATGACGTGACCGCCGCCGTAATTGAACTCTCCCGGATGGACGCTGTTGAGGGGATCGCCCTCGACGACTTCCGTCGCCCCGATGTAACAATCCACGGCCGCGATCCCGCCGTAGGCCGGCACGTCGTTGAGCCACAACTTCATGGCCTTAATTCGGGGAGAGGCGTGACCGAAGTTCAGGAAAGCCCCGGAGGAACACATGGGACCGAAGGTCCCCGTCGTCACGACGTCCACCTTTCTGGCGGCCTCCACCTCGCCGTGCTGCTCGACGATGCCGATCATCTCCTCGGCCGTGACCACGACAACCTTCCGTTGCCGGATCTTTTCGTTGATTTCCTGGTAGGTCTTCTGGACTTTCCGCTTCTTCATGTTTCGACAACCCCGCCCGCAAAAATCCCTTCACCCGGTGTGCCCGAAACCGCCGCCCCCCCTTGCCGTGGGCTGCAGGGAAGAGGCCGAATGCCATGAAACCCTGCAGACCCGATGGACGGTCATCTGGGCAATTCGATCCCCCCGTCTGACCTCGAAGGGCTCCTGCCCGTGGTTGATCATGATGACTCCGATCTCGCCGCGGTAATCCGCATCGATGGTCCCGGGGGTATTGAGAAGTGTGACCCCGTTTCTGATGGCCAGTCCGCTTCTCGGCCTGATCTGGGCCTCGTATCCCGGGGGCAGCGCGATCCGGATTCCCGTCGGGATGACCTTCCTTTCACCCGGCTGAAGGATTTCCGCTTCCGTCACGGCCGCAAAGATGTCCATTCCCGCCGCGCACTCCGTCATGTACCGTGGAAGATCTATGTCATCACAACCGGGCAGTTTCTCGATGGACACCTGAATCTTTTCCATGGTTACAAGTGGGCTGCGCCTTCCAGGTCCTTTTCGGACACATCTCCGAGGGCGGCCAGCGACAGGGCAGAGGCGTCGAACAGCTCAGCGGTCAAAGCCCGTATATCCTCCTTCTGCACGGCATCAATATGACGAACGATCTCCTCGTAGGAGATGTGACGCCCGTAATAAATTTCATTCGTCGCGAGCTTGGACATCCGGTTATCCGTGCTCTCGAGTCCGAGCAGCAGGTTCCCCTTGATCAGTTCCTTTGCCAGCTGCATTTCACGGTCCGTGAGGTGCTCCCTCTTCATGCGCCTCATCTCTTCCAGGATCAGCCCGATGACATCTTTGACCTTCTCCCGCGATGCCGCCACATAGATATTCAGCATCCCCACGTCCCGGTAGGAAACGATGTAGGAGCGGATGGCGTAGGCGAGTCCCCTCTTCTCCCGGATTTCCTGAAACAGTCTCGAGCTCATGCTGCCGCCGAGGACCGTATTCATGAGGATTCCCGCGAACCTCCGGGGGTCTACATTGGAGGGGGCCGGCGTCCCGATGATCAGGTGGGCCTGGCCAAGGTCCCGCTCGATGCAGGCCCTTCTTGACATCGGGATCGGCAACGGCGCCTGAACCTTTTCCTTGTACCCCTCCATGATCCCGAAGGCGCCCCGTACCATCTCGACGAGCCTCTCGTGCTCCAGGCGCCCGGCCGCTGTCAGCACCAGGTGGTTGCCCCTGTATTTTTTATGGAAGAACTCGAGCAGCGCCTCCCTGGTAAACCCCTGGACGGACTCCTTCGTCCCGAGGACAGGAAGGCCCAGGGGATGACGATTCCAGAAGATCCGTTCGAAGAAATCATGGATGTATTCGTCCGGCGTGTCCTCCACCATGTGGATCTCCTGCTGCACGACGGACTTTTCCTTTTCGACCTCCTGCGGGTCAAAGAGCGAGCGGCTGAAGATATCCGCCAGGAGTTCAATGGAAAGCGGCAGGTGGTAATCGGGAACTTTCACATAAAAGGCGGTCAGCTCTTTGCCGGTGAAGGCATTCATGATTCCGCCGACAGAATCGACCTCCGAGGCGATATCAAAGGCTGATCGGCTCTCCGTGCCCTTGAAGAGCATGTGCTCGATGAAATGGGCCGTCCCGTTGATGTCTTCGTTCTCGTGACGGGAGCCGCACCCGACCCACACACCCATGGACACGGACCGGACGTGATCGATCTGTTCCGAAATGACCTTTATGCCATTATCGAGAACGGTTTTTCGGTACATTCTCCCCCAGGGCATCCTTGCGGCTCAAGCGGATCTTGCCGCTGCGGTCGATTTCGATCACCTTGACCGGGACCTTATCGCCTTCCTTGACCACGTCGGTCACCTTGTTGACCCTCTTGGTGTCGAGCTGGGAGATATGAACCAGCCCCTCCGTACCGGGCAGGATCTCAACGAAGGCCCCGAAGTCGACGACTTTCTTCACCGTGCCAAGGTAAACCTTTCCGATTTCCGCTTCTTCCGTCAGCCACCGGACCATCGCGATGGCGCGCTCGGCCGCTTCCGCGTCATTGGAGGCAATCATCACGGTCCCGTCGTCTTCCACGTCAATGCTCACTCCCGTTTCACTGATGATCTGACGGATATTCTTTCCGCCGGTTCCAATGACGTCCCTGATCCGGTCGGGCTTCACCTTGATCGTGGTGATCCTCGGTGCGTAGGCGGACAGGCTCTCTCTCGGTTTGTCGATGGTCTCCTTGATCCGCCCGATAATGAAGAGTCTTCCCGCCCGGGCCTGGTGCAGCGCCTTCCTCAGGATGTCTTCCGTGATGCCATCGATCTTGATGTCCATCTGCATGGCCGTGATGCCCTTGTCCGTTCCGCAGACCTTGAAATCCATGTCGCCGGCGTGATCTTCGTCTCCGAGGATATCGGACAGCACGACCACGTTCTCCCCTTCCTTCAGGAGCCCCATGGCGATTCCCGCCGCCACCCCTTTGACCGGGACGCCCGCATCCATGAGGCACAGGGCCCCCCCGCAGACGGAGGCCATCGAAGAGGACCCGTTGGAGGAGAGAATGTCGGAAACGATCCGGATGGTGTAGGGAAACTCCTCCTGCGTCGGAAGCAGCGGGAGCAGGGCCCGCCTGGCCAGGGCGCCATGGCCGATTTCCCTTCGACCCGGTCCCCTCAAAGGCCGGACCTCACCGACGCAATAGGGCGGGAAATTGTAGTGCAGCATGAAGGCCCTGTACTCCTCCCCCGCGGCATAATCCATGCGCTGCTCATCGGAAGACGTGCCGAGCGTGAGCGAAACCAGCGCCTGTGTCTCTCCCCTGGTAAACAGCGCCGATCCGTGCGTCCTGGGGAGGATTCCCACTTCACAGGAAATGGGCCTGATGTCCGTATTGCTGCGGCCGTCGATTCTCCGCTTCTGCTGCAGGATCATTTCCCGGAGAATCTTTTTTTCCAGCTCGTCCAGGGCGTAATTGATCTGGGGGCCGAGCTTGGGATCTTCCACCGTCGTGCGGGAGAGGATTTCCTCCCTGATTTTCTCCAGTGTCGAGTGCCTCGCCTGCTTCACCGGCATGACGTAGGCCTCCCGCATTTTATCCTCGGCCTCCGAGACGACTTTCTGCCGCAGGTCAGGATCGATCTGGACAGCCTCGACGGCCTTCTTGGTCTTGCCGGCAGCCTTCCGGATTTCATCCTGTATTTCGATCACGGGCCGGATGGCCTCCAATCCAAAGCGTATGGCCTCGACGGCGGCATCCTCGTCTATCTCGCGGGCGCCACCTTCCACCATGACCAGGTTGATATCGAAGGGACGGCCCCCCGTGCCGGGGAGCACTTTTCTGCCCACCATGAATATATCAATGTCGCTGTCCTCCATCTGCTTGCTCGCGGGGTTGCAGACATACTTCCCGTCGATACGGCCCACCCTCGCGCCGGCAATGGGTACCTCGAAGGGAATGCTCGCTATCTGCAGTGCGACGGATGCCCCCAGCATGGCGGCCACATCGGGATCGTTTTCATTGTCCAGGGACAGTACGGTGGCGACCAGTTGCGTTTCATCGCGGTACCCGTCCGGGAAGAGCGGCCGGATGGCCCTGTCGATGATCCGGGAAGTCAGGATTTCCCGCTCGTTGGGTCTTCCTTCCCTTTTGAAAAAACCGCCGGGAATCTTTCCCGCCGCAAATGTCATCTCCTGGTAGTCCACGGTCAGCGGCATGAAGTCCAACCCTTCCCTGCGGCTCTTCGCCGACACCACGGTGACGAGGACCACCGTGTCTCCGTATGTGACGAGCACACCGCCGTCGGCCTGGCCGGCCACATAGTTGATCTTCAGGAAAATCTCCCTCCCCGCAAAGGATGTTTTAAATATTTGATTCATTCTGCGTGCACCTCTTCGTAGAAACGCAAAGTCGGACCCCCGCCTCGAGCGCTGACGGGGCCCGTTGATGTATTTATACAGCTTACTTTCGGAGTCCCAGACGTTCAATCAGCTTGCGATAACGATTGACATCCTTGTCCTTCAGGTACTCGAGAAGCCTTCTTCTCTGCCCGACAAGTTTCAGAAGTCCCCTGCGGGAATGATGATCCTTCTTGTGGACCTTGAAATGTTCCGTGAGATACTCAATCCTTGCGCTGAGAAGCGCGACCTGAACTTCCGGCGAGCCCGTATCCTTGTCATGGGTCTTGTAGTTGCTGATGATTTCCTTTCTTTTGTCCAAATCCAACACCGCTCTGATCCTCCCTTTGTAAATTTCCTTTTATAAATTTCCTTCCGGATTCTGTTTCACCGTCACTTCCGGATTTTTTTCTTCAATCGTTGAACACCCGCAGGATTTCCATGACCCGCTCCGTCAGATCGGCATTCTTCCGGTCGGGAGGACGGATCATTCTCGCCACCGCTACCAGCTTGAAATCACGGGTGATTAACTTTATCACATCTCCGGCGGCAAGAGAAGGGATTTCCTTTCCCGCGAGGCTTTCGACCGTCGGCTGATAACCTTTCCGCAACCGCTCAGCCAGCGCATCCTCCACCACAACCTGATCCAGCCCCGAAAGCGCCTCCGACATGGTCATCATACTCCGCTCCAGACGGTCCCGGAGGAAGGTCTCCTCTTTTCCTTCGAGGGAGACCGCCATGGCCTCTAGGAAGGGCCCGCTTTTCGTCCTTCTCAATGCGCTGAGGCATGCGCCGCACCCCAGACGGTCCCCGACATCGGAGCACAGCGACCGGACATAAGTACCCCGGGAACAGGAAACCCGGAAGACCACGTCGGGGAGCTGAATCGACTCGAGGGTTATCCCGAAAATAACGATACGCCTGGGCGGGATATCCACGGGCTGCCCCTGTCGGGCCCATTTGTAAAGTGCCCGCCCCTTGTATTTGATGGCGGAATAACGGGGTGGACGCTGCTGGAGTTCCCCCTGAAACCCCGCGAGAACCTGTTCAATGTCGTGAGCATCCACGGCGACGTCCTTCTGCGCCAGAACTTTCCCCTGGATGTCCAGGGTGTCGGTCGTGGTGCCCAGGCGCATGGTCACCCGGTATTCCTTGCGTTCCTCCGCGAGGAACGGCACCAGTTTGGTTGCCTCGTCGGTGCAGACGGGGAGGACGCCCGTCGCGAGCGGATCCAGCGTACCCGTGTGTCCCGCTTTCCTCACGCGAAGAATCCTTTTGACATCCTGCACGACATCGTGAGAGGTCCTGCCGGCCGGCTTATCGATTACGACGATCCCGCTCAGTCGCACCACTGACAACCGCTTCCACAAGCTTTGCTTTCACGCTTTCGAGGTCTCCGGCGATTCTGCACGCCGCCGCGCTGTGATGTCCACCCCCACCGAACACGCCTGCGATTTTCTCCACATCCACGCCGCCGCGGGAACGCAGGCTGACCTTGAATAAGCGATCGCCGATTTCGCTGATAAAGGCGGCCACCTCGACCCCCTCGATCGATCGGGGAAACTCGACAAACCCATCCGTATGCTCCCACAGGGCCTCCGCCTCCTCGAGCATCGTCCGGGTGACGTGAATAACAGCCATCTTGCGGTCCCGGTAAAACGCGAGCGTTTCGAGCGCCTTTGCCAGCAGTTTTATCTTCTGCTCGGGGTTGTTCTCGTAAATCCTCTGGGAGATCCACCAGGGATCGGCTCCCTTTGCCACGAGATCACCGGCAATCCTGAAGGTCTTCCGGCCCGTGTTGGAATAACGGAAAGCCCCCGTGTCCGTCAGGATGGCCGTGTAGAGGTTGATGGCTATATCCTTTGTGATGTTCACATCCAACTCCCGCATGAGCCGGTAGACGATCTCCCCCGTCGAGCTGGCTGCCGGTTCCAGCAGGGAAAGGTCGCCGAAGGACCCGTTGGAGATATGGTGATCAATGTTGATGATGTTCCGGATGGCGCCCACCCGGGGTGCCTCCTCCCCCACCCGGTCTATTTCACTGCAATCCAGGATAAAGACGGCATCAAAGGCCTTCCCGGTATCCAGGCTGTTCACAATCGAGTCGGACGCCGGAAGGAAGCGGTACATCCGGGGGGTGGCGTCCCGGTTGTAAACGGATGCCTCTTTCCCCATGTCCCGAAGCATGAGATAAAGCGCGAGTTCCGATCCGATGGCGTCCCCGTCGAGCCGGACATGCGACGTAATGAGGAATTGCCCGCTCGTCCGGATAATTTCAGTGATCTTCTGGATTGCCCTTCCCGTCTTTTTCATGAATCTCCATCAAGAGTCTGTCGATGCGGGAGCCGTATTCAAATGACTTGTCGTAGAAGAAGAACACATCCGGCATGTAACGCAGGTTGAGGCGCTTGCCGAGTTCCCGCTTAAGGTATCCCCTGGCCTTCTCGAGTCCCGCCTGAAGCTCCGCATCCAGCCTGTCCTTCCCCATCTGAACAAAATAAATTCTTGCCGAACGCAGATCGTCACTCATCTTGACGTCCGTGATCGTGAGCAGCCCGATCCTCGGATCCCGGATCCGCCTCAGCAGGATATCCGAGAGCTCAGCCTTGATCAGGTCCGCGACCCGATCGGCCCTTTTGAAAGTCATCTAGAAGATCCTCAAACTCATCAACCCTGCCGTCCTCCACGATGTCGCTGTAATTGACGATCTCGACTCTCGTCTTCAGGACCTCCGCCAGATGCATCTCCTGGACAAATTGCAGGATGTTGTCAATCTTCCCATTGACGAAACGACGGTCATTGCCGACAACGCTGAACCCGATTCTCCCCTTCTTCCAGTGGTCATTCTCCCCGATCTCCGCGATCGAGACGTTGAACCGGTTCTGCGTTCTTCGAATGATGCTTTTGAGAACGCCCCGTTTGGCCTTCAGGGAGTTGCTTTCATGGATCCAGATATCGATGATGCCGACACCGACAACCATGATGCGGTCTCGCTACGCTCGACGTGGAATGATGGAATGTTGGAATATTGGAAAGGGAAAATGCTTCTTCCTTGGATCACACCCATTATTCCAATATTCCATTACCCCAACAATCCAATCAAAGCTTTCGTTCCACTTTTTCTTTCGTGTACGCCTCGACCACGTCGCCCGTCTTGATATCGTTGAAATTTTCCACGGCGATGCCGCATTCGAGGCCCGCGGCCACCTCCCGCGCGTCGTCTTTGAACCGCTTGAGTGAAAGGATCTTCCCGTCATAGACAACGACGCCCTCCCTCAGGAGTCGCACATTGGCGTTTCTTGAAATTTTCCCGTCGGTGACATGGCTCCCGGCGATGGTCCCCACCTTGCTGATCTTGAATACCTCGCGGACCTCCGCGTGACCCTGGACGGTCTCCCGGTACTCGGGCTCGAGGAGCCCTTCCATGGCCGCTTTCACGTCATTGATGACGTCGTAGATCACGTCATAGAGCTTCATCTCGATGCCCTCGACTTCGGCGACTTCCACAACACGGGCATCGGGCCTCACCTTGAACCCGATGATCAGGGCGTCCGATGCCGACGCCAGCATGACGTCCGTTTCCGTGATGGCGCCCGTCGAACTGTGAATCATCCTGACCTTGATCTCCGGTGTGCTGAGTTTCGCCAGGGCTTCGGCCAGGGCCTCAATGGAACCCTGGACGTCGGCCTTCAGGATCACGTTCAGCTCCTTGACCCCTTCCTTGATTCTCGCGTAAAGCTGTTCCAGCGTGACCTTCGAGGTGGCCGCCAGTTCCTTCTCCCTTTCCTTCCGGATAAAATACTCGCTGATCCCTCTCGCCTTCTTCTCGTCCTCGACACAGATGAACTCCGAACCCGCCTGGGGCACATTGGAGAAACCGATCACCTCCACGGGCATGGAAGGTCCGGCCTCCCTGATCCGCTGGCCCTGGTCATTGACCATCGCCCGGACCCGCCCAAATTCCCTTTTCGACACGAAGGCGTCCCCTTCCCGGAGGGTTCCCTCCTGGATGAGGACCGTCGCGACCGGTCCCCGCCCCCGGTCGAGCTTCGCCTCGATAATCACGCCGCGGGCCGCCCGGTCCGGATCCGCTTTCAGTTCGAGAACGTCGGCCTGCAGCAGAATAACCTCCAGGAGGTTTTCGATGCCCGTTTTTTTCTTGGCCGATATTTCCGCGAAAAGAACATCACCGCCCCACTCTTCGGGGACAAGATTCTGCTTCACCAGTTCCTGCTTGATTTTCTCCACATTGGCACCGGGTTTATCTATCTTGTTGACGGCGACGATGATCGGGACCCCGGCCACCCTGGAATGGTTGATCGCCTCGACGGTCTGTTCCATCACGCCGTCGTCGGCGGCGACGACGAGGATAACAATATCGGTCACCTGGGCACCTCGGGCCCGCATGGCCGTGAAGGCCTCGTGACCGGGCGTGTCCAGAAACACGATATCCCTTCCCTTGATGTTGACGTGGTAGGCGCCGATGGCCTGCGTGATCCCCCCGGCCTCCCCCTCGATGACGTTGGTCTGACGGATGGCGTCCAGGAGGGACGTCTTCCCGTGATCGACATGCCCCATGACGGTCACGACGGGCGCCCTCGGCTTCATATTTGCCGATGAGGCTTCGGCCTTGTAGAGGGCCTCATCGAATTCGGTGGCCACCGCTTCAATCTGGTAACCGAATTCCGCCGCGATAAGCGAGGCGGCATCGATATCGATGGACTGGTTGATCGTCACCATCATGCCGAGCCCCAGGAGTTTGTTGATTACATCGCTCGCCCGGACACCCATTTTCTTGGCCAGATCACCGACCCGGATCGCTTCCTCAACCTTGATCCTCCGTTTGATCGCCTTCGGGACCGTGATCTCCGTCTTTTTCATTTTGACGACGGGGGCTTTTTTCTCCCGCCACCGGACACCGCGGTCGATCTCCTCTTCAACCTCCCGCCCCTTCCTCTTTTCCTTGCGGGCGACGACCTGCTTGATAAAGGCCTTTTTGCGCTCGGGCGTCTCGTCCATGATGACCTCGACGGGTTCCTGCTTGGAGGTCTTTTTGAAGGGCTTCACGATGGTGACCTTATCCTTCTTTTCGGCCTCCTCCGCCGCCTTTGGCTCGGGCGCCTTCGGCGCCTCTTTTCGAACCGCTTTTCCGGCTTCGACGGGCGCCCCGACGACCTTCTCGGGGGCTTTCCCGGGCGCCTCTTCTTTCACCCTGGCTTCTTCACTGGCTTTGGCGGCAGCTTCCACCGGAGGTTTTTCCTCGGGTATCGCGGCTTTCGGTTCCGGTGGTTTGACCTTCGCGAGGGCATCCTTCTCGGGGACGGGCGGCGTGACTTCCTTTCTTGCGGGTTCCTTCCTTTCGGCAACGGCCTCTTTCGGAGGCTCCTCGACCGCCGGCTGAACCGGCACCACGGGTTCCGGTTCAGCAGCCTTGACCTCTTCGACGGGCTGACGGACAGCCCTTCTGCGGATCACCGTCGATTTAATCCTCTGCTCCACGATTTCCTTGGCGCCCGGCGCTGCAAACTCCTCGCGGACCCGCTGGACTTCGCTGTCCTCGAGCGTGCTCGAATGGGATTTCACGGTGATGCCGAGGCTTTTCAGGCGGCTGATCAACTCCTTGCTGTCCATCCCGAATTCCTTGGCCAGTTCATACACTCTCGTCTTGGACATTATCGAAACTCCCCCGTAGGTCTTGATGCCGTAAACTCAAGTCTCCCGTCTTGCCTCATGCGTTGTCCCTGTCGGCCTGCTGGCTCAATAGCTGCTCGGCCTTTGCCACCCATTCCGTCACCTTTTGCTCATCGACGCCGGGAATCGCCTTCAGCATCTCCGGGTCCGCCGCTGCAACGGCGGAGATGCTCTTGTAGCCCTCCTTGAACAGCAGTTCCGCGTCGGCTTCCTGCAGACCGGGGATCTTCAACAGGATCTTGGGACCCTCCTCGGCCTGCGCCGCCAGCATCGTTTCGTTCTTGACGTCGATCTTCCATCCCGTCAGTCTCACGGCCAGTCTCACGTTCTGACCGCTCCTGCCGATGGCAAGCGACAGCTGATCGTCCGGTACGATGACTTCCATGGACTTGTTCTCATCGTACATGAAAACCTTGCTGACCTTCGCCGGCGAGAGGGAACTGCAGATGTATTTCACCGGATCTTCGGAGTAAGGCACGATATCGATTTTTTCACCCTTGAGTTCCTGTACCACGCTCTGAACCCGCGAGCCCCGCATGCCCACGCAGGCCCCTACGGGGTCGATGTCCTTGTCGTTTGTCCTGACGGCGATCTTCGATCGATTGCCGGGTTCCCTGGCCACGCTGACGATTTCAATAAACCCTTCGGAGATCTCGGGAACCTCGACCTCGAACAGGGCCCGGAGAAACCCGGGGTGGGTCCGGGAGAGGATGATCTGGGGCCCCTTGGATATCTTTTTCACGTCGATGACATATGCGCGAATCCTCTCGCCCCGCTTGTAGGATTCCCGGGTTATCTGCTCGGAAGGGGGGATGGCGGCCTCGGCACGGCCGAGATTGACGATGATGCTCCCGCCTTCGAACCGCTGGACGAAACCGTTGACGAGTTGGCCCTTCCTGTCCTTGTATTCCTCATAAGTCTTGTCCCGCTCCGCGTCCTTGACCTTTTGGATGATGATCTGCTTGGCCGTCTGTACGGCGATCCGCCCGAAAGAGGCGGCATCCAGCCTCATACCGAGACTATCACCGGGCTGCGCCTCCTCGTCAAGCTCCTTTCTCGCCTGCTGCAGGGATATCTGGGTTTCCGGATCCAGGACCTTTTCGACAACGGTCTTGAACTGGAAGACCTCGAGTTCTCCTGTCTCCTCGTTGTAGTGGGCTTCCAGCTCCACCTGGGCGCCGAGCTTCTTTCTCGCGGCCGTCAGCATCGCCGATTCCAGAGCTTCGATGATGATCTCTTTCTCGATGCCCTTGTCTTTGCCCATCTGTTCGATCAGGCGTTTCAATTCAGGTAACATGCGACGTTCCTCCCGTTTTGCTCAAACCTTGGGCGGGTCAGGTTATTCTCGCTCTTTTCTCAACAACATCCTCTCTCTCAAGCCGCCGGGACGTCGTTCAAGGCTCGTATTCGAGATGTGCCTTCGCCACGGACGCCTTCGGAATCCGGTATTCTTTGCCGTCAACGTCGAGGAGGATGATCTTTTCCCCGTTTTCTTCCAGAAAATCCACCAGCGTCCCCCTGAAGTTCCGGATCCCTTCGATTTTGTCGATCAGGCGGACCCTGACCTTCGATCCCCGGTGGCGAATGAAATCCTTGTCCCGGGCGAGGGGCCGATCGAGTCCGGGCGATGAAACCTCGAGCGTGTAAGGGCCCGGCGGAATGTCGTAAATGTCCAGAAGGTCACCCGCTTCGTGACTGACATTGGTGCAGTCCTCGATCGTCACGCCGCCTTCCTTGTCGATGTAAAGGCGAACCAGCCACCGGGTTTTCATCCGCAGGCACTCGACATCGACAATCTCCATGCCTTCGTCCGACACCAGGGGCTCGATGATCTCGATGATCCTCTGCCGGTAATTTTTAACGTTGTCGCTCATCCGTCCCCGCCCCGCGTCATATCCTGAAAATTTGAACCCACAAAATAAAAAAGTGGGCAAAACGGGCCCACTCGAATACAAACCATTCGAATTTCAGGTGCTTTTTAACACACAAAAACGGCCCTTGCAAGAAAAAAATTGCCCAAAAGGCCGGTGAACTTGACAAAACTGGAGCGGGCGATGGGAATCGAACCCACGACGTTCAGCTTGGGAAGCTGACATTCTACCGCTGAATTACGCCCGCTCGTCTTGTCTGTTTCGTCGTCTCGTCCGTTTAGTCTATGCCCGGCGTCACCGTGGCATTATGACGACATCACGGAACTCAAGGGAAGGGAAGTTTAATAATCCCGCGCAAAAATTGTCAAGATTTTTTTGACTTCAATCGCTTCGCGATCGCACGGCCGTGGGCCTCGAGGCCCTCGAGCCGGGCGAAGGTCTCCGCCTCTGCCCCGTACTTTTCAAGGGCCCCGGCGGTGAAGGAGATCAGGCTCGTCCGCTTGACAAAATCATAAACACCCAGAGGGGAGGAAAACCGGGCAGTCCCTCCCGTCGGCAGGATGTGGTTGGGGCCCGCCAGGTAATCCCCCAGTACTTCCGGCGTGTTGGGCCCGAGGAAAACGGCCCCGGCATTCCGGACCTTTCGCAGGATTCGCTTCGGATCGGCGACCACCAGTTCCAGGTGTTCCGGCGCGAAACGGTTCACAATGAAGAGGGCTTCGTCTATATCAGCCGTGAGGACAATAAGTCCGTATTTTTCAATGGACTTTCGAGCGATACCCCTCCTGGAAAGCTCTCCGAGCTGAAGATCCACCTCCCGGGCAACGGACCGGGCAAAGGGTCGGTCCGTCGTCAGAAGGATGGCGCTCGCCAGTTCATCGTGTTCGGCCTGCGCGAGAAGATCGGCGGCAATAACGACAGGGTCGGCCTTCCCGTCGCAGACAATCATGATCTCACTGGGCCCGGCAATCATGTCGATGCCGACGGACCCGAAGACCATCCGCTTGGCCATTGCCACATAGGCGTTTCCCGGCCCCACGATCTTGTCCACCGCGGGGACGGACTCCGTCCCGTAGGCCAGGGCGGCAATGGCCTGGGCGCCGCCCATTTTGAAGACGCGGTCAACACCCGCGATCGCCGCCGCTGCGAGGATGAAGGGGTTGACGCCGCTTCGACCCGGCGGTGTTGCCAGGATGACCTCCCGGACACCGGCGATCCGGGCCGGCATGGCGGCCATCAGCACCGTGGAAGGGTAGGCGGCAAGCCCCCCCGGGGCGTAGATACCCACCCGCTCTAACGGCCGAATCTCCTGCCCGAGTTCGATACCCGTCGTCTCGATATAAGACCATGAACGGGCAATCTGTCTCCTGTGGTACCTCTCAATGCGCCGGGCGGCAAGCTTGAGGGCTTTGGCAGCGCCTTTGTCCAGTTTCGAGAGGGCTTCCCGAATCTCCTCCGGGAGCACCTCGATGGTTCGGGGATCGAGGGATACCCCGTCAAACCGCATCCCGTATTTGAAAAGGGCCCTGTCCCCCCGGCGCCGGACATCGTCGAGGATTTTCCGTACGGCGTTCTCCAGCGTCCTGTCGCTGACCCGGCCTCGCCCCTTCATCCGGTCGAAAACCGCCTTGAAGCGCCTGTCTGAACTCCCGATGATTTTCATATCAATCCTTCATTCGGACGATATCCGCCCCGAGGGTCGACAGCTTCTTTTCGATCGACTGGTATCCCCGGTCGATGTGGTAGACCCTCGTAAGGTCGGTTTGACCCTCGGCGGCCAGTCCCGCCAGGACAAGGGATGCCGATGCCCTCAGGTCCGTCGCCATGACGGGCGCCCCCTTGAGCTTTCTGACGCCCCTGACGATCGCCCGGCTCCCTTCGATCTTCACGTGCGCGCCCATCCTCATCAGCTCACCCACGTGCATGAAGCGGTTCTCGAAGATGGTCTCCGTGATGACGCTGACCCCTTTTCCGACAGCCATGAGGGCCATCACCTGGGCCTGGAGATCCGTGGGAAACCCCGGGTAGGGCAGTGTCTTGACATCGACAGAGCGGACTTCCCTGCTGCCGGTCACGCGAAGACCGCCCTGAACCGGCTCTATCGAAACCCCGGCCTCCCTCAACTTGGTGACGAGGGCATCTATGTGTCCGGTCTGACAACCGCTGACCGTGACATCGCCGCCTGTGATCGCCGCGGCGATCATGTAGGTCCCGGCTTCGATCCGATCCGGGATCACCGTCGCCTCGGCGGCATGCAGGCTGTCGACGCCTTCGATGACGATCACATCGGTCCCCGCGCCGCTCACCTTCGCACCCATCCTGTTCAGGGTTTCGGCCAAATTTATGACCTCGGGCTCTTTGGCCGCGTTTTCGAGAACCGTTGTTCCGCGGGCGAGCGTCGCGGCCATCATGATGTTCTCCGTGCCCGTGACGGTCGATATGTCGAAGTAGATCGTCGCCCCTCTCAACCGGGGGGCTTTCGCCTCGATGTAGCCGTCGCGCAGTTCGATTTCGGCCCCGAGATCCTCGAGGGCCTTGAGGTGAAGGTTGACGGGCCTTGCCCCGATGGCGCACCCGCCCGGGAGGGACACCCGCGCCTGGCCCATCCTCGCGACGAGGGGCCCGAGAACGAGAACGGAGGCCCGCATGGTCCTGACGAGGTTATAGGGCGCCTCGCAGCGCTTGAGGTTGCCGGTATTGATCCGGAGTGTTTCTCCTCCCTCCATCACCGCCCCGAGGTTCCCGAGGAGCTTCTTGATCGTCTTGATATCGACCAGGTCGGGAATATTGTGATAGGTGTTCCAGCCGTCGCAGAGAAGCGATGAGGCAATGAGAGGCAGGGCCGCGTTCTTGGAACCGCTGATCCGGATTTCGCCCTGGAGTTTCCGGCCGCCTCTGATGACGAATTTATCCACCCTTCTTCATCCTCCTTCGGGCTGTGACAACTCTGTCGATCCCTGCATAATCCCCCGTGAACAGGACCGAGTCAAAGTGTCCCGCTTGATCGAGCAGGGCGCGGACCGGGTCCTTCTGGCCGAACCCGATCTCCAGAAAAAGCCAGCCGCCCTCCCTCAGGTGCGCCCCGGCATGGCGGATGATCGCGCGGTGGAACTCCGTCCCCCCCGGTCCCGCCAGAAGCGCCCCCTTCGGCTCGTAATCCCGGATCTCAACGGGCAGGCCTTCGTACTCCGCCTCGCTGAGGTAGGGCGGGTTGGAGGCGATCATATCAAAGGAACCGCTAAAAGGCTCTAGTAAATTACAGGCGATAAAGAAAATCCTGTCAGCTACGCCATGGACTGCCGCATTCTCGCGGGCGACCCTGAGCGCCTCCGGTGACAGGTCCGTCGCGAAAATCCGCGCCGAGATGAGTTCCCTGGCCAGGGCGACACTGACCGCCCCGCTGCCCGTTCCGATTTCCAGGATGCGTGGTGCGGATGTTCCTGAACGTCTCGCTGTTTCGAGAACGGCCTGCACCAGGATCTCGGTCTCCGGCCTCGGCACGAGGACCGCGGGGCTGACCTTCAAATCCAGGGACCAGAACTCCCTGCGGCCGACGATGTAAGCGACAGGTTCCCCCCTGAGCCTTCGCTCAAGGAGGTCGTTGAAGGTTTGCATTTCCCCGGGCGCCACCGGCCGGTCCCCTTCCCTGAGAAGTCCCGTGCGATCCATCCCGAGACAGAAGGACAGGAGGATCTCCGCGTCGAGCCCCGGCGACAACAGCCCCTTCCGCCTGAGTCGGCCTTCGGCGTCTCTGATGGCGCGGCGGATCGACATCGGTTCACGCACCATGACCCCCGGTCATTCTGATGAAGTGAGATGATGAATCGCCCGTCAGGCCGCCGATTTCTTGATGGCCTCGGCCTGATAGTGAGCGGCGAGACTGTCAATGATGTGCTGGAGGTCGCCGTCAATGACCTTCTCCAGGTTGTAGAGGGTGAGCCCGATCCGGTGGTCCGTCACCCGACCCTGGGGGAAATTGTAGGTCCGGATCCGCTCGCTGCGATCCCCCGTTCCCACCTGCTTTCTTCTCATTTCGGAGATTTCCGCGTGGCTCTCGGCCTGCATGCGGTCGAGAAGTCTCGCCCGGAGCACCTTGATGGCCTTGGCCTTGTTCTTGTGCTGGGACTTTTCGTCCTGGCAGGAGACGACAAGGCCGGTGGGGATATGGGTGACGCGGACGGCCGAATCGGTGGTGTTGACGCTCTGTCCGCCGTGGCCGCTGGAGCGGAACACGTCGATTTTGAGATCGCCGGGGTCGATCTGAACCTCCACTTCCTCCGCCTCGGGCAGTACGGCCACGGTGGCGGCGGAGGTGTGAATCCGCCCCTGGGTTTCCGTCACGGGGACGCGCTGCACCCGGTGGACGCCGCTTTCGTATTTCAGCCGGCTGTAAGCGCCCTTCCCCTCGATGAGAAGAATGATTTCCTTGAACCCGCCCATGCCGCTCGCGGCGCTGGAGCTCAAGATGTCCACTTTCCAGTTCGCGTTCTCGGCGTAGCGCGCGTACATCCGGTAGAGATCGGCCGCGAAGAGCGCCGCTTCGTCTCCGCCCGTCCCGGCGCGGATCTCCAGAATCACGTTCTTGTCGTCATTCGGATCCCTGGGAATCATGAGGATTTTCAGCCGCCCTTCGAGGGCGGAGGCCCGTTCCTTCAACTGCGGTAATTCCTCCCTGGCAATCTCCTTCAGCTCCTCGTCGTTGTCACGGAGTATCTTCTGGTATTCCTCGATCTGATCCTTCACTTTTTCGTACTCGCGGTACGTTTCGACAAGCTCCCGCAGGTCGGCATGCTCCTTCGCGTACTTCTGATACTCGACGCGATTCGAGACGACGGACGGATCGCCGAGTTTCTTTTCCAGTGTTTCGTATCGGTTCTCGATATCCTTCAATTTATTGAACATGGCTTCCTTCAGGTGAAAAATCCGCTGACGGCCGCCGGGGGCGCCGGGGTCTTCATGAAAAGTCCTCTTGACGCGGTTTAGCGCTACAGGAAATGGGGGGTCCGTGACGGACAGGACTTCATCGGGCGGGCGTGAACCCTCAAACCGGTGACCCGGAATCCGGAGGCGGGTGCGGGCTGGAAAAGAGAGGCTGTTTCTTGCACGGTCTTATTTGGCATTCTCTTTCTTGGTCTTTTTCACATCGGCGTACTTTTTCTTGAAACGCTCCACGCGCCCTGCGGTATCCATGATCTTCTGTTTGCCCGTCATGAAGGGGTGACATTTCGAGCAGATTTCAACTTTGATGTCTTTCTTCGTCGATCGGGTCTTTATCACGTTGCCGCACACGCAGCTGATCGTCGTTTCAACGTACTCCGGATGAATTCCCTGTTTCATATCCTCGTCGTTCCTCCTTCCCGCGGTACCCCTTTGTGCACGGGCATCGCGCAAGGTCTGGAAGTATAATCAATTTTGCAGCAATTTCAAGAAAAATTTAAGCACCCCTCGCGCTGCTCGGGATGCCGTCTGCAGGGTCCAAGGACCAGGCTCCTGAGGCAGGCAGTTCTTTGCCTTATCTCCCGGTGCCTGACGCCTGTCCTATTGATTCATCGAGTCCAAAAACTCCTGGTTGGTCGTCGTCTTACGCATCTTGTCGATGATAAACTCGATGGCGTCGATCGGGTTCATCTCCTGCAGGAGCCTCCTCAGGATCCAGACACGATTGAGATGGTCTTTGGGGATCAGGAGTTCCTCTTTCCGGGTCCCGGAACGAACAAGGTCGAAGGCGGGGAAAACCCTGCGGTCGGCGATCCTGCGGTCCAGAATGATCTCCATGTTGCCCGTACCCTTGAATTCCTCGAAAATCACTTCGTCCATGCGGCTTCCTGTGTCGATCAGGGCCGTGGAGATGATCGTCAGGCTACCACCCTGTTCGATGTTCCGGGCCGCGCCGAAGAACCGCTTGGGCTTGTGCAGTGCGTTGGAATCCACGCCGCCGGAGAGGACCTTTCCGCTGGGCGGGACGACGGCATTGTAGGCCCTGGCGAGCCTCGTGATGCTGTCAAGGAGGATCACCACGTCTCTTTTGTGTTCCGTGAGGCGTTTCGCCTTCTCGATGACCATCTCGGCAACCTGAACGTGCCGGGTCGCCGGTTCGTCGAACGTGGAGGAGATCACCTCCCCCTTCACGCTTCTTTCCATGTCCGTCACTTCCTCGGGACGTTCGTCGATGAGGAGGACCATGAGGGTCACTTCCTCATGGTTGGCCGCGATGCTGTGGGCGATGTCCTTGAGGAGTATGGTCTTGCCGGCCCTGGGCGGGGAGACGATGAGCGCCCGCTGCCCCTTGCCGATGGGCGTGAAGAGGTCCATCACGCGGGTGGAGAAGTTCTCCGGGTCGCTTTCCAGCTTCAATTTTTCTTCAGGGTAGAGGGGGGTGAGGTTGTCGAAAAGAATTTTATCCTTGGCGTACTCCGTGGATTCGAAATTGACCGTGTCGACCTTCAGGAGGGCGAAATATTTCTCCCCTTCCTTTGGAGGCCTCACCTCTCCGGAGACGGTGTCCCCCGTCCTCAGGCTGAAACGCCTGATCTGAGAGGGCGAGACATAAATGTCGTCGGGACCGGGGAGATAGTTGTAGTCCACCGCCCGAAGGAACCCGAACCCGTCCGGCAGGGTTTCCAGGACGCCCTCGCCATAGAGGGCGCCGTTCTTGTCGGCCTGGGTCTGAAGGATGGAAAAAATGAGATCCTGCCTGCGCATCCCGCTGGCGCCGGGCACATTGAGTTCCTTGGCCAGGATCGTGAGTTCACCGATGGATTTTTTCTTGATCTCGACAATGTTCATAACTGACTTCCTCGTCGTTTTATGAATTTTTCATGGGGATAATTCGCGCATGCTGACAGAGAATGGGTGAATCCTTGATCATCCCGCTTCCGCAAGTGCCATAAGCACTACGAGATTCTACCTCTGAATGATGAACTTCCGATGATGAATTTGATGGTTTGCAAAGCTGACAATTAAGGGTTACTCAAATGGAAGGGCATTCATAAGCCTTTTTGAGATGGCTGCGATATATCGCATCACCATAACCATGTCAAGCCCTTTTTGATCGCGCAGTCCCAGCCGTCTCGCGGATCATGATGAAGTTCAGATGCCTCCCTGTTTTGCCCCTCTCCCGCCGGTGGGAAAAGAAAAGATCACCCCGGCAGGCGGTACAGAAACCCGATGTCAAAATATTCCCGGAAGGAACGCCCTTCCTCTCCATCTGCAGCCTGTTGGCCAGGGGAAGGTCGAGCATCCACTTTCCCGCTTCGCGGCAGGGGCGGAAAAGGGAATCCGACGCGGCGGGACCGCCCATGGCTTCAAAAACCGCTTTATCGACCTGGTAACAGCAGGGACCGATCGCCGGACCGACCGCGACGATAAGATCAGAGGGTTCTGTAAGATAACGACTCGCCAGTGCGTCCACCGCCTTCCCCGCGATTCCGAGGGAGGTCCCCTTCCATCCGGCGTGGACGGCGCCGATGACCCGTTTTACCGGATCTACCATTAATATCGGCACGCAGTCTGCAGTCTTTATGCCAATCGCGAGGCCCAGCCGGTCCGTCAGGACGGCGTCATACTGCAAGGGCTGATTTTCACTCGGCTTTGGGTGTTCCTGATCGATCAGGAGAATACGGTCTTCGTGAACCTGGTTGACGACGAAAAATTGCCCGCGGGGAACCTGAAAGGCCGCCGACAGCATCCCCCAGTTCTTCTCCACCCGATCCGCCGGATCCCCCTCCCGGAAGCTGAAATTCAGATTTTCATACGCCCCCTGGCTGACACCTCCCCACCGCGTGCAGAAGGCGTGGACGATAAAATCCATTTTCAGAAATGCCCGGGACTCCAGGCACTTGAGAGTTTCTCTTTGTGTAAAACTGAACATACCTCCTTTATCTCCCGTCTCTCCTTTTTTTGAGGTAATCAATGACCCGCTCCAGGTCCCGGGGCAAAGGGGCCGCGAATTCCCTGTATTCACCTGTCAGGGGGTGATGAAAACCCAGGACGCCCGCATGGAGGGCTTGCCTTTTAATTTCGGTAAGTTTCGCCTTCAAACTACTGTCCGAAATCGATGCAAGCCGCCGGGGGTTCCCGTAGGTTTTGTCCCCGACCACGGGATGCCCGATGGTGTTGAGATGAACCCGGATCTGGTGTGTCCTTCCCGTCCCTATAACAACCTCAAGGAGCGTCACCTCGCCGAAACGCTCCACGACCTGCCATCGTGTCAGCGCTTCCTTCCCTCTCGGGCTTCTGACGGACATCTTCTTCCGGTCCCTGGGGTGCCTTCCCACCGGCAGTTCGACGACACCCTCGTCCTGCCTGACATCTCCGTAGACGAGGGCGAGATAGACCTTGCGGATCTCTCGCTTCTTGAACTGATCCGCCAGTCCTTTGTGGGCTGCATCATTCTTGGCAACCACCATGACCCCCGACGTCCCCTTGTCGAGCCGGTGAACAATACCGGGACGCAACACGCCCCCCACCCCTGAGAGATCCTTCAGGTGGTACAGCAGAGCGTTCACGAGGGTTCCCCGCGCATTCCCGGCGGCGGGATGGACGACCATTCCGGCCGGTTTTTCCACAACGGCGACAGATGCATTCTCGTAGAGTATCCGGAGGGGAAGATCTTCCGGGGCAAGCTTGTCTTCAACGGGCGGGGGTTTGAGGAGGATAACGGTCTCGCCGGCCCTGAGTTTCTGCCCGGCCTTTGCCGCCCGGCCCCTGACGTGAGCCAAGCCCTGATCGATCAGCTTCTGAATCCGGGAACGCGTCAACGACGGGATCTTTGTCGCGAGAAAAACGTCCAGCCTCGTCCCGGTCTCCGTCACAGCCACCTGAAACTCAAATGTCTCCTCTTTCCCGGTTATCAAAAAATCCTCTTGTCGGTCGGGGGCCCTGATCGGGTGTTCTCAAGACCGGCCGAGCCCCTCCAGGGCGCGCCGGACGATGTCAAACTCATCGGGAGAAATGGTTCTCAGGTCGAAAAGCACTTCCTCCTCCGCGATCCGGGCGATGATGGGAGTGTCAAATCGGCGCAGCCTCTCCCCCAGGGCGTTTGCCGAAAGTTGCGAGAAACGGAGGCTCAGGAGAATCGTGGGGATCTCCTGGGTCGGCAGGGAGCCGCCGCCGGCCATGGAGCTTCCCTTTTTCAGCGTTAGCGTCAAACCGTCGATTTTCGTCTTCTTTAAAATCCCGAGCAGTTTTTTCGCCCTGCGCTCCACATCCTCCACGGGTTCCGTGAGGCCGCGGAGGCCTCGAATTTTCGCCAGGGCGTTTTCCGGCCGCAGATAAAGCCTTATCGTCGCCTCCAGGGCCGCCAGCGTCATCTTGTCGATCCTGAGCGCCCGGTTCAGGGGGTTCTTCTTGACCTGCCCGAGTATCTCTCGCCGCCCGAGGATGATACCGGCCTGGGGGCCTCCCAGAAGCTTGTCGCCGCTGAAGGTGACGACGTCGACGCCCGTCCTGAGCGTTTCCTGGACCGTCGGCTCTTTCTCCAGACCGAACTTCCCCGTGTCGATGAAACAACCGCTGCCGAGATCACTCATCACGGGGACACTCCGCTCCCGCCCCAGAGACACGAGGTCCGAAAGCCGGACCTCCTCGGTGAAGCCCAGGATCAGGAAGTTGCTCGTGTGCACCTTGAGCAGTAGTCCCGTATTATCCCCGATAGCTTTTTCGTAGTCCGAAAGGTGCGTCCGGTTGGTGGTTCCCACCTCCCTCAGAATGGCGCCGCTTTTTTCCATGACATCGGGAATCCGGAACTCACCGCCAATTTCAATGAGTTCCCCCCTCGAAACAACGGCCTCCTTTCCTGCCGCCAGGCTGTTGAGAACGAGAAGCACCGCTGCCGCGTTGTTGTTGACGACGAGGGCATCCTCGGCACCCGTGAGGTCGCAGAGGATCTTCGCTACGTGGTCATAGCGAAGCCCCCTCTTGCCCTTTCGCAGGTCATACTCCAGGTTCGAATAGCCGCGACTGACTTCCACGACGCGATCGAGGGCTTCCTCGGAGAGCGGCGCGCGACCCAGGTTGGTGTGCAGCACGATCCCCGTCGCGTTGACCACCCGCCGGAGGCTGGGCCGGTGGAGGTCTTCGACCTTGCGGGTCACCACCTCCGCCACCTGCTCCAGACGGGGAGGCACGAACCCCCCGCCGCCCTTCCTGTTCCGAAGGATGGCCTCCCGCATTTCATCGACCGTGGAGCGGATGGCATTCACCACGACCTCCCGCGGCGCGCGTTCGAAGATTCCCTGCTGCTCCAGCAGGAGAATGATTTCGTCGATTTTGGGCAGCTGACGCAGGAACTCTTTCTGCTGATCGTCCATCTGCATTCCCTCGTCTTTTTTCGTCCGGTTCAGATGCGATCTTGACGGGGATCACCCGGTTTCAAATATCATACCCCCGACAGAAGTCACGAAAATTATTCACGGCAACGAAGAATTCCCTCATCATGACGACCCAGAGGAAGCGTCCACGGGGTGTCAGGGACAAACGGCCTTCCGACAAACGGAGGGCGCCGGCGGTCCAGAATGCAAACACCATGGGCCACAGATGCCGACCGAGCCTGTCTCCGTATTTTTTTTTCAGATCGGCCGGATTCATCTTTGTCCCGAAGAGCCTCATCAGAAAATCGTACTGGACCTGTTCCCGGATGCCGAACCGCCTCGCCGCCATGAGGGGGATCTCCCCGGCGTCGAGGCGGCGGATGTAATCCTCGATGGAAAAAGTGTTGGCGTAACACGTCCCATCCATGTAGCCGATGGAGCCGCTTCCCAGCCCCGCATACTCATCGTAGCCGACAACGTATTCGTCGATCATGGAGGGTTTCCGCGAAAAACACCAGACGGACGAAAAATGATAGGGCGGCGTCAGGCGGGCCGTGATCCGGCGGTAAAACTCCTCTTCTCTTTTCATGTCCACCGGCCCGAGGGTCCGGTGGATCTTCTCCCGCGTGGAATCGGAAACCATGAGGGGGTAATAGGTGATCTGGTCGATCGCGATGTCGGTCAGCGTTTCGAGGTCCCGGTCCAGGATTTCCGTCGTCTGCGTCGCGAAGTTGAAGATCATATCGGCGTTCAGGGTATCAAACGACCCGAGGGTGTCCTTCAGCCGGCCGACGATCTCCGATCCGCTCCCGTACTTTTCGTAGCGGTCCATGGCCCGGAGCAGCCCGTCGTCGAAACTCTGCACCCCCACCGATAGCCGGTTCACGCCGGCTTCTCTCAGCGCCTGGATATTGCGATCCGTCAAATGGTTTGGGTTGGTCTCGACGGAGATTTCCCGGATCCTGAAACTGGCGCGGGCCAGGAGCAGGGTTTCCTTCAGCTCATCGATCTGGACCGTGGGCGTTCCGCCCCCGACATAGATACCGCTGAAATCATAACCCCGCTCACGGTAGAGACCAATCTCCTTCCTCAGGGCCCGGAAATAACTTCTCGCGATCGGCTCCACGAAGACGACGCGGTTAAACGAGCAGTAGGGACAGAGTTTTTCGCAGAAGGGGATGTGGAGATAGAGGAGACGGCCCCGGCCCTCCGCTGCGGCGGGGAGTTCCGGATGACCTCCTTCCTCGAAAGTCACCGCCCGGGAGAAGGCCCTGCGGGCCCGTTCGCCTATGAAACGAGCAATCAAGGTTACCTCGATGCAACGGAAATAATCATGGAATCGGCAAGTTAACAGAGAAGGGTTAAATGATCAAGGCCCGATTCGCTTCGGGGCCATTCTTGAAAGAGCCATGCGATCGTGCTATAAGATGCCCGGACCGGAACGGCACTTTTCATATCGGGGGCGAAACCATGACGGCACTGAAGACCTGGATGCTCTGGAGAGAGGGAAAAACCGTCGACGAGGAGGCCCGCCTGCTCAGGCGGAAGGCCGATGATCTGCCCGTTCCGCTTGACGCCCAGGCAAAAAAAGATATCGCCACACTGGTCAACGCCTTTCTGAAGCGGGACGACGCACTGGGACTTGCGGCGCCTCAGATCGGGATGAGCAAAAAGATCGTCATTTTCAAGAACAAGAATTTCGACATCAAGGGAGCCCCGAAGAGCAAGGAGGATTATGACGTCCTCGTCAATCCCCGCATCACCCAGATGCGCGGCGATCTCGAAAAGATGAACGAGGGGTGTCTCTCCTGTCCCGACGTGAGCGTGGAGGTGAGCCGGGCCACGGAAATCAAGGTCAGGGCCTATGACGAGGAAGGGCGTAAGGTCAACAAGCGCTATACCGGCTTCCTGGCCCGGATCGTTCAGCACGAACTGGACCACCTGGAGGGGCAGCTCATCATCGACCACGAGGGGACGCTTTCCTACCCGCGGGAGAAGAGTGAATTTTTTGAAAAGCTATTTAAATAAAAAAAGGCTCAGGGCGGAGGGCTTCAGGCACAGGGTAAAGAAAAAAGAAAAGATGCAGGAACTAAGAAGCCCCGGGATCACCCCGGGGCTTCTTAGTTTTTTTTGCCTTAAGCCGTAAGCCTTGAGCCCATTGCCTCATTTGGTGAAATGCGCGGCCGGTAAATCACTTACCGTCGTCAGCCCCGGTTTCGCACCGACAACGGTCTTGATGGAGTTGACAAGAACGGCCGCCGTGGCCTGGTCACCGGCGATACCCCCCTCGATCCGAAGCCGTATCTCCGGCGTGCCGACGATGTGGACCGCGTCGTGGGGATCGTCGGCGCCGATGTACATCCGGAGGTCCAGCGTGATGATCACCTCCCCGCCCCTGATCCCCCTGGCGATGTGCTTGATGCCGGCCACGTCTCCCCGCTTCAGTGAGAAATACTGCGTCTTGACGGCCTTTTCGGCAACAACGGGATCGATCGTCTCTATGACGTCATCCAGGCCCATGCCCAGTTTCTGGGCCACGAGATAGAGCGACTCGAGAAGCCCCACGTGCCCCAGTTCCTTTCTGCTGATCTTCTCGTGGAACATCTGTGTCGTCATGCCGGCCCCGATCTTCTTCTGAAGCGGGTAGCGCCGGGTTCCCGCGTCGACGACCCTCTCCACGCGGATCTTCCTCACCTCCTGGCAGACGGCCGAGAGAAAGAGGGGAAGGGCGTCCATCACAAAACCCGGGTTCACGCCTGTTCCGAGGACGGTCACGTTTTTCATCCGCGCCAGCTTGTCGATCTTCTCCGCCAGGCCGGCGTTTCCTTTCAGAGGGAAAAGCAGCTCTTCCGAGGAGGATATGACATTCAGACCCGCATTGATGATCTCCTCGAGTTGAGGGAAGATCTTTTTTATCCTCGAGCCGGCCGTGTGAATGACGACGTCGGCCTTGACCTTTGAAAAAAGGGCCTTCGCGTTGTCCGTGACGATGATCCCCGTCTTATCCCCGAAACCCAGGATCTCGCCCAGATCCTTGCCCGCGAGGTCCCTGGAAATGTCGACGGCGCCCACGATTTCCATGCCGGTCTTCCTGAGAACAAGCCTGGCCGTTTCAATGCCGATGGGGCCGAGGCCGTATTGTATGGCCAGAATCTTTTTCCGCAAACCCATTCAATAGAACTCCTTGCTTGAAATACAGTCGCGTCCGTCAGGCAGCCTGTTTCGCCGGTCCTTCCCGTATTTCAGGTTGTCTCCTGCGTTTTCTCAACTTATGGATGACATAGACCAGGATGAGCAGAGCGAAGCCGGCTATGTCCGTAAAGGTTTCGGGCATGATGAGAAAGGCAGCGGAAAGCCCGGTAAGAAATCGTTCTAGAATGGTCGAACGGTCCGCCAGATAGCCGATGACCGTGGCGCCCAGTGCAATCGCCCCGGTAATCAGCGTGAAGAGCACCTGGCAGAACCAGATCCAATCCATCGATACTTTCGGATCCAGAATGCTCGGGTAACCCAGAACGATGGGCGCCGTCACGAAGACGAAGGGGACAATGAAACCGCCGGACGAAAGGGTGAATGCCCGCAGCCCCGTCCGGAAGGGATCGGCTCCCGAGATGCCCGATGCCGCGTAGGCGGCAAGGGCCACGGGCGGCGTTACGTCGGCCAGGATGGAATAGTAGAAAACGAAGAAATGGGACACCAGCGGATGAATGCCCCATTGCAAAAGCGCCGGGGCCGCGATCATGGAGGCGACGATGTACTGGGCCGTCGTTGGAATGCCCATGCCGAGAATGAAGCAGGCGAACATCGTGAAAACAAGCGAGAAAAAAAGCGTGACGCCTTGCAGCGTCAATAGGTTGAAGAAATCGATGGAGATAATGGCCGACCCCGCTGCGTTGGCAAGGTTGATGACCGTGGCGGCGAACTTGAGCCCGAGGCCCGTCAGGGTCGTAGCCCCGACGATGAAACCCACACAGGCGCAGGCGGCGCCGATGGACAGGGCGTTTCGGGTTCCCCACTCCAAAGCACTCAGGATGTCGGGAATCCGCATTTTGCTTTCCTTGTAGAAAATGCCCACGGCAACAACGGCCGTGTTCGTCCAGAAAGCGGCGTCAAAAGGCTCGAAGCCGAGAAGAAGCATACCGGACAGAAGCCCTGTTGTGAAAATCCCCAGCACCCAGGTCAGGCGGTCCGTCCTGAAAAAGGTGTAGGCAAAACCCGCCACGAGAAAGACGACCCAGAACATCATAACCGGGGACAGCTCCGCGAACCCCGCCAGGGGATTCATGTCCGCCAGGATGCACGGTACCGACAGAAGGATCGTCACCAGGAAGGGCAAGGTCTTTCGATGGACCTGTCCGATGGAAACGGAGAGGATGATTCCCCAGAAGGCCGACAAAAAAGGGCTTTTACCCGAGATGAGCAGGTATACGATGGCGACAAGAGGAGCAACGATGATCCCACGATCCTTGAGAATGGCAAAGATGTTCGGCAGCATGTGTCGGGGCAGCCCCACCAGGTTGTTCTTCAGAGCCTCCAGGTGGACCATGGTCCCCACGGCAAAGTAGTAAACCAGGGCCGGTACGATAGCGGCCGTGGCGATTTTGATGTAGGGGATCCCCAGAAACTCCGCCATGATGAAAGCGGCCGCCCCCATGACGGGAGGCATGATCTGTCCGCCGGTGGAGGAGGTTGCCTCTACGGCGCCGGCAAAGACCGGCCGGTAGCCCACCTTTTTCATCAAGGGGATGGTGAAGGATCCCGTCGTCACGGTGTTGGCAACCGAGGATCCGCTGATGGAGCCGAAAAAGCCACTGGAGATGACGGCTACTTTCGCCGGCCCCCCGGCGGACCAGCCCGCGAGCGCCATGGCTAGATCCATGAAGAGCTGCCCCAGCCCTGTCCGCGCGATGAAGAGTCCGAAGAGGACGAAGTGAAAAACAAAGGTGGCGATCACGCCGATGGGGATTCCGTAAATGCCTTCGGTGCCGACAAACATGTAGTCCACAATCCGGGAGATAGAATAGCCCCTGTGGGCAAAGAGGGTCAGCCCGGGGATGTCGAGAAAATAAGGCCCCAGGTAACAGTTGATCAGGATGAGCCCAGCGATGATGGGAAGCGGCGGACCGATACTCCTTCTCGCCCCTTCAAGAACCAGCAATATCGAAAAACCGCCGATGATCAGATCAGCCCGGTCAGGTGCGCCCGCCCTCATGCCGAGACTGTTGAACTCCAGGAAGATGTACAGCGACATGACCGAGGCCAGCAGCGCGAAGAACATATCGTAGTAGGGCATGTTGTTCAGGCTGTAGGGGAAAGCCCTGTTCTTCACCATCGAATAGGCCGCCCGTGCCCATTGAAGCACGAAGAGAGCCAGGATCCCCAGGAAGGAGGCAACGAGAAGTGTGCCCCAGATAACGAGAGACAGGTTCAGGTCCTTGAACCAGAGCGTGTAGTCGAGTTCACGGCCGGCCAGAAAAAGCCCGTAACCGAGAGAAACGATCATGCCGGTGAAAATGGGGAGATCCAGGTAAAGGGCGATGGCGTCCGGGACAAAGGGCCTGCGCCGGAAGTATAGGAGAAACGTAAAAACGGTGATCGCCAAGGCTGCCGATGGATGGAAGGAAAGCTCGAAGAGCTCCCGGAAGATCGCCGTTGTGAAGACACTCCCGATGAGGCTGAAGACGATGTCGTAAACGAGAAACTTCGTTCCGTGCTCGTAGTGGTCCTTGCGCATGACGTAAAGAAAAAAGACCAGCGGCAGGACGAAGGCGAGGAAGTAGGCCCGGTGACGCCATTCCTGGAGGATGCCGAACCCGGCCGTGTAGACGTGAAAGACCGAGTGGACGATGCACATGGCGATCACGAGCTTGAGTGTGAGGCCGGAGAGCTTCCGAAACCTCAACTCCGGGTCGTACTTGGCGACCTCGTCGACGTCATCTTTTACTTCCGTCGATATTTTCTGCAGTTCTTCGGCCATGGAAGACCATCCTTGATCGACGCGCCGGTATTAACGCGCCCCGAGATGCTTGAGCTTGAAAAACAGATATTCACCGACCGTAACCCGACCGGTCCGAATGCGCAGGAGCGTATCCCCCGCCAGCGACGGCAGGTCATAGTCCGCGCCACGGAGCGTCAGGGTGTTGCCATAAGCCCCCGCCACCCACAGGGGAATCTCTTCCATGACGCGATGCATCCCCGATATTCGGAATGCCCCGTCGACCCGCTCGAGGATTTCCCCCGGTGAGATCGTGGACGGAAGGCCCGTGTTCAGCGAATAAAATTGTGTACCATATAGAATGAGTCGTCCGCCGTCGTCAATCCGGAAAAAATCTCTCACGAAGGAGCGCTCCACTGAGTGTGTGTAAGCCAGGGCGAAGGTGTCCCCCGGCTTTGCAAGCACAAGCAGGACTGTCCCTCCGCCACGGACAGCCTCCACCCTCAGAACATCCAGCCGGACCCACAGAGCCGCCGCCAGCACTGTGATGATCAGGACAACGGCCGCGAGGCGATTTCGTTTTTTCATATAAAAAACTGGGCACCCCTTGACGAGTGCCCAGTTCCCTTCCAGGTTATTAAGGGGATTTTTTACTTCTTCTTCGGGGTTGTCTTCTTTTCAGCCTTGATGAGCCCCTTTTCCTTGTAATACTTCTCCGCACCCGGGTGGATCGGTATGGACAAACCGGCCAGGGCGGTCTTGGGCTGCACGTTTTTGCCCTGGGCGTGAGCCTCCGCCATCTTCTTGGCGCCGCTCTCCCAGAGGGCCTTCGTCAATTTGTAGACGACGTCATCGGGCACTTCGGCACCGACGACCCACTGGGCCATCGTGGTGATGGTGGCTACATCCTTGTCCTGTCCCTTGTAGGTCCCTTTGGGAATCACGATCTTCGCATAGAAGGGATATTTTTTGGTGAGTTCCTTGATTTTGGCTTCATCGATTGGGACGAGCACAATGTTCGTGGAGATAGCCAGTTCGGTAATAGCCGCCGTGGGCCAACCCGCCGTCGTGAAGGTCACGTCAGTCTGTTTGTCCTGGAGACGCTGAGCACCGCCGGAGAATGATAGCCAGTCCACGTTTGCAAAATCCTTGTAAGTATAGCCGTAGACACCCAGGATGTTCAGGGTGTCGACCTCGGTTCCGCTGCCGCGGTCGCCGGGGACAAGCCTTTTGCCCTTGATGTCCTTAACGGTCTTGATTTTGGAGTCGGCCCGCGCCACGATCTGGATCGTCTCGGGATAAAGGGACGCGATGAAGCGGAGGTTCTTGGCCGGTTTTTCCTTGAACTGCTCGATTCCATTGTAGGCATTATAGGCTACATTGCTCTGGACAAAAGCCGACTCGACCTGCTTGTCACGAATGAGGTTACAGTTTGCCACGGAGGCGTTTCCCGCCTGCGAGGTCATGACGACTTCGGGAACCGCTTGGCTCAAAGCCTGCGCCAGGATCCCCCCGAGCGGGTAGTAGGTCCCGCCGGTGCCGCCCGTCGAAATGACGAAGAACTTCTTCTGGGGCTGCTGCTGCGCCAGGCAGGTGCCGGCAAATAGAAACACCAGAATCAGGACAAAGGAAGCTAAAACCAAAAACTTTCTTTTTTTCGACATAGTCACCCTCCTTGTGATTATTTGTTGTCGTTCGGCAGATTCACATCGCCGGGTAATGGGACAGGGCCTGATCAACCGGGAACACCCGATCCCCGGCCGGTCTCACTCGTTCAAACGTGGGAAATATGAAATATTTGCGGAAAATTGTCAACGAGTTTTTAGTGAATTCGCAACGAAACAATTCAATGTTTTTTCAATGACTTATCAGCCCCATTGCCTTCTTTTGGAAACGCAAAAAAGCCCTTGATTTTTTTACGGCATGGTAATAGACAGAAGGGCGTTTGTTGCGTCAAATGAATTTTCAATTAAACGCTCTTGCGTCGTCGGGGGAAAGTCATGATTCGATTCGAGGGAGTGCATAAGTGGTTTGACTCCCTTCATGTCCTCAATGACGTCACTTTCCAGGCAAAACAGGGTGAAACGGTCGTCGTCTGCGGACCTTCGGGCTCGGGTAAATCAACACTCATCCGGACGGTCAACAAACTCGAGCCGATCCAGAAGGGCAGGCTTGTCGTGAACGGGATGGACCTTTCGGATCCGAAGACAGACATCACGAAACTTCGCGCTGAAATCGGTTTTGTTTTCCAGCAGTTCAACCTCTATCCCCACCTTACAGCGCTGAAAAACATCACGCTGGCGCCGATCAAGGTCAGGAAAACACCCCGCCAGGAAGCGGAAGGGCAGGCCATTGCGCTTCTCGAGCGGGTGGGGCTTGCCGACAAGAGAGACTCCTACCCCGCCCAGCTCTCCGGCGGCCAGCAGCAGCGGGTGGCGATAGCGCGGGCGCTTGCCATGACACCCAAGATCATGCTCTTCGACGAGCCGACATCGGCCCTGGACCCCGAGATGATCGGCGAGGTTCTGCAGGTCATGAAAGGACTCGCCCACACCGGCATGACCCTGATCGTCGTCTCACACGAGATGGGGTTTGCCCGGGAGGTTTCGGATCGGATTGCCTTCATGGATTTCGGCCGGATCCTGGAAGAGGCCCCACCGGACGACTTCTTCCACAACCCGAAGCATGACCGGGCGAAGCAGTTTCTGAAGGAAATACTGTCCCCCATGCATTAGAGGGTTGGCCGCCGGCTCAACCAATTTTGAATTTTGAGTTTTAGTTTTAAACTGAAAAATAAAAGGAGGAAAAACATGAAAAAGATTCTGGTGATTTTGTTGACTGTGGCATTCGTGGCCGGCCTCGCGGGCACTGCCCTGGCCGAAGACACTTATGATGCCGTGAAGAAGAAGGGCGTCCTGGTGGTGGGCACAAAGGACGCCTCCCCGGGGTTCGGTTACATCGACCCCAAGACCCGTGAGATCGTGGGTTATGACGTGGATTTTGCGGCCTACATCGCCAAAAAGATGGGCGTGAAGCTCGAGGTCAAGGGCGTGACCTCGGCGGCCCGCATTCCCCAGCTCCAGGCAGGCAACGTGGACATGATTGCCGCAACGCTCACCTACACGGCTGAGCGGGCCAAGCAGGTAGATTTCAGCTACACCTACTTCCTGACGGGGCAGAAGTTCCTTGTTAAAAAGGGCACCGTGAAGAGCCTCGCCGACCTTGACGGAAAGAAGATTGGGACGGCCAAGGGCACCACCTCGGAGCAGAACGCCGCAAAGGCGCTTCCGAAGGCCACCATCCTCTCCTTCGACGACTATCCCCAGGCCTTCCTCGCCCTCCAGCAGGGCAAGGTTGTGGCCGTGACGACGGATGAGTCGATCCTGGCCGGCATCCTCGGCAAGGCCCCTGTCAAGAATCAGTACGAGATCGCCGACATCCGTATTTCCGATGAGCCCTATGGGCTGGCCATCCGGAAAGGGAACCCCAAATTCCTGAAGTTCATCAATGAGACACTCCTCGAGATGGAGAAGAAGGGCGAAGCCAGGAAGATCTGGGAAAAGTGGTTCAATCCCAAGTCCGACCAGCCCATGGAACGCGGCAAGTTCAAGATCGTGGCAGATCGGAAGTAACCGCTTCAAGGAAACATCACTCGGTAGTGATTGAAAAAGAAGCCGTTCGCGCCTGCCGGCCGGGCGGGTGCGGATGGTTTCTTTTTGTTCTTTTGCCGAAATCGAACGGCCCATTAAAGGGGCATTGCGGGGATGTTCCAGTACGAGTTTGACTGGTCCGTCGTTCTCACCGGGCAATACGCCCAGTGGATCGCCGACGGCATCAAGGTCACCATCCAGCTATCGGCGGTGTCGATCGTCCTGTCGTTCCTGATGGGGCTCCTCATCGCCGTCATGCGGTTGAGCCATCTTGCGCCCATTCGAGGGTTCGCCCACGGCTATCTCGAATTCATCCGGAACACCCCCCTGCTCGTGCAGTTTTTTTTCTGGTACTTCGGCTCTTATCAAATCCTGCCCGGGGTGGTGAACGACTGGCTGAACGCCCGGGACTTCGAGTTCGCCGCCGCTGTCATCGCGCTCACAATCTACACGTCGGCCTTCATCGCCGAGGATATCCGCTCGGGCATCCGCTCGATCCCGAAAGAACAGATGGAAGCGGCCCGCAGCTCCGGTTTTTCCTATCTTCGATCGATGCGCTACATCATCCTGCCCCAGGCCGTGCGGGTCACCATCCCGCCGCTCATCAGCCAGTTTCTCAACCTGACAAAGAATTCGTCACTCGCCATGACGATCGGCGTGGCGGAGCTGACCTACCAGGCCCGGCAGGTGGAAAGTTACACCTTCAGGGGCTTTGAGGCCTTCTCGGCGGCAACGCTTGTTTACCTGTCGCTGTCGATCATCATCACGGCCCTCGTGACGCTTTACGACAAGAAAGTCCTGTCTCCGACGGGGATGAAATAACCCATGGATGAATGGTTCGGATTCAAGGTCATCTGGAATAACATCGAGCACTTCATGATCGGCCGTTACCCGAGCGGCCCCATCGGCGGACTTGCGCTCACCATCTGGCTGGCCGTGGTCTCCTGCAGCCTCTCGATCGTCATCGGCATCTTCCTGGGGCTCTTGTGCGTATCCCAGAACCGCCTGGTCAGGTACCCGGTCCTCACCGTCGTGAACTGCATCCGCGGGATCCCGCTTTTGATGGTCATCTTCTGGATGTATTTCCTGCTTCCGGCCTTCACGGGGGGGGTGATCCCCGAAAACTGGACCGTCATCGCCGCGCTCACCGTTTTCACCTCGGCCTACATGTCCCAGATCGTGCAGGCCGGCATCGAGGCGATCCCCCGCGGCCAGATGGAAGCGGGCCTTTCGACGGGCCTCTCCCGGAGCCGGGTGATGGTTTTCATCATTCTTCCCCAGGCCGTTCGGAACATGATCCCCTCCTTCGTGAACCAGCTCGTTTCCCTTATCAAGGACACCTCCCTTGCCTTCATTGTCGGCGTCGCGGAGTTGACCCACGTGGCGACCCAGGTGAACAACCGGACAATGATCTACCCGGCCCAGATATTCTTCTTCATCGCCGTCGTCTACTTCATCCTCTGCTTCATGCTCACGAGCTATTCGCGGTGGCTGGAGCAGAGGCTCGCCTATCGAAAAGCCATATAAAAAGAGTATCGGGGACAGGGTAAAGGGAAAGAAGAAGTTTTTTGCGGAGACCCGACCCCGGAAACCCGGGACCCTTTCTCTAAAAAGTGATGACTTCGTAACCCTTCTCGACGTACTTCGAAATACTGGGGTGGCCGCTCATCTCGGCACACATCGCAAGCCCCTGCGCCTGCAGCTTCGGCAGCACTTCCATCTTCGCGGAGCATGCCTGGCAGGCACAGTCAATCAGCCCGGCTTCCCGGACGCGCTGGTAGAGTTTCGAAAAGGGCTTGCCGGGATCGTTCAATTCGGCCGCCGCCTGCGTGGCGGTCCCCTCGACGACCACTCTGACATCGTGCCCCTTCTCCTTCATGTCGAGCGCATTCAGCAGCACGTGGACAAAACACATGGGTTCACCCTTGAAGGCCACAAGGAGAATCTTCTTCGGCATAAGGCACCCTCCCAGAGTATTTTGAATCGGCATTATAGATCATCGGAATCGGATTGAAAAGGACCACGGCAAAGAAGGATGTATCCCGCTCATGCGCGATGCAAACTAAGCAGCAGGACATAGAACAGGACAATCCGGTAGACCCCGAAGGGGATGAACGTGTGGGTCTGGATGAATCGAAGCAGAAACTTGATGCTCAGCAGGGCCACGATGAAGGAGGTGACAAATCCCGCCACCAGGAAATCGAACTGGGAAAGGGTCATTTCCGGCGCCGCCATCACCATATCATAGGCTGTCGCGGCCAGCATGGTGGGCACGGCCAGAAGGAAGGAAAATTCCACGATGGTCTTCCTCTTCAATCCCATAATGAGTCCGCCGATGATGGTGGATGCCGAACGGGACACCCCCGGGACCATGGCAATCGCCTGAAAAAGTCCGATGGCAGCGGCTGTCCTGTAGGGCATCCGTCGGATTTCGCCGGTGGCATCGTCCTTCTCGCGGTACCAGTACTCGAACACGATCAGAAACAGACCGCCGAGAAACAGGGACCAAAGCACGACGGTCGTCGAACCCAGCAGGTAACTCTTCACCACGCGGTAAAGGGTCAGGCCCAGGATCCCCGTAGGGAGAAACGCGACGGCCACCCGCTTTATGACCTCGAAATCCACCAGCAGGAGCCTCCAGTATAAAAATACAACCGATGCAATGGCTCCCGCCTGGATGGCGATCTCGAAGCTCTTTAGAAATTCCGTGTGCTCGAGGCCCATCAGATCGGCGGCCAGGATCATGTGCCCCGTCGAGGAAATGGGCAGAAATTCCGTGACCCCCTCGATGATACCCAGAATGATCGCTGTATGCAAATCCATAGACTCTGCCTATTTCGGATCAGGCATCCAAGTGAATTCAAGCCTGACCGGCACGCGCCGAAATCCTGCACTTGCCTGTCGCCCCTGCAGGGATCAGGCTTTGAAGTTCCGGGCGCGGATCACCTCGACGACCGTGGGAATGAGTGAAATAATAATGATGGCGACGATGACCAGCGTGAAGTTTTCCTTCACGATGGGGATATTGCCGAAATAATACCCCCCGACCACAAAGGTGAGGATCCAGGCGACACACCCTATGACGTTATAGAACTGAAAACGCCCGTAGGTCATGGTCCCCACGCCCGCTACAAAGGGCGCGAAGGTACGGATAATCGGGACGAAACGGGCGATGACGATCGTCTTCCCGCCGTATTTCTCGTAAAACCGGTGTGTCCGGTCGAGGTATTCCTGTTTGACCCACCTGATCTTCTTCCCGGCCGCGATCTTCGGGCCCAGGAGGTAACCCACCGAGTAGTTCACGGTGTTGCCCGCAATGCCGGCGATGCTGAGGAGGGCACAGAGCCAGACGGCATCGAGGGATCCGCGCGCAGCGAAAGTGCCCGTCACGAAAAGGAGGGAATCCCCGGGCAGAAATGGGGTGACCACGAGCCCCGTCTCACAGAAGATAATCAGGAAGAGGATGAGGTAGGTCCAGAACCCGTAGTTCTGGATAATCAGACCCAGGTGCCTGTCGAAGTGCACCAGAAAATCGAAGTATTGTGCAATGAATTCAAGCATGAGGAAGACGGTGCCTCCTGGTGCCTTTCGGCGTCATTTCAATCTCGCGGGTCCCGGGCTTTATACGCCACAGGCTGAATCCCGTCAATGAAAATATACCCTTTCAAGGGGCATGCCCGATCGGGTGTTGACAAAAGAAATTGTTTTAAATATAGTCTCTTACCAAATGGAGATGGATGCGCGGAAGAGGGGTGCAAGTCCCCCGCTGCCCCGCAGCCGTGATGGAAACGAAAGCCTCGAGTTGCCACTGTCCCGAAAAGAGCCGGGATGGGAAGGCAGGTGAGTAGGTCGTCCTGAGCCGGAAAACCCATCCATCTTAAACCTCGCGGGGGGTAAACCTTCCATGTCTGTTCTTCCGAATCCTTGCCCGGCCGTCATCGGTCTCCTCCTGAAGGTTTGCCCGGTCTACAGGACAGGCTTATCTTTCGGGGAGGATCCATGGTCTTCCGGACGGTAAATCTCCTGAAAATACTTGAAATCAGCATCCTGCTCATGGCGGTTCTGGCCGGCTCCATCGTCGTGTCGCTTTTTGTGGGGGTGACCGATATTGGCATCATTCGTGGGATAACCGGCCTCCTCGACGGCTGGCGTGAGGGGCATACCGGGCTCACCCAGCTCGAAAGGGAGATCATCTTTTCAATCCGTCTTCCCAGGATTCTTTTCGCCAGCATCGTCGGCGCGTCGTTATCGATGGCCGGTGCCGTCTTCCAGGCCCTTCTTCGAAACCCCCTTGCCGACCCTTACATCCTGGGCATCTCGGGCGGAGCCGCCGTCGGCGCCATCATCGGAATCCTGATCGGCGCGGCCGCGCTTCCCCTCGGCATCCCGGGCCTCGCTTTCCTGGGCGCCGTCCTCACCGTGATCACCGTCTTCGGAATCGCCCGCACGGGAACCCAGCTTCGTTCCAACACGCTTTTACTGGCCGGCGTCATCGTCAACGCCTTCTTCTCCGCCATCATCATGTTTCTGATTTCCACGAGCACCAGTTCGGACATTCACAATGTGATGTTCTGGCTGATGGGTGATCTGTCGCTGGCCACCACCGGGGAGATCGCGCTTACGGGCACCATTCTTCTGGGCGGTTTTGCCGTTCTCTATGCCCACGCCCGCCCGATGAATCTCATCGTGGTCAGCGAGGAAACGGCCCTCCAGCTCGGCATCAACGTGGAAAAGGCAAAGAAAATTCTCTTTGTCGCAGCTTCTCTCATCACCGGGGTGGCCGTATCCGTGAGCGGCATCATCGGTTTCGTCGGGCTCGTTATTCCCCACCTGATGCGGATGGTGTTCGGCCCCGATCACCGCATGCTTCTTCCCGCGTCTTTTCTCTTCGGTGCCTCCTTCCTCGTGGTCGCCGATACCATCGCCAGAACGCTGATGGCGCCGGGCGAGCTCCCCGTGGGCGTCATCACCGCCATCTGCGGCGCGCCATACTTCATATATCTTCTGCGAAGGGGCAGGGGGTATTGAACCATGGCTATCCTGCGCGCCGATAAGGTCGGGTTTCAATACGGTGAGCAGTGGGTCCTGCGGGACGTGACATTTGAAGTGATGGAGGGGGAGATCCTCGGCATCATCGGCCCGAACGGTTCGGGGAAGACAACGCTCCTCAAGATTCTCGACGGGATCCTTGCACCCCGGGAGGGCCGTGTCTTGCTCGGAGACCGGGATATTTCGAAGGCGGGGAGGGAGGCCGTGGCGAAGGCCATCGGCGTCGTCCCCCAGGACTACTCGATGTACTTTCCCTTCAGCGTGGAAGAAATCGTCCTGATGGGAAGAACGCCCCACCTCGGGCTTCTCCGGTTTGAAGGGCAGAAAGACTTTGCCATTGCCCGCCGGGCCATGGAAATGACCGATACAGCCGAATTCAGCCGTAGGGGCATGGGGGAGCTGAGCGGCGGCGAAAGGCAGCGGGTCCTCATCGCCAGGGCCATAACACAGGAACCGCGGATCCTGCTTCTCGACGAACCGACGACCTACCTTGACATCAAACACCAGGTGGCACTTTTCCAGCTCATGAAGATGCTCAACGAGAAAAAGAATCTCACGGTCATCGTGGTGACACAGGACATCAACCTGGCCACGCAGTACTGCGATCGCATTCTTCTTTTAAAAAACGGCAGATTTTTCAGCCTGGGGCCCCCGGGCGAGGTGATCACCTCGGAGAATATCCGGAAAGTTTATGAAACGGATGTCCTTGTTGATTCGCACCCCCAGACCGGCCTGCCCCGGGTGACGTTGATATAAAAATGGCGTAAGGCTTAGGGCTAATGGTTTATGGTGTGTTCCACAACCTTTTGTTTTTAGCCTTTTGAAACTGGTAATAAGCGGCGAAGTCAAAAGTCTCATATGAAAGACGCGCGAGGCTGAGGAGCGAGGCGTACTATTGAGCGTACGTCGCAGCGACGAAGCTGAAGCGCAACGCGGCAGATGGGCTTTTGACGATGCCGCTAACGCTGTTGGATCAAGGAAGCCGGTCACAGTCCGGCGCTGCCCCGCACCTGTAGGCGGAACGAAATCCACCGTGTGCCACTGTCCGGCCGAAAAGGCCGTATGGGAAGGCGTGGAGAGTAGGCAGAAGGGCCGCGAGCCAGGAGACTTATCCGACAGGCGAAATAACTCAACTTCGAGGGGAAGGAGGTTATTGAGAAATGTTGTTCAGACACTTTTTTGTTTTCTTCCTGTCAACGGTCCTGACGGCCGTATCATTCGGTCCGCTCCAGGCCCAGGCGCCCGGCGAACAGAAAACCTTCCGCATGGACGAGGTCGTCGTCACGGCCACGAGAGATGCCCAGGAGGTCCGGAAGGTTCCTGCCAACGTCACGATCATTACGGCCGACGACATCCAGAAATCAGGCGCTACAAACGTTCCCGAGGTGTTGACCGGTCTCGCAGGGATCAATGTCACCAGTTACAGCGGCAATGCCTCGCAGGCCACCGTGGACATGCGGGGTTTCGGCACCGAGGCGGGCTACCTGCGAAACGTGGTCCTGCTCGACGGCAGGCGCCTCAACCGGCCCGACATCGCGGGAATCAACTGGCTCGAGATACCGCTTTCGGAGATCGAGCGGATCGAGGTCGTGCGGGGCGCGAGCAGCGTCCTCTACGGGGATTCAGCCATCGCCGGCTCCATCAATATCATCACCAAGCGCGGCGAGGGGAAGCCGAAGGGCGATGTGAGCTTTATCGGTGGAAGCTACAACACTTACGACGGCCGCGCCGGCATCCGGGGTTCCGCGGACAAGGTTTATTACGCCCTAAGCGGCGAGGGTCTCACAACGAGCGGATACCGGGATCGCTCCAAATTCACCTCTGGCAGCGCCGGCGGAAGCATCGGGTACAACCCGATGGATGCCCTCGATGTCTCCCTGGGGATCAGCTTCAACAGGACCGACAACCAGTTCCCCGGCGCCCTCACGAAAGCCCAACTCGACGCCAACCGCAAACAGGCCCAGAATCCGGATGACGATGCACGCGCCGACTTCTTTGACGCCAACCTGCTCGTGAAGACCATTCTCGGCAACTTCGGCCGCCTCGACACCAATCTGATTTACGGCATACGCGAGGTGACCTCCAACTACGCCTCCTTCCCTTCATTCACGGAGATCGACATCGACACGATCGGCGCGACGCCGCGCTACATCCTCGACAGGAAGCTCTTTGGGTTCGACAACAAACTGACCGTAGGGTTCGACTTCTACCGGGACAAGCTCACAAAGGACACTTTTACCGATCGCGAGCATACAAGCCGGACCTTCGAGGCCGATTTGGAGAGGCAGACGTTGGGGTTTTACGCCCGGGACGAGTTCAGCATCCTGAAGGACCTCATCCTCGCTCTCGGCGCGAGGACGGAGCGGGCCGATGTCGAGGGGAGCGAGACGGACCTCGGAACAGGCGCGAAAGTTTTCGACGGCGATAAAACACACAAGGGAACGGCGTGGGAAGGTTCGCTCACCTACCTCTTCGGCGAGAAGTCGAAGGCCTGGGCCAAGTATGCCACGGTTTACCGATTCCCCTCCCTGGATCAGCAGGCCTCTTACTTCGCCTTCGGCGGAGACACCTTCCTGACGGACCTCGAAAAGGAAACGGGAAAGAGCTACGAGGTGGGAACACAGGTTTACCTGCTGAAGGATCTCCGGTTGGGACTCACACTCTACCGAATTGACATGGAAGACGAGATCAGTTACAACCCGGTCACGTTCCGTAACGAAAACCTCGACAAAACGAGGCACCAGGGCGTAGAGGTCTCGATGGACTGGCAGTTCCGGAAGCTGGCCCGGCTCATGGCCAACTATACCCTCCAGGAGGCCTTCTTCCGCGAGGGGGCAAACAGGGATAAAGACGTCCCCCTCGCGCCGAATCACATGGCAAACGCCGCCCTGGAGATCTACCTGCCCTGGGCATTCACGTTGAGGCCGGAGATCCGGTACGTGGGTGAGCAGTATTTCGGCTCCGACAACGACAATAGCTTGGGAAAGCTCGACAGTTACACGATCGTGAATCTTTATCTGCGGTGGCAGCCCGACCTGAAGGTCTTTGGGGTCGCTAAACCGAGCGCTTTCGTTGGGGTGGAGAACCTCTTTGACAAGGAGTATGTCCCCGCGGGCTATGAGACTTTCTCCGGGGCCACCTATTACCCCGCACCGGAGATCAACTTCCGGGGAGGGATATCGCTCTATTTCTGAGAAATATTTTTCCTTGAAAAACAGGGCCAAATCGTCATAGGTTAATGGAAAATTAGTCTGAAGGAGCACGGTCATGACGAAAGCAGAAAAAATCGAAGCAATCAAATCACGTGCGAGGAAGAACTTTTCTCTCGGTTACAACTGTGCTGAGTGTGTCGCGGAGGCGGTCCTGAGTCTCGTGGAGACAGGGCTTCCCGTGGAGGCCAAGAAGATGGCCACGGGCTTCGGCGGCGGTGTTGGACTTTACGGAGACACCTGCGGGGCAATTACAGGTGCCATTATCGCCGTTGGTGCCGTACACGGGAGGGCAAAGCTCCCTGAAGATGCCGATCCGAAGGCAGCCGCAAAAAAGGCAGGACAGGAACTTTACGGAAAGCCCGGGCTTTACAGGCTTTTCAATCAGATTCCCAATAAGTTCTTCGAAAAGTACGGCTATACATGTTGCAGGGATCTTACCACGAAATGGCATGACAGTTGGCTCTGCAGGGATCACGCCCTGTATTGCCGTGAGATTATCACCGACGCGGCGGCTATCGCGGCAGAACTGATCATGACAGACCGGGATGAAGCAGCGTCGAAGCCTTTCGGCAAAAATGTGGAAAAATTAGAACAGTCCGGTGAGGCCTGCGATCTCTCCGATAAGGGTACTTGAGGGTCAAAAGCGACTTGAGCCGTGTGCTCATCAGCATTAAAAAAGCCCCGGGGTCAAGCCTCGGGGCTTTTTTAATGTATAATCCATCGCTCATACTGTATAAACTTATCGTCCAGCCGATACGTTGCGGGTCTGAATAACTCGACAAAAAATACAGGAGGATCAATGAACAGGAGATTGCTTGCAATCGGAGGGGGGGGCAGGCGGGGCGTGGGATCCCATCCACATCGCCGCCCAGAACTTGCGAGCAAAGATGTAACTTCTTAATACTGCCTTTCGACGAGAGGAGCCCCTCCGCCTTCGGAGGGGCTCTTCTTCTCAGCACATTTGTTCCTGTTTTGATAATTTCCTGGAGAAATTCGTATTCTCCCGTTGAATCCCTGTTACTTCGTCACGGGGAGATTCGGGTCTTTCGACCACTCCTCGAAGGAGCCGTCGTACAACTTGACGTTGCGGTACCCGAGGACCTCCTTCAGGATGAAAGCCCAGGTGGGGCAATGCCTGCCCGCATCGCAGTAAGTGATGATCTCTCTCGACCTGTCGGTCCCCACGATGCCGGCCGCGACGGCCTCCAACTTCTCTTTTGTCTTGAAGGTGCCTGTTCCGGTGTAAGCCTCCGAGGCGGGGAGGTTCACAGCACCGGGGATTCGTCCGGCCTTTTCCACGAAGGCCTGCTTCTTCTCTCCTGTAAAGATCGCGCGGTCCCGTGTGTCAACGAAAAGTGCTTTGCCCAGTCGGCTGACCACGTAATCCTTGTCCGCCAGAATGTCTTTGCTGAATTTGCCCCGATAGGTTGTCTTCCGCGGCTTGACGATGTCCCGGGAAACGGGTTTTCCCGCCCGTACCCACTCGTCGTGACCCCCGTCGAGGATAGCGACGTTTTCCAGTCCTGCGCATAGAAGCGTACAGACAACACGGGCCGCCAGGATCGTGAAATAACAGTGGCTGGTATGGCACGTAACCACTACCCATGAGCCAGGCAGGATACCGACGCCACCCATGGCGTCGAAGAGGTCGTCCTCATAGGGGATTTCCATCCGCTTCGCATCCCTGCCGTAGGCCCACGTCCCGTAATAGGCATTGACGGCGCCGGGGATGTGGCCCGCATGGTAATCCTCGACCTTACGGATGTCCAAAACAATGAGATTCGGGTTGCCAAGGTTTTTCTCCACCCAGTCCACGGACACGATGGCGGGGATCTCCCTGGCCTCGATGGCCGCAGGCCAGAGCATCACACCACAGGCAAGGATCAGGATACTCGTCAAGAGGCTGTATTTCTTCATGGCGCCCTTAATGGCCATCTCTGCGGTCAGGGGCGGCGGGATGATGAACCCGACCGCCCCCCCGACCCGGAGGGATGTGAGCGGCTTCTGTGCCGATATGACAAGAACAAGCGGGACTTCAGCCGTTCTCTCTTCAAGAGCATCGGCCCTCGGTCGGCCGCTCTCGCAGAGGCCGGATGGCAGATGCGTCGGCCCGTATATTCTTTGACCTGAACGGTTGGCTGTCGCTCGGATGCCTTTGTCATTGTGTAAGGATAGGACGACCCTTGACGCGATAGCCGTTCTCCTTCAGCGTTTTTATAATCTCGCCCACACTCGTTACCTGATCATCAAAAGTAACGATGAAGACCTTTCTCGGCGTGTCGTAATCGACACCCAGAAACCCTTCAATCGTTTCCAGGATCACACCTACCCTGGCCTTCTGCGCTCAGGTCTTGCATCCGGGGATGCTGAACTCCGCCTTCCTCTCCGAGGCGTGTGCCGAAGACATAAAGGCGAATTGGATCAGCAGGCACCCGAGCAGCACGAAAACGGAAAGAGATCGCGGTCCGGAGAGCCGCCATTTTCCTGTTATCATCACCTTTTTTATCCCCAGTCCTCGATGCGGACATCTGTGCAGAGCCCCATCATGTTGTTGACCCAGTCTTCGTTGTCCTTGATCCACTGTTTGGCATCGGCTTTCGAAATCTGGTTTCCCTTGATCAGGTTCATGCCGGACTCGAGCTTGCCGCCGCAGAGGCAGAACTGCTTGACAAAGGTCGCTAGAGCCGGCCGCTTCTGCTGAAGGCCCTTGCGGCCGATGGTGTGGATCGATTTCTTTTCGTCGATCCAGTTGGGGCCGAGGTCCTCGACCTGCTTGGCGTATTTCGTGTAATAGGCCTTCTGCTCCGGGAGTGTAGCGCTCATCGTGGCGTCGTATTTCCCGTCGGCGACACCCTTCCACATTTCCTCGACGGTGGTCTTGACGAGGTTGACCTTGATTCCCACCTTTTCCTCGAGGACGTATTTGAGCAAAAACGATTTCGCGATGGATTCTTTCGACTCGACATACGCCACGGTGACCTCCGGTGGCGCCGAAAGGGCGGCCGGGACCGCCATGACCATGGTAAACACGGCGACGAGGGCCATCGCCAGCATATATTTCTTCATGGAAACCTCCTTTCTGTGTCCTTCCATTGCGGCTGATGCGGGGCAACCCGCGGAGTGAATCCAGCGGGCCGCCCCTCCTTCAAATTAATTTAAGCCGCCCTGAACTCAATGGTGTCGCCGTTCCCGAGGTAGGCCCTGTCCTTGGTGCGGAATCGAGCCGACCCCTGGACGACGGGATAGCCCGCCTCGATGAACTTCTTGGCGCAGGTGATTCCCGTGCAGTGGTTGCAGCCCACCTTCTCGAAACCGTACTTCTTGAAAGCGATGACCAGGTCGTCGTACTTGGGGTCCCAGTCCTCGAAGGGCGAAATATGGAGCCCACCGTAGATACCGTGGTTCTTGGCAACCTTGATGGTGTTGCGGACCGTATCGACAAACTGGATGATCCCCTGGTGGTTGCATCCCGTGACGTAGACGAGCCCCACATCCTTCACGTTGAAGAGCAGTGAGTTTTCCCCGTAGACCCGGCAGATGATAGGAATGGCAAAGTTGTAAATAGCCACCCCGGGCCACATCTGCGTCAGACCGGGCTTGCACGCGATCGCTTTGCCCCGGTGACCGCTGTCCTGAATGTACCTCTGCCCCTCCTGGTAGAACCCCTCCGGGTAGTAGATGGGAATTTCCGGATTGTACTTCACAGCGACCGGCAGCCCCCAGAAGTGGTCGAAGTGCTCGTGGGAAATGAAGAGAAAGTCGAACTGCTTGTTGGCGAGCATCTTGTCGATGCCCTCCCGCTTGTAGACCTGCTCCATCCAGTCATAGGACCAGCCCACGTCCTGGAGGATCTTCTTTTTCGAGCCGTCCATCAGCTCCACCTCGATCACGCAGGAGAAGCCGCCGGCGTTTTCCGGATGAACGGCGTTTTCCATCTGGAACTGCCAGGCCTTGTCGAGCTGGTTGGGGAGCCACTGCTTGATCTGCTTGATGCCCTTCTCGTAGGATCCTTTGCTGAGCTGACCCTTCGGCTCGGCGAAGGGAGGCCAGTTATAGCTGTACTGGTTAACGAGAAGCCCCCCGGAGCCCTTGATGTCCCCCATGAGGACTTTGTTGTCGAACCAGCTTGTCTCGGTAACGTTTAATATCTTGACGCTCTTACACTCGCCGATGTCAACGCCTTTCGGTACCACCTTCGCGAAGTGACGCTCCCGCCAAGGACCATAGGAATAGAGGCCCATGGCGCCGATAAACCCTGCCGAACCTCCTATGGCGAGGCCCTTGACGAAATCGCGCCTGCTCAGGCCTTGTTTTTCTTCTTTCCTTTCTTCGGTCATTTTAACCTCCCTTTTATAATTATACTCCAGCTCACTGAATTTTACCGTGAAACGGAGGCGTGTATTTTACGTGTACATCCAGGTCCACTTGCTCATGACGGGAAGTATCCACGTAATGAGGAGAAAGTAGATCCCCGCGCCGACAAGGATACCCACGATGATACCTTTCTTGTATTCGCCGCTCATGTTTTTTCCTCCTGTGTGGATTGCGTTTCTTCAACCTTGACCTTCTTCCACCCCGGCCAGTTATCCATGAACCAGTGGTTTATGAGCATCAGGTTGATGAGCCAGATGGTCGGGATCATGGGGAACTGCTGGGGGTGGGAGTATCCCTTCTGAACGCCGAGGGTGAGGTGGCCGATGTTGTAGTAAAGCCAGTAAACGGCCATGCCGCCCACGAGGGCGATGAGTGTCCGGATCAGCCAGTTGATGGGAACGCTGTACTTCCTCGGCCAGTTTTTGCAGTAGAAGGTGAGGAAGAGGGCCGGGATCAGGAAGAAGACCATCGTCTCGCCCACGTGGAGCCAGCGCCAGTCGGGGGCGGCGTCCCTGCGGGTCCCGCGGATGGCCGGGCCCCACCAGATTTCCTGGGCGAAGTAGAGGAAGAGGAAAAAGCACCAGGCGATGACAATGATGCCGAAAAAGGCCACCCAACGCCTGAGCATATCATTCCTGATAACCCGGAAGGGGTATCGCTCCCAGATGGACTCGTTCATCCAGACGACGATCGTGCAGCACATGATCCAGGATACGTGGAAATTCCCGGAGACCGTGTCGGCAAAGTTCTCCCAGTAGGGAGGCGCGATGGAGCAGAAGTACTGCCAGGGGTAATAGAGAATACCCATGTGGGGATGCATCGTGCAGAAATAGACGATGGTCCCGATGAACATCGTGACGATGAGGACCGTCGTGCCCAGGACCGGCTGTTTCAGTTTCTGCCAGGGCCACATCTCCATGGCCACGGGCCACGAGGGGGAAAGCCACGAGGCGATGGCGGCAAACATGAGGCAGGCAAGCGCAGCGTACTCGACGGCGAAGAACTCGGTCACCCCCGGGAGTTTCGTGAGCTAAGCCGGGTTAAAATAGGCCATGGACAGATTACCCAGGAGTCCCTCGAAGAAGCCCTTGATGAGCACGATCAGAATCAGAGTTGCGACACCGGTCATAACCACGCCTTTGACGACCGGGTGCGTGTTTTCCAGCCAGCGCCTCTTGAAGGGCCAGTAGTAGTAGAGATAGACCATCCAGATGAGAACAATGAGCAGCCAGCGGGTGTACATGTACCCCACATAAGGCGTGTACATCCGAAGCCAGCCTCTCGGGTCCTGGAAGATCCACCAGGTAACGTAAAAGATCGCCAGAATGAAAATCGTGTTGACGATCTGCGGAATGGGCGCGGGCCATCGCGGAACAAGCTTTCGTTCCTCGAGAAACCCCTCGCCATAACGCTCTTCAACTTTTCCTTCCATAAAAAACCCTCCTTTCCTGGAGCGGAGCCGCTTGCCCCGCTTTCTTCAGCGAAAAATGATTTATGCTTTTTCCATTTGTGCAAATATGTCCCGGGCAATCTCCTCCCGGCTTCTCCCTTCGACCCGGATCCCCCGCCTGACGGCCTCCTCGATGAGCATTTCGCCGGCCTCGGACAGAAGCGGGTAGCAGCTCTCAAAGGATTCAAAATAATCCCGCTTCGGCGCTTCCGTCTCGTTCGAGCCGGTGAGCTCTTCGAACAGTTTGACCCCTGCCCCGAGGAGGTCCCGGGTAAAGAAACTTCTTCTGCTTTTATCAACAGGCATCTTCACCTTCCGGCCCCGTACTTGCCTCGAATCGTCAGTTGACAATGTCTCCCGGGTTCAGTTCTCCCGTCTTAAACCGCTCGAGAACGGCATCGACATTCCCGATCACATTGTCGATGAGGCGGATTTTTTTCCTCTTCAGCATCTGCCGGCATTCTTCCTTGACCCCTCCGCAGATAACGGCCTCTATGCCCAGCCCGGCAAGAAACTCCGTAAACTCAGGGGGCTCCAGGACCGTCAGGGCTACAACCTTCCTCTCCAGGATTTGGCCGTTGCCGATAATCACCGTTACGATTTCCGTTGAGTGGTTGTAACGGGGAGATATTCTTCCCTTGAATTGGCAGATGGCGATTTTCATGACGTTAATTCATCTATCAACCAACGTGCCATTGTCCGAAAGAATTAATTTATTCAAGTAATATCAATTGGTTAAAATTAACCAGACGGGCAGGAACAGAACCGATGCCGTATAGACTGTTTCATATTTGAAACATAAAAGGCGGGTAAATATGGATTTATCATTTCAAAACAATATGTTGATATTCATAAGGCACTTTGAAACAGTGTTTCATTTTGTTTCAAATATTAAACAGGTCTTTCAGGCAGAAGACCGTGTCTCCGCATCTTCCTCCACAGGGTTGTACGATTGATTTTGAGAGCCTTCGAGGCCTTCTTCCGGCTCCACCCGTTGACTACGAGTGCCGAAAGAAGCGCTTCTTTCTCAAGGTGCCCGAGAGGATTGGATGAATCAGGCGTCGTCACGGCCGCCGGCCCTGCCTTCTTAGGTGTCGTTTCACTGAAGAGGTACAGGGGCAGGGCGTCCGTGCCGATTTCGTTTCCCCGGCAGACGATGCAGGCGTGTTCCAGGATATGTTTGAGTTCTCTCACGTTTCCCGGGTAGGGATAGTTCATGAGTATCCGCATCGCCTCGCCCGAGACTCCGCGGATCCCTTTCCTGAGCAGTTGTGATTCGACCAGGAGAAAGTGATCGATGAGCAGCGGGATATCGCCGGGCCTCTCGCGAAGGGGCGGGATCTCCATGCTGACGACGTTGAGCCGGTAAAAGAGGTCCTCCCGAAAATGCCCTTCATCGACCATTCTTCTGAGTTTGCGGTTCGTCGAAGAAATGACCCTCACGTTCACCTTGACGGGACGGGTGGAACCGAGGGGAAAGAATTCCTTTTCGTCGAGAACCTGCAGGAGCTTCGCCTGGAGCTCCCGGGACAATTCCCCGATCTCATCCAAGTAGATGCTTCCTCCTTCGGCCAGCTGGAAACGTCCCGCTTTGTCACTCCTGGCGTCGGTGAAGGCCCCCTTTTTGTACCCGAAGAGTTCCGACTCGAGAAGAGTGGCCGGTATGGCCGCGCAATTGATCTTGACGAAGGGCCCTCCTTTGCGCAGGCTGGAATTGTGGACCGCCCGCGCGAAAAGGTCCTTACCGGCGCCCGTCTCGCCCAGAATGAGCATGTGGGAGTCCGTTCTGGCCACCGACGCGAGAATATCGAGAATCCTTCGAACCTTCTCGTCCTTTGAGACGATGTCCTCGAAGGTATAGGAGTCCTGAAGGGTCTTTTCCAGGGTCACGCGAACGGAGTCGTCCAGGAAGGATTCAACACCGCCTAAGGCTCTCCCCTGATCATCACGGATCACGGCGCAGTTGACTTCCACGGGGATTTCCATGTTTTTTTTCGTGAGAATCCTGTTCCTGGCCCGAACAACGTTTGTACCGGTGTCGATGGCCCGTCTGAGGAAACAGCCTTCCTGACAGAGTTCCGTCCTGAAAATTTCATAGCACTTGCAGCCTATGGCCTCACGGCGACTGAAACCGGTAATCTTCTCCGCCTCCCGATTGAAAAAGGTAATGTTCAGGTCGAGATCAACTGTGAAGATGCCCACGGCAAGGCTGTTGAGAATGTTCAGATTATCCTTCGGGGTATCCATTTGACTTGCCCACTGATTGGCTCAGGATGGCCGACGATCGGCCGACAGCAGGAAATTACCGTTTGTAGGAAAAAGAAATTAAAAAATTACACTTTGACGACTTAAAAGTTACCAGTATAACGGCTAAAAGTCAATATTCAGGAGGGTTTTGAGCGAAGTGCAGGCGGGTCCGTTCTTGACTTCATCACGGGGGTATGCGAGAAAATTCACGGAGGTCTATCTTGATTACCCTCAGGGAATTTCAGCCGACGGGCGTCATCGGGGAACCGGACCTCGGGTTGCCGGGCCTGATGGAAAACCTTTTCATAAGGACCTTCTACGAGCCCCGGATCAAGGAGAAGATCGGTTGGGTCGGCATCGCCTATCGGGCCGGCCTGCCGGGTAGCTGGACACTGAAGCTAAAGGGCCGGAGGGGGGTTTACAGCCTGAGTTACCGCAAAGATGAACAGGAAGAAGGCTGGGTTCACGGTATTTTTGATCTCCAGTATTTTCCCCTCAGAGATGAGCCCCTGCTGGATCGTTTCTCGATCCGGGAGAATCTCCTGCGCCAGGATCACGGGTTCGAGACCTGGGTCCGTCATCTCCCGGGCAACGAAGACCCCCTCGAAAACGCCTTTGTCGTCGGGAGGATTCTCCTGTCCGTGGACCGGGAAGAGAAGAATCTCTTTCTGTCGCTGTGGAGTCCCCTTCGATGGCTCGAGTTTCGAAAGGAAGGCCTCTCTCTCGCCCGCGAGGACGGGACCCGCCTGGAGGTGCTCCCACCGGGCGGGAAAGACCGCAACGTGCCCGCCTTCGCGCTTTCCTTTGCCTTCTTTGACAGACTGATTCAGGCCTTCGCCTATCATTTCAAAAACGGGCCCGTTCACGCTTGCCTGAAAAAGCGAAAGGCGCCGGTCTGGGAGATCACAGGGGACCAAGAATGGTTGCCGATGGCCGGGCAGGAGACGAGCGAGTACTTCATCACCGTCGGATTCGGGCACCTGGAAGGTCACCTGAACACCCCCCGGATCGATCATCTCCAGGAGTTTCTTCCAGACGCCGCAGGAGAATCGGGGCACCCGAAGGCGGACCCGGTCTGGGCAGTCGAACCGGGGACGGGGATCCCCAAAGGCATGACGCGCCTGTGGTGGGAAGCCCCCGCATGGAAGGTGAAGAGCGGCGCCGGCCCTTTTCAGACTCTGGGGATACAGTATCGTCCGCCCCTCCTCGTGATTACGGGTTTTCTCGGCAGCGGCAAGACGACGCTCCTGAATCAGATCGTGGAGTACAAGACCCTCATGGCCAACCGGTTTGTCGCCGTCATTCAAAACGAGGTGGGGTCTGTAAGCGTCGATGAATCCCTAGTGGACAGCGCGTACAACGTCACTTCCATGGAGGAGGGCTGCGTGTGCTGCACCCTTCTCGGTGATCTCCGCCAGGCGGTGCGCCGGATCTGCCTGGAGTTTGACCCCGACATCATCATCCTTGAAACAACGGGCGTGGCTGATCCCTCGAGTATCCTGGAGGAATTGCCCGCACTGGAGGATTTTATCCGCTTCGATTCCATGGTGACCGTCGCGGACGGCGCCAATTTCAGCAAAATTCTTGAGGCGTATCCTGTTGTTAAATCCCAGGTGAAAAGCGCCGGCTTGATTCTCCTGAACAAGGTCGACCTCATGACTGACAGTGAAAAAGAGAATGTTGAGAAGGCCCTCCGCGCGATCAACCCCCGCGCACCGATCATACGGACCGTCCATACATCCGTCCAGCCGGGACTGCTTTTTTCCATGGAGGATGACACGGACGTTCTGCGCGCCCCGGAGCCGGAGGCAGCAGCAGGAATCGATCACCGGGGCCGTCTCTCAAAGGGCCCTGATACGGATATTCACGTCCAGGGCATCATCAGTTTTACCTTACAGATTCCGGGAATTTTCGACCCGCACCGGATTACCCGATACCTTGACCGGCTTCCGGATTCGGTCTACCGCCTGAAAGGCGTTGTCCGGATTGCCGGCATGAAACAGGAACAGCTTGTCCAGTACGTGTCCGGCCGTTATGAATTGACAAACCACTATGGATCGGGGATCGAGCCCAACACTCTTGTTCTTGTCGGCCGTGATATGAACAGGGAGGAACTGCAAGACCGTCTCAGGAAATGTCTTGTCGATGCATGACGGAAAAGAACGGGCCGGCGGGAAGCCGGCCCGAATGAATATCCCCTTCGAGATTTTTTCATAGGGAATGATCATCTTGAGGATATAGACCCCTTGATCAGGGTTTTTTGTCCTCCTCGTTGAGTTGCTTCAGGAGATCGATGATCTCCGCATAGTTCGGTGATCCGTCCTTGGCGTACCGAATCACGCCCTTCTTGTCGATGACCACCGTTCGCCGGTTGAAGACGAAGACGGATCCAGATGGGATCACGCCGAAGAAGTCGCCGAGATAACCCGAAACATTGGAGAGGATCGGAAAGGTCACATCCAGAGACTTGGCCCAGTATTTCAGGGTAATCACATCGTCGCGGCTGACGCCCGTGACCCGGGCGTTGAGGGACTCATAGAGGGAGAGGTTCCTCTGATGGCCCTTCATCTCACCCGATCAGATAGGTGTGAAGGCCGCGGGGAAAAACGTCATGATCAGGTAGTACTTTCCCTGGTAGTCCTGGTTGTAGCCGATCGGCCGATCCTCCGTGGAGGCGAGGTTGAAGTTGAGCGTCTGCTTGTTGAGGAGGCTATCCGCCTTGAAGGCTGCCAGGGCGTTCGTCGCCGTCAAGAAAACAAAGGCAAGAGCGACAAGATACAAACGTGGGATGCTCTTTTTCTTCATAAAAACCTCCTTACGGGAAATGTGTCTTAAAGAAAAACCCTTCGTGCAGCGGGTCTTCGTTCTGGTCTGACGGGTCCGCTACTTCAACCCCTCGAGGACACCCTGGAAGAAATCGTGGTGCTCCTCCTCGTCATGGAGTATTTTTCTGAACAGGCGTGCAGTTGTCGGGTCGTTTTCCTTCTGTGCAAGTGCGATGATCTGCTTGTAGAGCCTGATGGCGCCTTCCTCGTCTTTGATGTCCCTGACCAGCATCTCCTTGAGGGTCTTGCCGACAAAGATCGGTTCCGGTTTCGTGGTGGGAACGCCGCCGAGGTAGAACAGCCTTTCGGCGATTTCCTCTGCATGCTTCATTTCCGCTATGGCGTTTTTCTTTAGTTCATCTTTTATGGCGTAGTGGTAAATACCGGACCACTGGACGTGCTGCCACATGTACTGGATTGACACCTGCATTTCCCGGGCAACGCTTTTATTCATAAGCTCCAACAGTTTCTTGCTCGCCATGACTATCCTCCTTGTTCACTTCGATTTTTTTGTTTCCTATAAAATACATTACGGAAAACCTGTTTCACCGAAAACCCATCCTCATCTGAGAACAGGATTTAGTTATCCTTATGGATTGCTCAATCCAAGGCCATGGATGGTTTCCAGACTTTCCAGACGTTGCCGACGAGGTCCGGCCCGGGCTTCAGGGTGACCTTCCCCGGACGCCAGCCCGAGGGGGTGGCCTCGGTCCCCCCGCTGTTTCTCACATGCTGGAAGGCCTGCACCTGCCGCAGGCTCTCGGAGACGTTTCGCCCCACGGGCGGGGTTAAAATCTCATAACCCTGGATGACCCCGTCGGGGTCGATGATGAACCGCCCCCTCGTCTCCACGCCAGCCACGTCGTCAAAGACACCGTAGGCCGTCCCCACCTTGCCCCCCACGTCGGAGAGCATCGGGTAGGGAACGCCCTTTTTGACCATCTTGGAGATCTCGTGGTCCACCCACATCTTGTGGACGAAGACGCTGTCGATGCTCATGGTGAGCACCTGAACGCCGAGTTTCTCGAATTCCGCGTATCTATCGGCGACCGCCGATATCTCCGTTGCTCAGACGAAGGTGAAATCCCCCGGGTAGAAACATAAAAGCACCCACTTCCCCAGGTAGTCCGACAAGTGGACATTGATGAACTTCCCGTTTAAGTAGCCGGGCGCCATGAAATCCGGCGCCTTTCTGCCGATCATGAGCATGGACTTCACCTCCTTTTTTTCTTCTTTATGTGCAATTGTTTTTTCCTCTTCAACCGGTTCGCCGACGAGCCCGCCCGTCGGCCTCGCACATCCCGCTTTCACCTCCTCAGCCAATCGGTCCACCTCCTTTCCTATTTCGTTTCATCAGAGCAGAACTCCACGAAATATATCCATCCGGCTTAACCGCATATCGTTCTTCAGGTCGCCAAAGTCTTTTTGCACACTTCCGTGATGAAAAGGCGAACGATTCCTTCATCCCGGCAGATTTTCCGCAGGTTTATATAACGCACGGGGCAGAGGAACACGATATTCGTCTTCTTCACCGCTGTTGCACGATTCTTGTCGCGGGCGATCAATAGGGTGCCAGTGAAATTTTCTCAATCGTAACTCGCACGTGTATTTTCATCTGTCAGGGTTGGTGCAAGAAGCGGTTTCCACCTGGCATCCTCCCATGTTCCGAGTGAAGTGTGCATGAGAAGATACTTTTTCGGTATGGGGTGCGTCCCTACAACGACTTTGACGCCATAACGCTTTTCAAGAAAGGCTTTGAATGTCTCGATATGGGGACAGGGGGGGTAACCGACGACCATACCGGTAGCCAGATGGATAAATTCAGCTCCGTTCTTGACCATCTCGTCGCCTGCATATTCCATATTCCCACCGGGACAGCCGTCGCAGGTTGTAAACCCGACCAGCTCGAGATCTTTGCCTGCGTATATGCTGAAAGCCCCTTCCTTGTTCCTCATCGCCCGGAGGCATTTCCCGCCTGCGCAGCGGCGGTAGCGATCGCAGATTATGATTCCAATTCTCGTTTTCGAATTCATATCAGCTCCTTTCAATTCCTGCGCGCTACTCCCTTCCCGGAACCATTACTGGGGCTTTTCCGTCGGCAGTTCCTCGCCCAGGGCGAGCCGGCAGATGTCGCTGATCATGTAATTCTTCATCCCCGCCTCCCGGGTCTTCTTGTTCATTGTTGCGAAGCACATGGCGCAGAGGTACACCATGGCCTCGGCACCGCTTTCTTTCGCGTCCTTGATGTTCTTTTCGCGGAAGGGTTCGAAGTTCTTCCCGCGGGGGAAAAGCTTCAGCCCCGGTCCCGCCACCTCCACACCGCAGCAGAGAGCGTCGATGCCGTCATACTTTCTCTTGACACGCTCCACGCCGATGAGGTCGAAGATATCGTCGAGCACCGGGTCCTTCTCCGGCGTCAGGCGCGACGCACAGGGCCTCTGGTAGGCCACTTTCATGCCGAGCTTTTTGACCTTCCCCTTGTTCTCCTTCAAGTAGTCCCGCAGGTACTCGAAGAGGTGGACGGGACGGAAAGGGAGCTTGATACCGTATTCCGGTGCCATGCCCTTGAGAAGTCCGTAGCAGTCGTCGTGGACGAAAACGATCTCCTTCGCCCCCGACTTTGAGAGGTTGTCGACCATGGCCTGGAGCCGCTCCCGCATGATGGACTCGTCCCCCATGTGGGCAAAAAGAACGTTGCAGAAGTAATGTTTGCCCTTGAGAAGGGGGATATTCTCGAAGAGCTGACCCTGGATGGCCCAGGGCATGTTCCCCTGCATGACGCAGATAGACATGACGCGGTCCTTCGGCGGCGTCGGCCTCGGCTCACCCTCCGGCTTGAACCGCTCGGCCATCTTGGTTCTCAGCTTCGGGTCCGTGAAATCCCCGGCTTCCTCCATCCGTTTGAGGATCAGGTCGAAGGGCCTCGCGTCCCTCGGGCAGTATTCGTTGCAGGCGATACAGGTCACGCAGTCGAAGAGCCAGTTCACCTTCTCGCCCTTCACCAGCTTTTTGAACTCCTTTGAACCGCTTTCCCTGTCGAAAGGAAGGTAGTAGCACCTCGCGAGACACTCGCCGCAGAAATCGCATCGCTCTTCATGGAACATAAAAAAACCTCCTTAAGTTTTTTTTCATTCGACCAGTCATCGGTATTGAAAGGGGCGGACACTGACTGGGCTAACGGTCCGCGGGAAAGAAGCTCATCTCTTGAATCTTCCGTCATCCTTCACCGTGGACGCTTTGCCGACCAGGCCCTCGAGCCATCCGATTTTTACGGGATCACTCACATCCACATCAAATGCCGGGACATAGGGCTTGACATCGAGCAGAGGCGTTCCATTGACGACATCGATATCCAGAATGTGAAGAATCGCCCCTTCGACCCGGTTGAGCCTGACGACGGAAATCCCGATGGGGTTCGGACGGCTGGGACTCCTGGTCGCAAAAACACCCCGCAAATGGCTGTCCAGATAAGGCTTCACCGTCAGGGATGACTTCCTCGACAGGTGGAAATGGTAGATCAAAAGAATGTGTGAAAAACCCTCGACATCCTTCAGTCCTTCCACATATTCGGGAAACACCTCCACCCGTCCAGCCACCCCGCGTGCGCCGGCCGGCTGTATGGGTGTGCCCTCAGGCACATCGAAAGGGGAATAGATGATCCCGATTGGTTTATACTGAACCGAATCCATTTGGGGCATCTCCGGGACGGCCGTTTCCGCATCAAGGCTTCAGACGTTTTTTACCCGCTGCGTAGTTCCTCAGGGCCCGATGGAGGGTCGTGGCCGCAAGCAGGGCGCAGTGCTGATCTTCTTCCGGCAGACCGCCCAGGTGCTCCATAATGGCACTTTGATTGATCCGTATGCATTCCCTCACGGTTTTACCCTTCGCGAGCACTGTGGCCGCCGAGACGGCTGCGTGTGATGTCATGCAGCCGTCGGTTGTGTAGCGGATATCGTTGATCTTACCGTTCTGGAAACGAAGATATATCTCAACGGTGTCACCGCAGGGACCGGTCACCCTGGCGTGGGCGTCCGGGTTTTCCATCACGCCGCAATTCCTCGGGTTCAATCCGTAATCGATCACCTTTTCTGAAAAGCCCCTGTCGGTCTTTGCGTTCAGGAGGTCGAGAATTTCCTTGATGGAACGAATTTCATCATCCAATAACCTCATCACCCCTTTCTTTGCCGGTCCTTGTCGATGGCGGGTGCCGGGCATCCCTTACGGATCCGGGATTTCGATACAGGTTTTTTCACAGATGTCCAGGAAGTTACCCTGATAGGCATCCCGCATAAGGCCGGTGGCCAGATCTCCCGTGCAATGGGTGGGACCTATTTTTGTGATGCGGAGCGACTTGAATTTCCTGATGACCGCGTCGATTGCGTCCCTGTTTTTATCTAGCAGATGAAACCCCCCCATGACCATATAAATTTTTTCAGCGAAATGATCCCTTACCTTTTCGACCATGGGGACGATCCCCGGATGGGCGCAACCCGTGATGATCACAAGACCCCGGCGGGACTTCGCCACCATTGCCTGTTCACACATGGGCCTGCCGTCGTATTCCCCGATGATCTCCCCCGTTGTGAAAATCCGTTTTTTAATTTCCAGGAAGCCCGGGGGCTGGATTGGCCTGGCGCCGAACTCCCTGATCTTTCCCTGGAGCCCCTCGCCGGAGTTCGGACACAGATAAACCGTCGCATTTTTGTTCTTCAGGATGATATCCCACAGACCCGATATGTGATCCCAGTGATTGTGGGATATGACGATATGCCTGATCCTGGACGGGTCGATGTCCAGTTTTCTCATATTCTTCTGCAGGACAGCCGGTAAACCGAAGGTGTCGAAAAGGACGTCTTGATCAACGAGGAAAGATAGGCCCCAGTGACCGATTTGGCGCTCCTGTGCCGATGAGCCGACGGCGACGATCTGAATTTTCATGATGTAACGCTCCTGCCGGGCGATGATGCTCCCGGTCTTTCGAGGGGGTTAGAGACAGCAAGTCATTTCCTGCAGGTCCCGCACTCGCACTCATAAATCGGCATGGAGTTTCTCCGGATGATCCTCTCTGTGGCCTCGCTGACGCAGGTTACACCTTGCCCCTTCTTTTGAGCGTGTCCTCACCGCTGAGGGGCCTGACACCCGCCTTCACGGGGCTTTCATAGACACTGATCGCTTTCATACCCCTGAAACAGCGTGTGATGGCGGCCAGTGTTCCTCTGGACAGGGGCTTCACTTTGCAGGGTCTCAAAGGTGTGTTGATCTGGACTTCGTCCGGTTGAATGTCCCGGGCGATTGCCGCAAGTTCCACGGCGGAGTCCTTGTTTTCATCGATGAACATGATCTGCAGGGCCAGTCTGCCCCCGTAGGCATTCTTGAACTGTTTCAAACCGGCCAGGATATGTTCAAAGGTAATCCCCGGTGCCGGCCGGTTGACGGCCCGGAGGGACTCCGGTGAAAAGGCATCGAGCTTGGCAACGACATAGTCGGCCTTCATCAGGGCATCCCGGACATCCTGATGATGCAGCATGCTGGAATTAGTCAGGACGGCGACGGGCTCACGCCTGATTTTTTTTATTTCCTCAATGACCCCGATGAGATTCGCAGCCAGGGTCGGCTCACCCGTCCCGGAGATTGTTATGAAATCAACGGCCACGGCGGGGAGGCGTTTCAACTCACGACAGACCGCTTCGGGCGTAACGTAAGATTTGCGCTCCACGCTGTAAACACGGGTCTGGCCAAGCTGGCAGTAGGCACAATCGAAATTGCAGACCTTCTCCCCCTGCGAAAGAGGGTCAATGCCCAGGGAGGCTCCGAGCCGCCAGGAGGGGACGGGACCGTATAGGTATTTGAATGCCTGTCTCAATGTCGGGTGCTCAGGAACGCTTCAATTTTGATCAAAGTCTCGGCGAAAATCTTGCCCGCGGCGGTGTCTTTGCGTTCGTAAACGAAAGGCACCCCCCGGTCTGCAAGCTCCACCAGTTCGGGCTCGAAAGGGATGCGCCCCAGGAAGGGAACACCGATGTCTAGGGCAGCTTTTTCTCCGCCACCCTTTTTAAACAGCTGAATTTCATTATGGCAATGCGGACAGATGAGACCGCTCATGTTTTCAATAATGCCGATCACGGGGATTCCCAGTCTTTTGGAGAAGTAAACGCTCTTGCGGGCATCGAGGATGGACATATCCTGCGGTGTGGTCACAATGACGGACCCGCTGATATCGGGGATAAGCTGACAGGCGCTCAGCGGCTCATCACCCGTGCCGGGCGGAGAGTCGATGACCAGATAATCCAGGGTGCCCCAGTTCACCTCCCCTAGCAGCTGTTTGATGGCCGTGAATTTCAGGGGGCCTCTCCAGATGATCGGGTTATCCGGACCGTAACCCAGCAGAGCAAGGCTGACGGCCCGGAGATTCGGCAGGACGCGGACCGGCTCCACGCCGAGATCGGAATTGAGGATCCGCTCATTCTCGATGTTGAGCATCTTGGCCACATTGGGGCCGTGGATATCAATGTCGAGAATGCCGACCTTTTTGTTCTGGATGGCCCATCCGTAGGAAAGATTGACGGCGACGGAGGTTTTGCCGACGCCCCCTTTACCGCTCATGACAATGATTTTCTTCTGGATTTGCGACATCTTCTGCTGGACTTTTTCATCCTGTGCGACAGCGCGTTGCTGCTCTTCCATGACGTCTCCTTGATGGACCCTTTCCTCCCGTGAAGGGTTCATTTGATTTACTTCTTTTTATTTTCCGCCACCATGACCTCTATGCGCCGCCAGATGGAGGAAATCTCCCGGCCGACGGCATTCGAGGATATTTCCACGAGGGGGCGGGCCCTGACTATCGAACGGCTGACCTCTTCAGAGAAGGGGATTTCCCCGATCACCTCAATGTCCCTGTCTTGACACATTTTCTCAATGTCCGCCGTGTTCCACGGGTTGAGGTCGTGCTTGTTGATCACAACCGCTGTTTTGATACGGAAATGTCCCGTGAGTTCAGCCGCCCGGGACATGTCGTGAATGCCCGAAAGCGTCGGTTCCGTTATAATCAGGGCCAGGTCCGTGTCCGAGAGGGAGGCGATGACGGGACAGCCGATTCCGGGCGGCCCGTCAATTAGCACATAGTCCAGGTTATCCCTCTCGGCGATTTCTTTGGCCACCTGCCGGACCTGGGCCACGAGTTTCCCCGAATTCTCCTCGGCGATTCCAAGACGCGCGTAAACAAAGGGTCCGTATGCCGTGTTCGAGACGAACCATTCGCCTGAGAGGTTCTCCTCCATCACCACGGCTCCGGCTGGACATATTCTGCCGCAGAGTCCGCAGCCCTCGCAGGATATTTTATCGACGACAAAGGCCGGGCTGATGGCGTCAAACCTGCAGAGATCCACGCACTTCCCGCACTCGACGCATTTCTCGAGATCAATCCTTGCCGTCTTTCCGCTCCGGAACTCGTGACGTTCAATAATGCGCGGGTGCAGCAGCAGATGCAGGTCGGCGGCATCGACGTCGCAGTCGACCATGACCTTATTCTTCGCCAGTGCGGCGAAGGACGCGGTAATAACGGTTTTACCCGTGCCCCCTTTGCCGCTGATAACCACGATCTGCTTCATAAAGATTCTCTATTCGTGAAAATACTTCCCTGAATCGGGTTTTGTAATCCTTCTTGGAATCGACGATGTTCATTCCTCTGGAGTAAAGCTCCGCGATTTCCCGGTCGTAGGGAATACGCATGAGGACGGGAATGTTGTTGTCGAAAGCGTACTGTTCCGTTCGATCGTCCCCGATATCGGACCTGTTGATGATCAGACCGCAGGGAATGCCGACCGTTTTGAGCATTTCGACGGCGAGTTTCAAGTCGTGGAGCCCGAAGGGCGTCGGCTCCGTCACCAGAATGCAGAAGTCGGCCCCCTTGACCGCTTCGATGACGGGGCAGGATGTCCCGGGCGGCGCGTCGATAATGACAATCCGGCCCGGGTCGATGAGTTTCTTGACCTGGCGGATGAGCGGGGGGGCCATCGCCTCGCCGATGTTGAGCTTGCCCTGGGTGAATGCTAAAGTACCGGCCCAGCCTGATTCGATGACACCGATCTCCCGTTCGATTTCGCGGATGGCAGCCTGAGGGCAGAGAATGTAGCAGGCCCCGCAACTGTGACACAGGTTCGGAAAAACAAGAACCGAACCCTTGCTGGCACCCTCGGGAGCCGGGAGCACGACGATGCTGTTGAAAGCGCAAACCTTCTGGCACAACCCGCAATCATTGCATCGTTCCTCGATGACTTCCGGGATAGGGGTGCAGGCGGATTTCCTGAAGGATATTTCCGGCTTCAGAAAGAGGTGCGCGTTCGGCTCCTCCACATCACAGTCGATGAGCTGGACATTCGCCAGGGAAAGGGCCAGGTTCACCGCCACCGTCGTTTTACCCGTGCCCCCTTTACCGCTCGCCACCGCAATGATCATCGGGTTTACTCCCGGACCATCCCGGTCCCGCATTCAGGGCAGTTCTGGGTATAGCAGGGGATACCGGCCTGATGGGGCGTCTTCTTACCGCAATTCGGGCAGATGCAATTTCCGGCGGGTCCGGCACCCGGACGGTTTCCTCCCATCCTGCCGCCGCCTCGTCCTGCGCCGCCTCCCTGCCCGCGACCTCCGCCGCCGCCTCGTCCTGCACCGCCTCCCTGTCCGCGGCCTCCGCCGGGCGGGCCTGTTCCGTCTCTCAAAGGCAGCATAGAACCTCCTAATCGTGTTTCTTAAAGACTTCGTCCTGAACGGGATCGTTTTTTCGAAGCCACTCGATGAGCATGGCCGTGTGTTCCTTTTCCTCGTTCATGTTGTGCACAAGAATTTTCCTCAGGGATTTATCCGTCGTCGCGTCAATCCTCTCCTGGTAGTAATCGATGGCTTCCAACTCCTCACGGAGGGATTTTCGCGCCCGTTCCAATTCCAGATGTTTTGGTTCGATTTTTTCCAGGGGCTCGTAAAACGGCATGTGTTTTCTCCTTATCTTTTTCCTCCCATACCCGCTTTGGAACCCACACTCGGACCACCGGCCTTTGCAAGCCGGTTGTTCTTGTAATCCTCCAGGGCCTGCCGAACGGTTCCACCGGCACCGGTGAAGATGCTGATACCGGCGGCCTGCAGTGTCTGGTAGGCATTGGGTCCCACATTGCCGGTGATCACGGCTTTCGCGCCTTTTGACGCGACGACCTGACCGGCCTGGATCCCGGCGCCCCCGGAGGCATCGAGACCGGGGTTCCCGACGGATTCGAAATCCAGGGTCTCCGGGTCCACAATGATGAAATACATGCATCGGCCGAATCTGGGATCCACCCTGGAATCGAGGTCCTTGCCTTCCGCTGTTACACACACTTTCATTCCTTCACCTCCCCGCTGTCATGGTGATGACCCTCTTCGCCTGCGTGATCACAGATGGATTTTTCCATTCCGTATCCTTTTCCGGCCCCGGGCTTGCAGAGGCTTTCGCCGCCCCGGAGGGTTCCCTTGAGAAGCTGATCGAGCACGTTATCGATTTTTCCGCTGACACCCACGATCGCCTGCATCCCCAGTTCTTCGAAGAACCCGGAGGCTCTCGGCCCCATGCCGCCGGCCAGGATACAACTCACGCCTCTTTCATGGAGGAATCGCGGGATGAAGCCCGGTTGATGACCGGGGTTCGCGATGGTCTGCGTGTCCCTGATTCGGCCGTTTTCGATCTCGACAATCGTAAAGGCCGGACATCTCCCGAAATGGGCTGACACAAATTCCCCATCCGTCGATATTGCAATTTTCATAATCGTCCCCTTTTAACAGACAGGACGGGAAGGGGGATCATCCCCCCGCCCATCCGCGCCTTGCTCGCTACTTTTTTTCTTCCTTCTCCAGAGAGGCGATTCTCTTCTCGATCTCTTCAATCTCTTTCCTGAGAAATCCAGCCTCTTCATGAAGGACATCGATTTCTTCCTTCGCGGACATCTCGGGACCGTAGGCACCGTAGGCCGGCCCTGCGTAAGGCCCCGGGCCGAAACCGCCCCTCGCCCACCCGGGAAGGCCGGTGGCGTAATACCAGTGCCTCCACCCCCGGCCGCCGCCTCCGCCGCGGCCGAAGAAACCGAAACCACGGCCTCTGCCCCATCCACGTGCCGGGTTCATGTAACCCGGCGCGGAGTAACCGGCGCAGAAACCTGCCGCTCTTCCTGTCATGGGTCCCAACCCTGCGGGACCAGTTCTATCTCCTCTGGGCATTTGATTCACCTCCTGATGATTTTCGCGATTTTTTATGCTGCAGATTACAAAGCCCGTTTCCCCTGCATCGGGGGACATCTCTTTTCGAGAGGCTCGCCCTCATCGATCGCCCGCCCGAAAATATTCAATGAGGCGGGACGGTGTCTCCACGTCGACAATTTCACCTTCATTTTTCTGGACAATCGGTTTTTTAAGCCCCTGTCTATTCTCCCGTTCCAGCAGATCGCGCTCGTCAAAGGAGAGGCTTGGTCTAGACATACCGCCGCGTAGTGCCTTGTAGGCCCCCCAGATTGACAGTGCCTCCCGGACCAACGAAAATAGATCAGATAATCTGACACCCGCCCTGCCCGACAGTCCTGCGCCCCTGCCGCCGCTGCCCCATCGGCATACACCCCTTCCTCTTCCAGACCGGCGACCCTTTCCCCTCGGACCTGTCCCATCAAAATTCGGCATATTTCACATCCCCATGTTCTTTAGTTATTAATGAAAATCATTTTCATTAAATGACCAAAAAAATTTGCCGTACGCACTACGTCTCGCAATTCTGGCAGAGCCCGTAGAACTGGATGAGATGATTTTTTATTTTGAATTTGTGTTTCCGTGAAAGAGTCGCTTCCGTCTTTCTGAGAAGGGCGAGTTCCTCGTCCACGAAATCCGTGTATTCAATAATTTTCCCGCACTTTGTGCACACCAGATGATGATGATGGGCTTTTCCCTTGATCTCATCTGCCAGTTCGTACCTGGCCCTGCCGTCACCAAAATCGAATTTGTAGACGAGCCCGAGAGAAACAAGCGTATCCAGTGTCCGGTAAACCGATGTCAGTCCAATCGCGGGGTAGGTCCTGTGGACCCGCATGTAAATCTCCTCCACACTCAGGTGTTCGTCGGCCCTGGAGAGAATGTCGAGAATCGCTTCCCGGCCCATGGTCATCCGGTAGCCGAATCCCCTCATTTTCCCGTGGCACCACTGATATCTTCTTCGAAATTCATGCTTCATAGGATGTGCAAATGACAATCATTTTCGTTTGCATGATAACGTAATGCATTCTGCCTGTCAAGGTTTTTTATGCATTTCTCCCAAGGATATATTCATTCACCGCACAAAAATTCATAAAAAAAGGGCTCCCAGCAGGTTGTTCCCTACAGGCACCCTTTCCCAACTGAATCTTTTAATGTCGAAGGGTTAAAGAAAACTTAAAATGAATTGATACGCTTCGACCCAGCGATTTCGATTAGTGCCGAGCCCCCTTGGCACCGATCTGCTTATCTTTCCAAAATTTCTCGTCTTTTTCTTCCATGCTCTTTGAACGAACCTTTTTCCCATCACCCGCAAGGCCGGATAGACCTGAACATCAAATTATCCTGTTATTCTGCCTGTGACTGACGCCCGGAGTTCACTCCTTCTTGCTCACTTTCACCATGATACTCCGGCAGCACTCGGCGTTTTTGATGATGAACGCCTCCGGCCGCTCGGTCACCTGGTATTGACCGTTGGCCTCGATGATCAGATCGTCCTTCTTCAAACCGTCTTTTTTATCGACAATCATGAACCGCCCGATGGGAATACCCGCTTCTTTGATTAACGCCATGTCTCCACCTCCCAATATCGTTTATCTCGTTTATTTCGTTTTTTTCGCTCTTTTCGTTCTTTTGAACCTGAAGGGCGTTACCTTGAGTCTGCTCCTAAATCAGAATCAGGCCGGTCCAGGTCACCCGGTCGCATACCGGGAGTCCCGCGACGGGAAGACCCGCATTCTCGAGTGTAGAAAAAACATCGATCCCCATGGCCTCCATGGAGGGTCTCGCCTTGAAGGGAAACCTGCACTTTATCTCCCCTTGAGCGGCCACGCACTCTTCGCACAGCCTGCAGCAACCACCGATGAGCCCGGTGGCAAAATGAAGCCCCCCCTCAAAAGCGAGCTTCTCACCCATGTTGACAAGTCCGTGGAGTTTCTTCGCCGGGGCGAATACATCCTCCGATAATTTACCGCCCGATGGCTCCGGAATCGAGGCCGTGACCTGGATGAGGACAGCCCGGGAAAAGCGCTCGAGAGCCCTGCGGAAATCCTCGACAGAGGGGAGATTCGGCGGACACATTAGATTGCGCCCGTAAGTGTCGCAGAGCGGAATCTGGCATTTCAGTCGCACCCGCTCGTCAACGACGATGCTTTTTGCGGGGATCAGGCGTACCTCCGAAGCGCCCTGCGCCTTCAGGACGCTGAAGATCCTCTCCAGGAGTTTTTTTTGACTTCCGTCCCCGATAGTCCCCCGCCTCGTTGTTTTTGTTTTTCCCTTTGTTCCGATCTTAGCCACGAATCTCCACCACGTAGCTGCTCTTCGTCAGCTTCTCGACACCTTTTTCCGTCATGACATAGGAATCCTCAACCCCCACAATACCCTCACCGGGGAATGTGAACTTGGGCTCCAGGGCGAAGGCGATTCCGGGCTCGATATTTCCCTTCCCGTTTTTTGAAAAAATGGGTGTTTCATCGAGTTCGATACCGATACCGTGACCGCAGAAGCCGGCTTTTTCGTTTCCGTATCCCATGAAATGATCCGCTAACCCGTTTCTGCCGGCAATCCTTTCTGCTTCCGTATAAATATCCGCGGTCGGAATCCCCGGCCGCATCAGGTCTTCGAGCGCTTCAAGAATTTCAACAGACACCCGGAAGGCACGAGAGTGCTTTTCCGTTAGTTTCCCCAGGCACAGGGTCCGTGTGATGTCGGCATTATAGCCCCGGAGGGTCGCGGCCATGTCTACAATGACGGGGTCGCCCTGACGGATGATTCTGAACCCCGCACCTGCCGGAAGCGCGAGACTGGTGCCCCGTCCACCCTCCGTGGTGTCGACAAAAGCCGGTTCCGCCGCATCGGGCCCTGATACGACAGGCCCCCAGTACATCTCGGCATTGAAGGCCCGCAGACGGACGAGGCCGGGGTGACCCTTCACCCGCGCCGCCGCTTCTATCCCGGCAGCGAGTTCAACCTCCGTCATACCCTCGCGCAGCGTCTTTCTTGCCGTAGCCACCATGGTGTCGGCAAGCCTCGCCGCATCACGGATGATAGCGATTTCATAGTCCGACTTGACCGCTCGAATGGCCTGGACAGCCGGCGAAATGTCGACGACGCCTGCCGGCTTGAGGGCGGCTTCGAGCCGCATGTAGTGGCTTACGGGCAGGACGTCGAGCTCCATGCCGAGCCGCTTCGGCGACCCGTATCCGTGATCTGAAAGCAGGGCGGCAAGGTCCTTCGGGCTGCGCGCGGGCAGAACCCTCTCCAGCGCCGTCTCGTCGATGACGCGGTTGATATTCTTTCGCACGAGAAGAAGGGGATTCCCGGAAACCGGGATGTACAGCCAGCCCTGGGGGACCGTACCGGTGAAGTAATACAGGTCGGCGTTCTGTGTTATGAGGGCACCGTCGATCCCCTGCGAGACCATGTATGTCTGCATCGCCTCGATTCGCCGGTTCAGTTCTTCCCTAGGCGTTTTTTCCATTTCCAACGATCCCCAAAAACCGGGGTTCTGGAACCGGGTTCCGGGTTCAGAGAGGAATAAGCTATGTTGTGTCTTTCCTGTACCCTAACCCCTGTATCCGATCCCCTGAATTAGAACTCCATTCCCGCCTTTTCCTTTACCCCCTTCGAATAATGATGCTTGATCTCTTTGACCTCGCTCACCGTGTCCGCCAGGTCGATAATCTGATGAGGGGCGTAACGGCCGGTGAGGACGACGGTGACCTGCTGGGGCTTGTTCCGGAGCATCTCGAGGACCTCATCGAGTGACACAAGCTTGAAATCCAGCGCCACGTTGATTTCATCCAGGATGACCATGTCGTATTCTCCCGATGAAATCGCCTCTCGGGCCAGCTTGAGTCCGGCACAGGCCAGGTCAATGTCGACCTGCGCGGGGTTGTCCCGCATGACGAAGCTGTCGAGCCCGCAGAGCCGGATGGTGAAGCCGGGAAGACATTTTTCCGCCGCGAGGACCTCCCCGTATTTTCTCCCTTTCATGAACTGGATCATGAAGACCTTCTGACCGTGGCCCAGGGCACGGAGCGCCTGCCCCAGGGCCGCCGTGGTCTTCCCCTTGCCGTCGCCCGTGATGACCATGATGATGCCCCGGGAGTGCTTGGCGAGGGTTGCTTCGATGGTGTCTTTTGTCATGTATCCTCCTGCCAAAGAGGGGTCACGGGTATCGGGTACAGGGTATAGGGGAAAAAAGCAAGATTGTTTACCTCTGCTCCCACCTCCCGCAACCCCGGGATGATTTTTTCTTTTTTTGGCTGAGCCCCGATGCCTGATGCCGGAAACCTCGGCAGCGCAGGGCGCTGTAATAAAAAGCCCGGAATGTCGAATATACCATCCCGGGCTCTTTCCCTTTCAGTTTGAGCAGCCCACCCGATTAAAGGCATCCCGCCATATACCGTTTGGCGATGTCTTCCGCAACGGTATAGGGGTCGATCTCCTTTTTCATCAGCTTGTCGATCAGCCCCTTCATCTCGCCGCTCGAAACGAGCTTCATGAGGACCGGCTCCAGAATGCAGGCCCGTATGGCCTCATTCAGCTCAACAGTGGCCTTGCGGCGGAGACGGTTGCCCAGGAGGTCGTGATCGATGAGATGCTTGTAATGATCGTCGATCTTGTCACTGAGATTATTCAAGGCCTTCTGAAAACCCGTCGGCTCGAAGGCGTTTTCCACCTTCATGATCGGGGGTCTCCACCCTGCCGGGAAGGAAGAGGGCGGCGCCATGTCCAGCATGGCCATGAGCTCTCTCGAGAGCTTCGAAGAGCCTTCACGGTCGGCCTTGTTCACCACGAAGATGTCGGCAATCTCCAGGATCCCCGCCTTGATGGCCTGGATCTCGTCGCCCATCCCGGGGACGAGCACCACGAGAACCGTGTGGGAGTGGTTGATAATGTCCACCTCCTGCTGGCCCGTCCCGACGGTTTCCACGATGACGACATCCTTCCCCATCACGTCGAGCACATGGATGGCATCACCGACGGCCTTGGCCAGTCCGCCCAGGGCCCCGCGGGTCGCGAGGCTCCGGACGAATACGCCCGGGTCCTCGGCATGTCTCTGCATACGAATGCGGTCACCGAGGATCGCCCCGCCCGTGAAGGGGCTCGTGGGATCAACGGCCAGCACGCCGACGGTCTTTCCTTTCCTGCGGATGCAGTCGATCAACCCGTCCGTGAGGGTGCTCTTCCCCGCACCGGGCGAGCCGGTAATACCGATAACGTGTGCTTTCCCCGTGAGGGGGAAGAGGTGCTTGATGGTGGTCTTTGCCTCGGGGATGTGGTCTTCCAGGTTCCGTATCAGACGGGAGGCGGCCCGAACATCCCCGCCTTTTATCTTCTTTGTTGTTTCCATTCAATCGCCTTTGTTATGCCCTCGGTTTCACGTTTGTGTTGATCCAGTCAATGATGGAGTCCAGGGTCGCGCCGGGCACGAAGATCGCCTTCAGGCCGGCGTCATAGAGCACCTGAAAGTCCTGTTCGGGGATGATTCCGCCGCCGATGACGGTGACGTCGTCTGCACCTTTCTCCTTGAGGAGCTTTGTTACCGCGGGATAAAGGTAGCGATGAGCGCCCGAAAGGCAGCTCAAGCCCAGGAGGTCCACGTCTTCCTGGATCACCGCTGAAACAATCTGCTCGGGGGTCTGATGACAACCCGTGTATATCACTTCATAGCCCGCATCCCTGAAACACCTTGACAGAACTCTTGCACCGCGATCATGACCGTCCAGACCCGGTTTTGCAACCATGACACGTAACTTTCTCTCAGCCATTTTAATCCCTCCTCAATCGTAGTCGTAGTGGTCTAGTACAGACCCGGATCGCGGTACTCGCCGTACACTTCGCGATAGACGTCGCAGATCTCCTGAACGGAGCACAGGGCCTTGACGGCCTCGATGCAGTAGGGCATGACGTTGTCGCCCTTCTTGCAGGCCGCCTTGAGGTCATCGAGGCACTTCTTGACGGCCTTGCTGTCCCTCTTTCTCCTGACGGCTTTGAGGCGATCGATCTGCTCGTTTTCGATCCTGTCGTCGATTTCGAGGAAGGGAATGGCTTCCTTCTGTTCGGATACATATTTATTAACGCCGATCATGATCTTCTCACCGGCGTCAATCTGCCGCTGGAACTTGTAGGCCGCGTCGGAGATCTCGAGCTGCGGGAAACCCTTCTCAATGGCGGCAACCATCCCGCCCATCTCGTCGATCTTGTGAATGTATTCCCAGGCCTGTTTTTCCATCTCGTTGGTGAGGGCCTCGACGAAATAAGATCCCGCCAGCGGGTCGATGGTGTTGGCCGCGCCGGTCTCCTCGGCGATGACCTGCTGGGTCCGCAGCGCAATCTGGACGGCGAAGTCGGAGGGCAGGCACCACACTTCATCGAGCGAGTTGGTGTGGAGCGACTGGGTCCCGCCGAGAACGGCCGCCAGGGCTTCCGTCGCCGTCCGGACGACGTTGTTGTAGGGCTGCTGCGCCGTGAGCGAGCAGCCTGCCGTCTGGGTATGGAATCGCATCCACCAGGACCTCTCGTCTTTGGACTTATAGCGCTCTTTCATGGCCTTGGCCCAGATCCTTCTCGCCGCGCGCAGTTTGGCGATTTCCTCGAAGAAGTCAATATGTGAGTTGTAGAAGAAGGAAAGCCGAGGGGCGAATTCATCCACGTTGAGACCCTTGCGGCGCAGCACGTCTTCGACGTACTCCATGCCGTCACGAAGCGTGAAGGCCAGTTCCTGGACGGCCGTGGAGCCGGCTTCACGGATGTGATACCCGCTGATCGAAATGGTGTTCCACCGGGGAACAAACTTGGTGCCGAACTCGACGGTGTCACTGATCAGCTTGACGGACGGCTCGGGCGGGCACATGAGTGTCTTCTGGGCGATAAATTCCTTCAGCATGTCGTTCTGGATGGTCCCGCCGATCTTGTCCAGGGGGATGCCCTGAATTTGGGCGGCGGCGCAGTACATGGCCCAGAGGGCCGTTGCAGGCGGGTTGATCGTCATGGATGTCGTGATCTTCGCCATGGGGATCCCCTTGGTGAGCACCAGGAAATCCTCCAGGGTGTCGATGGCCACACCGCACTTCCCGCACTCCCCGCGCGCTTTTGGGGAATCGGTATCGTAACCCATCAGGGTGGGGAAGTCAAAGGCGGTGCTCAAGCCCGTCTGCCCCTCCTTGAGGAGCAGGTGCCAGCGGGCGTTGGTCGTCGCGGCATCGCCCATGCCGGAGAACATCCGGAAGGTCCAGTACTTGCCCCGGTAGCCCGTCACCTGGTTGCCCCGGAGGTATGGGTACTGTCCCGGGTAACTGATGTCCTTCTCGAAGTCCATGTGGGCGATGTCTTCGGGGGTGTAAAGTCTTTTGATGGGGAGGTCCGAAACAGTTGACCAAAGATTATCAGGCTTCTGGTCAGCCCACTTCGCGACACTTTTCTTGACCTCGTCCTCCCACCTCTTCCTGAGCCGGCTGGATTGATCCAGCAATTCTTTTGCGAAATACACGGTCTGCTCCCTCCTAAACTTGTTTTTTTAAAATTCCATTCGTCGAGGTGACGATTTCTCTTCTTATCGCAAACCTTTTTAACATTTTATCGAATATTATCGCTATACTTAAAGAGGTCTTTTGTCAAGCAAAATAAGCGCTTACTGACGAGTTCAGTAGTCACGGAAAGATCAATTTAAAATCAACAACTTCGAATGGTACTCAGCTGCCTGCAGCAGTCGTCCGCAGCCGTGTCGCTCGGGCGGCTCCATTGACATACAGAGCCGGATTGGGATATGTTACGCAAAATTGCATACACAAGTCCTGATGGGCGACTCGACAGGGATCAAAACCGGCGATTGTAACCCGCTGAAAGAGGGACATATGAACAAATCCGCAGAAAGCGGAAAGAAAAAACCTCTTTTGATGGACCTGGAAGACAATGTCTTCCTGGAAGGCGAGAAACTCGTCATCATTGATCGAAGAAAGCTTCCCAGGAACATTGTGCGGGTAACTTGCGGAAATCACGAGGATGTTGCGCGGGCCATTGAGGAAATGGTAGTCCAGGGAGCCGGCGACATCGCTGTCACCGCGGGCTTCGGGCTCTACCTCGCCGCCCGGGAATTGGAACGGAAGGAGGACAGGGAGCGCAAGGCAACGCTCCAAAGGGCCGCGGGCAGGCTTCGTGCCACCCGTCCCACAGGTTTTCACCTCGCCGCTCTTTTAAACAAGCTTCTCGTGCGAATCGATGAGGAGGCGAAGGACCGTGAAGCTTCGGCCGTCATCCTGGATGTTCTGAAGAATACCCTGCAAAAACAAAGGGAGGTCTCCGAGGCCACGGGGAGGCACGCGGAGACGCTGCTCAAGAAGGGGGACACCGTTTTAACCCATTGTTTTGCCGGGGCGGGGCTTCTCTACATGCTCAAATACGCAGGAGAGAGCGGGAAAGACGTCCGTGTGATCTGCACGGAGACAAGACCCTATCTCCAGGGGGCGAGGCTCACGGCCTGGTCGGTGAGCCGGCTCGGCGTTCCCACAACGCTCGTCACCGACAACATGGCCGCTCACTGCATGTCGAAGGGTATGGTGAGCAAGGTGTTCACCGCCGCCGACCGGATCGCCATGGACGGGGTGGTGGCAAACAAGGTGGGCACGCTGCAGCTCGCCATCTGCGCGAACTTTTACAAAATCCCCTTCTACATCCTGGCCTACGGCGGGCCCGACAAACGAACCCCCAGGGGGGAGGGCATCCCGATCGAGGAGCGGGACGAGCGGGAGGTCCTTGAGTTCATGGGAACGCCCACCAGCGGCCCCGACGTGAGAGGCTACTACCCGGCCTTCGACCTCACACCGCCAGAACTGGTGACGGCCATCATCACCTCAAAGGGCATCGAGTCACCGCGTAAATGATGAATTCCGAGCTTCGAGTCTTGAATTTTGGCAGCAACAGCTTCTTGTCTGTTCAGAAACTGTAATTAAGACCTCGAAAGGGACTCAACGAATCAGCAGAATAACGCTAAAAGGGGCGGGATGTGAATTCCCGCCCCTTTCATTTATTGATGATAAACGGAACCCGCTACTTCGCGGCCTTTTTCGGTTCCGCCTTCACAGGCGCGTCTTCTTCCTTCATGCCCATGAGCTTTCGGGCCAGCTTCTTTTTCTTCTCGAAGTCCGTCAGCACCGTGAACATGAACCGCTGGGTCTGGGGGGCGCCGGCACCATGCCAGGTCCCAGCACCGTGCAACCCTGACGTCCAGTGCTGGAGGAACTTGGCAATCTTGAGCCTAGTTTCCGCGGGGGCGGCGGCACCGAAGACCTTCTTCAGCACGGGCCCGACCTCCGGGTCCTTCAGGTCCTTTAGCCTGGGCATGGTCACCACGAGACCGCCGCCGATGTCGCCGGCGTTCTTGAGGATTTCCCAGAAGCCGTGGGCGATGTTGAGTTTGGCGGCATTGCCGAAGAGGTCGTCCGGCAGGTAGACGCCGGAGCCCTTCGGTTCCTCGCGGCCGCGCATGGCTGCCGCAATCGCGCAGGCATGGGACGTCTCGCTGTAGCGCACCATGTCAACGATCTTTTCCTGTATGTGGGGAACTTTCTCCACACCGATGGCCTCGGCAGCCATCAGGGTCCCCCCGATGATCACGTCGGCAAACCCGACCTTGCAGGCCCCGCCGCAGTTCATGCGGTGCGCCTTCGCGAATCGCGTTACCATCCGGCCGGCGTACTTGGTCTCCCCGAACAGGAACACCCGTTCCCAGGGGATGAAGACGTTGTCGAAAATCATCGTCGAGGTTTCCCGCTGACCGTAGATGGGGTTCCCCAGCTCATCGGGGTCATCGACAAACATCTCCCGCTCGGCCGAGTAGGCATTGTACTGGCAGATGTAACTCAGACCCGGAACGCTGTTCTGCACGGCGAAGGCAAGGGCGAATTTCTCTTCGCCTTCCCTGAGGGCGCCGCCGGGGAGAACCAGCGTCTCATGGGACCCGATGGCACCGCTCTGGCTCACCTTGTAGCCCCGGACGACGATGCCGTCGTCGCGCTTTTCGACGAGGTGCAGGTAAACGTCGAGGTCATCCTGCTGGGAGGGCCTCTTCTTGCGGTCACCCTTGGCGTCGGTGATGGCGCCTGAAACGGCGAGATCGTTTTTCTGGGCGTAGGCCAGCCATTTGTTGAACCGCTCGTTGTATTTTGTCCCGAGATCGCGGTCCATTTCCCATGTCGTTGCCGCCACCGAGTTGAGGGCATCGCAGCCAACGCAGCGGTAGTTGCACGTACCCACGGTCTGGCTGGTCAAAAGGGCCATCTCCTGGCGCATGTCGAGGTCATGAATATTCCGCGCCACATTGAGATTGCGGTTGATGGGCTCCCCCGTAAGGTGGGACTTGGCGACCATGACCTCCTTGTGTTCCGGCTGCTCGGCGAGCCAGTACATTGCCGCATTGGCCATGACCATGGACTTGGTGACGGGGTTGTCGAGGAGGTTCTTCACCCACTTTCCTCCAATATAAACTTTGGGTTTAAGCTTCTTCATGCTGTCAAGATACTGCGCTTGTGTTATTAAAGCCATCGTTCGCCTCCTGTATGTTTTATTTTTCGGATTTGACCTCTATAAAAAAGGCCGCTTTACCCCCGCTATCGGGATAGGCCCCTATATTCGGTAACGCGACCTCCATCATCTCCTTCAATTTATCCTGTCCGCGTTTGCCGGAAAGAACCAGGCACAACAGATTCCCGTTTTTCAACTCGGCTTTCTTGATAAGACCTTTCCCTTGAAAACCGGGCAGTGCCTTCTTCCGGGTGCAGCAGTAGGTTATGCTGGCAAAAGTTCCTCCCAGCCCCGTATAGGTGCTGCGGTGCTTTTTCCCGATTTGAACTTCTATGGCTTCCATTCAGGGTTCATCCTCTTCGATAATTTATTCCTCTCCCGTCCTTGTAAAGGCGATTGCCCGATGAGATTCCAGGTGATAATAAAATCACCTATTGACCTAAATGACAATACGGAAAATATACGGAATAAATACGTATGATATCTAAGTATTGTTTAAAGTGACACTAAATATGATTTCAGGTTGGCCTTCCTGTTGCGGAGCCCCAGTTTTTTCCGGATGTTGTCCCGGTGGACCTCGACCGTCCTGGCGGAGGCGTTCAGAAGCTCCGCCATTTCCTTGGTGGTGCGCCCTTCCCGGATGAAATTGATGACCTTGATTTCCGTGGGAGTGAGGTTGGGGTATTTAGAAGACAGCGTGCGCAGGAACGGGGAGATGATTTCATTGAGATTTCGCTCCAGGATGTTCAGCTGGTTGAGCTGGTGGCTGTCGACGGGGGTGATTTTCATATTTTCGATGTAGGGAAGAATAAGCTCCCGGACATTGCAGATGACCTTCTCCTCGAGTTCCGTTTTGTCATCCTCTCTTCGCCTGAGGAGAACCTTGAGGGCGGTGTTCGCATCCTCGAGGTTTCGGGATTTTTCCTCCAGCTCATGCTCCCTCTTTTTGAGCGCCTCCTCCATGCGTTTCCGCTCCGTGATGTTGCGGGCAATCCCGTGGATGGCGACGGGTCTGCCGTTTTCCCTCATGCTCCGGGTACTCACCTCCACCCAGACGGCTTCGCCGGTGCGGGTATAGGTGAGAAACTGAAGCGGGTTCGGCACGTCGACATCGCCGCGTTTCCCGCCGAAGAGTTGCCGGATAACGGGAAGATATTTTTTGTCGAGAAGCGTCTCGAGGCTCATGCCCGGCATCTGTCCGGATTCGTAACCGTAGGTCCTGGCAGCGGCTGCGTTGCAGGAGAGGATCTTGCCGCCGAGATCGAGGATGAAAATGATGTCGTTTGCATTCTCGAAAAGCTCCCGATACCTCTGCTCCGACTGCCGCAGGGCCTCCTCGGCCTTCCTTCGCTCCGTGATGTCCGTCACGATTTCAACGACGCCGCTGATGGACCCTCTTTCATCCCGGACGGGATAACTGCGCAACACCCAGTTCTTCTTGTACGATGAAAAATCGACAACATCGTGGGGCTCTCCGCTCTCCAGCGTTTTTTTGGCCGGACAGACGCTGCAGGCCCTGCTGCGGTTATGCAGCGCCTTGTAGCAGTACTTACCGTTGAGCTGGCCGGGCTCCAGTTTGAAGAACTCACGCATCGCCTTGTTGGCCCATATGACCTTCAAATCCCTGTCCAGGTAGATGACGAGTTCCGTCATGGCGTCGAGTATGACCGCTTTTTCCTGCTCCGATTTGCTGAGTTCCTCAAAGAGCCGGACGACCTTGCTGTCGATTTGCCGGTTTTGCGGTCTTTTATCGGGTGCAGCTGATTTTTTCACTTATCCCTCTTCAAGAATTACCGGCAGCATGATTCGGCAGGATCCCGCGTTCGCGTTCAGGTGGGTTTCGTTCGAATGAATCCGGATGGTGAGCGTAATAGGGCCTGGAGGAGGCGTCACGACACCAGGTAATTTTTCTTCAAATCGCTCGTGTCATCTTTTTCTCTGAGCATCGACTCCGGGATCAGATAACTCCTCCCCCGGTTGAGGACAAATACGAGGCACCAGGGATCCCCGGGGGCGTAATCCCCTCGCTTCCCGACGATTTTTCCTACCAGGCGGTTCAGGGGGTGTCCTCGATGTTCAACGACGACAAAGGTTCCTAATTCCATCAGACTGTCCTCACGGTAAAACCCCTTCCCTGCGGTATTGCAGGGGAGGTGAAACATGTTACCGTTCTTCATTCCTCTATAGCACAGGGGTCCCTGAATCACAACTCCGTTGAAAATAAATTGTACTGAACCATACTCGAGATTGCAGCTACTATTATAAACAGAACTGGTGATCGATCACACCCATGCTTCACATTGCCTCCCAGGTGTATTTCATTGAATACAGGTTGGCGGAGGTCAATATTGATATCTCAACGGATTTTCAATAGATTTTGAATACAACGGGAAGGGAGCCCAGTTCGTGAAAAGCTTCGATGATCTCGATGATACCGACAATCCACACAAACCAGAGGGCGTCAAAAGCGTGTTTTCGAAAAACTCGCGGATTCACCGTGTACGTTTCAGGTTCCCGGAGGAGCGATAGTTTGGGGAGAAGAGCAGGGGTAACATCCCTGTAGTTTTTATAAGCATTACCATGCTTTTTCAGAAGCACCGCCTCCTCGCTATGAATAACGTATTTGTAATACATTGCATAGGAAAAAGTAATAACAAACGTGATCAGAAACGTTTCGGTTGAAAGACCAACGCCAACGGCCCCCAAAAAACTGAAGAAATACAGAGGATGGCGGCATATCGAATACGGACCGTCGGTAATCAGAACATTCTTTTTGTAGCCCCCGATGTAAAGACTGCACCATAAACGACCCAGGGAAGCGATCGCCACCAAAAAACAACCGCTGGCGAATAGTAGAGATGCTACATAAGTATCCTCCCACCTGTTCGCCGAAAGCAAAATAAATATGATCAGGGCGACTACGAGTAACCGACTGATCGGAATACGAAATTTTTCAATAGTAGATACTGGCATACAACTTTTTTTTGTTTTCGAATCCTGATCCAGTGACTGTACTTTGAGTCGAGTGGCTGCATATTTTCAGGAAGTTGTATGTAATTCAGTAGACACCGGATGTCAAGTTACGTTTTGTTCAGAAATGCCTGCCATACCGGAGCAACGAATTTGAGTCTTTTTCAGAATCGACCCCATTAAAAAATAGATTATTCGATCCGGCTGTGTTATGGGGACCACCGGAAGATCATTTCCAGGGAGGCATGACCATGGCGATTAAAATGCCCGTCAAGTTCCACGCGAATTACGTGGTCACAATCCGGACGAAAGATTGGGAGGCAAAGGAAAGGGCCCAGAAACTGACGATCCGTGAGCTGACGGATGAAGAAAAGAAAAGGTCATTCAAGGGCATGGAGGAGAAGGACATGCCCAACCACCAGTTCACTTTCTATGACTTCGGCTGCAAGAGGGTCCTGGAGGGCTTCCTGTTAAAAAATGAAGAGGACAGGGTATCCTTCCAGGTAAAGGAAAAAGAGTACGAATTTCAACTCTTTGTGCCGAAAAAGGACACCTGATTCCTCCCGCGGCCGTCACCAGAGAATCCGGGCATCCGCCGCCATCACACCCTTGGGACCCGCCATGAGCGGGTTGATGTCGAGTTCCTTCAGGTCGGGCACCTCCGCGGCCAGAAATGAGAGCCGCTCAAGGGTATCCAGGAGACCCTCCATATCAATACCCTTTTCACCGCGGACCCCTTGCAGAAGCGGATACATCTTCAGTGCTTTGACCATCCTTTCCGCCCTCCGCCGGTCAATGGGCACAATCTCCCGGCTCACGTCACGGAATATCTCCGTGTAAATCCCGCCCAGTCCGCAGAGGATCACGTGGCCATACTGAGGGTCTAGCTTGAGCCCGAGGATGAGTTCCCTGCCCTTTGCCATTTCCTGGACCTGGAAGGACTCGACTTTGATCCGGCGATTCCTCTTGCGGACATTCTTTAAAAGCCCCTCATGCGCTTCTTTCAGACCCCTCGGGCCCTCGATCCCCGTTATGACGCCGCCCCACTCGCTCTTGTGAAGGAAGGCGCGACCGGCCAACTTGAGGACCAGCGGGTACCTCAGCGCCGCCGACGCTTTCCGGATGTCCGTCCAACTCCCGGCTGTTTTACCCTTCACGCAGGCGATGCCGAAACTCCGCAGGAGATCGAGTGCATCCTCCCCGATGAGATGGCCCAGTTTGCGTCCCTCCCGGATGAGGCGGTCGGCTTTCTTCGTCTGGACGGAAAATTTTGGGGGCGACACGGGCTCAGCGGTGCGATTCCGGTGGTAACGGTGAGAGAAGGCAAGCCCGCGGACGGCCTCTTCGATGGTGCGGAAACAGGCAACGCCGTCTGTCAATTCAAAGCGCTCATTCGACGGCGGATCCGTCGGGTACGCCCACAGGGCGACGGGTTTTGAATTGCCGGCCCTTTCCCGCGACGCCGCTATAACCTCCATCAGCTCGATATCCTTATGGAGGGGCGAGACCATCGTGGGGAGAATACCCAGGATCCCGTCGACGTCTTTCGATGTCAGAAGCTCCGTCAGCGCAAGGCCGAACACACCACGGTAGTTCCCGCCGATCATGCCGATGGGCCAGATGTCTATGGGATGTCCCACGTGGAGCCAGTCGGGAATCCCCTCTTTCAACTTCACCGCAAGACCAGGCGGGAGCTTTGCGAGGGTGAGCCCCAGTTCCTCGCAGGCGTCCACCGTCATGATTCCGGCCGCGCCCGATATGGTGATGACTCCGATCCTCGGGCCTTTCATCTCCTTCATGAGAAGAAGCGCGTGGATGGCTGTCTGCATATCGCAGGTTTCCTTCACGCGGATGACACCGGCGCTTTCGAAGGCCGTATCGTTTACCTCATCTTCCCCGGCGAGCATTCCCGTATGCGAGAGCGCGGCCTTTGCGCCGGCCGTCGACCAGCCCGTTTTCAAGACGATGACAGGTTTTTTCCGCGTGATCCTCCTCGCCATTTCCAGGAACTCGCGCCCCCGGAGCATGCCTTCCATGTGAAGGGCGATGACGCTCGTCTGCGGGTCATCGGCGAAGTAGTTCAGCGCATCGATGTAATCGAGATCGCAGCTGTTTCCAATGTCGATGGCCTTTCCCCAGCCCCGGTATGAAAACGTGTCCGCAGCAACCTGAATGACCCCGGTCTGAGCGATGATCGCGACGGGAAAGACCTTCTCGGGGGGCTTGAGATCGACAAAAGCCGTCGTGAAGTGCGAAAAATTATTGAGCACCCCCATGGTGTTGGGACCGACCACGCGAACGCCGGACTCACGGGCCCTCTTCGCGATTTCGGATTGGAGCTCTTTTCCCCTCGCGTCGGCATCGGCGAAACCCTGGCTGATGATGACCACCCGCCGGACGCCCTTCCTGATGCACTCCCCAAAAGCGGGGATGACCAGCTCCCTGCCCAGGGAAATGACCGCCAGGTCCGGCACCTCGGGCGCGTCCATGACGGAGGGGTAGCTCCGGACACCGTAAATCTCATCGGCCTTCGGGTTGACGGGATAGATGGCTCCCTTGTATCCGTAACGGAGCAGCATTTCGACGTTGTTGTAGGTTCCGGTGCCGGTCTTTCTCGGCGCACCGATGAGCGCAACGCTTTTCGGTTCGAAAAAAAGTCTCACGGGATTACCCTTTCCGAGGCGGCGAATCTCCCAGAGATCTAAAAGGCAGGATCTGCAGGACCGGAATCTTATAGAACAAGGGAAAGGGGCGTGTCAATTCGAGAGTTGGGGGAAATCAGTGGGCCATTCCTTCTTCAAGGATTTCCCTGAGCTTTTCCGAAAGGGCCTTGATGGTGTAAGGTTTCTGAATAAAACCGTTGCAGCCGCGCTCCAGAATGGCGGTGGCCTGTCCGTTCATGCTGTAACCGCTTGCGAGGAGTACCTTCACGTCCGGGTTCATGGCCCGGATCTCGTCAAAGACCTTCCCGCCGCCTATTCCGGGCATGATCATGTCCAGGATGACGATGCCGATCTCTTTGATCCGGCTTGCGTAGACCTCGAGGGCCTCCTGACCGCTTCTTGCCGCGAGGACCTGGTACCCCAGGGTTTTCAGTATCTCCACACCCACATCGAGGACAATCTCCTCATCGTCCACGATGAGAACGGTCTCCGAACCTTTCAGAACGAGGTCTTCCGGCGCCGCTTCCCGCGTTAAATAGGTCTCGGAGCACGGCAGGTACATGGTAAAGGTGCTCCCCCGGCCTTTCTGACTGGACACGGTGATGAACCCGCCGTGATTTTTGATGATGCCGTATGCGGAGGCAAGACCGAGGCCTATGCCGTGTCCCATCTCTTTGGTCGTGAAAAAAGGTTCGAAGATCCTCTGAAGCGTCTCTTCGCTCATGCCGATTCCCGTGTCGGCTACCGACACCTTGACGTAACGGCCCGGCTTGACTTTGTAGGGCCGCACGAAATTCTCATCGAGGACGACGTTTTCCGTTTCGAGAAACAGTTTTCCGCCCGCCGGCATGGCCTGCCAGGCATTGACGTAAAAATTGAGGAGGACCTGTTCGACCTGGCCCTGATCGGCCTCGACGATCCAGACATCCTCTTCGTATTTGTGGTGGATCTGGATCTCTTTTTTGGTCCGCCCGAACATCTCGGAGCTCTTCCGGATGAGATCATTGAGGACCGTTGGCTTCACCTCGTATTTGCCGCCCTTGGCGAAACCGAGCAGCTGCCGCGTGAGGCTGGCCCCGCTTCTGACGATCTCCTCGACACCCTTGAGATGGGCCGTGTGGGGGTGATCGGCCGGAATATCCATGAGCATCAGGAACGAATGTCCCTGGATACCCATGAGAAGGTTGTTGAAGTCATGGGCTATTCCGCCCGCCAGGGTCCCGATGGCTTCCATTTTCGCGGCTTGCCGGATATGCGCTTCGAGCTGACGGGTCTGTGTGATGTCACGGGCGATGCCGCAGATGCCGGTGATCTCACCGGAGGCGTCATGCATGGGGACCTTCACGACATGGAGGGTTGTCGGAACGCCGTTGATGTTGAGGACGTACTCGTCCTCCGAGGTTTCCCCGTCGAGGACCCGGCAGTCCACCTCGCGGATCCGCTGCTCCGCCCCGTCCCCGAACAGTTCCCCGTCCGACATGCCGATGATCTCGGAGGCCGGGCGCCCCATGACATATTCCATGGCGGGATTCACCAGGACATAATTGAGGGCGCGGTCCTTGATGAAAATGCAGTCCTGGGCTGTCTCGATGATCGCCCGGAAGTGCTCCTCGCTTTTCCTGAGAGCCTTTTCGGCCTGTTTGCGCTCCGTGATGTCGTAAACCATTCCGATGACGCCGACGATCTCTCCCGCGGTGTTCCTGTAGGGTCCGTAGTTGCCCGAAACCCACCCGGAGTTGCCTCGATTCGACAGGAAGTAGGTCATGTCCGGCAGGGCCACCGTTTCGCCCGCGAGGGCCCTCTCCAAAATGCCGTCGAGGTACTCCTCGTGAACCTGCGGGAAGAGATCTCTCGATGATTTCCCCAGCACCTCTTCGGCCCGGTATCCCGTCAGATGCTCCATGAAGCGATTCCACATCTGGTGGCGCAGAGCCCGGTCGTAAACAACGACCCCCACATTGGCACCGGAAATGATGGCTTTGTTGAACTGATCCGACTCTCGGACGGCCTTCTCCGCCCTCTTGCGTTTCGTGATGTCCTCATAGACGGCAATGATCTTCCCTTCATCGAGGCTTTCGCCAATCCGGGAAGCCGTCAATTTGACCGTGATTTCACGGCCGTCCATCCGGACGCATGGGATCTCGAGACTGCAGGTCCGCTGGTTGCCGAGGATCGAATAGACATAGCGCCCGATCTCCTCGTACTCTTCGTCACTCCGGTAGAGAATCCGGGTGGTTTTTCCTGTCAGTTCCTCGGGATGCCAGCCGAAAACGTCATCCACGGCCCTGTTGGCAAAGATGATGACCCGGTTCTGCAGGCCGACGGCGGCATGCGGGATGGCATCCAGGAACGAGGCTTTCAAGGCCTCCAGGTTCCGCACCATCTCCCGTTCATTCCTCTGCTCGGTAATGTCCATGGAGTTGCCGAGCACGGCCCGTTTGCCCCGGTAGGTAATCGCCGTGACCGTCTCCATGATCCAGCGAACCTCACCGTCCTTCGTGATGATCCGGAATTCATAGGGGGCGGAACGGTACCCCTTGAGCATCTTGACGGCGTTTTCCCGTGCCGACTCGCGGTCTTCGGGGTGGACGACCTTCACTGAAGGAATGCCGATCATTTCCTGAGGCCCGTACCCCGCGTAATGAGCCGCGTGATGGTTGGCAAAGGCGAATTTTCCCTCCTGGACCATGTAGACGCCGGCGTAAGAACTGTTGGCGAGAATGGTGTAGAGCTGGTCGGAATCCCCGGAGGTGATCATGACTTCCTCCTGCGGGATCTTTTTCTCCGGCAAGGTTTCGAATTCATGAACGATGGACCTCAACGCCTCCTCCTGTCGACTCATACCCCTCATTCCCTCCTTCTTATTGGGGTCCCATCGGCGAATCCTGGTGGGTAAAAATTATTCATTCGTATTTGCAAATATTACGCCAGAAAAGCGCATAAAAATCGCTTGTTTCGTCATATTGGAAGGACTTGAAAATTTTACAAATTCTTTGACATTTTCCCCGCCAGGATTTAGCGTATCAACTGCATTTCCTGAAAGGCTGGTCGGAAAGATGACTCTGCCGTTCAAAAAATGGACTTTTTTTGTCATCTCTCTCATTCTCTGTCTTGTCATCAGCGCGGGGAATCTCGTCGCCGAGAAGTTCCCCTCACCGACGGGGGCCGTTAACGACTTCGCAGGAGTGATCCCGCCGGAGCAAAGGGCCGCGATGAGCAGCCTGGCCCAGGAGGTCCTGGAAAAAACGGGGACGGCCGTCGTGGTGGCCACCTTCCGGACCGTCGGAGATAACGACCCCGATGAATACGCCAACCGTCTTTATGAAAAGTGGGGGATCGGCAGAAAAGGGGAAGACAAAGGCGTCCTGATCTTCCTCGCCCTCCAGGAACGGCGCGTCAGGATCGAAACCGGTTATGGTGTCGAAGGGATCATCACGGACGGCATGGCAGGGGAGATCCTGGACCGCCATGCCATGCCCAGTCTGAGAGCCGGCGATTACGGAAAGGGCCTATACAATGCCATGTTCGCCGTGTCGGATCTTCTAGCCAGAAATGCCAATGTCACCCTTACAGGAGCGCCGCGCCCCCAGGTGCCGGCGGTGCGGGAGGTCCCGATCACCCTGCACCCGCTGACCGTGATCATATTATTGCTGATCCTGACGCTTCTTCTATCCACAAGATCGGGACGGCGGCTCCTCGCCTTGTTACTCCTCTCGTCGATGAACGGGCGGGGCGGTCGATACGGCGGGGGCGGATTCGGCGGGTTTGGCGGGGGTTTCGGAGGATTCGGCGGAGGATCGAGCGGGGGTGGCGGCGCCGGACGGAGTTTTTAGAAAAGAGGTGCAAGATGGCAAAATTTCCCCAAAAACCGGAAGACATTTTTAACGAGTTCACTGAAGATGCGAAGAAGGTCTTCGGCGACGAGCTTCAATCGATAATTTTATACGGAAGCGGCGCCCGCGGGGATTATCGACCGGGGAAATCGGATCTGAACTTCCTGATCGTCCTCACCGCAAAAGGAATCGATTTCATCGACGGGTTCATGGAGACCTGCGCCAAATGGCGCAAGAGAAGAGTGGCGACCCCCTTTTTCATGACGAGATCCTTTATACGCTCCGCCCTGGCATCCTACCCCGTTGAATTTCTGAATATCACGCGAAACCTCGTCCTTGTTTACGGTGAGGATGTCCTGAAAGATCTTGATTTTGATCATCAGACACTCCGGAACCAGTGCGAGAGGGAACTCACTGGAAAACTGCTCCTCCTGAGGTCCGCTTTTCTGGAGACGAAAGGGGAGGCGGACCGCCTCCGGAATCTCATCCGGGCCTCAATCACCGCCTTTATCTCCATATTCCGCGCCCTCATCCATCTGAAGGGATTGGATATCCCCCGGCAGCGGAGGGAAATCGTGAAAGCGGCGGCGGATGCCTATGGCATCGATGCGGAAATTTTCTTGAGATGCGTGGATGTCAAGGAGGGGAAGGTGGATTTAAGCACCGCGGAGATCAAGGTGGTTTTCGATCAATACTTGAAAGAAGTCGGCAAACTATGGGAAATTGTGCATAGAACACGCCTGTAGAAAACGAAAGGAGACTCTTCTCCATATTGAAGAAAAGGAGGTTGAAGACACATGGCAAAGAAAGGTCTATTGGTCGGGTTGGGCGTTGCTGTCGTCATTGCCGTCCTTCTCTACTCTTTCGTCAAAGGAACCTACAACAACTTTGTTTCCCTGGATGAGGCTGTCAAGTCGGCCTGGGGGCAGGTGGAAAACCAGCTCCAGCGGCGCGCCGACCTGATCCCGAACCTTGTGGAAACCGTCAAGGGATACGCCAAGCAGGAGAGGGAGGTTTTCATCGAGGTGACCAATGCCCGCGCGAAGGTGGGAGGCGCCGGAACCATTCCCGAAAAGATCGAGGCCAATAACGAACTCACATCGGCCCTCAGCCGGCTGCTCGTCGTCGTGGAAAATTACCCGGAGCTCAAATCCAATCAGAATTTCATGAAACTCCAGGATGAGCTTGCGGGGACGGAAAACAGGATCTCCGTCGAGAGAAGACGGTACAACGAGACCGTCCAGAAATACAATGTCGCCGTGAGAAGCTTCCCGGCAAACCTGCTGGCAGGCATCTTCGGCTTCAAACCGGGGGTCTTCTTCGAGGCGCCCGAGGCCGCGAAAACGGCGCCGCAGGTGAAGTTTTAAAAAGACAGGCTCGAGGCCTAAGGCGAAAGGCTCACAGCAATAAGAATGAGCCTGAATCAGCCATCGACACCCGGCTACAGGCAAGGGGCTGCCGGTACCCGCTCACACCGGTCTTTACGGCGGCTATCCTAAACCGGAAAAACAGGCAACGTGTTACTAACACCTTCGGATGATGGTGGTTGATCGTCGGCACTGTGCGTGGTATCTTACGTGATAGAGACGCGGCAAGACCGAATACGGTCTGAGAGAAAAAAAGCAATCCGACAGCTTCTTAAACCCATCGAGAGCTTTTGCGAAGGGGGGTCAAAATGACAAAGCGATATTTCGCGTCCCTTGTAATTGTCGCCCTGGTGCTGCTGTTCGCCTCCGTCTCTAATGCCCGTGACCTCGACCCGATTGTTTCCACGGAGTGGCTGGCTGCCAACCTGAACAACCCCCGGCTCGTCGTGATAGACATCAGAAAACCCGAGATGTACAGTGAAGGCCATATACCGGGTGCCCTGAGCGCCTATTATGGCATGTGGGTCTCCCCGATGGGTCAGAAGCATGCGGAATATCCGCCGGAAGACGACCTCTTTGACGCCATCGGTGATTTGGGAATCCGTCCAAACTCCATGGTAGTGATTGTCTGCAGGACTTTTGCCTGTTTCTACCAGGTCATGGCCCCCCGCGTCCTGTGCACCCTCCAGTATGCGGGTCTTGACAATATTAGCATTCTTGACGGCGGTCACGAAAAGTGGGGCCGCGAGAAGAGGCCGCTCTCCACGGTCATGGTGAAACCGAAGAAGACCGTATACAGGGGAAAGCTGAACAAGCAGCTCCATGTGGAAAAAGAATACGTGGCCAAACGCCTCGGGAAAGCGACGTTTGTAGATACGCGTGAGATTATCCTGTACAGCGGAGAGCAAAAACAGGACTTTGTGGAACGAGCCGGCCACATTCCGGGTTCCGTGAATCTCCCTGCATCGGAAGCATATACAAAGCTCGGCACATTCAAAACGAAAGAAGAGCTGGAAGCCCTGGTGGCCAATACCGTGGGCAGTGACAGGTCGAAGGAGATCATCACTTACTGCGATGCAGGCAAGTGCTGTCCCACCTGGGCCTTTATCATGTCGCATGTCCTCGGGTACAAGAACGTGAAGCTCTACGACGGCTCTTTCGAAGAGTGGACAAAGGATCCATCGCTCCCGGTAAGCCGCTGACGAAAATCCCGGATCTTGCCGTTTCCGCAAGCGGCAGGGTGTGATCATAGAGCAGGGGCATTTCAGCCCCTGCTTTGTTGTTTTTCAGCTGTTCACTCACCACTCCTCACTCTTTACTGTCTTTGTTGATCCATTTGTAAACCGGCAGGCGGCCCTTGAAGGCCGTTCCGTCCGGCATGACTTCCACGTCATGGCCCTCTATCTTTCTGATCTTGGTGAGGTAGGCAGGGACCTTCTTGCCTATCGTGGAATGGATGGCGTCTTCCACCCTCTTGAACTGCGAAATTTCAACGAGCGTCATGAGCTGGGGAAGGACCATGCCGAAATTCCCCTCTTCATAGAGATCGAGGGCCTTCCCGGGGTTGACCCAGACATGCTCCGTGAGTTCCATCCCGTCGTGCATGACCTGCTGGCCCTCGGGCGTCTCGGCCAGGAAGAACCGCACGTCGTAGCGCAGGGGCAGCGGCTCCGGCGTGATCCAGTGCGAAAAATAGTGCAGCCGGTCGAGGGGAAGGATGAGATCCTCTTTCTCCAGGAATTCCTGGAACTTCATTGTTCCGCTGTTTAGAGCCCGCCGGTAACCACAGAGCCTCTCCCTCTCTTCCTCCGTCCTTATGGAGACGGTTGAACCGTCCCGTCGGGTCGCAATCAGAATCCCCGCTTCTTCGAATGTCTCCCTTATACCCGCAACCCAGGCCCCGATGGCCTTTTCGGCCTGCGACATGTTTGGAAGAATTTCGAAGGCCTTCTTCCGGTCCATGCCCCTGCAGAATCGCTCGACCTGCGGCGCATAGTCCTCGGGGTCGAGGATCCCCCCCGGATAAACATGATAACCCGGGACGAAACGGCTCGACCTGCTCCTCAGGACCATGAGGACCTCGATGTCCCGGTCCGGGCCGGTTGGTTTCTCCCGGATGACCATCACCGTCGCGGCGTCCGTCGGTTTTACATACATTGTCTTACTTTCGACCCTAGCGTTTTTCCAGAAGGGCCACGGCCTCGATGTGCTTCGTCTGCGGAAACATGTCCAGGGGCTGGACCACTTTTAACTCATACCCCTCCTCAACAAAAAAGGCAACATCCCTCGCCTGGGTGACGGGATCACATGCCACATAAACGAGCCTTCGCGGCGCCATGGCCGCGATCACGTCGAGAACGGCCTTATCGCAGCCTGTTCTCGGCGGGTCCATCACGAGGACATCTGCGGGTTCGTCCCGGGAAAAATCGCCCTCGAGGATGTCTTTCACATCGCCGCAGAAAAAAACGCTGTTCGGCAACCCCCTCAGGTTGTCCCGGGCGCACTTGACGGCGCTTTCTTCGATTTCGATGCCGGCGAAGGACCCGCACCGCTCGGCGAGAAACGCCGAAAAAAGACCGGAGCCGCAGTAGCATTCAATCACCCGATCCGCCGGCGAAGGCGCGCTCATGCGGATCACTTCATCCACAAGTTTTTCCAAGAGGGACGTGTTTGCCTGGAAGAAACCGTCTCTGGGCACCTCGAAAAGTCTTTCTTTGACCGTCCGCCGGACCCGGGTTTCACCCGTTTCACCGTTTTCCCCCGACCACAGGACGAGCCTCAACTCCCCGGAGCGGATGTCCGCCTGTGCCAGGCCGCGACGAAAAGCGACGCAGGATTCGTTAATGGACTCATCCATGATCTCGCACCTCTCGATATCCAACAGCCTGCGCCCGCTCACGTCGAGAAAACCGATCACGGCGGGTTTCCCGGCGGCGGTCTGGACGTGATATTCGCCCTTTCCGCGGTAACCATAGAACCGGGGCGACGGAATGATCCGGCCGACGGGCGGAGACCTCAGCCCGCCCACCCGTTCGAAGGCGTCGATGACCTGCTGTGTTTTGAGCTCGAGCTGTTTTTTGTAATCGATATGCTGGTACTGGCAGCCGCCGCATTTCCCGAAATAGCGACAGGGCGCGTCCACGCGGTGTTCAGAGGGTGTGAGGATCCTTCGCAGCCTGCCCCGGAGATATTTCTTTTTCACTTCACGGATCTCGATCTCCGCGACATCCCCGTCGATCGTGAAGGGCACGAAGGCGACGAACCCGTCGACCCTCGCCAGGCCGTCGCCGCCGAAGGCAACGGTGCGGATCGCGGCCGTGAGCACCTGGCCGACTTTGTAGGGAAGCGCCTGACTCACATCCTCTCCCTTTTGCTCAACTTGAGCCTGTATATACCAGCAATCCCGGCGGCCGTAAATAGACGTACGGGGTGCGGATGCCTTGACATCCCTGAAAATTATATGCTATGCCACCTGAAATTCCGTAACTCTTTGAAGGATGTGACATTTTTGAGCGACGGCGAAAAAAAATCCATGCTCTGTCCCAACTGCCGCAAACTCATCAGCCGGGACGAACCCGCCTGTCCTTATTGCGGTCTCTCAAAACCCGGATGGGCCGTCAGGGAGAGGCTCCTCAAATTCTCCCTGCTGGACCCCGACCACCTCATCCAGGTCATCCTCTACGCGAACATCGCCTTCTTTGTCCTGTCGGTCGTGCTCGATGTCTCCGACCTGGGATTTTCAGCCAACCCCTTCAGATTTTTCTCGCCCTCTCCAAAGAGCCTCATCCTTCTTGGCGCCTCGGGAACCATCCCCATCGACGGTTTCGGCCGCTGGTGGACCGTTATCACGGCATCCTTCCTCCACGGGGGGATCCTTCACATCTTCTTCAACATGGCCGCCCTCTGGCAGCTCGGGCCTTTCGTCATGCACGAATTCGGCGCCAGCCGCTTCGCCGTCATCTATCTCGCAAGCGGCATTGCCGGCTTCGTTGTTTCCTATTTCGCCGGTGTTTCCTTCACGCTCGGGGCATCGGCATCCGTCTGCGGGCTCATCGGGGCCATTCTTTACTACGGGAAGTCACGGGGGGGCTATTACGGGCAGGCCGTCTACAAACAGGCCATGGGCTGGACCATCGGCCTGATTCTTTTCGGGCTCCTCGTCCAGGGCATCAATAACTGGGCGCACGGCGGGGGCCTTGTCAGCGGCATCGTCCTGGCTCTCATTCTCGGCTATCATGAAAGAAAAAAAGAAACGATGCTCCACAAGATCCTTGCCGGCGGCCTAATCCTTGTCACCGTGATTTTCCTGGGATCGGCGCTTCTGCAGGCCGTCAACATCCGTTTTTTCGCCCGGTAGGACCGCGGGGCTTCGATCCGACCATGTTTTAAGAGAAAGGAGAAATTATGAGAAGGTATATAAAGTGGCTGCTTATCGGTTGTGCGCTGGTGCTGTTCCTTGCGGGCTGTGCCGTCGTTGTCGGAGACAGGACGCTGGGAGTCGATTCCGGGAAGTTCATCTACACTGATAACGCCCTCTACGGCAATTATTACTACCCCATGGATGTCGTCTGGAATGCCTGCAAGAGAACCCTCTTCGATCTGAGGGCAACGGACGCGACCTACACCAAAAAAATCGCCTCAGGCACGATGGAAGGCACGGCGAGCGACGAGAAGATCCGGATCTCCGTGGAATACGTCTCCAAGAACGAAACGCAGGTGGCGGTCCGTATCGGCATGGCGGGGAGCACCCTCGGATCAAAACTCATCCACGACCGCATCCGGGACAACCTCCTGAAAGAAGGCCCGTCCCCCGCCGAAAGCACGGAGAAAGCCCCGGCCGTGGATGAACCCCCCGCGGAGGCGAAGGAACCCGTCAAATCACAAGATCTCGGCAAATGAACGAAAATGCCGAGCGCAAAAAAAACGGTTCGCACTTTTGCCGCGGCGTCCTTCCTGAACGCGCCCGGCATTGTAATCCCGGGACTCGAATCTGTCGTCAAAGCCTCGTACCTGAGGAGACTGAACCGGTTTCTCCTGGAGTGTGAGTGCAGGGGAAAGCGCGTGAAGGCCTATCTGCCGAATCCGGGAAGGCTCTGGGAACTGCTCATCGGCGGAAGGACGCTTTACCTGACAGAGGCGCCGGACGGGAGGGCCACAAGGTACACGGTGCTTGCCGTCGAGCGTGATGGAATCCCCGTCCTTCTTCACACCCACCTGACCAATCGCGTGGTCGGGGAGCTTCTCCGTCGTGGAATGATCCCGGGACTCGAGGACGCGCGGGTCCTGAAACCGGAAGTATCCATCGGGAGAAGCCGGTTTGACTTCCTTCTGGAGGCGCGGGGAAGACCCTTCGTTCTGGAGGTCAAATCGTGCACCCTTTACGGGCAAGAGATAGCCATGTTTCCCGACGCCGTTACGGAAAGAGGGAGGAAACACCTTGTCGAACTTGCCGAAATCTCACGCAGCGGTACCCGCACGGGGGTTCTGTTTCTCGTTCATTCGTCGAAAGCCCGTTATTTCCTGCCCGACTATCATACGGACTGGGACTTCGCGCAAACCCTCCATGACCGCAGGAAGGATCTTCTGATCAAGGCGGTTTCCGTGACGTGGAGGGGAGACCTTTCGCTCGGGCCCCGCGTCCGGGATCTCGAAATTCCCTGGCGTCTTTTTGAAAGGGAAGCCGCGGACAGAGGAAGCTACATTCTGATCCTCCATCTCCCCCGCCGGACAAATATCACCGTCGGGGGCCTCGGGGTGGTCGCCTTTCCCCCGGGATATTACCTCTACGCGGGATCTGCGAAAAAGGGCCTCCGGGCCCGTATGGCCCGTCACCTCCGAAAGAAAAAAAACTTTTTCTGGCACATCGACTACCTGGCCGCTCGATGCGACGCGTCACTCGTCATTCCCGTCCGTACCGGTGCCGACCTCGAGCATGAGATAGCAGCAAGCCTCCAAAAAACATCCGAATGGTCCATCCCGGGTTTCGGTGCGTCCGACTGCGCCTGCAAAACTCACCTTTTCGGCATGAAATCCCACCCCTTGCAAAGCGAATATTTCATCAATAATCTTCAATACTTTCGAATTGACCGCCTCAGCGACGCACTTTCCCCTCAAGTGTAGCGGATTTCTGTCGAGAATATTTCTGAAAAGCTTGGTTAGCACCCGGGCCCCAATTCCCCCATAAAGCCTGCCCCTGGGCGGCGAAAAAACCTTTTGAATGCCTGACATGGGCATCCGGTCAAGCTTCGGTTTTGACTTTTTCCAGGCGGTGGGCCATGAATGGGATCAGGAGAAACCAAAGGGGGAATGGACATGCGAACGGTTCGATTATCAGCAAAACCCCGTGTGATCGGGGTGATGGGAAGTCACAGGGGTGACACCCGAACACTCGAGGAGGCCTACCGGGTCGGAGAAGGGATTGCGAAAAGAGGTCACATCCTTCTCACCGGAGGCGGCGGGGGCACCATGCGGGCGGCTTCGGAAGGCGCCAGGAAGGCCGGCGGCCTCGTTGTGGCCGTTCTTCCCTCCGAGAGGCATTATCCCGCGAAGGGGTACCCGAACGATTTTGTCGATGTACCGATTTACACGGGCATGTCGGATGCCCGAAACGCCATAAATGCGAAGACCCCGGACGTCCTCGTCGCATTGAGAGGCGGCCTCGGAACACTCTCCGAAATCGCGCTGGCTCTCAAGAGCGGCACGCCCGTGATCGGTCTTCGCTGTCCCCGATTTGAGATTGCCGGGGACATCGACGTGATTCGAGTAGCCACCGTCGAGAGCGTTTTTGAAGAAGTGGAGCGGATTTTAGGTCGTTAGAATTTCCGAGGTGTGAGCAGGATTTATCTATGAGCTACAGACCGGACGAAAGCCTCGAAAACAGGAGGGAATACTCCCGGGTCGAAGCCTACATCCCCTTCGACGTCCGGGTCGTCCCGCCGGAGGAGCACAAGGCCGTGTGGTCGAGGGTTTCGGGCGACACGGCCCTGGAGTTTTCGAGCCTGCCCGATATCGAGGACAAGGCCCTTGCCGAGTGGTTCAAGATGCTCAACGCCAAGCTCGATCTCGTCACGAGCATGCTCTCCCTTCAGAGAGAAGGTTTCTGCTCTCTTCCCGTTGAGTGCGTGAACATCAGCGGCGGAGGCTTGAGTTTCTTTTCAAAGAAAAAATACGAGCTGGGCGACATCCTCGAAGCCAGGATGATCCTCAGCCGGTTGCGTTCTATCGCCCTCTATGTGTACGGAAAGGTCCTCCAGGTGAGAACCCAGGGCCAGGATCACCAGATCTCCATGAAGTACGTGGCCATGGATGACGAAATCAGAGAAGAGATCATCAAGTTCGTCTTCCACAGGGAGAGACAGATCATCCGGGAAAAAAGGAGGTAGAAAACCTCATCCATGCTTGTCATTATCGGTGCACTGATCGTTGTCGCGGCGCTCGTCAGCGGCTTCCTGCTGGAGAAGGGCAATCTCTGGGTCCTCGTTCAACCGGCAGAAGCCATCATCATCTTCGGCGCCGCCATCGGCGGGTTCATGATCGCCTCGCCCGTGAAGGTCATGAAATCCGTCGCGAACAGCACCCTCAATATCCTGAAGGGGAAGTCCTACTCGAAGGCCGATTACACGGAAGTCCTCATGCTTCTCGGGGAAGTCTTTTACAAGATCCGGAAGGAAGGGCTGATCTCCGTTGAGAACGACGTGGACAATCCCGCGAGGAGCCCGATCTTCAGAAAATACCCGAAGTTCTTCAGGAACAAACAAGCCCTTTCTCTCGTCGTCGATACGTTGCGGACCGTCATGACCACGAAGATAGAACCCCACGAACTTGAATCGCTGATCGGCGCCGAGTTGGAAACCCACCAAGAAGAGCTTATGGTGCCAACGAAAAGCGTGTCAAACGTGGCCGATGCCCTGCCGGGGCTGGGGATCGTTGCCGCCGTCATGGGTGTCGTTCTCACGATGCAGAAAATCGGGGAGCCCCCTGAAATCCTGGGCCACAGCATCGGCGCGGCCCTCGTCGGCACATTCCTCGGCGTTCTGATGTGTTACGGGTTCGTGGGTCCCGCAGCCCGGAACATGGAATACCACGCCAACGAAGAGATCCAGTACCTGACAGTCCTGAAAACGGCGATCGTCGCTTTTGTCAGCGGTGCGGCGCCCCAGGTCGCCGTGGAGTTTGGAAGGCGCGTCATCCCTGTCAATGCCAAACCCTCCTTCGAGGAAATCGAACAGGCCATAAGACGGATCAAGAAATAATGGCTGAATCCGGAAGACAGGTCATCATCAAGAAGGTGAAGAAGCGCGAGGTCCACTACACGCACGGCGGCCAGTGGAAAGTCGCCTATGCGGACTTCGTCACCGCCATGATGGCCTTTTTCCTCCTGTTGTGGCTCATCGCCATGATCTCGCCGGAAAAGCGCGCCGTCCTCGCCGAATACTTCAAGAACTTCAGCATCTTTCAGGACAGCGGCACGTCGGTCATAGACGGCAAGGCCTTCGTCATGGAGGACTTGATTACGAGACCTGAAATCCGGCCGGAAGAATTCGGGAACAAACTCAAGCGGGCGGTGGAGGAGAAACTCAAGGACATGAAGGATCAGATCCTGGTGGACGTCATCGAAGGGGGCGTACGCATCCAGATTGTCGACAAGGAGGGGAACACCATGTTCCCCCTGGGAAGCGCCGAACCCACACCCAAGGCTAGGGAAGTCCTGGCCCTCATATACGAAAACGTGAAAGATATGAAGCAGAAGATTGCCATCGAGGGGCACACCGATGCCGCGCCCTTCCGCGGGGATCAGATAACGAACTGGGAGCTTGCCACGTCGCGCGCCTCCGCCGCGAGGCGTGAGCTCGAGCAGCACGGCATCGAGCCTTCAAGGATTGCCCGTGTCGTCGGCTACGCCGACCAGGAACTGCTGATCAAGGAAGACCCGCGGGACCCGAGAAACAGGAGGATCAGCATCATCCTCCTCCAGGAGCATCAGCCGGCCACGGTGATCCAGAAACCCCTGGAGCGCGCTGTCAACAAGGGCACGGAGATCACGGGTCAGCAGGTGCAGACCGTACCCGCCGAAAAGGTGGCCGTCCAGGGCGACCCGGCGAAAGACGTCAAGAGCTTCCTGGCAGACCAGGAGAAAAAGTCCGCATCGGCGACAACGGACAACCGGAACACCGGCCAGAAACAACCGATGCATCGAAGAAATATCACGGGCGCCTGGGATTAATCACCCCTCTATCGCTCGAAACTCCGTATCCTCTCCATTCGCGGATTCCCATTCCAAATCCGGCATGTTCACAGTGTAAAGCTCTCGCGGGAGTGTCCCTCTGACGCACCGGCAGGCCGCGGGCGTCTTCCGGCCCCTGTTGCAGCGGTATTCTTTTAATCCCTCAGGAGGGCAGGAATAGCCGGGGCAGGAAAGTGCTCAACGCGGGCACGAAGGTCACGATGAGCAACACCCCCACGGCAATGAGGAAGGGAATCCAGATGGCGCGCGACAACCGCTCCAGCGACAACCCGGTAATGCCGCACACGGAAAAGAGCACACCTCCTACCGGCGGGGTGATGAGGCCCAGCACGAGGTTGAAACAGACGATCACGCCGAAGTGCAGGGGATCGATGCCCATCCTTTCCGCAATGGGCACGAGCACGGGCGTCACAATGGCAAGGGCCGGCGCCGTCTCCAGCGGGATGCCGATGATCAGGAGCAAGATGTTCACGAGGATGAGAAACACGTAAGGGGACGAAGACAGGTGGACCAGGCTTTCCATGACCTTCATCGGCACCTGCTCCACCGCCACGACCCAGGCGAAGGGCTCGGAGAGTCCGAGCAGCAGCATGACCACGGCGGCTTCCACTCCCGATGTCAGAAGAAGACGGTATAACCGGCTGAGCTTCAGACGGCGGTAAACAAAAAACCCGACCATGAAGGCGTACACGACGGCGATACCCGCCGCCTCTGTGGGTGTAAAGACGCCGCCCCAGATGCCCCCGATGATGATGAGGGGCATCACTAGGGAAGGCAGCGCCCGCAGGGTCCCCGTGAAGATGTTACGCATCGAGGCGCGAGGTTCCCTCGGGTACCCGTCGCGGCGAGCCACGAAGAGCATGTAGATCATGAGGCACCCTCCGAGCAGAAGCCCGGGGATGATTCCCGCAATGAAAAGGGCCCCGATGGAGACCTGGGCGATCACCCCGTAGATGATGAAGGGAATGCTGGGAGGCAGGATCGGTCCCATGCAGGAAGCAGTGGCCGTCACGGCGGATGACACCTCATCGTCGTAGCCCGCCCGCCGCATGGCCGGAAACATGACCGTGCCGATTGCCGCGGCCGTGGCCACGGCGGAGCCGGATATGGAAGCGAAGATGGCGCAGGCAACGATGGTGGTCAACCCTAGGCCGCCGCTGATGTGTCCGACAAGCTGGCGGGAAAACCCAACGAGGTCGTCCGTGATTCCCCCTTCGTTCATCAGATTGCCCGCGAGAATGAAGAGCGGTATGGCCAGCAGCGGAAAGGACGCCATGCCGGCGAAGGTCGTCTGAATGAGGAGGGTGGGGGAGATACCGCTGGTCAGGAAAGTGTAGACCAGCGCGGAGCCCCCCATGGCCAGGGCAACCGGGATCCCAATGGCCATGAAAACCAGGAAGGCAATCAGAAACAGGGAAAGCAAATTCAGCCACCTTCAGATTCGGAATGGAAAAAAATCCAGCACTGCTCGATGGTTATCAGGAGCATGATCGCGAAACCGGCAGGCAGGGCGAGATAGGGCAAACTCATGGGAATGCCGATGGCCGTGGATAGCTGGTGCATGTTGATGACGGTCTGGCGCACACCGAACCAGGTCATAAGACCCAGGAAGACCAGCATGCCGGTATACATGCACCCTGTGGCGACACGGAAAGAAACCTTCGGGAGCCTTTTGACCAGGATATTCAGGCTGACCTGGTACCCCTTCTTCAGTCCGACGGCACTGCCCATCATGGACGCCCACACGAGGGCGTAGGTGGCCGCCTCGCCCGACCATACGGGCATGACGCCGAGAACATAGCGCCCGAAAACCTCATAAGGGATGACCACGGCGATAACCGCCATGGCCGCCGCGGTCATCCCCGAGGCGGCTTTGACAAAAATATCATTCAGTCTCGAGATACCCGGCATGGACATCACTTGGTCTTCAGGATCGCGTCGACCTTATCTTTGCCGAACTGTTCGGCAACGCTGCTGATTGCGGGCTGCATGGCCTTTCGCCAGGCCGCCTTGTCGACTTTCCTCTCCACCTTCATGCCTCTCGCGGAAAGCTCGGCGATCTGCTTTTCTTCCATGTCTCTCCCCAGCTTTCGCTGATACTGGGCGACTTCCCTGGCCGTCTTGAACAGCATCTCCTGATCCTGCTTGGGAATGGTCTGCCATTTCTTCAGGCTCACGATGAGGACAGCCGGGGAATAAACATGCTGCGTCAGAGAGAAATATTTCTGAACTTCGTTGAGTTTCACCGAATAGATCACGGCGACGGGATTCTCCTGCCCGTCGATGGTCTTCTGCTGAAGGGCCCCGTAGACCTCCCCCCAGGCCATGGGCACGGGATTCACGCCTGCCGCTTTCCACGCGGCAATATGCACCTTGTTTTCCATCGTACGGATCTTCAGCCCCTTGGCATCGGCGGGAACCCTGACGGCGCGCCGGGAATTCGTCAGGTTGCGGAACCCGTTTTCCCAGAAAGCCAGGGCCTTGAACTGGGCCTTTTCGAGTTCGTCCAGAAGCTGCTGCCCTATGGGACCGTCCAGCACCTTGTCCACATGCTTGTAATCATTGAACATGAACGGTATGTCCAGAATCCCGATGGCGGGGCTGAATCCGCCAATCGGTCCCGTCGAGCCGACGTAGATGTCGATGGTTCCCTGCTGCACGGCCTCGAGCAGTTCCCGTTCACCCTTGCCGAGCTGTCCCTCCGGATACACGGTGACCTGGATGCGCCCGTTGCTTCTCTCCTTGACCAGCTCCGCAAACTTACTCGCTCCCTGGTTGTAGGTATGGCTCATGGGCGTCGCGGAGGCAAGCTTCAGCTGGGCTTTGAACTCCCCCTTGTCGGCCTTTTCACCGCTGCCGACACAGCCGCCGACGGCAAATACAACAAAACAGATAAGACCCAAGACACCGATTCGCTTCATCATTGTTCTTTCCTCCCTCAATGTTTATGTGGCATCGCACCTTTTCATCGCCAATAAATGAAAAAAGTGTTTTTGAATACTTATTAAAAGTGCACCCCCTCCTGATGCGGGACGTTCCGGACTTTCCCTTTCCTGGAGAGATAAGATGGGGGACTTTGCAACAATTTGATTTTGAAAAGGATTTTCTTTTACGTGGAGCGAGTATAGGAAAAGCGATTTTGTGTGTCAAGTAGATTATGACCACAAAAAATCAGGTGTGATTTCCATGATCGCGAAAAAATGTACCGGGCAGATCCTGTTCCTCAGGCGTGTATCGTCTTTTCCTGGAGCTTACGCCAGGTATTTTCCGAATACCAGATATCCACAAACTCAATGAGGGACTGCCTTTCCTCCGCACGCATCACTTCCGCCACAGCCTGACGCGAAAGCTTCTTGATACTTCCGAATGCCACAGGATCTTTCGATGTATACTGCCCGGCAATGCGTCTGACGGCCTCGTGGAACTGGTCTTCAGAAACAACCTCATCGACCAGTCCGAGTTTAAGCGCCTCCTCGGCGCTGTACATATCACCGCTCAGGATCGCCCGCTCGGCATTCCGGTGACCCATCCAGAACGTCATCAGCTCGACACTCCCAGCGAAGAGGGACGAACTGAAATTAATCTCGTTGAGAGCTATCCTGGATTTCCCCGCAACCATGATCCGGTAGTCACAAGCTATGGCCAGCATGCAGCCGCCCGCGATGGTGTGACCGTTGAGAGCCGCAATCACCGGCTTGGGATACAGGAAAAGCTCCGTGTAGAGATCGGTGAACTTCGTCAGGTAGCGCAGGAAATCCTCCCGTGGATAGCTGAGAAATTCCGGAATATCGAAACCGAAGGTGAAAAATTTACCCTGGCCCGTCAGGATCAACGCCCTGACGCCCGGGTCCCCCGCGACCGCCCGCAACGCACCGGTCAATTCATCCACCATTTGTTCGTTCAGGGCGTTCACCTTCCCTCTCGCAAGGATCATCTTTGCGACGTCACCTTCCTTCTCCAACCTGATGAATTCCATAGAACCTCCTCTCCCCATCATCGGGGATGCCTTCTTTCATCGCCACGGGTTATCTCTCGATTTCGAAGAGCACCCGTGGACTCTTCGTGAGGATTTCGTTTCCCTGCTCACGGATATGGATCATGTCCTCGAGCTTCACGACACCGCCCTGCTCGTCCATCATGTGCAGTTCCAGGGTGACCACATAACCATGGTCCAGCACGGAGGCATCGTTTGCCGAAAGGATTGGCGGCTCATTCAGCTCGATTCCGACGCCATGACCTACCAGCCGCGAACATCTTCCCGAACCGAAAGATTGAAACTCTCGAGAGCGATTGAGAGAATTCGCTTTTTCGAAAGCAATCCTGCAGATGTCGCTCCCCTTCATCCCCGCTCTCATTTGAGGGATCACATCATCCGCTATTTGCTTCAGATCCGCATACAGGGATTGCATTATCCCGCCCGCTTTCCCCAGGCAGTAGGTTCTTGACTGATCGGCGTGATACCCTTCCACATGGGTGGGAATATCCACGACGATCATATCTCCCTTCGAAATCTTTCTCATCGAAGGGCCGGCAGGCACCGACGGGCTTAAGCCCACGCCCGTGATGGTGTATACGACCCCGCTGAACCTCGCAATGTTGGGCCCCGAGGCAATAGGCCCCCGGCTCATGAAGAAGTCGGATTGCCAGATGAAGAAGATGCCCTCATGCCCGGCGAGGCGGTGGGCATTTTCGATAAGCGCGGCGAGTTCGAGTTCCGTCATCCCTTCCCGGAGATTCTCGACAAGGGCCTCATGCCCCCTGTGCAGCGCCTCGCAAGCCTTCTTGATCGTCTTGATTTCTTCGGGATCTTTCCTTTTTCTCTGTTCCAGAAGGAGGGGCGAGATGTTCACAAATTCGAACCCCGGAAAGGCCTTCCTGATGCCTTCGAACTGCTCAACCGTGAGGATGTCGAGTTCCGTACCGAGGCGTTTGCCCGCCCCTGATAACCCGGAGGCCTTGGCGATATTCTCGAGACGGCGTTCCTCCCTGACCTTGCCCGGGCTGATAAAAATGTCCTGCACGGCGAAGTCATAACCGCTTCTCACGAAGAGGCCGTAATCGTCGGGAAGGACCAGGAGGCCGGCCGGCTGGGCCGTCCCCGTGTAATAGTAGATGTCCCGGGAATACAAAAGAAGGGCGCCGGATAGTTCCATTCCCTTGAGGTTTTCCTGCAGGGTCCTGATTCGATCCTGACGTTTCATGAACAAGCCTCCCGGATTTAGAGAAATAAAATTTCTCGGTGATAATTTAACACAATGAAAAAAACAATGGACTTAACAAATATAACATTTTTCTTATTTTACTATTTAACGGCGGGCAAATCCTCGAAAACCCTTGCGGGCACCGGTTGTGTCCCTCAGGGGCATTAACATACTCATGTAATGGGCGCCTTTCGTCAGGGGGCAGGTGAGCTATTGTCAGGCCCCGGGTGAAGAAACATGCAACCGGCGGGCTTCAGTTCTCGGCCTTGCGCCTCCAGAGAGTGAGTATCTTCTCGGCCTTGTTGTCCGTCAGGGCCGTGAGGCCCCGCTCATAGCTGGAAAGGGTCTGTCTTGTCACCCCGATCGCCCGCGCGAGTTCCGCCTGCTGGATGTAGAACTCGGAACGGAATTTTCGGATGAGGGATGGATCCCGCACGATATCTTCGAGACGTCTCGGGTAGATCACGCCCTCGGCGGGAGAGCCTTTTCTCGTCTTCTTCCGGGACCTCCTCTGCCGGTGGGGCAGTTTCCTGACTTCCGCGATTCTCCAGAGTTTTTCCGAGAGCCTTGCGGAAATCGGGCTTTCGAGCCATTCTGTAAAGTAACCCCTCGTGCGGCTCACAGGCTCCGTGATCATGAAATCCTCGAGTACGCCGATCGAGGCAAGTCGGTCGTGGGCCTTCGAGAAAGCGTCCACCGTCTGCCCCGGGTTCCGGAAGTTCGCCTCTTCTCCGCAGAATTCGAGGATGGTACGAGGTGTGGCCCGGGGTTTCTGCCCCTTTTTCCCCGCCACGATACCGACCATGGTCCAGAAGGTCCCGAGTTTCTTGGTGAAGCCCTCGTGATAAGGGCTTAATTTCAGCAGTTCCCTGCTGTAGTGGCCGATCCAGCGAAGCCCCTCGGGGCTCAGGAAATGCGAAAGGGCCTGACCGCAGCGGAAACGGAAAGCGACCCATGTCTCTTTGCCCTTCTTGTATTCCACGTCAACGATGTCCAGGAGTCGGTCCGGGCGCTCCCTGCCGAAAGTCACCGTTCCGCCTGTCAAATAGTCACGCCAGGCCATGGTCAGGCATAGATCGGAGAGTCGCAAAACTTCCTCTTTGAACACGTCGTAAAGGGCATGGGTGCTTCCGTGACGGACACGGATCCCGCGGGCATCGGCGATCTCCCGCAGGGTGATCCTTGCGATGTCACGGGCGGGATCCCTCAGCTTTGCAATGCGGGCCATCAGAATGAGAAAGACGTCTGCCGTCTCGACGGAGAGCTGCCGCACGGTCGCACGCTGGCCGCCCGTATGGGTGAAGATGAGGCGGGGAACGTAATAAATGGCCTTGGAGGGGTCGAACCGGCCCCAGAAATCGGGCGGCGGTCTCAGGTAAAAGCTGATGTGTCCGTCCCTGGACTCATAGCGAAACCGCGGCCTGCCGAAGGAATCGGGGTCCCAACCGCTGCCCGAACCGCCGGCGTAGATCGCACGGAGGGCGGCCATGACGACGGGGCTCGTGGGGACAGGTAAAACCCCGGCCTCACCGGGTACCTGCTGACGCAGTGAGCTGGAAACTATATCAGGCAGCCCGGACGTGTCGCCGATTTTCCGGGAGCCCGACTTCTCCGGGCGATCGGCCACCTTGGACCTCCGGAAAAAGTTATCGTATATAGAAAGCCGCGGGCTCCTCGTAACGTGAAGTAGAGGAGCCCGACTTTTATTTTTATTTGAACTTCACGGAGATCTCGACGGGGCCTTTCGGGTCCAGATCGATGTAGCGGGCCCGGATGGTCGTGTTCGGTGCCGTCGGCGTCAGTTTCGTAATCGTCCCGAGAGAGAGGAGATCCCCTTTCTTGAGCTTTTTGCCCTCCGCTTTCAGGGAATCTTTAATCCAGAGGACAACGTTGAGGGGGTGGTCCAGAAGGGCGCTTCCCTGACCTTCGACGAGCATGGTCCCTTTGTCGTCAAGGATCTGCAGCTTGAAATTCTTCAGGCGATCCATCCACTGCTTCGAGGCCTTGACGGGGATAGGATTCCCCATGACGCCGTAGCGGGCGGCCACATTGATCGCCGTGATCGCCGGACCGTTGATCTTGACATCCTTCGCGTAGCCAAGATCCGGAAGCTCTATAAAGGGTATGGCGGCATCGATTTCTTTCAGGGCATCCATGGGGGTCTTTGCCTTGTTTATTCTATCGCTTTTCACACGGAGGATCAGATCGCCCTCGTAGAGAGGCCTGGCCCCGAAGTCCGCGGGAACCTCGGCACCGCTCTTCATGATCATCTTTTCCATGAGCGTGCCTCTCACCGGCGCCGTGACCCCGAAGGCCTTCTGGACATTGGGGTTGGTGAGCCCCGCCTTGTAACCCACAACCTTTCCGAAGGTGGGGCCTATGGCTTTTACGAAATCGCCCTGGATTTTCATGGCCTGATCCATGGTCATGTTCGGATCATAGGACGGGATGGGCGCTTTTTTCAGGAAAGCCTCGGCGAGTTTAGCCCCGTCATCGGCAGCCCATACCGACGGCCCGGCGAGCAAAACGGTCAGCGCCGCAACGAACACAGAAAGCTTGAATACCCGAAAAACAGTTGTCTTTTTCATGGAAGACCCTCTCCTTTCCTTGTGATGAAGTTGATAAAAAACGGCCTGCAGATGTTTTAAAAATTTACTCGTTATCGTTAGAGTTTTTAATGTGAAAGTCAAGGGTTAAATGGGGACGGGCTCTTGCTTAGGGGCATATGAAGGGGATTCTTTGCGAAGAGAAAGCGTATAATTTCTCAAGTGGAAGGGAACGACAGGGGCGGCACTTTTGAATGCACTAATCTGATTTTTCTTGTTTTTCCTCGATGGTCCTTTGTGAGGCACGCCAGGCATATGGTGGGTCCCGCTTTCCCCAGGATGCCGCCGCTTTTTGCCGTGCGGCCGCAGTACAGGCAGGGCTCATATTGCTCTTTGGCGCCCGTCATTGCTTTAAACCGTCCAACAAGATTTTTCTTTATTCTTGTCCTTTATTATCCTATCGTCCCGATTGAAGACGAACTTGAGCGTCCAACAGCATACACGGACCCCGGCAAATGACTTTGACCGTGAGGAAGTTATGACCGATGAGAAAAAGAAAAGGGCTGCCTTCGTAAGATCTTTTCTCCCCCCGAAAATCCCCCGCCTCTGGTGCCCCCTGCTCACCCATTACAGAGGGGACGGGGCCATCGATTTCGACCGCATGTCTGCGCACTTGCGCTTCGTATTGCCGTATGTGAAGGGTTACCTGATCCCGGGTTCCACGGGGGACGGATGGGAACTGGACGACAGGGAAACCCTCGATGTCGTGAATTTCGCCATCCGCAAGAGCCGCGAACATGAAATGTATCTGCTCCTGGGTGTCCTCAAAACGGACTTGGGTGCCATGAACCGGACACTCGAAAACATGATCGGTGTCCTCCGGGGCGTTTCACGCACCGAAGGCACCGGCGAATCCCTGCAAAAAGCTCACGTCTGCGGCTTCACCGTCTGCCCGCCGAAGGGGAAAACTTACTCGCAGGAGGAGATTTACTCGGCCCTTTCGGAGATCATGAAGAGGGGCCTTCTCACCGCTCTATATCAGCTCCCGCAGGTCACGGAGAATGAGGTTGCCCCGGAAACCTTTGAAAGGCTGGTCGCAGCCTATCCGAATCTCATATTCTTCAAGGATTCCAGCGGCGGGGACCGGATCGCCCTGTCGTCCGTCGACAAGGGAGGCGTGTATCTCGTGCGGGGGGCCGAGGGCGACTACGCACGATGGCTGAAGGACACGGGCGGTCCCTACGACGGCTTTCTCCTGAGCACGGCCAACTGTTTCCCGGAACAGCTCCACGGGGTGATCGAAAAAATCGAAGCACGGGACATCCCGTCGGCCACGAAGATTTCGGAAAGAATATCAGGGGCCGTTCGCGAGGTTTTTCCCCTCGTTCAGCCTCTCTCTCACGGCAACGCCTTCACGAACGCCAACAAGGCCATCGATCACTTCATGGCTTTTGGAGCCGGGGCAGAGAAAAACCCCGCTCCCATGCTTCACGCGAAGTTGCGCCTGCCCGAGGGGGTCATAACGGCCACTGGTGAAGTCCTGAAGCGCTACGGTCTGATGCCCCGAAAAGGATACCTCGAATAAACTCAACAAGCAGGAGCGAACCGGCATGACAAAGGTCATCACCCTGGGAGACACGATTGCCGTCAACTACACGGGCCGAATGGAGAACGGCGAGATCTTCGATTCCACAAAGGATCGCATGCCCGTGAAATTCACCGTCGGTCTGGGATCGCTGATCCGGGGTTTTGAAAGGGCGGTCATCGGCATGACGGTGGGTGAGAAAAAAACCATTGTGATTGCCCCTGAGGATGCCTACGGACCCCGCAGGGAAGAGATGCTCGTCGACCTCCCCCGGGGAAATGTCCCCGCCGATGTGGATCTGGCTATTGGTGCCGTGGTGATCCTCGGCGACCGGGACGGCAACACCATGCCGGCAACCATTGTCCTCATCGAAGCAGAGACCGTCCGGGTGGACCTGAACCATTGCATGGCGGGCAAGACGCTCGTCTTCGACATCGAGATTCTCGAGATTGATTGACGCGGAGGGGCGGTGCGGGATCCATACGACGCGGATCGACCAAACGATTAACAACAAAGGAAGAACGGTGAAAGAGACATGAAAGCCATTGATGTCCAGGTACAGACCTTTACCAGGGAGGCAATGAAATACCACCCTCAACCGGAAGAAATCGAGGCGATGGCGCGAAGCGTTTTCAAGCGGGAGTCGGTCTTTGTGGAAGAGAAGGCCTTCATCGCCGGAATAAGGGAAGCGGGCGTCCGCGCTATTTTAATGAGCCCCATGGGCTGGGCCAGGGCCGGACGTGACATGGCACGGATCAGGGAGATGCACGACTACATGGGGCACCTGAAAAAAACCCATCCCGACGTTGTGCTCGGCTGCTGGGGGGATATAGACCCCCGGCTGGGTTACCCGGGTGCCCGGGAATTGGAGCGATGCATCCGGGACGTCGGCATGATGGGTATCTATACCGGGGCCATCCTGACGGGGATTCCCGTCAACGACGGGCTCTACAGGCCTTTGTACGAGGTGTGCGCCGAGGCCGGCGTGCCGGTAAAGTTATCCGTCGGGATGACCGCCGTCGGGCAGGGCAAGCCCGGAGGGGGCGGCATACACCTGATCCATGAGAACCCTATTCCCTATGTCGACGATGTGGCCAGACAATTCCCCGGACTGACGGTCATTGCCGCCCATTGCGCCTGGCCTTTTCACAACGAAATGACCGCCGTGATGATACACAAGGCCAACGTCCACAACGAGCTGCACGGCTGGTCGCCGCGATACTTCCCCCCGGAGCTCAAACGGGAGATCAACGGCAGGCTTCAGGGCCGGTTCATGTTCGGTACCGACTATCCCTGGTTTTCCTATGAGAGGTTGTTCAAGGACTGGGAAGGCGAGGGCTACAAACCGGAGATATTGGAGAAGGTCTATCACCAGAACGCCCGGAGGATTCTCGGCCTGGCCGGGTGAGTCGGGAATCCGTATAACACCCCGGTGGATAAGACAATTCCGGGGGTCCCGCCTGCTGACGGCGGTGAGAGACGCCAGAGCCCGGATGGGCTGCATCCGGGCTCTGTTTAGTTTAATGTTCTCAGGAGATGAAGAGATTCTTCGATGAGAAGCTCGGGTCGCTCGTGAGCCGCACCCCCAGTCGCCGGAGCCCTGCCTCGTCTCCCGGGGTCGGGATGTGGGTCATGTGAACCTCGCACTCCCGCAGTTCCTTGATCTTCTCCAGGGCCAGTTGCGCCGCGGGGTTCGTCGTCGAGCTGATGCTCAGCGCGATCAGCGTCTCCTCCAGGTCGAGGCTCACGCTCTTTTCGTCCAGGATCCCCGTCTTTAGATTCCGCACCGCGTCCGTGATGAATTCGGGAAGCAGCTTGATCTTCCCCGGGACACCGGCCAGGTGCTTGATGGCGTGGATGACCACGCTCGAAGCGGCGTGCAGCAGGGGCGAGTTGTTCCCCGTGACGATGGTGCCGTCGGAGAGTTCAATGGCCGCGCCGCAGTAAATCCCCTCGTTTCCCTTTTCCTCCTCCCCGGCTGCCTGAGCGGCCTTCCGGGCCGGCTCGACGACAGGCCGGTCCTCCGGCTTGAGGTTGAAGTCTTTCAGAAAGAGCACCACCCGCTGTACTGTTTCGCGGTCGGTAAACCCCATGGCGTACTCGCACCGGTAGCGGAAATAGCGGCGGATCAGTTCCTGCTTCGAAGCCTCCTGGGTGACGGCGTCGTCAACGATGGCGAACCCCGCACGGTTGACCCCCATGTCGGTCGGGGATTTGTAGAATGAAGGGCCTCCCGTGATCCGTTCGAGAATCCTCTTGAGGAGCGGGAAGGCCTCCACGTCGCGGTTGTAATTGACGGACATCTTCCCGTAGGCCTCGAGGTGGAAGGGATCGATGAGGTTGAAGTCGCGGATGTCCGCTGTGGCCGCTTCATAGGCCACGTTGACGGGGTGTTTCAGCGGCAGGTTCCAGATGGGGAAGGTTTCGAACTTCGCGTAACCCGACTGGATGCCCCGCCGGTAGTCGTGGTAGAGCTGGGAGAGGCAGGTGGCGAGCTTGCCGCTCCCGGGTCCCGGCCCCGTCACGATAACGAGGGGTTTTTCGGATTGGATGCAGGCATTGGCGCCGTAGCCCTCGTCACTCACGATGAGGTCCACGTCCGTGGGGTAGCCCTTCGTGTAGCGGTGGGTGAAAACCTCGATGTTCCGCCGCTCCAGTTTGTTCTTGAACAGGGTCGCCGACGGCTGGTTTTCAAAACGCGTGATCACGACCCCTCTCACCTCGATTCCCCAGGCCCGGAGGTCATCGATCATTTTCAGGGCGTCTGAGTCGTAGGTGATGCCGAAATCGGCCCGGATCTTCTTCCGCTCGATGTCGCCCGCGTAGATGCAAAGGAGGATGTCTGCCTTGTCTTTCAATTCCTGGATGAGGCGGATTTTGACGTTCGGGTCGTACCCGGGGAGCACTCTGGCGGCATGGTAATCATAGAGGAGCTTCCCGCCGAACTCGAGATAGAGCTTGTTGTTGAATCGCCGGACACGCCCGAGGATCTCCGCCGTCTGTTCCGCAATGTACTTCTCGTTGTCAAAACCTTTCTTTCCCGGCATAGAACCCCCGTCGCCAGTTCTCTCGTCACGCTCTGGGAAAATATCAGAGAAGCCGCCCTGTGAAGATATCGCAACCGATGCCCATCGTTATGCGATTAGTCCCGACATGTGTGCCGGCGGCGGCAAAGCCGGGGGAAAAGTATCTTCTTTCTCTTTATTTGTAAAGTGATTTCCTATGAAAGAGATGGCAAGGGGGAATGGGTCTTGCGCTCCGGGTCGTCATGAGGCGCACCAGGCCGGGCAGATCCTTTCGTCTTCCGCCCCATGGTTTTATGAATGGTATGGCGGCGATGCCCCGCTGCCGCCGGGACATCGCCGCCAACCGCCGTCCTGCCCTCGAGTCGAGGCCAGGCGTTAGCTCTTGGGTACTTCAGAAATCGGGATGCCGATTGCGTCGGCCACTCCCTTGCCATAGGCCGGGTCGGCCTTCATGCAGTTGCCGATGTGGCGTATCTTGACTTCCCGCGGCGCCTCGGCGATCGCCCGGGCGGTGTTTTCGAACAGGGCCTTTTTCTGCCCCGCGCTCATGAGGCGGAAGAGCAGGCCCGGCTGGGTATAGTAGTCGTCATCGTCCTTACGGAAGTCCCAGTGATCGGCGGCGCCTTCGAGGGCAAGGGGCGGTTCGGCGTATTCCGGCTGCTCCTGCCATTCGCCGAAGCTGTTGGGCTCGTACCCGAGGGTGCTTCCGAAGTTGCCGTCCACCCGCATGGTACCGTCGCGGTGGTAGCTGTGACGGGGGCACCGGGGGGCATTTACGGGAATGAGGTAGTGATTCACTCCCAACCGGTAGCGCTGGGCATCACCGTAAGAGAACAGCCGTCCCTGGAGCATCTTGTCCGGCGAGAAACTGATGCCGGGCACGACGTTGGCCGGGTTGAAGGCCGACTGCTCGACCTCGGCGAAATAATTTTCCGGGTTGCGGTTCAGTTCGAGAATCCCCACCTCCATCAGGGGGTAATCCTTGTGGAGCCACACTTTCGTGAGATCGAAGGGATGGAAGCGGTATTTGGCCGCGTCCTTCTCCGGCATGATCTGTACCTTCATGGTCCATCGGGGGAAGTCTCCCTTTTCAATACTGTAGTAGAGGTCGCGCTGGTGGCTTTCCCGGCACTTGCCGATGACCCCCTCGGCCTCCTGGTCGGTGAGGTTCTTGATCCCCTGGTGGGTGATGAAGTGGAACTTGACCCAGTAGCGCTCCTTTTTAGCATTGATGAAGCTGAAGGTGTGACTGCCGAATCCGTGCATGTGGCGGTAGGTGGCGGGGATGCCGCGATCGCTCATGACGATGGTGACCTGATGCAATGCCTCGGGCAGGGAACTCCAGAAGTCCCAGTTGTTAAGGGCGCTGCGCAGATTCGTGCGCGGGTCGCGCTTGACGGCGTGGTTGAGATCCGGGAACTTCAGGGGATCGCGCAGGAAGAAGACGGGCGTGTTGTTGCCCACGAGGTCCCAGTTTCCCTCTTCCGTGTAGAACTTGATCGCGAAGCCCCGGATGTCGCGCTCGGCGTCGGCGGCGCCGCGCTCGCCTGCCACCGTGGAGAATCGGACGAAACACTCGGTTTTCTTTCCCACCTGCGAAAAGATCTTGGCCCGGGTGTATTTGGTGATGTCCTTGGTTACCGTGAAGGTGCCGTAAGCGCCTGAACCTTTTGCGTGCATGCGACGCTCCGGGATAACCTCCCGGTCGAAGTGTGCGAGTTTCTCCAGGAACCAGACATCCTGAAGGAGTTGAGGGCCCCGCTTGCCGGCGGTGATGACATTCTGGTTGTCAACAACGGGTGCGCCGAAAGCCGTCGTAAGTCTGTTTTTCGATTCCTTCTTCTTGGCCATTTTACGTCTCCTTTCTTTTCACGTTAGATCATTCTTATCCCTTAGTTATCAATAAGATCTTTTTTGTAATTGAATATGTTTATAGAGAACCATTATCGCAACATTGGCAAAAAAAGAGGGCAACTGAGTTAGTTTTTCTCCTGGCAGTCAGGGCAAATTCCGAAGAAATCCAAACGGTGATGATAAATCTTGTATCCCGTCTTGCGGCTCATTTCTTCGCTGATTGCATCAATGCCCATCAGTTCCGGATCCATGATTTTTTTGCATTTCACACAGATTGCGTGAGGGTGAGGTGAGGGGTTGCTTCCGTCATACCGGTTGCTCCCGTCAGGGAAACCCAATTCCAGGACTTCGTTGAGCTCTTTTAAAAGAGAAATCGTCTTGTATACCGTTGCGAGACTCGTCGTGGGGAATTCGGCCTTCACTACACGGTAAATCTCATCTACAGTCGGGTGACCCTCGCTCCCGGCGACAATCCGCAGGACGGCAAGCCGCTGCGGCGTAATGCGGAAATCCCGGCTCTTGAGCTTGGAGAGCATTTCCTCTATGCGTTTTTGCTGATCCCGGGTTGTGACTGGATACATATCGCTCATATTTATAGAGAATGATTGTTTAACAATAACGATTATTGATTACGCGTTTTACTCTATCCTGTCAATGATTATTTTCGTTTATGAAGACCTGAATGGAAAAGACCATCAGGAACCGTGAAACCGGCAGACGGGACCCGACAGCTCAGGGATGATGGCCTGGTCATCTTGGTTCTCAAGCGGTTTCAGACCGGCCAATCTAGACACGATCTCCCGCGCGAGTTTCTCCATGGCATCTTTTCGCGTGTCAGGAAATACGATCACATGATAGCGGACGATGTGCCAGTCGAATCCATCCGATCCTCCATCTCTCGCAAACTTCACCCTCGAGGGACAGCTCAGCCCATCTTCTCGAGGAGGCCCTCCAGGATGAATGCGGCCGCTTTCTTGTCCAGGGGCTTGTTGTCATTCCCGCACTTGGGGGAGTAAACACAGGCGGGACACCCGGCAAGGCAGGGGCAGTCCCTCACAAGCTCGAGGGTCAGCCGCGCGAGCTGCGGGATAAGGTCGTAAGCCTTCTCCGTGAGTCCGATGCCCCCCTCGAAGCCGTCGTATATGAAGATGGTGGGCTGCATCGTGTCGGGATGTCCCGGCGTCGACAGTCCCCCCACGTCCCAGCGGTCGCACATGACCTCGAGAGGCATGACGCCGATCATCGCGTGCTCGATCCCGTGGAGGCCTCCGCCGAAGTGCATGTTTTTTTCGATGACGGCCCTGCGTATCTCCTCGGGGACCGTAAACCAAAGCCCCGTCGTCCTGAAGACGAGGGGAGGGAGGTCCAGGCTCTCCGTCGCGATCACCTGCTCGTTCTTCAGGATCTTGTACCCGATGAACTGCTCGGTAACCTCGAGCCTGCCGAAGCGGGCCTCGAATCGTCCGAAGCGCCTCCTGTCGAGTTCATCGAGAACGGTGAGATCGACGATCTTGAGGGACCGGGTGTAGTAATCCACGTCGGCCCGCCGAGCCTGTATGACGTGGTTTCTCAAATCCATCTCCTGGACCGTGTAGGTCTCACCCTGGTGAAGGAGCACCGCGCCCCTGTGGGCTTCCCGGAAGGCCTGCGCCCTGTCCATTGTTTCGAGGATGGACCCTTCGCAGACGATCCGGAAGTTCTCTTCGGAGATCTGGTCCAGGCCTACGACCTCCGTTGCCCTTCCCCTCCCGGCATAGACCCAGCCGTGGGGCGTCTTTCGCACCAGCTTCTCGCCGGAGAGGATCTCCAGGATTCGGGCGAGCTGAGTGCCAAAATAGGTAGCGTCTTCTTCCACCACGACGGGCATCTCCGCCGCGGCACAGAGCACCTGGCCCGAGAGGATGTAGGGATTGTCGAGGTCGACGACGGCGTGCTCGTGGGATTTCCCGAAAAAGAGGGACGGGTGTTTCATCAGGTACTGGTCGAGGGGGTTCTGGAAGGCAACAAGCGCCGCCACCGACTCCCCGCGGCCCCTGCCCCCGCGACCGGCCTGCTGCCACGTGGACATGATTGTGCCCGCGTATCCCGAGATGACGATCCCGTCCAGTGTCCCCACGTCGATCCCGAGCTCCAGGGCGTTGGTGGCGGCCACGCCGACGAGCCCCCTCCGCTTCAGGCCGTCCTCGATCTGCCGTCTCTCCTCGGGGAGATAACCCGCCCGGTAGGATGCAATCCGTCCCGAAAGGACGGGGTCCGACTCGCCGACGGCATCCTTTGCCCAGCGAGCGATCAGTTCCGCCATCCTTCTCGAGGCGGTGAAGCAGAGTGTCTGGAGCGAATGCCTCATGAAGAGAACGAAGAGATCCCTCGTTTCCTGGTGGGTCGATAGCGTCCCTGCGGCATCGAAGAAGGGGTTATAGAAGACGAAGTACTTTTTACCCCGCGGAGAGCCGTCCCTGTCCACAAGCTCGAAGGGAAGACCCGCGAGTTTCCCGGCCAGTTCGAGGGGGTTGGCCAGGGTTGCCGTGGAGAGAACGAACCGGGGCTCCGAACCCGAATACCTGCAGAGCCGCCGCAACCGTCGGATCACGAAGGCGACGTTGGACCCGAAAACACCCCGGTAACGGTGGGCTTCGTCGAGCACCACGAAACGGAGGTTCCTCAGGAAGCTCTGCCACTTCTGATGCCAGGGCAGGATCTGGTGAAGCTCATGGGGGTTCGTGATGATGATCCGCGCGCCCTCCCGGATGGCGGAGCGCCGTGAAGGGGGCGTGTCGCCGTCATATATCGCCGGACGGATGGAGGCGCCGCAGGCCCGCTCCATCTCCCTGATGACCTTCAGCTGGTCATTGGAGAGGGCCTTCGTGGGGTAAACGAAGAGAGCCGCTGCGGATTCGTCCTCGAGGAGGGCCTCGAAGACGGGAAGGTTGAAGGCGAGCGTCTTCCCCGAGGCCGTCGGGGTCGTGATCACGACGTTTTTCCCCGAGCGCAGGTGATCGATGGCCTCGCACTGGTGGCTGTAAAGCCTGATCTTCCTCTCGTCGAGATAACTCTGGAGTACTTGCGGGAGTGACCTTTCGAGCGTCCCGTAGACGGGCCCCCGGGCGGGGAGGATTTCCATGTGCTCCACCCGCGATCGAAATCGCCCGTCCGTCTTGAGGGTCTCGATGAGATCGGCGATCAATAGGACCACTCCTCGTGGAGCCTGGAGAAGAGGTTGGTGAGCGTGACGAGGTCCATTCGGTTGTGTTCGACGATGGGGACGAGGGGGCCCGCGTTTCCGGTCCGCATGTAGGTCTCATAGAACTCCGGGACGAGACTGCTCGGGACGTCGTCGGTCCGCTCGACTCCGAAGAGGTTTCTCTCCAGGGTGGTCAGGCGGCAATCGGAGAATTGCCCGCGCCAGGCCCGCCTCGAAAAGTGCAGGATATCGAAGTGTTCCCTCTCAATGTCTCCCGGCATCCGGTAGTAGGCCAGCCGGTCGCGGATGTATGGGATATCGAAGGCGCGACCGTTGAAGGTGATGAAGGCCCTCACACCGTCCAAATGCGAAAGCAGTCCCGCGAGAGCGGCCGGCTCCTCCTCGATGTCGCGGATCAGGTACTGGCTGACGGTGAGGTCTTTCCCCTCGAGGCGGGCCACGCCGAGAAGGATGATCGGCCGCAGAAAAAGCCCCAGGGTTTCGATGTCCAGGATGATGAAGTCGTCGTCACGGTGAAAACCGGAGGCCAGGAATGCCAGGGGATGGGATTTCTGAAACCACCTCCCGATCCAGGCGAGAATCCTCGACGTGTCCCCCTTGTCCATGACCTTGAGGAATTCCTTCGCCGCGCGGCCGAATCGCGGATGTCGGGCAAGATCCTCGATCGTGCCGTATCCCTCGCGCTTGAGGGCCTTTTCCGTGAAATCCCCGATGCCGTAGAGGAGCTTGAGGTCCGAGAGGATCCTCTTGCGGGTTCCTTCAGGATCGAGATACAGTCGCTTGAGAGGCTGCCGGTTCCGGATAAGATAGCAGGACCCCCACTGCGTTTCTATCACCCTGCCCGGGATGACATCCTCGAGACGCAGCCCCTCGTACTCCCTGAGGAGCCTTCTCTTCAGTCCCTGGGCTTCCCGGTACTGCCCCTCGTCCATTTCGGTGTAGAACAAGGAGGTCGTCCCCCGGGGCGTGACATTCCCTTCTTCGACGATTCTGTAATCGCGGGAACGCTCGAGACCCTCTCTCAGTCTGCGGCCGATGCGTTCGGGGGACTCTCTCTTTGCCTTGTCGCTTTTCATGCCGTGATCTCTTCTAAAGCCCGGCGCCTGCGTCCTTCCTCAGGAGATCGATCACCTGCCGGGCGGCCTCCGATGCCCGCTCCTCAAGGGCGGGCGAAATGAACCCCTGCACCGTGATTCTTTTCAGCTTCTCTCGATCGGTCACAAAGGGGTCCTGTCCCCCCCGGCGGACGACATCGATCTCGAGATCGACGTAACGCACTCCCCAGGGATAGAGTTCGACCGGCGTGTTGATGTTCACGTAGACGCCTTTCGACCTGCCCTTCCTGGAGTAATAGGTGTGACGGACATACATGTCCCCCTCGCGGCACTCCGTGAGGGCGTAATCCCCCTCCTCGATGGGGAGGTCGAGGCCGTCGTAACGGCCTCCGCGGAAAAACCTCCGGACGACGACCCGCCGATGCGCGGCATCGGCCGCCGCCATGGGCCCTTCGCCGAGATGGATCACCTTGCCGTCGACACGCACATGCTCGATCCGGGCAAGGTTTTCAAGGGCCAGGGGCTGAAAAACAAGTGCACGGTAAAGTTCCGCCCCAACCCTATCGCAATCCCCGGGCCTTTGCGAGAGATTTTCCTCCTGCTTCTCGAGGCTTCGGGGGTCGATGAGGCGCAGGCGGTGATGGTTTTTGACCGTGGGGAGGACACTGGAACGGACTTCATCGAGATACGCCTTGGAACCAAAGGGGAACTCCACGGCGGCCTTGGCCTGCTCGCCGAAGTTCACAGGGGTTTCGAAGGACGAAACGACCATGTCGGGGAGTTTCAAAAGAAGAAATACGACGATTTCGCGGGTCAGTTCCCACTCGCCGGCAACAGTGACGCCCTGCCGGTCCGGCCGGTCACGGACCTCCAGGTCGTGGGGTTCCCCTTCGTCTGTGTCGAGGGAAAAGCGTTCCCTGGCCGCATCCGAGGGGTCGGTGATCCGGTATCCCCCCTCCAGAAGCAGTCTCGTGAGGGCCGTGGCGTAGATGCCCCTGATTTTTATCCCGGGCCGATCCATCTCAAATCGGAATCCTAAATATTTTCTCTCCGTCCGGAAAAGGCAACCCCTTCCACTTGGAGGACCGTGCCGTCCATCCGGGTCCGGGCGTCGAGAATTTTCTCGACGAGCCAGAGGTTGGACCGGACGTGGTCTGTCAGGATGGGGATTCGGTAAGTCGAACGGCCGCCGGCAAGGGCCGCAAAGAGGATAAGCTGATCGGCCAGGTGGCGGTCCACCGCGGCACCCGAATCCAGGTCCTCGAGAAGGGATCTGACGACGAACTCCGCGATGGCTTCGGATCGCCGGCCGGGTCTCCCGGCCCGGTCGGCGCCGATGAGACAGCCGAGATCCGTCTCCGCGAGCAGCATCAGGGCCGCACCCTTCTGGTGAGCTTCGCTGTCGCGGAGGATTTCGAACTCGGCTTCCAGGCCCCGTTTGTCGAGCAGTTCCCGGCACCTCGAGGCCATGCGCTCGCTCACCTTTTCCCTTTCGAGGTGGGAGGAGAGCGAGATGCCGGTAATCTTCCTCAGGGAACCCTGCTCGGGCATCCGGAGGGGCTCAAGGGGCATCCCTCGCGGATGAACCTGGAGATAAATCTCCCCGCCCCCCTTCGGTACGTAGCCCGGCCGCCTGATCTCCAGCCGGACCTCGGCCCCCATCCGCCTCAGAAGTGGAATGAGCGCCCTCTGCATGTGGAAGGCGCTCGGCGCGAAATCCTGGAAGAGTCCCCCCGTCATGGAAAAACGGCACGTCTTTTCGGCATGGAGGGCAAGGGGCAGAAGGGTGAAAGCCAGCATGGTCGTAGAGCCGGCGGTACCGATATCGAGTTTGTAGTCACCGCCCCGGAGGTCCGGTCCCGGGGCGTAAAGGATTTCCTGCGAGCCCACACGGTCCCCCTCCAACCGGCCACCTGACAGGGTCGCGCAGGCCCGGAGCGCCTGCAGGTGCTGGGGCCGAAGACCCGGCTTCTGTCGTTTCGCGCGGACGCGCGTCATGCGGACGGGTCTTCCAACGAGTGTCGCCAGGGATGCGGCATAGCGAAGGAGGGTTCCGCTCCCCGAGTGCACAGAGCCGTCGATCTCGATCATGCGTTCAGTCCCCGCCCGGTTGTCTGCGGGTGGCCCGGGAAAAGGAAGCTTCAGAAAGCCCTGATCTTCCCGGCAAGCTCTCTTCCCAGTTCCTCACACCTCTTCAGCGCCTCGGCGTCGGGAACGTAACGGACGGCCAGTTCTCCGGCCACCTCCATGCCGGCGGCCTGAAGCTCCGCCGCAACGGTTTTCGTCACCCCCGGCGCCCACCCGTAAGAACCGAAGGCGGCGCCGATCCGTCCCCTCGGCCGGAGCCCCTTGACGTAGGTGAGAAACTCGGCCACCGACGGGAAAAGATTGTTGTTCAGCGTGGGGGAGCCTGCCAGGAGGGCCTTCGCGTCCAGGAGTTCCTTGACGATGTCCGATTTATCCGATCCGGTCAGGCGGTATACGCGGACCGGAACCCCGCCGTCCGTGAGTCCCCTCTCGATGGCCTTTGCCATCTTTTCCGTGGACCCCCACATCGTGTCGTATACGATGACGGCTTTCTTTTGCGACTCGTTCCGCGCCCACTTTGAATAGAGCGAAAGGATCTCCGGGATGTGGCTTCGCCAGACGATGCCGTGACTCGGACCGATCACATCGACCTCGAGACCCTCGAGTGCATCGAGCGCCTTCAGGACCTGCGGACCGTAAGGCATGACGATGTTGGCGTAGTACTTGCCGGCTTCATCTAGGAGAAGCGGAAGCCCGAGTTCGTCATCGAAGCGCTCCGACGAAGCGATGTGCTGCCCGAAGGCATCGTTGGGAAGGAGGACCCTGTCCTCCTTCACGTAGGTGACCATGGAGTCGGGCCAGTGGACCATGGGGATCTCGACGAAACCGAGTGTTTTTCCGCCGAGGTCCAGCGCATCCCCCGTCTTTACCGTCCTTGCCCGGATGTGGCCTCCGTAGTGGAGCTTCAGGGCATCCGACCCCCGGGGGCTGCATAGGATTTCAACCCCGGGAATCTTCTCCAGGATCCGGGGCAGAGATCCCGAATGGTCCATTTCCACGTGGTTGACGACGAGGTAATCGATCTTCCCGGGATCGAGTGCTTCCTCGATCCGCCCCCACATCTCCTCGAAAAAAGGGGCCTTGACGGCATCAATGAGGGCCGTCTTTTGAGCCCTGATGAGGTAGGCGTTGTAGCTCGTCCCCCTGTGGGTGCTGTACCCGTGAAAATCCCTCACATTCCAGTCGACGGCGCCGACCCAGTCTATCCCCGGCTTGATTTCGATCCGCATAGGTTTGTCCTCGCCCGGTTTCTCAATCGACGGGTTGAAACTCGCTCTTTGCCGCCCCGCAAATCGGGCAGACCCAGTCCTCGGGAAGCTTTTCGAAGGGCGTCCCCGGGGGGATGCCGCCGTCCTTGTCGCCTTCTTTGGGGTCGTAAATGTAGCCGCAAACCGTGCACTCGTATTTTTTCATATCCCTTTCCTTTCCACTTGAGATTCAACTCGATATTATTAAGGCATTCTTACTGAGAGGCAAGTCCAGGTTCCCAGGTGGCAATTTAATGATTTCGTCTTCCCTTGTAAAGAGAATCCCTGCAGTCTTTTGAATCATCTCTGGCAGGCGGGGCAGTAAAAGGTCCCGCGGCCGCTCAAGACGATCCTGCGGATGGAACGCCCGCACCGAAAACAGTCCCCCCCCTCCCGGCCGTAGACACGGAGGTGCGCCTGGTATTCCCCTTTCCTCCCATGGAGATCTTTCCAGTCGGAGATCGATGTCCCCCGGCACTGGACCGCCCGGCACAGCACCTTCGTCATTGCCCGGATTATTTTACCCCATTCGCCGAGGGAGAGACTGGACGTTTCCCGCAAAGGGCTTATCCGGGAACGGAAAAGGATCTCGCTTGCATAGATGTTTCCGATGCCCGCAACCACATTCTGATCCATGAGAAAATTCTTCACGGGGAGCCGGCGCCGCCCTGCGATCTCGAAAATCCGCCGGCGATCGAGGCCGTCCAGGGGCTCGCACCCCCGGGGGAACCCGTCATCCCCGCGGGAACACCGGAGGGTCGCCAGCCGCCTCAAGTCGGTCAGAAACAGGCTCCCGTGGGGAAAAGCAAGAAGAAAACGGGCCCTCGGAGGAGCGACACCCGTCTCCTGCCAGTGAAACCGGCCGGTCATTCGAAGCTGGAAAAAAAGAGAAAGGCTTCCCTCGAGTTGAAACTGGAAGGCTTTGCCCCGGCGAAGGATGGCGAGAACTCTCTTCCCTGCGGGGTTCTCCATTTTCCCCAGGCGATCATCGAGGATCCGGCCCTCCCGTATCCGGGCCCCGAGGACAACCTGCCGGAGCTGACGGCACAGGGTTTCCACTTCGGGCAATTCGGGCATGCTATTGTCCTGCAGGGGAGGGAAGGGGCCGGTCCCTCAATATGGCTCAACGGCCGGCAGCTGACCGGGCTTTCACCCTGATGACCACTTCCACGGCGGGTGCTTTTCCGCCCTCGAAATAAACTTCCGTTGGAGGCATCAGTCTGGGGGTGAGCGTCGTGGTCTTGCTTATTCTCCTCAAGTCGATGGTCTCCGTCGGGACCAGGATATCCACACCCCTCAGGCGGCGGGGGACGAGAATGGGAATCGTCAGGGGTTTTACCTCGATCTTCTGGAGAATAAGCCCTGCGGCGAGCGTCCCCTCGGTCCGGACCTCCACGGGTGCCAGTCTCGAATGAAGTCTGGATGCGGAGACTGCAATCCGTTTGGGATTAATATCGAGCACCGCGATGCTGGAGGGCGTCTTGATCATCTCGGCCGAGAGCTCTACCTCCTGTTTCCCCTCCCGGATGCCGGCAAGGTCCACAGACATTTTCAGGTGGGCCGGACTCAGGAGGTTGAAGGCCTGTGCCGGGCCTTTAAGAAGCACCTTCGTCTCCGTGACCGTCGGCCCCTCAAGGATCCACTCCGATGCCAGGTTGCGGTATTCAATGGGCACGATGAAGTCCCTCTGAACAAACTCCCTCTGGTAGCCGAAGAGAAACCACAGCAGCACGGCAAGGAAAACGGCCACACCCTTCTCCAGGGTATTTTTCCTGAACCACCCGGCAATGCGTTTCGACTTCTTGCGGCCCGGCACCTTATCGCCGTAAAATCGCTGCAGGACCATTTTGAGCTCGGCGGCACTCTTGAGAACCTCGAGCCGTTCCTTGTTGGCAATCGAGATGGTCCCACGTTCCTCGGAGACCACGACACACAGGGCATCGGACCGCTCGGTCAGCCCGAGGGCCGCGGTGTGGCGCAACCCCAGACTGCCGTATTTTTCCGCGTTGGTGGAAAGGGGGAGGTGGCAGCCGAATTTGGTCACACGGCCATCCTCGATGATCACCGCCCCGTCGTGACCGATGGAGTGCGGATCGAAGATGCTTTCCAGAAGCGGCTGACTCAAAATCCCCTCGAGCGTGTTTCCTCCCGTCAGGTGCCGGTCCAGGGGATCCTCGGCCCTGAGAACGATGAGGGCGCCGAATCGCTTCTTGGCCAGGCTGGCCACCGTCTGCGCGATGATCTCCGCCTCTTCGTAATGCGAGGAAATGCGCTCTTTCTTGTGGAGCCTTCCCCAGATGGCGATTCGCTCAAAAAACCGCCTCAGTTCCTCCTGAAAGATAACGACGAGGGCAAAGAGGATGATGGCAAAGAAACTCTGAAGCACGACGGCCGTGAGATAGAGTTGAAACTGCCGGGCCAGGATGTACACGATCCCGATGAGACTGATGCCGCCCAGAACGAACCGGGAGGCCGTGTCCCTGAACCAGACCAGGAGCCCGTAGATAATCGTCGTAATGATCAAAATGTCAAAGAGATCCTGGATCCGGAAGCCATGGGGCACCATGAGAATGTCACTGAGCATGGATTCGCTGGTTCTCTCCTTTCCGCGGCCTCAAGTTGTTCGAATGGCTGGGGAATTGATCGGATGGGAGGACCGTGGTTCCGATCAAAAAGGTTTACTAAAAAACCTGCGACATCTTACGAAAAAGTGAGAGAAGCTGTCAACACAAAGATGCGGTTTGCACCGGGAAAAGGATGAATTTTTGTCCCTTCCGGGTCGCGGAGCCCGCGGGGAGGATCGCGTCACGCGCGGAAAGTCAAGGTCGTTCCCGCCATGTTCAGAAGGAATTGATGGGGGAGCTTCTTCTCGATCGCCATGACGGCCTTTCTCCCCGTGCAATGGCAGGGGACGACATAGTCAGGACCGATCTTTTTCAATGCATCGGCCGTTTTACCGATGACAGGTTCGAAGGCGGGCCCGGCAAGATGAAATCCGCCCATGACGGCGTGAATCCTTCCTATACCCGTCACCTCCCGGGCAAAGTTGATGGTGTTGACAATCCCCGAATGGGCGCACCCGGAAAGAATGACCAGCCCCCTGCCTTTCAGATGCATGACGAGGGCGGAGTCCTCCTCGATGGGATCCCACTTTTCGCTTCCCCGATCGTCGAAATGGGCCATGGGCATGCCCTTTTCGAAGGCTGTTGCCCGGCGGACTTCGCCCAGGAAAAGCGCCCGGCCGCCGAGGAGAGGATAAGGCACCCTCGTCTCGATGAGGCGGATGCCCAGTTTCTCGAACCTCTTCCTCGTCACAGCGGGAAAGTAATGCCGCGTTTTGCCGAACTTCAGGTACCGGGAAGACTTGAAGGCTTCCGGGTGCAACACGAGGGGGATCCCCTTCCTGCCGATCCGCCCGACGAGGGATTCCAGGCCGCCCAGGTGGTCGCTGTGCCCGTGGGAGAGAACCATCACCTCCACCGCCTTCAGATCAACGCCGAGGATATCGGCGTTGTGGGCCGCGCCTTCCCTGGAAAACCCGAAATCGAAAAGAAGTGTCCTCTTTCTTCCGCCCGACGATATCCGCACGACGGCCGAGAAACCGTGCTCCGCCAGGACGGAGTTTTTGATCTCGCCATCCTTCACGGCTTTCGCTCTCGTGACCACGTCACTGTTGTCGCTGGCGGTGATCTCGATGTAGTTGTCCTGCAGAGACAGGATCTCAACGGAGTCCGTCTCTTTGATGCCGATTCTTTTCATGGCTTTTTTCTCCCGGGGGGTGGCTCATCGAAATCAGTTTAGCAGCCCTGGGGAAGAAAAGCTACAGGCAGAGTCTTCCCCCCTCCCGCTGCGCAGGGGAGCCGCTCACCGTGCGGGGACGGGCGGGAAATGCGGTTTGACCGGCCGGGCAAATCTTGCTATAGATTCCCGGCAAAAGAAAGCCTGAAGGACGACAGATTTGAAGGTCTTACTGGCCGGCTATAATATCGACTACGAAACGATCCGCGAACTGCGGGAAGCCCGCCCCGAAACCGGGCACCTGACGCCGGAGACGATTTCGGCGGCCTATGCGCGCATCAGCAGAAACCCGCTCCCCGTCAACGAACTCAGGCAAGCGGCCCGGAGGGAGGTGGAAAGCGCCAGGAAGTCCAACAGGAACATTGTCTTCGGCATGGGGCACAGCTCCATCGCCGAGCATGCCGTATTCAATATCGATGTCCTCGGCGTATCGCGGTTGCTCGTCGAGGAGATCGAGAAGTTCCGCCTCTGCTCCTACACGGAGAAATCCCAGCGATACGTTCTTCTCCGGGACGACTTTGTCGTACCGGAAGAAATCCGAAGAGCCCGGCTCGACGAGTCCTTCACCGGCATGGTCCGGTCGCAGAACGCCTTTTATCACACCCTTTACAAAAAGCTCCTCCCCTACGTCCTGCGGAAAAACAGGGCGATGGCCCGGGAGCCCGCCCAGCGATCGACCCTCGAAGGCTGGGCGAAGGAAGATGCCCGCTACATCCTCTCCCTCGCGACGGAAACACAGCTCGGCATGACCCTCAACGCGAGAAACCTCGAACTGATGCTCAGGCGCAGCGCGGCGCACCCCCTCGAGGAAGCGAGGCGATACGGCCATAAGCTCTTCGAAGCTACCGGCGACATCGCCCCCTCCCTGGTTCGATACACGGAGGCCACGGAATACGACAGCCGGACGAGGGAGACCCTCAGGGAAAAGGTCCGGGACATGTTTGCCGTCGAAATCAGGAAAACCGGGAAAGAAAGAACCCCGAAGGCTGCGAGCCTCATCCATGTCACGCCCGACGCGGACAATCGCCTGATTGCCTCTCTCCTCCACTCCTCTTCGAGCCTCCCGATGAAAAAATGCATGGCCCTGGCCGGGGCGATGAAGTCGAGGGATAAGAAGGAGATCATCCGGGCCGCCCTCCGGCACATGAGGCCTTATGACCCGGCGCTGCGGGAGTTTGAAAACGTCGACCTCCACTTCGAACTCGTGGTCAGCGCCTCCTGCTTCGCCCAGCTCAAGAGACACCGGATGGCAACAATCGTCTGCCAGGCCTACGAGCCGGACCTGGGCGTCACGGTGCCGCCCGCCGTCACCGACGTCGGCATGGAGAGCGCCTTCCGGGAGGTCATCAGACGGACGGAGGCGCTTTACGAGAGGATCCGGCGAGTGGACCCCGTGGCGGCACCTTACATTCTGACCAACGCCCACCGGAAAAGGGTGTCCATCAAACTCAACGCGAGGGAACTCTACCACATGGCCCGGCTCCGCACCGACCGGTACGCCCAGTGGGACATCCGGGAGGTCACCGGGCGCATGCTGGCCCTGGGGCGAAAGGCCATGCCCCTGACCCTCATGATGGCCACCGGAAAAGATCTCTTTGCCTCACACTATGAACACTGTTTCCGTGACGATCGATCCTGACGCAGGCCTTTTTTCCTCCGGCGAACGATGAAACCATGATCCAGTGGAACTTTGTTTTCATCTCATTTCTCATTGTGTTTCTGGCCGGCAGCGCCATCCGATGGTTTCTCGCTTGGGTGAATATCAATCATCTCCAAAAGCACGGCCACATCGTGCCCGACGAGTTCCGCGGGGAGATTGACGCGCAGACCCTTTCGCGGATGACACAGTACACAATCGCATCATCGGCCTTTGCCTCTCTGGAAAGTCTCTTCAACGACGCCGTTCTCCTCGTTGTCCTCTTCGCGGGGCTGTTCCCCTGGCTGGCCGGCGTCGTCGCCGCGTGGGACCCTCACCCGATCTGGGCGGGGCTCTACTTCTTCATCCTGCTCTACCTGGCCGATGTGATCCTCGACATCCCTTTCAACCTCTACGGCACCTTTGTGATCGAAAAAAAATTCGGCTTCAGCACCATGACGCCCCGGCTGTGGCTCACCGATCTTTTTAAAAATCTTGTTCTCTCGGTCATCCTTCTCTCTCTTCTGATGATCCCCGTGCTGGCCCTGATCGAGCATGCCGGACCCAGCTGGTGGATCTGGGCCTGGTCCTTCTTCGCCCTCTTCCAGTTTCTCGTGATCTGGCTCTACCCCATCGTCATCGCGCCGCTCTTCAACAAATATGAGCCCGTCAGGAACGAGGATCTGAGGGCGAGGATCCTGGAGATGATGGAGCGGGCAGGTCTCCGGGCGAGCGGCATCTACCAGGTGGACGCGGGGAAGCGAAGCAGGCATTCCAACGCTTATTTCACCGGGATTGGAAAAACGAAGCGGATCGTTCTCTACGACACCCTTCTCGGCACCCACACCCCGGAGGAAATCGTCTCGATCCTCGCCCATGAGATCGGGCACTGGAAGAAAAAGCATGTCCTCAAGCAGCTCCTCCTCATCGGGGTGACTTCCCTGATCGTCTTTTATCTCATCGCCTGGATGATCGAATGGCCGCTGATATACCGGACCTTCGGATTTCAGGAGAGGATCCCCTCGGCGGGAATTCTCCTCACGGCCATTCTGCTGAAACCGGCGGCCTATTTCCTCGCGCCGATTGGCGCCATGATTTCCCGACGGTTTGAGCGCGCGAGCGACCGTTACACCTTCGAGCTCATCGGATCCACGGTCGCCCTGTGCAACGCCCTGAAACGGCTGGCCAAAGACAACCTCTCCAATCTCCACCCCCACCCTCTTTACGCCTGGTTCTACTATTCCCACCCCCCGCTCACCGAGCGGATCCGGCAACTCAGGACCATGGAGGCCTCAAAAGACGCTTGATTTTCAGGGCCCAGTTAATAAAATGACGGGGTACATCACCCTGCGAGGCGAGAAACCCCATGCCCATCTATGAATTTTACTGCAGGCGCTGCAACACCGTTTTCAATTTCTTCTCGAAATCCGTCAACACGGAGAAGGTCCCCTGTTGCCCCCGCTGCGGGAAGGTGAAACTGAAGCGCCAGATGTCCCTTTTCGCGAAGGTCTCCACGGCCAAAACGGAATCCGGCGAAGACATGCCGCCCATCGATGAATCCCGCCTGGAGAAAGCCATGTCCATGCTCGCCTCGGAAGCGGGTTCGATCAACGAGGATGACCCGCGCCAAGCCGCGAGGCTCATGAGGAAGCTTTCGGACGCTACGGGGCTGAACCTGGGGGCGGGGATGGAAGAAGCCCTCAGCCGGATGGAACGGGGGGAAGATCCGGAGAAAATCGAGGCGGAGATGGGCGATCTCATGGAGGGGGAAGAACCCTTCACCTTCGGCGAGAAATCCCGGGGGGGCCGGAGGCGTCCCAAGCCCAAGGTCGATGACAAACTCTACGATCTCTGATCCGGGAAACGTTTAACCCGGCCGTTGTATGAAATTTTCACCGACCCCGTCCTGATCTCTTCACCCCGCCCGCCTTTGAGCGGGCCGGGCCGCGAGTCAATCCACCGTTCGGTCATTTTGCAACTGCCGTCGCCCGCGCGCCTTGCAGGACCCCGCAACTCATACTTTTTTATCAGCCCTCACATGAAAATGTCCCAATGTCAGACCAGTGCGATTTTTTTAATTGCTTTTCTTTAAATCGTGCAGCTATATTAGGCGCCTACCCCCTCTGCGGATAACGGTCAGTGTGAACATCCGGCCCTCCAGGGCCCGGAAGCAGGTCATGAGAAGTCGTGTATCCATGATTGTCCTGTGCGCCGTCATGCTGTTTTCGACCGGCGCCCCCCCGGCCTTTGCCCTCCCCGATGAATACCTGTTTTGCGATCCCCCCCGCGGATGGAGCGTCACGTCGAAAAAAGCAGACTCCAAAACGGCCGTCATGGAGATCCGGCCTGATTCCGAGAAGGCCAACGGCTGGTCGCAGAACATCACGGTCCAGACCTTTTACGGAAGGTCCGACATCCTCCCCTCCCAGTGGTGTGAAGACTTCAAAACGCAGATGACGGAGGCCTGTTCAAGCCTCTCCTTCTCGAGGGTGACGGTTTTCAAGGACAACGGTTTCAGCGCGGCAAGAATGATGATGTACTGTCCGGACCTCACGGAATGTGAGCGGATTCCCGAAAATCTACGCAAGAAAAAGGGGGAGATCGTCTACATCAAGGCCATCCGCGGCCTCAATCACTTCTACGTGATCCAGCGCGCCTGGCGGGGCAAGCCCTTCGAGGACCCTTCCACCTCGGAAATGCCGAAAGGGCTCATGACGGAGTGGATGAAATTCTTCGAGAGGGTCCAGGTCCATCCGGCGAAATGATGTCTCCCGCGGGCCGCGCCAGTGACTCACGGTCCGGGTGTGAGGACGCCGGTCGATCAGCATTCGAGCAGTTCCTCGGGCGAGTCGATCAGGTAATCCGGCCCCGCTTCCGCGAGCCTTTCCCTCGGGTGCCAGCCCCAGGTGACGCCAATCGTTTTCACACCCGCGCTCCGGGCTTCTTTAATATCCCCTTTGGTATCCCCGATATAATAACTTCGCTCCCGCTCCGTGCCGAAGGCTTTCATGGCGTGAAGGATTTTCTCGCTTTTGCCGAGCATGAACTCGTAACCCAGGATATCGTCAAAACAGCGCTCCAGGCCGTGCCTTTTCAGGATCAACCGGATCGCGCGGGCGGAATTGGAGGAGATGATGACGAACCTTTTGCCTTTTCTCAATTTTTTCAAGACGGGGATGAGTTCGGGAAAGGGCCTGACGCTGTCGTAATCGAGGGTCGGGGCAACCGATGCGGCGACCTTCGTAAATGCCCGCACATCGACCCCGCGACGGGCGATGGCCTCGTAGAAATTGTCGTCGAAGAGGGACAGGAATTCCTCGCGGCTCCCGATCGGGGACAGCCCCATGGTCTCCAGGCAGACGTTGACGGACTTCTCGTAAAGGCCGAGGGAGTCCACGATCACACCGTCAAAATCAAAAATAAACAGATCTTCCATGTCCTCTCAGCGACGGCCCGCCCCTCCGGACTCGAAAAGTACCGACTTTATCCGGCCATAGAACAGAACTTAAAACGCTACGCATCGAAGAGTCCCCGGATGCTCTTGGAGAAAGGTTTTCGAGCCACCCCCTTCTCGGTGATGATGGCCGTGATATAGCGGTGAGGGGTTAAATCGAAGGCGGGGTTGTAGACCGCGACCGCTTCGGGGGCCGTCCTCAACCCCTGAAGCCCTTTCACCTCGTCGACGTGGCGCTCCTCGATGGGAATGCCCCGGCCGTCTTTGACCGACCGGTCAACGGTGGAAAGCGGAGCCGCGACGTAGAAGGGGATCCCGTGCGCCTTGGCCAGGACGGCAATCGAGTAGGTCCCGATTTTGTTGACCGTGTCGCCGTTTGCCGCTATGCGGTCGGCCCCCACCATGACGAGATCGACCTTGCCCTGCTGCATGATGAAGCCCGCCATGTTGTCCGCGATCAGCGTTGCGGGGATACGTTCCTCCAGGAGTTCCCAGCAGGTGAGCCTGGCGCCCTGAAGTACGGGTCGCGTCTCATCGACGTAGACGTGGACGGTCTTTCCTTCCTCGCGGGCCGCACGGATGACGCCCAGGGCCGTCCCGTAGCCCGCCGTGGCCAGGGCGCCCGCGTTGCAGTGGGTGAGGATGTTGTCGCCGTCCCGTATGAAGGCCTTTCCGTTCAGACCGATCCGGCGATTGACCTCGATGTCCTCCTCGCCGACGGCGATGGCCTCCTCGACCAGGGCCTTTTTCACGGCCGTGATTCCGGAGGGAAGGACTTCGGCAAAACGCCGCTGCATCCGCTCGATGGCCCAGAAGAGGTTTCGGGCCGTGGGGCGCGCTTTCGAAAAGGCCCTGCAGAGATCCTCGAAGGACTTCCGGAATTCGGTTATCTTCGTTTCGGAAAGATGGAGCGTGCCCAGGGCGATGCCCATGGCCGCGGCAACGCCGATGGCCGGGGCGCCTCGGACCGTGAGGTCTTTGATGGCCGCGAGGACGTCGCGCCAGTCCGTGAGGGTCAGGTAGTGCACCTTCCCCGGAAGGGCCTTTTGATCGATGAGGACGACGGCGTCGTCCGCCCAGAGGATGGTTCGGATCATGATCCGGCAAGCATTTTCTTGAGCAGCTCGTTCACGAGCTGAGGGTTGGCCTTCCCCTTGGTGACTTTCATTACCTGGCCCACGAAGAAGGCGAAGAGTTTCTCCTTGCCGGCGCGGTACTCGGCGAGCTGCGCCGGGTTTTTCGTCATGGCTTCCTCGATGGCCTTCACGACGGCCCCCTCGTCGGTGATCTGGGTCAGGCCCTTCTCCCTGACGATATCGGCGGGTTTCTTCGAAGATTTGTACATGGCCTCGAAGACTTCCTTGGCGATCTTTCCGCTGATGGTCCCGTCCTCGATGAGGTTGATCATCTCCGCCACATGGGCGGGGGAGACGGGACTCTCCCGGATGTCGCGTTTCTCCTCGTTGAGGTAACGCAGGAGATCGCCCATGACCCAGTTGCCGGCGATCTTCGGTTTGCCGCAGAGGCGCACGGTCTCTTCGTAGAAATCGGCCAGGGCCCGGGTCGTCGTCAGCACACCGGCGTCGTACACGGGGATGCCGTACCGCTCGACAAATCGTTCCTGCTTCTCCAGCTGAAGCTCCGGGACCGTTTTGCGGACCTCCTCGACCCATTCTTCGGAGATCAGGACGGGAACGAGGTCCGGGTCGGGGAAATAGCGGTAGTCATGGGCCTCCTCCTTGCCGCGCATGGAGTGGGTTTGACCCTGGGCATCGTCCCAGAGGCGGGTCTCCTGGATGACCTCGCCGCCGCTCTCCAGGATGTATTGCTGCCGTTTGACTTCGTACTCCAGGGCCCGTTGGACATTACGGAAAGAGTTCATGTTCTTGAGTTCCGTTCTCGTCCCGAAGGATTCGGCGCCTCTCGGCCGCAGAGAAACATTGGCGTCGCAGCGAAAAGAGCCCTCCTCCATGTTGCCGTCGCAGATCTCGAGGTAGACCAGTATGTCGCGCAGCCTGCGCAGGTACTCCGAGGCCTCCTCGGGGCTTCGCATGTCCGGCTCGCTCACGATCTCGATAAGGGGCACGCCCGTGCGGTTGAAGTCCACGTAACTCCAGGGATTGCGTTCGTCGTGGATGAGTTTGCCGGCATCCTCCTCCATGTGAATCCGGGTGATGCCGATCCGCTTCTTCCGCCCGTCCAACAGGATGTCGATATAGCCGTGTTCGGCCAGGGGATGGGCATATTGCGATATCTGGTAGCCCTTGGGGAGATCGGGGTAGAAGTAGTTCTTCCGCGCAAAGTTCTCGTAGGCGTTGATGCGGCAGTGGGTGGCGAGGGCCATCTTTATGGAGAACTCCACCACCTTCCGGTTCAGGACGGGAAGCACGCCCGGCATGCCGAGGCAGATATGGCAGGTGTTCCGGTTGGGTTCGGCGCCGAATTTGGTGGGGCACCCGCAGAATATCTTCGAGTCGGTGAGAAGCTGGGCGTGGACTTCCAGCCCGATCACGGTTTCGTAGGACATCAGACGCTTGGCCTCCTTCTCCTGATGCCTGAATGTTTCTCGTAGGCGTGAGCGACCTGCAGAAGTTTTCCTTCCTCAAAGTGACCCGCCAGAAACTGAACCCCGATGGGAAGCCCCGACTTCGTGTAACCGCAGGGGACCGATATCCCGGGGATCCCGGCCAGGTTGGTCGATATCGTGAAAATATCAGAAAGGTACATCTGGAGGGGATCGTCTGTCTTCTCCCCGATCCGGAACGCGGGCGTGGGGCTCGTGGGGGTTATGATGACGTCGCAGGTCTTGAAGGCTTCCTGAAAGTCGCGCTTGATCAGCGTTCGAACCTGGGAGGCCTTTTTGTAATAGGCATCGTAGTACCCGGAAGAAAGCGCGTAGGTCCCGATCATGATCCTCCGCTTCACTTCGGCACCGAAGCCTTCGGATCGCGTCATCTTGTACATTTCCAGAAGGTCCCGGCCCCCGGCCGAACGATAGCCGTATTTGACGCCGTCATACCGGGCGAGGTTGGAACTTGCCTCGGCGGGGGCGACGACGTAGTAAACGGCCAGGCAGTACTCGGTGTGGGGCAGTGAGATGTCGACGCATTTCACCCCGACTCCCTCGAGGACGGCGATGGCTTTCCTGACGGCGCCTTCCACCTCCGGGTCGATCCCCTCGATGAAATACTCCTTCGGGATCCCCGCAGTCCATCCCCTGACATCCTTCCCGATAAAGGAGAGATAATCGGGAACCTCCATCGGAACCGATGTGGACTCCAGGGGATCATAGCCGGCGATGACGTTCATCATGATGGCACTGTCTTCCACGTCCTTCGTGAATGGCCCGATCTGATCCAGCGATGACGCGAAGGCGACGAGGCCGAAACGCGACACCCTGCCGTAGGTCGGCTTGAGGCCCACGACCCCGCACAGGGCCGCCGGCTGCCGGATCGACCCGCCGGTGTCGGAACCCGTCGCCGCGATGCACTCGTCGGCCGCCACGGCCGATGCCGACCCCCCGCTGGAGCCTCCCGGAATCCGTTCGAGATCCCAGGGGTTGCGGGTGACGCCGAACCAGGACGTCTCCGTCGAGGAACCCATGGCGAATTCATCCATGTTCGCCTTCCCCACGAAAACGGCGCCTGCCTCCCTCAGCTTTTTCACCACCGTGGCGTCGTAAGGGGGAATGAAATTGTGGAGGATGCGCGAACCGCAGGTCGTCCTCACGCCCCGGGTGCACATGATGTCCTTGAGGGCGACGGGAATACCGGTGAGCGCCTTGGTCTTCCCGTCCCGGATGTCGCGGTCCGCGTGCTCGGCCGCCTCGTAAGCCGGCTCCCGCATCAGTGTGATGTAGGAATGGACCTTCCCTTCCACGGCGTCGATCCTCTTGAACACGGCGTCGACGACCTCACTGGCGGAGACATCTCTCTTTCTTAACTTGTCCTGCAACTCGTGGATGGTCAGTTCATTCAGTCCCATGATTTAACCTGATTTCTTTTTCCCTATGCCTTCAGCCTTTAGCCCTTCGCCCTTTGCCATTTCTATTCAATCACCTTCGGCACTCGGTAGTAACTCCCCGCCTCGTCGGGAGCGTTCGCTAGGGAGAGTTCGTGAGGCAGGGACGACCGGACGTCATCCCCTCGAAAGGCGTTCTGCAGGCTGATGGCATGCGTTTCGGGTTCCACGTTTGTCGTGTCCACCTCGTTCAACTTTTCCATGTAGGCGAGGATATTGTTGAGCTGGTGGGTAAACTTCTCTTTTTCCTCCTCCTGGAATTCGAGCCTCGCCAGGTGGGCCACGTGTTCCACTTCCTGTTTCGTGATTTTCAAAGCGGCGCCTCCAGTTGAAAAAATCGCAAAGCCCCGGGGCTTCCCTGCGGAAGGGGGGCTTCACCGAAAAGGCTTCTGTCTACTGAAAAATCTTCCAGAACGGTTTGACCTGGTTGATAACGGCATTGATGATGGAATCAATCGCCGGGTTTGCCTTCGACTCCACGGATTCCATCTCAGCGGCCGGGATATGCGTCGCCCCGATCATCTCGTTCAAAACCACCTGGATGGACTGGGTCAGGCCCTCGATGTGGTAACCCCCTTCGAGGGTGATGACGAACCGCCCGCCGCAGCAGGCATCGGCGATGTCCATGAGAACCCGCGCGAGACGTCCGAAACCCTGGGGGGTGACCTGCATGCCCCCCAGGGGATCCTTGAAGTAAATGTCGAACCCGGCGGAGAGCATGACGATATCGGGCTTGAACTCCAGCGCCACGGGTTTCAGGATTTTCCTGAATATTTTCAGGTATTCCGCATCCCCCGGCCCGGTTCTCAGCGGCACGTTGACCGTGTAGCCCTGCCCGGCGCCCCTTCCGATTTCCTGGACGCTGCCCGTGCCGGGGTAATAGGGGTACTGGTGCGTCGAGAAGTAGAGCACCCGGGAATCCTCGTAGAAGGAGTGTTGCGTCCCGTTTCCGTGATGCAGGTCCCAGTCCACGATGAGGATCCTCTGCATTCCGTGTTTCTTGATGGCGTGCACGGCTCCGATGGCGACATTGTTGAAAAGGCAGAATCCGGCCGCACGGTTTGCCTCGGCATGGTGTCCCGGGGGCCTGACAAAAGCGAATGCGTTTTTCACCTCACCCTTCACGACACAGTCCACCGAGTTCAGAAATCCACCCACCGCGAGCCGCGCCACTTCGAAGGATTCCGGGGAAGTCTCTGTGTCCGGGTCGAGGTAGGAGTGACTCTTCCCCGACGTTGCCGCCACCATGCGGTAGTATGAGGGGAGGTGGATTGCCTCGATTTCCTCCTCGGAAGCGAAACGGGGAGTGATATCGACAAATCTCCCTTTCATTTCGCCACTCTCGAGCATCTTGTATATCGCCTCCAGCCTGCGCGGCGATTCAGGGTGATAATGCCCCGTCTCGTGATTGAGATACCGATAATCCTTGACAATCCCCGTCTGAGAGGGCATGATTCACCTCCTGAATTGGCCTGTAATATTTTCGTGCTCAATATCACGAAACACCTTAAAAAGCAAAGATTTTGGTCCACCCGGCGCGTCTTGAAAACCGTTGACAAGCCGCCGGAGCTGGATATATTGATCTCACCACTGGAAACAAGGATTGAACCTTATGTTTGGCATCGGAATGCCGGAGTTGATTGTCATTCTGATCGTTGCGCTTCTCGTGATCGGGCCCAAGCGGCTGCCGGACATCGCCAAGGCCCTGGGAAAAGGGGTTTCCGAATTCAGGAGGGCCATGGACGGCGTGAAAGAGGAACTGAACGTCGATGAGTTGAAGAAGGACGCGGGCGACCTGAAAGATTCCCTGCTCTACGGCTCAAAAGATAAGGCGGAGGGTCAGGCAACCCCGGCGGAAGTCGGGGGGACCCCGGAAGGAAAAACAGGCCAGAACCATGAAAAATAATCCTGCGGGCCTTCAGGACGCCGCATCACGGCTGACTCTGGATCTCCCCGGTCCAGAGTTCAATTTTTATGCGCGGGGAAGAACGTAAACGGTGCGTGGCCAGGGCATGAGCGATCCCGACAATGAGAAAATGCCCCTGACGGCACATCTCGAAGAGCTGCGGACAAGACTCATCCGAAGCCTCATAGCCGTCGGCGTCTGCTTTGTTGTCTGTTACGGCTTCAAGGAAAAGCTTTTCTGGGTCGTCTCCCGGCCGCTCATCGAGGTGATGCCCCCCGGGAGCTTCATGATCTTCACGGGCCTTCCAGAGGCTTTTTTCACCTATCTGAAAATTTCCTTCTTTGCAGGGCTTTTCCTGGCCAGCCCCTTCGTGCTCTACCAGATCTGGAAATTCATATCGCCGGGGCTTTACCCGGCGGAAAAAAAATACGTCGTCCCCTTCGTGATCACCTCGACTCTCCTTTTCATATCAGGGGTCTGTTTCGCTTACTTTATCGTCCTTCCGCCGGCATTCAAGTTTTTTGTGGATTTCTCCACCGATTTTTTCCGGCCCATGTTCACCCTGAAGGAATACCTGTCGCTCACCCTGAAGCTGCTCCTGGCCTTCGGGATCGTCTTCGAGATCCCCGTGTTCCTCTTCTTCATGACCAAGGTCGGCCTCGTGGACTCCCGTACCCTTGCCCGGCAGAGAAAATACGCCATCCTCATCATCTTCATTGCGGCGGCTCTGCTGACGCCCACCCCCGACGCCTTCACGCAGATCCTGATGGCCCTCCCGATGATGGCCCTGTATGAAGTGGGCATCCTGGTCTCAAAATGGGGAGAGAGAACCAGAAAAACCCCGGTCGAGTAACGCCATGAGCCACAGGAAAATGACCCTCTCCAGGATGATGATTGCGAGGATCAAAAAAAGCCGGATCTTCAGGAGGACCTTTGTCGGTATCCTGATCCTGTCTGTTGCAGCCTTTGTGGGGGGGGCGGGGTATCTCCTCTATCTGATCGTGAACGCACCGAACGTTGAGACGCTCAAAGATTACAGACCCAACACGATCACGCGGATCTATGCCGACAAAAACGAGATCATCGACACTTTCTTCATGGAGGATCGCCGGATTATTTCCGTCCAGGATGTCCCTCCGGTGGTGATCAACGCCTTCATCGCTTCGGAAGATGCCCGTTTTTTCCACCACACGGGCCTGGACCTTTTCAGTATCGCTCGGGCCGCCCTGAAAAACCTCGTTGCCCGGGAGATCGTGCAGGGCGGGAGCACCATCACCCAGCAGGTGGCCAAGTCCATTTATCTCACTCCGGAGAGAACGATCATCCGGAAAGTCAAGGAGGCCATTCTGGCCTACAAGATAGACCACTCCATGAACAAACGGGAAATCCTCGAGCTCTATCTGAACCACATCTATCTCGGCCACGGAGCCTACGGGATCGAGGCGGCGGCACAGGTCTACTTCGGGAAGACCACAAAAGACCTGACGCTGCCGGAAGCGGCGATGCTGGCCGGACTGCCCAAGGCACCGAGCAGATATTCGCCCTACGGGAGCATGGAACGGGCCAAACAGCGGCAGGACTATGTGCTCGTGCGGATGGTGGAGGACGGCTACATCACCGAGACGGACAGAAACCGGGCCTTGAAGGCCCCCATCAAGCTCATTGCCCCCGCACCGAAAGAAAAGGTGGCCCCCTACTTCACGGAAAACGTGCGCCGTTACGTCGTGGAGAAATACGGCAGCGACGCCCTTTACAAGGAGGGCCTCGAGATATACACCACGCTGAACGTGGAGATGCAGAAAGCCGCCTTCGCCGCAGTGGAAAGGGGACTTCAGGAGACCGAGGACCGGCTGAAATACGAAAAAGGGGTTCTTCAGGGGGCGCTTTTTTGCATGGACGCCAAAACGGGCGAAATCAAGGCGATGATCGGCGGGCGGGACTACAAGAAGAGCGAATTCAACCGGGCCACCCAGGCAAAACGCAGGCCGGGTTCGGCCTTCAAGCCTTTCATCTACACGGCGGCCTTCGACAAGGGCCTCACACCGGCGACGGTCATCGTCGACGAGCCGATCGAATACGAGTACAAGAAGAGGACCTGGCAGCCTCAGAATTTCGATCGGAAATACAACGGCCCGACGACCCTGCGGACGGCCCTCGTGCACTCCAGGAACGTGGTGACAATCAGGCTCCTGGAGGAGATCGGGCTCGGCTACGCCATCGATTATGCCGGCAACATGGGGGTTTCCTCACCCCTGACGAGGGACCTGACCCTGGCCCTCGGAACCTCCACTCTGACCCTCGAGGAAATGGTCCGCGGGTTCGGCGTTCTCGCCAATCAGGGCAAGAGGGTAGAGCCCTTCTTCATCAAAAAGATCGTCGATCGGACGGGTCATGTGCTGGAGGAGAACGTCCCGAAGGAGGAACAGGTCATCGATCCGAGGATTGCCTACCTGACGACCAACGTACTCAAGGACGTCGTTCAGGAGGGCACCGGCGAGAGGGTCAAGGTGATCGGAAGACCCGTGGCCGGCAAGACGGGGACGACGGACGATTTCAGGGATGCGTGGTTCGTCGGGTTCAACCCTTCGCTCGTTACCGGCGTCTGGGTCGGATTCGACGACGAAACACCCATGGCGCACAACGAAACGGGGGGGCGGGTGGCCGCGCCCATCTGGCTCTATTTCATGGAACAGACCCTCGCTGGACAGCCCGTGGAATATTTCCCGGTGCCGGACGGCGTGACCTTTGTGCGGATCGATCCGAAGACGGGCTTCCTGGCGGGATTCAGCCAGAGCGACGCAATCTTCGAATGTTTCCTCGAAGGAACGGCGCCCACCCAGTTTGCGCAGGGAACGCAGGACGCTTTTCATCCGGAACCCTGACGAAAAGAAATGGAATAATTTTCTTGACAAAAGATTATTTTTATATCACAAAGTGCAATCGAATTAGAGCGAACCGAAGGTCGATATCATGATTCCTTCATACCTGACGAGCATGATTTCCGTAGTTGTAGGCGTCGTTGTCGTCGTCATCGTAGCGGCGGGGACCGTTGCTCGTCTTGCGTGAGGAATTGAGATAACAGACACGAGCCGCGGGCCCCGAAACCCCGCGGCTTTTTATTTCGGAAAAAAGCCGCAGCGAAGAATCGCCTGCGGTTTTTTTCGGTCAAACCGACTTCGCAGTCATTTTCTTGCCAGGAGGTGTTTAAGGTGAAGCTAAAAGGTGCTCAGATTTTCATCCGGTGCCTCAAAGAGGAAGGCGTCGACACGATTTTCGGATATCCCGGCGGGGCCGTCATCGACATCTACGATGAATTGTTCAAGAGCGAAATCAAGCATATCCTCGTCCGTCACGAACAGGCAGCCGTTCACGCGGCGGACGGTTACGCCCGGTTGTCGGGCAAGGTCGGTGTGGCCCTCGCCACGTCGGGACCCGGCGCGACGAACACCGTCACGGGTATCGCCACGGCCAACATGGATTCCATCCCCATCGTCGTGTTCACCGGCCAGGTCCCCACGCACCTGATCGGGAACGACGCTTTCCAGGAGTGCGACATCACGGGCATCACGCGGCCCTGCACAAAGCACAACTACCTCGTGAGGAATATCGATGATCTGGCCAACGTCATCCGGGAAGCCTTCCACATCGCCCGGACGGGGCGTCCCGGCCCGGTCCTCGTCGACCTGCCGAAGAACATCATGGTGGCCGAGACGGATTACGACCCGACCAAGATCCGGATCAACGCCACAAAGCTCTCGACGCCGGCGAAACCGGTTCCCAAGAAGTACGTCCAGCTGGTGGAGATGCTGAAGGCCTCGAAGCGCCCCCTCCTCATGACGGGCGGGGGAATCGTCCTCGGCAAGGCCTGGGATGAATTGCAGTGCTTCGCCCGCCGTGCGAAGATTCCCGTCACCTCGACCCTCATGGGTCTCGGCGCCTTCCCGGGCTCAGACCCCCTCTGGCTGGGCATGCCCGGCATGCACGGCACCTATTACGCCAACATGGCCATCAGCCATTGCGACCTGCTGATCACCATCGGCGCGCGCTTCGACGATCGCGTGACGGGGCAGATCGACACTTTTGCGGCGAATGCCGACATCATCCACATCGACGTGGACCCCTCGTCCATCAACAAGAACATCGTCGCGGACCTGCCGATCGTGAGCGACGCCCGGAGCGCACTGGAGATCATCAACCGCACCCTCAAGGATCACAACTACTCGCCCACCGACGCGGAGCGCAAGGAGTGGCTGGGTGAGATCGAGACCTGGAAAAAGAAGGCCCCCCTGAGCTACTGCCAGGAAGCGGGGCTCATCAAGCCGCAGTGCGTCATCGAGACGCTCTACGAACTGACAAAGGGCAACGCGATCATCACGACGGAGGTGGGTCAGAACCAGATGTGGGCGGCCCAGTTCTACAAATACGATCACCCCCGAACCTTCATCTCCTCGGGGGGCCTCGGGACGATGGGGTATGGCTTCCCCGCCGCCATCGGCGCCCAGTTCGCTTTCCCCGAAAGGCTCGTGGTGGACATCGCGGGAGACGGCAGCATCCAGATGAACATCCAGGAGATGGCCACGGCCGTTCAGTACAGCGTCCCCGTGAAGATCGTGCTCCTCAACAACGGCTATCTCGGGATGGTCCGGCAATGGCAGGAGCTTTTCTACGAAAAGCGGTACTCCAACACCGACATGACCTACCAGCCGGACTTCGTGAAGGTAGCCGAGGCTTACGGCTGGAAGGGTTTCCGGGCGACGAAGCCCGAAGAGATCCGGCCCACCCTCGAGAAGGGCATCGCCGCCCCGGGGCCTGTTCTCATGGACTTTCACGTGGCCCGGGAGGAGTGCGTCTACCCCATGGTGAGGCCGGGGGGCTCCATCAGCGAAATGACGCTGGCGACCCGGGAGATGATCAATTAAAAGAAACAGGCGATTGGCAAAAGGCTCAAGGCATCAGGAAAGAATGTTCAGGGCCGCTCAAGCCGATCCGAACTAAATTTTAAGTATTGGAAAGGGTGGAAGGTTATGGACAAGAAAAAGGAGCGCATCATCTCACTTCTCGTGAACAACAAACCGGATGTGCTGGCGAGGGTCGCCGGCACGCTGGGCGGAAAAGGGTACAACATCGAGAGTCTCTGTGTCGACGTGACGATGAACCCCGACGTGTCGAAGATCATTCTCACGACCGTCCAGACGAAATCGAACCTTTCCAAGATCGAGAAACAGCTCGAGCGCCTGATCGACGTCGTCAAGGTGGAGGACCTCACCGAAGTGGAGACCATCAAGCAGGAGATGGTCCTCATCCGCATGAACCTGACGGAGACGACCAAATCCGAATTGATCCGCACGATCAACGCCCTCAACTGCAAGATCATCACCTTCAACACGGACCACTGCGTTCTGGAATACACGGGATCGAAGGACGCGGTCGACGCCATTTTGAAGAAACTTGCCCCGCTGGGCATCGACGACATCGCCAGAACGGGGGTCGCGGCACTGGAAAGAAAGAACTGAGTTATGCTTGATCGAGGAGGATCGTCATGGCAGAGATGAATTTCGGCGGTATGCTGGAGGAGGTTATCACGTCGGAGGAATTTACCCTTGAAAAGGCGCGCCAGGTTTTGAAGAACGAAACGGTGGCGGTGATCGGATACGGCGTCCAGGGGCAGGGGCAGTCCCTGAACATGCGGGACAACGGCATCCGTGTCATCATCGGTCAGAGAGAGGGGGGCGCCACATGGGAGAAGGTCCTGAAAGACGGCTGGGTGCCCGGCAAGACCCTTTTTACCCTCGAGGAAGCCGCCAAGCGCGGCACCATCCTCCAATACATGCTCTCCGACGCCGGGCAGAAGGCACAGTGGTCCGCGATCAAACCCTACCTCACCAGGGGGAAGGCCCTCTATTTTTCACACGGATTTTCCATCACCTATAAGGATCTGACGGGCGTGATCCCCCCCGCCGGCGTCGACGTGATTCTCGTGGCGCCGAAAGGCGCGGGCCGGACCGTCAGGAGCAACTTCCTCGCGGGAAGCGGCATCAATTCCAGCTACGCCGTCTTCCAGGACGCCACGGGAAAGGCCCGGGAGAGAGCGCTGGCCCTCGGCGTGGCGATCGGCTCGGGATACCTCTTCCCGACGACGTTCGAAAAAGAGGTCTACAGCGACCTGACGGGAGAGAGGGGGGTGCTCATGGGGTGCCTCGCCGGCGTCATGGAGGCCCAGTACAACGTGCTCCGCAAGCACGGCCACAGCCCCAGCGAGGCCTTCAATGAAACGGTCGAGGAACTCACCCAGAGCCTCATGCCGCTCGTCGCCGAAAACGGCATGGACTGGATGTACGGCAACTGCAGCACCACGGCCCAGCGCGGAGCGCTCGACTGGAAAAACCGTTTCCGTGACGCCGTCGCCCCCGTTTTCGAGGAGCTCTACAAACGGGTCACCGCGGGGGAAGAAACCAAGATCGTTCTGGAGGCGAACAGCGCCCCGGACTACAGGGAAAAGCTGGAAAAAGAACTGGCCCAGATGCGCAACTCCGAGATGTGGAAGGCCGGAGCTGCAGTCCGGTCCCTGAGACCGGAGCGGAGAAAAAAGGCTTAAACCGGACATCGAACATGCTTCAGAAAGGAAGAGCCATGCGCAGTGACCTGATGAAAAAAGGCCTCGAGAGGGCGCCTCACCGGTCCCTCTTCAAGTCCATGGGTTACACGGACGAGGAAATCGCCCGACCGCTCATCGGCGTGGTGAATTCGGCAAACGAGATCATCCCGGGTCACATCCACCTGGACATCATCAGCGAGGCGGTCAAGTCCGGCATCCGCATGTCGGGGGGCACGCCGGTGGAGTTTCCCGTCATCGGCGTATGCGACGGGATCGCCATGGGTCACACCGGGATGAAGTATTCCCTGGCCAGCCGCGAGAACATCGCCGACGCCGTCGAAATCATGGCCATGGCCCACCCCTTTGACGCTCTCGTTTTTATCCCCAATTGCGACAAGATCATCCCCGGGATGCTCATGGCGGCTCTTCGCCTGAACATCCCCTCGATTTTCGTCAGCGGCGGCCCCATGCTTGCAGGCTCCGTGGAGGGTAAGGCGGTGGATCTCATCACCGTCTTCGAGGGTGTGGGAAAGGTCAAGTCCCGCCAGATGGCGATGAACGAGCTCAAAAAAATCGAGGATTGCGCCTGTCCCGGCTGCGGTTCCTGCTCCGGCATGTACACGGCCAACACGATGAACTGCATGACCGAGGCCCTGGGGATGGGACTGCCCGGCAACGGCACGATCCTGGCCGTGGACGCGGCCCGTGTCCGCCTGGCGAAGACAGCGGGAGCCCAGGCGCTGGATCTCCTCAAAAAGGGGATCAGGCCCCGCAGCATCGCGACCCTCGACGCCTTCAAAAACGCCATCGCCGTGGACATGGCCCTTGGCGGTTCAACGAACACCGTCCTTCATCTTCCGGCTATCGCTCACGAGGCGGGGATCAAGCTCAATCTCGACCTCTTCAACAGGATCAGCGCGAAGACCCCCAATCTCTGCAAGCTGAGCCCCGCGAGCGCCCACCACATCGAAAACCTCGGGGCGGCCGGAGGCGTCCAGGCGGTTATGAAAGCGATCAGTCCGCTGGGCGTGATCGCCGACAAGGCGCTCACCGTCACGGGCCGAACGGTGAAAGACAATCTGAAGGGGGTCCGTGTTCTTGACCACGAGGTCATCCGCCCCGTCAAAAAACCCTATGCCAAGGAGGGCGGCCTCGCCATCCTGCGGGGCAATCTCGCACCCGACGGCGGCGTCGTCAAACAGTCCGCCGTGCTGCCGGAGATGCTTGTCAACGAAGGGCCTGCCCGCGTCTTCGACAGCGAGGACGGCGCCATCGATGCGATCCTTGGCGGCAGGATCAAGCCCGGTGATGTCGTCGTCATCCGTTACGAGGGCCCCAAAGGGGGGCCGGGCATGAGAGAAATGTTATCCCCGACCTCGGCCATTGCCGGCATGGGCCTCGACAAGAGCGTGGCGCTTCTCACGGACGGTCGTTTCAGCGGAGGCTCCCGCGGCGCGGCCATCGGCCATATCTCGCCGGAGGCCGCCGATGGCGGCCCAATCGCCCTCATCCGCGAAGGCGACCGCATCTCCATCGACATCCCGAATAAAAAGATCACGCTCAAGATCAGCGCCGAGGAGCTCAGGCGAAGAAAAAAGGCCTGGAAACCCCGGCCGCCGGCGATCCGGTCGGGTTACCTCGCCCGGTACTCGAGCCTCGTCACCTCTGCGAGCACCGGCGCCATCCTGAAAGACCGTCCGTAAACCAACGCACTTCCCGAGGGATGCCGGTAGCAACCGGCATCCTTTCATTTGTCACATGCCTTTTTTTGTGTTAATTTTTTCTTAAAATACATCCGCACCCCCAGGTAGGACGAATGAGAGGATGCCCGGCAGAAAAGATGATCCGGAAGGCAGGCCCATTGTCCCTTCTGTGTTTCTCCCTTGCTTTATTCCTTACCCCCCTTGCCTGCAATCCGTCGCCTTCCCACAGCAAAGCCGCCGTCGCCTTCAAAAAAGAGGTCCGGGACAACATCGAAAAACTCTCACCGCCCTTCGCGGAGGCCCTGCACAAGGGGGACCACAAGGCCCTCGAGTCGGCACTGACGCGTGCCTGTATCGAGGCGGAGGAGCAGGGAAAACCTTTTTCCTGCGGTATCGCGATCCTGGACAAAAACGGCGTTTCGATGACATCCACCTCCCCGCGGAAGCCTTCGAGGGGCATCGATTATTCGCACTACGAATCGATAACGAAAACCCTCCGGGAAAAAAGGATCGTCCGTGTAAGGCTGTTCCTCCAGGACGGGACAAAGATCTACGCCGTCAGTTCCCCCCTCATGAGAGACGGCCGGCTCGTCGGCCTGCTCGTCCTGGGTTATTTTTCAACGGAGGTTCAGCGTAACTGGGGCCTCACCGAGGCGGAGTTTCTGGAGCTCGATTTCAACCGCTGATGAAGAATCGATGACGGAGCCAGCCGAAAGGAAAAACGATCTCATCCGGACCCGCGGGGAGAGAGAGGGGACCGTCAAGCTCTTCCTCTCGGGCCGGCTCGCCCTGAACAGCCTGAGCTTCTACACCGATGAGATCCGCAAACGCCTGGAGGACCTCAAGCCGAGGGAACTCATCGTCGACCTGACCAACATCGATTACCTGGACAGTTCGGGGGCTCTGCTCCTCCTGGAGCTGGAACACCGGGCGAAGGGCCAGGCCGTCGTTTTCTCGTTCGACAACATGTCGGACGAGGTCCGGCGCATCATGGACCTCGTTAACCCGGACGCCCTCGTCAGCCTGGCCGTCAAAGCGGAAAAAAAACAAAGATACGTCCTGGAAGAAATCGGCGAGGCCGGCTACGCTTTCTATAAAGACCTGATACAGGTCATGACGTTTGTGGGGGAGATGCTGGACGCCCTGTTCCATGCCGCCCGGAACCCCCGCCTCGTCCGGTGGGAGGATGTCTTTTTCTACGTCAAGAGGGCCGGGGTGGACGGACTGCCGATCCTGAGCCTGCTCAGTCTCCTGATGGGGCTCATCATCGCCTTCATGTCCTCCCTGCAGCTCAAGCAATTCGGGGCCAACATCTACGTGGCATCCCTCGTCGGGATCGCCGTCATCCGGGAGCTGGGGCCCATGATGACGGCCATCATCGTCGCCGGGCGTTCCGGGTCGGCCTTCGCGGCCGAGATCGGAACGATGAAGGTCAACGAGGAGGTGGATGCCCTCGTCACCATGGGTTTCGACCCGACCCAGTTTCTCGCCGTTCCGAAGATGCTGGCCGCCATGATCGTCGTCCCGATTCTGACCCTCTACGCGGACTTTTTCGGGATTGTCGGTGGGCTTCTCGTCGGGATCACGGGGCTTGACCTCACCACTCACACCTACATCCAGCAGACGGCAAAGAGCGTCACGCTCTTTGATTTTATCTCCAGCCTGATCAAGACCGTGGTCTTCGCCGCCCTCATCGCGGGGATCAGCTGCCAGAGGGGCCTCCAGGTGCGGGGCGGCGCGGAGGCGGTGGGTGCCGCAACAACATCGGCCGTTGTCTCATCGATATTTCTGATCATCGTTGCCGACTCGGCCTTTGCGATCCTCTTCTATTACGTCCGATGGTAAACGGTCGATGCCCGGTTAAACACCGGCGGGAGTGAGACGTGGCTGCAAACGGCAGGGAGCCGATCATCATCGTCCAGAATCTTACGGCCCGGTTCGGCGACGATACGATCCTGGAAGGGATCAACCTAGAGGTCTTTCAGGGCGAGATCCTCGTTATCATCGGTGAGAGCGGCTGCGGGAAGACGGTTCTCTTGAAGCACCTGATCGGGTTGTTCACACCCTGCGAGGGCAGAGTCCTTGTCAAGGGAATCGATCTCGCCGGCGCGGGCGATGATGAGCGTCACCGGCTTCGCATGGAGATCGGCGTTCTCTTCCAGTCCGGTGCCCTCTTCGGTTCCATGACGCTGTCGGAAAACATCGCGCTTCCGATCAGCGAGTACACCCGCCTTTCCCCGGAGATGATCGACCTCGTCGTGAAAATGAAACTCGGTCTGGTGAATCTCTCGGGCTACGAACACCACATGCCGGCGGAGCTGTCGGGCGGGATGAAGAAGAGGGCTGCCCTGGCGAGGGCCATGGCCCTTGACCCCTCCATCCTCTTCTTCGACGAGCCCTCCTCCGGCCTGGATCCCGTCACGGCAGCCGGGCTCGATCTTCTCATCAAGGAGATCAACCGGACCCTGGGAACCACGATGGTGATCGTCACCCATGAACTTGCCTCGATCATGAACATCGCCCAGCGGGTCGTCATGCTGGACAAAAACGTGCGGGGCATCATCGCCGAGGGGGACCCCCGCGAGCTGAAAGAATTCTCGAGAGACCCCCGGGTGATCGCCTTTTTCAACCGGCAACCCCACAAAACAAGGACAGGGGACTTCCATCATGACTAGGAGATCTTCCCATCTTGTCATCGGTCTTTTCACGAGCATCGGGATTGTCATCGGGGCGGGTGTCATCCTCTGGCTCGGCGCATCGAAATACTTCGAAAAGGGAGACACCTACACGACCTATTTTGACGAGTCCGTCCAGGGTCTCCAGGTGGATTCGATCGTCAAGTACCGCGGCGTAGACATCGGCCGGGTCAAACAAATCCGCGTGGCGCCCGACAACAGGCTCATCGAGGTCGTCTTGAAAATCCAGCTGCGGGGCGAACTCGAAAAAACCGTCGTTTCGGAACTGAAAACCGCCGGTATTACAGGCATCGTCTTCGTTGAGCTCGACCGCATGGACCCCTCGGAACCATCCCGATCCCCCCAGATCGATTTTCCCTCCGAATACCCGATCATCCCATCCCGTCCCTCGGAAATCCGGCAGATCCTCTCCGGCGTGGACAGTATCATCGAAAAGATCAATCAGATCGACTTCGGCGCCGTCTCCGGCCGGGTGGAATCGGCCGCCAGATCTGCCGAGAACTTCTTCGGCGGGCCGCAAATGCAGAGCATCCTGGTCAAACTGGAGGCGGCGACGGTCAGCCTCGATTCAACCATCGGGAAGGTCGACAGGGCCATGGCGGACGGGAAATTCGAGGATGTACTCGGTGAAACGAAAGCCGCCCTGACCGAGGCGAGACTGCTGATAAAAACGATGCGGGACGAACTCGGAGAAATGAAACTCGCCCGGACGGCCGGTAAGGCCGACCGTCTCGTCGAGAACCTTGACCGGAGGACCCGTGCGCTGTCCATCGAGATCCGCACAACCGGTGAGAGTCTGCGGCGGACGTCGGAGAGTCTCGAGCGGCTTCTCGACAGGCTCAGCAATAACCCCTCGGACCTTTTTTTAAGCAGCCCGCCGTCGGGTGGGCGAGGCGAGTGAATCGACGGCAGAGAGGAATTTGAGAAATGAAGAACGACGCGCGGAGCTTCAACAGGAACGCCCGGGTGCCTCCTGCAAACTGCCGGGGCCTTCTCCTGGTCTTTTTTCTGCTCCTGATTGCCGCCTGCACCCCTGCGAAGTCTCCAGGCAGGGCCTTCGAGTACTACACCCTGGAGTACGCATCGCCTGTCTTCGGCAACCGCCCGCCGTTCGACGAACTCTTGACGGTCGAGCGTTTCTCAGCGGCCCAGGCCTTCAACACCACGGCCATGGTCTACCGGTCTGCTCCAGTGGTGCTCAACACCTACACATACCACCGCTGGAAGTCGTCTCCGCCTGAGATGGTCACCGACCTGATGCTTCGCGACCTCAGACATAGCGGCCTCTTCAAAGCCGTCTTTCCCGAATACGACGAGGCCGACGCCCGGTTTGTCCTTCAGGGCCGTCTGGTGGAATTTATGGAGATCGAGGACGAAGGAAACCGAAAGGCGCTTCTTTCCCTCGATATCACCCTCCTGGACCGGTCGCGGGTGAGTTCTGCCGGAGGCGTGATCTTTCAGAAGGGATACCGCGCCCTCGAGCCGCTCGAGTCGCTGACGCCGGCCGCATACGCCCGCGCCATGAGCCGGGCCATGGAACAGGTCTCCAGGCAGACAACCTCCGATATTTGCGAGGCCGTGGAGAAAACGGGGAAGTCGAAAGACGGCCGTCCGGCCCCGTGAACCCTCTTGTTGAAGGTCTTCACTTGAAAAGTTTCACCCCCCGCTGAAGTTCAGACCTCATTTCCTGCTTGATAGGGTCTTGCGTGCATGCCGCCTGTCCTTTAGCGAACCTGAGCGGAGGAGACTTCGTTCAGCCGCTCTCGAATCCGTGAAAGGCCTTTCCTTTTCTCCGCTTGCCATCACCGCGGTTTGAGCTTAAAATCAATCGTAAAGTTCTTGTCCGGCTTACCCATCTTTTTTGCAGCAGAATACACCGGCCGGTTCGCATTGAAAGAAACATCCGTTTCATCCTCATAGATCCTTCAACCCCCGTGACCGGGCGGCACCTCACTCCTTCGCGGAAGGAGGCCGTGTCCGGATGAAGGAATCGCCGCCGTGAAAGAAAAGCGACCAGAATTCCCCCACATCCCGTCAAGACTGGCGGGGCTGGGGGAAATTGCCGGCAATCTCTGGTGGAGCTGGCACCCGGCCGTGAGGATGCTTTATAAAACGATTGACCGGCAGGTCTGGAAGGAAAGCATCCATAACCCGGCGAAGATGCTGAGGGAAGTGCCGGGGGATTTTTTCAAAAGAGCTCTTTCAAACCCCGAATACCTCAAGACATACGATTTGCTCCTGGATAAGTTCCAAAAAGAGCTGGCCGAGGAGGACTGCTGGTGTGAGCAGGAGATTCCCGTCCCGGAAAACTACACGGTGGCCTATTTTTCCACCGAGTACGGCCTGCACCATTCGCTTCCGTTCTATGCCGGCGGCCTGGGATTCCTCGCCGGGGACCATCTCAAGGAATGCAGCGACCTGAGGGTGCCCCTGGTGGCCGTGGGCTTCATGTACCCCGAGGGATACGTTCGCCAGGAAATACGCGATGACGGCTGGCAGGACAGCAAGGACGAGTCTCTCAGCCGCGAAGCGGCATCCATCGCCCGGGTGCTGAACGACAGGGGCGATCCCCTGATCGTCAGGGTGCCCATGATCGAACCGCCGATCCACGTGGCCGTGTGGAAGGTCTCGGTGGGACGGATCCCTCTTTACCTCCTCGACACTGACATCGAAATAAACGACCCCTGGAACAGGAAGGTTTTGGCACACCTTTACATCGGCGATGTGGAGCAGCGCCTGCGACAGGAGATCATCCTCGGTATGGGCGGCACCGAGGTCCTGAACGCCCTCGGGATCCGGCATTCCATTCTTCATCTCAATGAAGGTCATCCGGCTTTTGCAATCCTGGAAAGGATTCGGGACAAGCTCTCGTCGGATGTGACCTTCCGGGAAGCGGCGGATTATGTAAAGCAGACCTCCATTTTCACAACCCACACGCCCGTACCGGCCGGCCACGACGTCTTCCCCTTTCACCTCATGGAGAAGTACTTCAAGGGCTACTGGCCGTCCCTGGGGCTTTCACGGGACGAATTCCTGCAGCTCGGCTTCCACCCGCTGGAGCCGCAGGCCGGATTCAACATGACCGCTTTCGCCCTGCGGATGTGCGGTTATCGAAACGCCGTCAGCCGCAAGCACGGCGAGGTCACCCGGAAGATGTGGAAGGGGCTCTGGCCCGGCACCCCGGAGGAATCCATTCCCATCGAGCACGTCACCAACGGCATCCACGTTCCCACATGGGTCGAACCCAAGATGGAGCTTCTCTTCAACCGCTACCTGGGAACGGACTGGATTTCCAGGCACGACGAACCCGCTCTATGGGATCGCATCGACGACATCCCCGACGAGGAACTGTGGAAGACTCATTACTGGCTCAAGATCAAACTGATCGACGCCGTCCGCGACCTGGGCCGGAAGAAATGGACGGTCCGCCACAGCAACCCCACGAATATTCTGGCGGGAGGCGCCCTGCTGGATCCCTCGGTGCTGACGATCGGCTTTGCCCGGCGGTTTGTCGCGTACAAGAGGGCGGACCTTATCTTCCGGGACGTGGAGAGGCTGAAGAAAATGCTCGACAGCCGCTGGAGGCCCGTGCAGGTTATCTTCGCCGGAAAGGCCCACCCGTCCGACGATCCCGGTAAACTCATCATCCAGAAGATTTTTCGCGCCGCCTGCGACCCGGGGATGGGGGGGCGAATTGCCTTCATCGAGGACTACGGCGAGCAGTTCGCTCAGTATCTCGTCCACGGCGTCGACCTCTGGCTCAACAATCCCCTGCCCCCGATGGAGGCGTGCGGAACGAGCGGGATGAAGGCCGCTCTCAACGGCGTTCCGAGTTTGAGCATCCTCGACGGGTGGTGGATGGAGGGATACAACGGGAGGAACGGCTGGGCCTTCGGCGACGGCACGCCCGCCGGTGACAGGGACAGGGCCGACGCCGAGGCGATCTACCGTCTCCTCGAGGACGAAGTCATCCCTCTTTATTACAGCGTGTCGGAGGACGGCGTCCCCCACGGGTGGGTCGAGAGGATGAAGGCCGCGATCAAGAGCACTGCCCCCCGCTTCTCGTCACGGCGGATGGTCCGGGAATACCTCGATCATTACTACACCGCCGCCCTGAAAAATATCTGACCCGGAGAAAAGGAAGAAAGGATGAAAAAGAAAGAGATGCAGTATTTTGAGGCCCTCTACGACGCGGCGAGGGTGGTGAATGCCTCGCTGGAACCGGCAGCGGTCCTGGAGAAGATCGTGCGTTGCGTCACGGAAGCCATGAATGTCAAGGCCTGTTCCATCCGGCTGCTCGATGCCCGGGGAAAGCGTCTCCTCATGGGGGCGGCCCGGGGGCTTTCCAAAGGGTACCTTGTCAAGGGACCCGTACTGATCAAGGAGAGCGGCATCGACCGCAGGGCCCTGGCCGGCAGGACCATCTGGATCCGTGATGCCCGGTCGGACAGGGGTTTCCAGTACTCAGCCGAGGCGAAGAAGGAAAAAATCCGCTCCGTTCTGGTGACGCCGCTTCGGGTGGCAGGGAAGGCCATAGGGGTACTCAGGGTATACACGACGGAGGAGAGGAGATTCGACAGGCAGGAGATCCGTTTCCTCGAGTCCGTGGCCAACCTGAGCGCAATCGCCCTGGACAACGCCCGTCTGTACAAGTCGCTGAAAACGAATTTCGATCTGCTCGTTGAGCACAAATATCGCCTGGATGACAATTAACGGGGCAGGGTTCCGGTGCAAACAGCAAGGATTTTCCCCTCATCCAGTAAGGAGACAGACATGGTAAGAGTCGGCATCAACGGGTTTGGAAGGATCGGCAGGCAGGTGCTGAAGGCTGTCATGGAGAGACACCCGGGGGCACTTCGCATCGTGGCGGTGAACGACCTATTCGATGTGGCGACCAATGCCCATCTTTTCAAATACGACACGAACTACGGCCGGTTTAAGGGCAACGTGACCGTCGGAAAGGATTTCTTCGTGATCAACGGGCAGCCCGTGAAAAGCTTTGCACAACGCGATCCCGCACAGATACCCTGGGACGACGAAGGGGTCGAAATCGTCATCGAGAGCACGGGGCTCTTCACGGACTCGGTTAAGGCCTCCGCGCACCTTCAGGCGGGGGCCAAAAAGGTGATCATCTCGGCACCGGCCAGGGGAGAGGATCTGACCGTCGTCATGGGCGTGAACCACCGGGTCTACAACCCGAAGAAACACCACATCGTTTCCAATGCCTCCTGTACGACGAACTGTCTCGCTCCCCCCGTGAGCGTCGTCCACGCAACCTTCGGAATCGAAAAAGGGATGATGACGACCGTTCACTCCTACACGAACGACCAGCGCATCCTCGATCTGCCTCACAAAGATCTGCGGCGCGCCCGGGCGGCCGGCTGCAACATCATCCCCACGACGACGGGGGCGGCAAGGGCGCTGTCCCTCATTATTCCGGAGCTCGAAGGCCGTTTCGACGGTTATGCCCTGCGTGTGCCCACGGCGACGGTTTCCATCGCCGATTTCACGGCGGAGATCAGGAAACCCGCAACAACGGAAGAACTGAGAAGCGCACTGGTGCAGGCATCGAAGAAGACCCTCCGCGGGATCATGGCCTGCGAAGGCGAGCCTCTCGTTTCGACGGATTACAAGGGAGACGACCACTCCTCCATCGTGGACCTTGAATTCACCCAGGCATTCCGCGGCAACATGGTCAAGGTCGTCGCATGGTACGACAACGAGTGGGGGTACTCGTGCCGCGTGGCCGACCTGGCAAACTTTGTGGCCTCGAGAGGCCTCTGACCACGGAACCTGAAAGCCATCCAGGGGAACACAACCGATGAAAAAATTCATCCCGCCGCGAAAGGTGAAAAAGAGGGACGGGTCCGTCGTCCCCTTCGACAGGGGCAAGATCGAAAACGCCATCTACAGAGCCGCCATGGAGGTCCTCCAGGAGAAGGGCAGGGCGGCCTTTGTTTCCGGGATCGTGACGGAAATCGTCCTCAACGAGATTTCCGCTCAATATGGAGGCCGGCAGATCGACGTCGAATCCATCCAGGACATCGTCGAACGGGGTCTCATGAAGGCGGGTTACACCGAAATCGCCCGCAGTTACATCCTCTACCGGGAACGGCGGGCCGAGATCCGCACGGCCAAGGCCGCCCTGGGTCTCCGGGACGACCTCAAGCTATCCATCAACGCCATGGAAGTTCTGAAGAAGCGCTACCTCCTCAAGGACGACGACCAGAACGTCGTCGAGGCGCCGGGGGAACTGTTCCGCCGGGTCGCCCGCCACATCGCTCAGGCGGAAAAGGCCTTCCGGGGGTCGCCGTCCGTCGGTGAGGCGGAGGAGAAATTCCTGTCCATGATGAGAAGCCTGGAGTTCATCCCCAACTCGCCGACGCTGATGAACGCCGGGACCTCCCTCGGGCAGCTCTCGGCCTGTTTCGTCATCCCCGTGGAAGATTCCATCGACGGGATCTTCGATGCCCTGGAAGACATGGCGAAAATCCACCAGACAGGAGGCGGCACGGGATTCAGCTTTTCCCGCCTGAGACCGAAGGGGGACCTCGTCTCCACGACGAAGGGGGAGGCATCCGGGCCCGTCTCCTTCATGAGCATCTTCGACCGGGCCACCGGGGTCATCGTCCAGGGGGGGAGAAGGCGCGGGGCCAACATGGGCATTCTGCGCTGCGATCACCCCGATGTCATCGATTTCATCGAAGCGAAAATGGAACGAAGGCGTTTCACGAACTTCAATCTCTCCGTCGGCATCACCGACCGGTTCATGAAGGCCCTTCTGAAAAACGGCCCCTTCGATCTCGTCAACCCGAGGACGAAGCAGAAGGTCCGGACCCTCAAGGCCAGGGCGGTCTTCGATCTCATCGTCAACGCGGCCTGGCGCACGGGAGACCCGGGGCTGATCTTCCTGGACGAGATCAACCGGAAGAACCCCACTCCCGGAATCGGCACGATCGAGGCGACGAACCCCTGCGGGGAACTCCCCCTGCTGCCCTTCGAAAGCTGCAACCTGGGTTCCATCAATCTGGAGAAAATGGTCTCCGGGGGGCGGCTCGACTGGGAGCGCCTCCGGGACCGCGTCCGCTGGGGCATCCGTTTCCTCGACAATGTCATCGAGGTGAACCGCTTCCCCCTGCCCCAGATCCGTGAGATCACCTTCGCCAACCGGAAAATCGGCCTGGGGGTCATGGGGTTTGCGGACATGCTGATCAGCCTCGGCATCCCCTACAACAGCCTCGAGGCTGTCCGTTTCGCCCGGAGACTCATGCGCTTCATCCGCGACGAGTCCCTGAAGGCTTCAGCGGAGCTGGCAGAGGAGCGGGGCGTTTTTCCGAACTTCGATCAGTCGGTCTACGCGCCGAAGAACCTCCGGCTGCGCAATGCCACCGTCAACACCGTCGCCCCCACGGGCACGATCAGCATCATCGCCGGCTGTTCGAGCGGCATCGAGCCTCTCTTTGCCGTGAGCTTCGTGAGGAACGTGCTCTCCGGGACGAGGCTCTTCGAAACCAATCCCATTTTCGAGGAGATGGCCCGAAGCAGGGGCATCTACAGCCGGGAGATCATCGCCGAAATCGCCCGGGCGGGCAGCCTGAGGACAGTGCGCGCCGTCCCGGCCGATCTCCGAAGGCTCTTTGTCACGGCCTTCGACGTGTCGCCGCAAGAACACCTGGACATCCAGAGCGCTTTTCAGGCCTACACGGACAATTCCGTCTCCAAGACCATCAATCTGCCGGCCGACTCGACGGTGGAGGACGTCCGGAGCATCTACCTGAGGGCCTATCGCCTGAAGTGCAAGGGGATCACGGTCTACCGGTACGGCAGCCGGGAGGAGCAGGTGCTTTCGTTCTACAGTGCCAAGGAAGCCCGGGAGTCCCGGGATATCGAGTTCGTCTCGGCCGATTCGGATTACTCCGGCGGGTGTGCGGCGGGAACCTGCACCTTCTGATCTGCCCGTGCCTTCGGCTTCCCGGCTTCAGCGCCGGTATCTAGCCGGTGCGACCCCTCGAAGATCCGCCGGTAGAACCAGGCGTGAAGGAAAAAGAAGAGCGTGATCCCTCCGGTGCGCCGGATCATCTTCCTCGCCAGCCGGCGGACCCTCGACTGTGCATCCACCTTCCTGTCGGAGAGATATACGGCCAGCAGCCCCCGGATGACCATCCGGTGGAACTCCGGGAACGGGAGCCGGGTGATGCCCCGGTCGGCCTGTTCGAAGAAGTGGGCGAAGCGCTCCTCCATCTGCTTCTCGTCGGCGTAAAAGGAACAGAAGTTGAGGTCTCCCCCTAAACGGTCCTCTTCCTGGTCCACGAAATAATCCATCAGGATGTGAAGACCCTGGACCCAGGGGAAATAGGCGTCCTTGAGCCTGGCGGCGAGGTCCTCCGAAAAATCTTTCTGAAAACCGTGCGAGACGAGACAGAAGATCCCGAGGGTCGAGCCGGTGCAGGCGGCGAACTCGTACCAGCTCATCTCAGGCAGGTCCTTCCGGTGAGATTTAAACCAGGCCTTCAACCGGGGCAGGCGTTCTTCCTTCCTGACGTGCTTGTGGACCTGCAGGTCACAGTAGTAACCGGCTAGTTCCTTGAGGGCCGGCGCGATCTCGCCGTAGGCGGGATGCCTCTCCAGGGCAAACTGGCAGGTCTTGACCAGGGCGCTCAGGTAGCCGCCGTCATCCTGTTCATCGCGGAAACGATAGTAGCTCTCGAGCGGGGCGCCCGGCGTAAGGGCATGGCCCATGGAGGCGTGCAGGGCCCGGAAGTCCTCGGGGTCCAGGGACGTGCTCCTGTCGCAGAGATTGTCGAGATAGTCGCTGATCGTCTGGTAGGCGACGATGAAACGGATCGCCTCTTTCCAGCGCTCGTCCGCGAGCAGCGCCAGGACCGCCCCCCCCTCGCAGTGAAAGGTCTTGGTCTCGATGCTTGCCAGGGCCTGGCTGCGCAATTCCGGATCGGGGATCTTCCTCGCCTTCTCCTTCCAGCCGTTGAGATACCGGTGGACGCAGGGCAGGACGCCGTGAATCGCGAGGCGGGCCATGGAAAAGAGGTTTGTCGGAACCTTCATAGGCTGCTCCCGACCAGTGCTTTTAGCACAGCCGGGTGTCGGAAACAAGCCGTACGATTTTTCGTGCCGAATCGGGCAACGGTCTGCTATAATACCCGGAAAAAGCGGTCCCCCAAGCCCGCCATCAGGTCCTGCCTTTCATGTCCCGTGTCATCGTAAGACGGTCCTCATACCATGCCGACAAACTCAAGCCCCACATCTTCGAAATGATGTCTTCCTTCGGCACGGACGCCATCAGGACGGGAATGCGGGTCCTGGTGAAACCGAATTTTCTTTCGCCCGCCTCCCCCGACGATGGTCTCCTCACCCACCCCGCTGTTGTCAGGGCCGTCTGTGAATACCTGCTTCAGAAAGGGGCCAGCGTCACCGTCGGGGACAGCCCCGCCATGGGCTCCTTCGAAAAAATCCTGAGGGACAACGGAATCCGAGATGCCCTTGCCGGCCTCGACGTGAAGGTCGAGGAGTTCAGTTCCTCCGCGAAGGTAGACATCGGCGAGCCCTTCGGCAGGATCGACATGGCCGAAGAGGCCCTGCGGGCGGACAGGGTGATCAATCTCCCCAAGCTCAAGACGCACAGCCAAATGCTCCTGACGCTGGGGGTCAAGAACTGCTTCGGCTGCATCGCGGGGTTTCGGAAGGCCGAGTGGCACATGCGGGCAGGGGTCAATCACGAGATGTTCGCAAGGCTTCTCGTCCAGATTCACCGGGCCGTGAACCCTTCCCTGACCATTCTCGACGGCATCATCGCCCTGGAGGGACCGGGCCCCGGCCGCGGCGGCATCCCCCGGCACCTGGGCGTCCTCATGGCAAGTGACAGCGCACTTGCCGTAGATGTCACGGTCTGCCGCATGCTCGGGATTGACCCGGAAACGCTCCCGACGAACAGGGTGGCCCGGCAGATGGGGCTCTTGCCCGAACAGATTGAAATCGAGGGGATCCTGCCGGGAGTGGAGGATTTCAAAATCCCCGGGGCCACTTCTCTCGTTTACGGCCCCAAACCCTTTCAGGGATTCGTCAGGCGCCACCTGACGAGAAGACCCGTGGCGGACGATGATCTCTGCGCTCTCTGCGGGGACTGCACGACCTTCTGTCCCGCCGGGGCCATCGGGGATAAGGGGAAGAAACTGCGCTTCGACTACGACAGGTGCATCCGCTGTTACTGCTGCATCGAGGTCTGCCCGAAGGGTGCGCTCCGGACAGCGGAGAGTTTTCCGGCAGCGCTCTTCAGGAAGTTGATTCAAAAGAAGGACGCCCCGGGGCGGAAGTCCTGACCCCCAGAGAAAAAGGATTCACAAACGGGGGGGTTCCATGGTAGATAAAAAATCGAGACTATGCCATTTGAAAAGGAGGTTTTCGTTATGTCCGATGAGCGGGCCCTGACACTCGGTTTCAAAATAAACGAAAAAAGCGTCACGACCCTCCTCTTACTTGTCCTGCTGCCCAACCTCCTGGGCGCGATTCAGATTTCGACCCCCTGGGGCTTCAAGATACACTTCTTCCAGTACGCCATCTTTCTTGCCGCCTTTGCCTTCGGGCCCGTCGGCGGACTGCTTTCGGGGTCGGTCGGTTCCCTCTACGCCGCTTACCTGATGGCAAACCCCTACATCCTGATCGGGAACGCACTCCTGGGCCTGGCGACGGGATACTTCGTCAGACGCGGCTATTCCTGCCTTGTCTCGGCCCTGCTGGGCTTTGCCGTCCAGATCCCCTGGATCGCATTCACGGATTTATTCCTGATGAATCTGCCTGCCTCTTTTGTCGGGGGGCTGATTATCACGCTCACCGTCACCAATGGCCTCTGGGCGGCACTGGCCGGCATGAGCGCTGCCCCGCTCAAGAGATACCTGGAATGATCGCCCCCGATTTCTCGAAATACGCCCTGGCCCTAGTCCATGACGGTCACATCGTTTTTTCCTCACAGAACAAGGGGATTGCACCACTGATGGAATGCATCGAGGCTTGCTCCGCCAAGTATCGAAACTGCCTTTTGTACGACAGGGTCATCGGTCTTGCCGCGGCAAAGCTCGTGGTGGCTTCGAGAATGATCACGTCGGTCGTGGCAGGGGTCTCTTCACAACCCGCCGTAGAATTTTTGCAGAAAAGCGACATTCCAATGGAGTCACAGCTAACGGTCCCCCGCATCATCGCCCGCGACGGGGTATCGACCTGCCCCATGGAACAGAGGGCCCTGTCAACGGATGATGCCGACCTCTTCTTGAACCAGATGAGAGTTTTCTTTCGGGATCTGAAAGAAAAGAGCTGAGGGCTGCCTGCTCATAAGGGCGGCCCGATGGCCGGACCGGCAGGCAAAAAAAAGCCCCCGACGTGTCGAACGGGGGCTTTTTCTATCCAGGCAACTATTTTACGGCATTCTTGAGCTCTCTTCCGGGAATGAACTTCGGGACATTCCTGGCGGGAATCTTGATCTCTTTGCCCGTCCTGGGATTTCTCCCCTTCCGGGCCGCCCTTTTCGACACGGCGAAGGTTCCGAAACCCACCAGGGTCACCCTCGCTTTCTTCTTCAACGCCTTCGTGATCACCTCGAAGACGCAATCCACCGCCGCAGCAGCGGCCTTCTTTGTTTCCACGATCTTTGCGACTTCTTCTACCAGATCAGCCTTATTCATCTCACCCTCCTTCTGTCATAATGTTCTCAACTTCTGTTTGGCCGCCGCCCGGCGATCCCGCTCACGGATCGCGCCTTTCCTGTCCTTTATTATCCTCCTTTCTTTTTTAATAAAACGCGGCTCGCAGTCGTCTTTCATGGACTTCCTTGCGTGACTGACATTCGAGGCAAAGACTCGTCGTGGGGCGGGCCATCAGTCTATTCAGGGAAATGGATTCTCCGCAGTCCTCGCAGATGCCGTAGGATCCGGCGTCGATCTGTTCGAGGGCTTCCCTCAGCCTTTGGAGAAGCTGCCGCTCCCGCTCCTTCACGACCAGGCTGAAGTCCCGGTGGGAGGTCAGTGCGGCTACATCACTCGGATCGGGAAGGTTGAGGTGAATCCCTCTGATTTCTGAAAGGGAGAGGGCCTTTGAGGTTAATTCGCGAATCATCGCGACGAGCATCTTCCGAATCGTTTCGAACTCTTTTCTTTTCATTTCATCCCCCCCTTGATGTTCTGTTTTCGAAATATGCCGACTGGGTCCGTTCTCTCCTCTGCTCCGATTCAGGACTGCGCTTTGTCGTTTCTTGCGGGGATCCTGAATTGAGCAATTTTGTTTGTATGAGGGGATGCATTTACTGTGCCTTCACACCTCTGCAGTGTCAAATAATTCATCTGTATAATCAATTAGATAGCTCTAAATCGTTGCATCCAATTCCTCCCAAATAACTGGAATTCCTGCATGCGTCAAAAGATCAACGCTTTTTCTGTTTTGATTATTGACAGTAACCGGCGGGTGTAAAGCGTCAGAGTTCCTTTCAGGACCCGGAGGCCCGGAAGGGACCGGGTGAAGGCAGGCTTTTTCAGCCCGGGAAAGATATAAAAAAGAAACGCGCCGCGGGGAGGATGCGAGCGCGCATATTCTCACGGGGAAACGGAGGCACCGCTCCTCTCGAGTGCCTCTGGCATCAAACATGTATTAAACAGAAAGTGAGAAAAACCCAGAGGAGTTCATCCATGTATCTCGACATCCATCCCCGTCACACCCCGGCAGAAGTCATTGCGATGCGTCTCATCGTTCTTCTCGCCTGGCCCTTCGAAAAGCTGAGCCTCTGGTTGCGCCGGTGCACGGAGAAGATGCACAACATCGATCTCGGCAGCGTGGATTTTTAGACATCAGGACCGATGACCCCGACCATCGGTAATCACATCAGGACAGGGGTTGCCCAGACCCTTCTTCCGCATATCGACGGGACTACAGTTCCACCAGCGTGTATCGATTATCCCCCAGGCCGATGGCCGCCCCGTACCTTGTAATGTGAGACCCGTCAACACCTGTCGCTTTCCTGAAAATATCGACGTTACGGTGCTCTTTCAGCACCAGGTCGTATGAAGCCTGGTCGCAGGCCACGGGGTCCGTTGATGCGACGAGGCCCACGTCTTTCCCGATCACCTCAGAATCGGGCATGCAGTCGCAGTCTTTTGTGATGTGATTGACGAAATTCACGCAGACACATATCTTCCCTTTAGACGCTCCGAGGGCATACTCCGCGCAACGCTCCATCACTTCGAGGCTCGTCGCCCCGTGCCACGGGATTTCGATGGCTTCGCTGCCGCAGACGGCGATGCATTCCGCGCAGCCGATGCAGCGTTCCGGGTCGATGACGGCTTTTTCATCCTCCGGCATGGAGATCGCGTCGGCCGGGCAGTTCTCCACGCACTGTCCGCAGGAGATGCACTCGGCATTCACATAGGGCTTGATTTTGGAGTGCATCTCCAGCTTGCCGGCCCTGGAACCGCACCCCATGCCGAGGTTCTTGAGGGCTCCGCCGAAACCGAAGAGGATGTGCCCCTTGAAGTGTGATACGACGATCAGGGCATTTGCGCGGGCGATGTGCCTCGCGATCCTGACCCTGGAGAATATCCGGCCTGAAATCGGTATTTCCTCCTCCTCTTCACCGGCTTGACCGTCCGCGATGACAATCTTCGTCTTCAGGGCATCGAACCCATGCTCCTTCGCAATCTTCATGTGGTCCGTGGCGTTGAGCCTCATGCCCCTGTAGAGGGTATTCGCATCCGTCAGAAAGAGCCGGTCAGTTAGGGGCTTCAGCGACTCAATGATCGGCCGGATATGCCCGGGAGAGACAAAGCGGGTGTTACCTTTCTCCCCGAAATGAACCTTGATCGCCACATCATCGTCCCCTGTCCAATTGCCCGTCCTGTCAGCGAGGACTTTGTCAAAAACATTCCGGATTGTCCCCGGGTCGATCCGGGTGGAATAATAAACTTTCGCTGCCATGCCTTCCCCCTGCAAAAACGAAAATCACACCCGAGTTTTTTCATACCCGAAAGCGGCTTTTTTGCCAAGGTGAATGTCCCCGCCCTTTTTGCCACCGGTCGCAGGATCTTTGCAAACGGGGATCCCGTCCTTAATATACAGGTCAGAAGAGCCATTTTTTCCTGAGGATTTCGACGTAATTTTATGCTATAGGGATCCTACGAAATTTCATCGCAAGGAGAGTGAGAAATGGCATCGCAGTTGCCCGAAGGAGAAGAGATCCGCAGGGCCATCAAATGGATTTCCGAATTGCGTGAGACCCAGCCCGACCGGAAGCTGAGCAAGCTGGTGGAAGAAGCGGCTCTCAGGTTTGATCTCTCTCCTCAGCAGACTGATTTTCTTTATAATTTCTTTACCAAGAAACCCTGACGGTCCGTGACCTGAGGCCTTCACGGGTAGACACTCAGGAACACAGTATCCTGCAACCCGGCCCAAAGGACATGAAGGTCCATACGCTAGCGAAAGCAGAGATCGCAGATACGGTCATGGGAGGCTCTGGCAGGGGCATTCAGGGCCCGTGGCTTCCCATCAAGCTGGAGCCTTTCAAGGTCCCGGAAATCTCTCACGCCGGGATTTCAAGCCCGTCTCACCTGCTCTACCGATCCGACGAGAAAGGCGACCTGAACGGTGAATGTCAGGATGCCGTTTTTCTGGGGGGAATACTTTCTCTCTATGGAAAGACCCGTGAAGGATCGGTCATCCTCAGCAGGACCCAGATCAAGGGTATCAACATCGACACCTGGGCCTGATCCAAAGCCCTTTCCTCCCAGGGGCTTGAACCCCAAAAGACAAAACGCGCCGTCTCCAAGATCGTAACGGCATTTTTGCCACCGGCAGAAGCTTTCCGCGACACCTGCCATTGATCGCTCAAACCCTGTAAAAAGCACTTGACCCCCGCCGAGGAATCAAATAATAGAAAACGGCCCTTGAGGGAAGTAAACGGGTAGACGCGGAAGCGTTCTTCCGGGTCCCGGGTATAAAAAAAGGGGAGGGAACCGCATGTTAGCCTTTGCCGATAAGTTACTGCACGTTACGGAACAGCACGCCAAGGAAATCTCCGGTCAGTGGTGCAAGGCCATCCAATCGAATCCCAGGACACCGACACTGCACACGACGACCCGGGAAAAATGCGTGGAGTTCGCTGTAGAATTCTACAAGAATTTACGACGGATTTATTTCGACGAGCCTCCCTACAAACAGGTCGAAAAATACTTCGAGCATTACGCCGAGGAGCGGGTCCGGGAGGGGCTGCCCCTTCATGAAGCGATATACGCCCTCGTGATGCTCAGGCGGCAGATGTGGCTTTTTGCCGATTTCCAGGCGATCTTCATGACGGCCATGGACCAGTACAAGGCCGTCGAGAGCATCAACCGGACGATCCGCATCTTCGACCAGGGGATCTACATCATCTCAAAGAAGTACGGTGAGCTGGAAAAGGCCCGAAAGAACGTGAAGTAGCCCCTGACGCCGCGCAGGCCGCCGCCAGCACATGAAAGCCCTTCCCGATCGCCTGTCGGGAAGGGCTTTTTACGTCGCCCGGAAAACCGGGAGATGATCATTTCGCCGCACCCGGAAGGAGAAGCTGGTTTGTTTTTGACCTGGACTCGCCCACGTTCGTTACGTAAATCGCCGGCTGGCCGATCACGGGGCAGAGGGTTTCACAGATCCCGCAGCCGATGCAGAGGTCGAGGTCCACACGGGGCCGCTTCACACGGATGATTTTCCCCTCCCGGTTCCTCACGTTGGCATCTTCAAGCCATATGGCCTTCGGGGATGTGGGACACGCCTCCTGACAGACAATACAGGGCGTCGAGTGGGCATAGGGAAGGCAGCGTCCCTCGTCTATCATGGCAAGGCCGATCTTGACCTTCTGTTTCTCTTCCAGCGGAAGCCTCGCGATGGCCCCCGTCGGACAGACCTGCCCGCAGAGCGTGCAGCGGTGCTCGCAATAGCCGATCCGCGGGATCAGCACGGGCGACCAGATCCCCTCCACACCCGCCTCGAAAAGGGTGGGCTGAAGACCGTTGGTGATGCAGACCTTCATGCACTCCCCGCACTTGATGCAAGCCTTCAGAAATTCCCGTTCTTCCAGCGCCCCCGGCGGGCGGATGAGCCTGGGGTTCACGTACCCGGGCTTTGACAGGGCCGTCGTCCTTATGAGCGGCACGGCCGCGATCCCGGAAGCGAAGGCGATGACGACATTTCGCCTCCCCAGGTTGAAAGCCGCGGGCGTCCCCGGCGTGGTGAAACCGAAGGAGACGGCGCTCATCGGGCAGAGGTCGTCACAGTTCATGCAGTAGAGGCACTCCGCAGACTCCCACCTGTTGCCTCCGTGAATAGCGCCGCCCTGGCAAAGCGATTCACAGGCCCCGCAGGCATTGCAGCCTTCGCTCAGCGATCTCCTGAGCAGGGCGTAGCGGGACAGGACCCCGAGGAGCGCGCCGAGCGGGCAGAGAAACTTGCACCAGAACCTTCTCTCGACGAGGTTCAAGCCCAGAACGGTCAGGAACAGAAGACCGATGAAGGCGCTCTGGACAAAAAAGGGCTGTTCAAAGGCAAGGACGCTTCTTTTCAAAAGGTCATAGAGGAATTCCGACCCCTGAACAATCCCCGGGGGATTCCAGGCGAATATGGCATCGAAGAAGGACCTGACGGCATAATTGAAAAGGGGATAAATACTGACCGACAGAGAACGGATCAGGATCGACAGCGGATCGAGAATGCCCGCGAGATTCAGCCTGAAAAGGGCGGCTGCGAGGATAAAGAGTAGAATGTAGTACTTCCAGCGGTAAAGGCGCCTCCGGTCGCCGACGGGCTTTGCCTTCCTCAGGGAGCCCACCATGTTGTTCAATGTGCCCAGCGGGCAGACCCACCCGCAGAAAACCCTGCCCATGAAAACGGTAAGCACGATCAGGATGATGGACAGGTAAAATGCCACGGGGACGGCGTGGGACGCAAGCAGCGTGGTGATGAAAATAAGGGGGTCGAAGTCGAGAAAAAGCCGCACGGGATATCCGAGGTCATCATACCCCTTGGACTCGGTCTGTATGAAGAGAAAAAGGAAAAGAAGAAGGAAGACCGCCTGGGAGGCTCTGCGTAAGCTTTTGATCATGGTGTCAAATCGCGTGAGGTAAACTACAGGCCTTCACACCCGGACTTTTTTTATTTTGATTTTCGAAAGGTCCATCACACCCAGGCCGGCCTTCGCTCCAAGCCGGACGTAACCGAGATCGCTGCCCTTGAGACCGAAGAGGGTCGCCCCGAAGGAGTCCATGGACACCTGGTCGGTACCGACGGCAACGAGATTGAGCTGTTTGACATCGCTCAAGCTTCCGCCCGTGGGGCCGTTCGCCGTGAGGATCCTGACCGCGTCGAGGACCGTGAGTGTCGGCTTGATCGCCTTTGCCAGATCGACGAGGCTTTCGTCAATATTCTGGTGAATCCGGCTTCGCCAGCCCCCCATCACACCCATCCAGTTCTTCATGGCCAGGGTCAGTGTCGACAGGCTGTGTTCCTTGGCGATGGGGACGTTTATGACCTTGTCGGCTTCCAGGACATCGGCATAGAGAGGCCACGACTTCAGGACAAGCCCGTTCATCCGCACTTCCCGGTACTTCCTGTCGTCGATGTAACTCACCTCCGCGCCGGCGGCGCCCGCAGCCTCCGCGATGCCGCTTTGCCTGTAACATCTCCGGGCGTCGCTCACCGTGCGGTCAAAGACCTTGACCTTCTTTGCGCCGGCCTCGTAGCACAGTTTAACGATTGTCCCGACAACCTCGGGGTTGGTCGTCGCCGCGTATTCCGGCGTCCGGTCCCAGCCAATGTTGGGCTTCACGACGACGACATCCCCTCTGGACACGAACCTTCTCATGCCGCCCAGGACATCGATGGCCGCCCTGGTGATCTGAACGGGAGAGTTACCCTGGGCCACGGCCAGATCCACCCTCTCGGCCGCCTCGAGCATGCGGAAGACATACCCGAAGTTCACGGGCAAGGTGATCCCCGCCCCGACCATGGCGGCACTCCTCAGGAATTTACGGCGATTCATGCACTGTCTTCCGTTTCACTCTCTGTCTCTTCAGGTCTTCCCGAAGGGTCCTGCATGCCGGTACAAAGTCGATGACAACGGTAAATTAGCAGGTCGATTGAATAAATGCCAAGATTTTTTGACGGTGCGCCTTTCTTTCGCCCCATTGCGAATTTTTCTGGATTTTACCTGAACCAGTGCTTACTATAATAGAAAAAATACGGGAGGATTCCGATGAAGCGAAAGAAATGGCTGCCGGTGCTCTGTTTCGTGAGTGTGATGTTTCTTTTTCTGTCAGCCCAGCCTCTTTTTGCGGCCGACAGAACCGTCAAGCTGGTGATCCCGGACTGCGGGTGACCCACCACGGCCAGCAGGGTAAGTTATATCCTGGGACAGGTTCCCGGCGTGAAGGATCATCAGGTAAACCAGTTTACCCATGAAGCCGTCGTGACATTCGATGACACAAAAACAAGCCTCGAGGCCATCGTCAAGGCGCTGACCGACGACGGGTTCCCGCCTTCAGGTCAGCCACAGTGGGTTAAGTAAAGGTTCCTCCAACAAACTTGAGAGGGCCCGGAGGGTCCGTGTTTTTCCGGGCCCTATTTGGAGAGCACGGGGACGGCTGACATGAAAGACACCTTTGAAAAAGCCCTGAAGGATTACGAAAAGAAATACGGTCTGGAGAAGGCCGCGGAGATTCAGGGACAGTTCGACCGGTTGAAGGAACAGGTCATCGCCGACAACGGGCACGTCCTCGAATGGCTGCCGCTTCGGAAAAAAAACGAGACGATCGAGTCCCTCCTGCAGGGCGTGTACAAAAAACTCATGATCCGGATGGAAAAAGAGAATACACCGTAATCCCTCCACCTGCAGGGCCTGCACGTCTCGCCGGTACGGACACTCCGGTTTTACAGACTCGAACACCGCCCCGGCCATGTCTCTTTTTCACAGACCCGGATGTCGTGAACAGACCCTGCCGCACAAAAATCAGGGACGCCGAGAAAAGGGGAGAATAGAATGGATTTCAACGTCCTGGTCGGAGGAGAGGCGGGACAGGGCATGTTCTCGGTGGAACTTGAACTGACCGAGCTTCTCTCGAAGCTTCATTATCATCTCTTTGCGACAAAGAACTACATGTCCAGGATACGGGGCGGGCACAATTTCCACATGATCCGCATCGCCGAAACCCCTGTCCACGCCCTGTCCGGCGAGCCCTGGGACATGATCATCGCCCTGGACCCGGAAACCGAGCGACGCCATAAACAGGAGCTTGCAGCCACAGGCATCTTTCTTCCGCCCGTTCAAATAAAAGAAATGGAGAGCGTTGCCCGTGAACGCTTCGGCGGGGTCACCGCAGTGAACACCATGCTGGTCGGGCTGATCCTTTCTGCCATCGGATGCCCACAGGAGAAACTCTCGGGTATGGCCGAGCCGTCTCCAGACCCCGCCCACCTGTCGGCGGGATTCAACTTCGCCCGCCGCTGGGGCATTGACGGCCGATACCCCCTCACGCCGAAGGCGCAGGCCCACTGCAGGCTCGACGGCAACCAGGCCCTCGCCCTCGGGGCGCTTCTGGGCGGCTGCCAGTTCATGGCGGGTTATCCCATGACGCCCGCCACCTCGATTATGCAGTACATCTCCACCGTTGCCCTGGACCATCCCGTTCATTTCGAACAAGCCGAAGACGAGATCTCCGCCGTTAACATGGCCCTCGGGGCATCCTATGCCGGCCTTCGATCGCTCGTGGCGACCTCGGGGGGAGGATTTGCACTGATGCAGGAAGGCATCTCCCTTGCCGGCATGACGGAGACTCCGATTGTGGTCATCTTCGCGCAGCGGCCCGGCCCGGCAACGGGGCTCCCGACACGGACCGAGCAGGGGGATCTGAACTTCGTTCTTTACGCGGGTCACGGCGAGTTTCCCCGGGCTATTTACGCACCGGGCACCCTTCACGAGGCCGTTTTTCTGGCACGAAAAAGTTTCGACGTGGCAGACGCCTGCCAGACACCCGTGTTCATCATGACGGACCAATATCTCGCCGATTCCGTCCAGATGATGTTCGAGGGCATCCCGCAGGAGATCCACCGGCGTGATTACGGTTCTTTCGATGCCTCCTACCGGCGTTACCTGTTGACGGACAGCGGGCTTTCCCCCTTGGCCTGCCCCGGGCAGGGCGATGGTTTCGTCAGGGTGGATTCCGACGAACATGACGAGGAAGGAAAGATCACGGAAGACTTACACCTCCGGACCCGGATGGTCGAGAAACGGCTGAAGAAATTCGACCTCCTCCGGAGGGATACGGTCATGCCCAGCTTCACCGGCGATGCGGGGGCCGATGTGATCGTGATCAACTGGGGTTCGAACAAAATGATCGTTGAGGAGGCCGTCCGAAGGCTCATCGACGAGGGTGTGAGCGCAGGGGCCCTTCATTTCAGCCAGGTCTACCCCCTCTGGCAGGACATGGTGGATCCCTGGAATTTAAAAGGAAAAAAGCTCCTCTCCGTCGAAAACAACGCCACGGGGCAGTTCGCGTCGCTCCTGAAGCGGGAGCTGGGGCTCACGGTGGATCATCAGATCCTGAAATACAACGGTGAGTGCTTCACGGTAAGAGAACTGCGCCAAAGGCTCAAAAAACACCTGTCCTGACGGAGGATTGAACATGGCGACGCAAAAGGACATTGCCTGGTGTCCCGGCTGCGGTAATTTCCCGATTCGAGACGTCCTTGAAAGCGTCCTGAGGGAATTGCCCGTCCCGGCGAACAAAATCGTTTTGACCTCCGGGATCGGCCAGGCAGCCAAGATGCCTCACTACCTGGACGTCCATTTCTTCAACGGGCTCCATGGACGGGCCCTTCCCCTTGCCGTGGGTGTCAAGCTGGCCCGACCGGACCTTACGGTCATTGCCTACTCCGGCGACGGCTGCAACTACGGTGAGGGTGGAAACCATTTTATCCACACGATCCGCAGAAGGCTCGACATCACCATTCTTACTTCAAACAACCAGGTCTACGGATTGACGAAAGGCCAGAGTTCACCCACAACGGACCCGGGGGTCAAAAATCATCTCGACCCACAGGGTAACTTGAACATCCCTCTCAACCCCCTGTCCCTGGCCATCATGATGGGTGCACCCTTTGTGGCCCGCGGATTTGCGGGGGACAAAGAGCATCTTAAATCTCTTATCACAGAAGCCGTCCTTTTCAAGGGCACCTCCCTCGTGGACATCCTCCAGCCCTGCGTCAGTTTCAACAGAGTCAACACCTACGGGTGGTACAGGGAACGTGTCTACAAGGTGGAAAAACCGGCGGACAACCGGTATGAAGCCCTCAAGCTCGCGGACGCCTGGGGCTCCAGAATACCGATCGGCGTTATCCTCCGTGACGATTCGGCCAAAAGCCGTGAACTCAAAACCCTCTTCGGAAAGTCGATCACGAGGGAGGCTGTGGATCAGATGGTCTGCACGAAGTGCGTCATGATGAGATGACGGGACGTCTCCGCTGAACCTTCAAAAAATCACTCGAAACATATTGTGAAATCCTGTAAAGGAGCGGGATAAAAATTTTTTCGAGGTTTTCACATGATTGTCAAGATCATGCCGTGCCTGGACATGAAGGAGGGGCGGGTGGTCAAGGGCATCCATTTCGTCGGTCTGAAGGATGCGGGAGACCCCGTCGCGAATGCGGCTTTCTACCAGAAGGAAGGGGCCGACGAGCTGGCCATGCTGGACATCGCGGCCACCCTCGAAAACAGAAAAACACGACTGGGGTGGGTGAAGGAGGTCTCTTCGGTCATTGACATCCCCCTGACCGTCGGCGGCGGCATCTCCAGTCTGGAGGATATCGAAATGGTGCTTGCCGCAGGCGCCAAAAAGGTCTCGATGAACAGCGCGGCCGTCAAAGATCCGAAACTCGTGGCCGAGGCATCAAAGACCTTCGGAAAAGACAGGATAACCGTGGCCATAGACGCGAGAAGAAACAAGGGCATGCCCTCGGGGTTTGAGCTTGTCGTGACGGGCGGCACAAAGCCCGTCGGGAAAGATGCTGTTGCCTGGGCGCGGGAATGCGAAAAGCTCGGGGCGGGCGTGGTGCTCCCGACCAGCATGGATGGTGACGGAACCCGGGCCGGGTACGACATTGAGTTCACCAAAGCCGTCTCGGCGGCCGTGGAACTGCCCGTGGTCGCGTCAGGCGGCGCGGGAAAGCTAGAGGATTTCTATGAGGCCGTCGTCCGGGGCGGCGCTGACATTCTTCTTGCCGCCTCGGTGTTCCATTACCGCATCCTGACAATAAAAGCCGTGAAAGAATACCTCCGGGGGCGGGGAGTTGAGGTCACCCTTTAATGCGCAATCGTCTCGAGGCCGGTGGGGTCTTCCAGGAGAGAAGAGACGCATTCAGGGGCTTACAGGCCGCCGAGGGTCCGCCAGTAGGACTCGTCCCTTAACGGCTCTTTTTTCTTGGGTTTTTTTCTTGATATAAACAGGATCAACAGGACAACGATGAGGGGCTGTTTCGACGAACTCTTCATCATCTTCTTGATCAGTGCTTTCTCGATGCTGTCGAAAAGACCCATGGAGGTCACCCGTGCGGTCTGAGCAGTTCATGGTCTACAATAAAAAAGTCTACTACTTGATATGAGCAAGTTCTCAGAAAGTCAACGAAAAAAGGGGAAATAAAAAAAGGGTGCCAGGCGAAGGAGGGTGAAACTGGCACCCGGGAAATAACACTTCCCGGTTTTTAATATCGGCTCCTGAGAACCATTCCTTGAGTCTCTTTTCTCCTGCCCGCAAGTATAAAAGGGAGAACCAGGAGTCCCGAGAGGTATTTCAGGAGGGCTTGACCCCCTATGACCGGCCAGAACAGGCCAAATGCGAGTCCCACGAAGATCAGGGAATCGAGGGGGCAGGAGATGAGGTTTGAAATTACAACGCGCCATACAAAATCTTTTTTAAGGACTCTGTAGGCATACCAATCCACGCCCTCCGACACCAGAAAGGCCGATACCGATGCGAGAGCCACCTGCCAGTTGAGGAAGCAGGTGATGATTGATGCCGCGATCATCCACGCCCACGTGGCCCAGTCGCCCCAGTATCGCTGCACAAAATCGCGAAAAGAGAAGGTGAGGCCGATCCAGAGAACGCCGGCGGGGAAGGACAGCCCCCCGACGGTGACGATTCCGAACCAGATGACAAAGGCGTTTCCGAGAAGAATGCTCAGCAGATAGAGAAACGCCCAGAACCATTTTTTGGCGGCCCCGTCCGAAGATCGATTCAAAGGCGCCTCCTCGTCATCGTCATGTTGAAAGAACTGTCTTATTTCACATTTAAGATGGGTATTCAAGCCGGCTTTTCATCCTGCGCTGAAGGGCTTGACGGCCCCGTCTGAGATTGGTAGGCTCTTTTAGTTTTCGACGCAGGTTCTCATACCAGGAATACTCAATGCGTATCGTGACGGCCGCTGTTATCGAGCGGGAAGGGAAAATCCTGGTCGCCCGGAGGAAAAAAGGGGACCGCATGGAAGGGCTGTGGGAATTCCCGGGCGGCAAGCTGGAAGGAAGCGAAAGCCCAGAGGAATGCCTGAAGAGAGAACTGCACGAGGAATTCGGCATCGAGGCTGAAATCGGCGAATTCCTCCTCTCGAGCCCTTATGAATACCCCCATCTGAAGATTGAGCTTCTCGCCTACAGGGCGATATACGTCAGCGGGGATTTCAAACTGAACGACCATGACGAGATCCGGTGGGTGCTGCCTTCCGAGCTCAGGGACTACAACCTCGCCGGAGCCGACGTCCCCGTGGCCGATATCCTCATGAAGGGTTCGCCTTTCACGAAGTGACAGAAACCCTTCGGGTGCAAATGAATAAAACAGCAAAGGAGGCAACATGGACGTTCTCACGGCAATCAAGGAAAGAAGAAGTTGCCGGAAATTCCTGCCGGAACCCGTCGATGAAAAGCTCATCGAGCAGGTTCTCGAAGCCGGCAACTGGGCGCCTTCGCCCGCCAATCAGCAGCCCTGGGAATTCATCGTGATAAGGAGTCCGGCCGTCAAGGACAAGATCATCAGTGAAGCCGAGCCGCTGAAACGGAAACTCTCCGAACGAAGCGGCTGGAAATGGCTGGACAGCTATCGCATCGATTTCATCCAAGAGGCCCCCGTCATCATCGCCGTTGTGGGCGACCCCAGGAAAAGCGGCGCCGACATGTTCCTCGAGGAGGGCACGGGCCGGGGTTACCTGGAAGCCTGCTCGGCCGTTGTCCAGAACATGATGCTGGCGGCACATGCCCTCGGGCTGGGAAGCCTCTGGTTCACCCTCTTCGAGGGGGGGTGGCTCGGGAAAATCCTGGGACTCGATCCCGGGAAGGACCCCGTGGCCCTTGTCTGCATCGGCAAGGCCGCCGGCGGTCCGGCCCCCGCCAAGCGGAGAGACTTCAAGGAAAAGACCCTCTACATGGATTGATTCATGTCGAACCTGGGAACTGTCTTGCTTGAGCCCGAGCGCATCAAAAAGCTCAACGATCGATTGCCCCAGAAGGGCCGTTTTGTCCTTTATTGGATGCAGGCCTCCCAACGGGCGGAATTCAACCACGCCCTGGAGTATGCCGTATCTCTGGCAAACGAATATCGTCTCCCCCCTGTCGTTCTGTTCGGGATCACCGACGCCTTCCCCGAGGCTAACCTCAGGCACTACACCTTCATGCTGGAGGGGTTGAAAGACGTCGAAGGCTCGCTGAAAAAAAGAGGGATACGGTTCGTCCTTCGACGCCGGTCGCCGGAGAAGGCCGCCTGCGACATGGCAAGGGAAGCGGCCGTGGTCGTCACAGACAGGGGCTACCTTCGCATCCAGAAGGCCTGGAGGGAGCACGTGGCGCGCTTCGCCCCTTGTCCCGTCATCCAGGTGGAATCCGACGCGGTCGTCCCCGTCGAAGTCGCCTCATCGAAAGAGGAGTACGCGGCAGCCACCCTGCGCCCCAAGATCCAGAGGCTCATCGACGCCTACCTCGTCCACCCCATGGAAACCCCTGTGGTGAAGGACTCCCTTTCGATGCCCCTCGGCGATGAGATGCCGGACGAGCCCGGGGTGATCCTGAAAAACCTAGCCGTCGACAGGTCCATCCCCGCCGTCAGAACTTTCCGGGGAGGGACCTCCAGGGCCAAGGTCATCCTGAGCGATTTCATTGAAGAGAAGCTCAGACACTACGGCGAAAGGAGGAACGACCCGGGGCTTGATTTTTCATCGCACATGAGCCCTTATCTCCACTTCGGCCAGATCTCCCCTATCTACATCGCCCTGAAGGTCCGGGAAAAGAAGGGGGTTCCCGACAAAAGCAAAAAAGATTTCCTCGAGGAACTTGTCGTGAGGCGCGAACTCAGCATGAACTTCGTTCACTTCAATCCCCGTTACGACTCCCCCGAGGCTATCCCGGACTGGGCCCGAAGGACCCTGAAGGAGCACGGCAAAGACAGGCGGGAATACACTTACAGCCTCCCCGACCTGGAGAAAGCCCGGACGCACGACCCTTACTGGAATGCCGCCCAGGAGGAGATGGTTCTGACCGGCAAGATGCACAACTACATGCGCATGTACTGGGGAAAGAAAATCCTCGAGTGGACGACGACGCCTGAGGAGGCCTTTCGCATCGCCCTTTACCTGAACAACCGATACGAGCTTGACGGGAGGGACCCCAACGGTTTTGCCGGCGTGGCCTGGTGTTTCGGCAAGCACGACCGGCCCTGGACGGAGAGAAAGATATTCGGCAAGGTCCGCTACATGAACGCCGCCGGCCTGGAGCGGAAATTCGATATCGGGGCCTACGTCGGAAAGGTAAACACCCTGAAGGCACCGGAAGCCCCGGTTGTCAAAAAACCCGGATAAACATTCACACGGAATAGAAGATGAAAAAAATACTGCTGACGGCCGCCTTCTCCCTCCTCTTGGTCCTGCCGCTCCTGCCGGTCTTGCCCGCAGCACACGGAACGGCATATCGCTCGGACATCGCCTCCGCGCTGCTCAGAAATCGTCTCGAGAAGCCTTCCGCCAGGATTATGTGCGCCGGGCGGGTTATCTGCTCGTCGAAGATAATTCCCAAGTTTTACGCCAATCGTGAATACAGGCTTGCCTGGTCCAGCGAGGAGAAGCCTCTCCCCCAGGCAGACGCCCTGATAAAATTCATCCGCAATGTGGACAGGGAAGCCCTGAATCCACTGGATTATCATCTCGACATTCTCGAATACCTCCAGTCGGAGATGGCGAAAGCAACAGCCAGAGCCGAAAAGCCGCTCTCGGCCCTTCGGGGCGATTTTGACCTGCTCATGACCGACGCCTTCCTGCTTTGCGGCTCCCACATCGTCTCCGGCCGGGTGGACCCTGAAAAAATACACGAGGACTGGTTTGCCAGGAAGCGCTACGAAGACCTCGCGAGCGTCCTGCAGGTGGCTCTGGACACGAACAGCGTAGAGGAGACCCTCCGGAGCCTCATCCCCAAGCATCCCGGATACGAGAGGCTGAAGAAGGCCCTTCTCGATTATCGCCGCATGGCCGCAGGCGACCCCTGGCCGGTTCTGCCCGACGGGCCCACCCTGAGGAAGGACGACCAGGGCGAGGCGGTCGTCACCCTTCGGAAAAGGCTTGCCCTGACGGGCGATCTTGCCGCTTCACAGAGTGGCGGCGATCTCTTTGACGACGCCCTGGAGGCGGCTGTCATTAAATTCCAGGCGCGCCACGGGATCGATCCCGATGGCGCCGTGGGTCATGCGACGAGGCGGACGCTGAATACGCCGGCGGAGGTGCGCGTCCGCCAGGTTGAACTCAACCTGGAACGCTGGCGATGGCTCCCCGCCGAACTCGGCCGGAGGCACGTTCTGGTCAATATTGCGGGATTCAGCCTCGAGGTCGTGGAAAACGACAGGGTCATCCTGCCCATGAAGGTCATTGTGGGGAAAAATTATCAGCGAACCCCCGTCTTCAGCGGAAAGATGACCTACGTGGAGATAAATCCCTACTGGAACGTGCCGGCAAGCATTGCAACGAAGGAACTCCTGCCGAAAATTCAGAAGGATGCCCGTTACCTGAAGAAGGAAAAGATGAGGGTGATACGGAATTCGGACAGCAAGCGCATCGATTTCGTCAATCCGGGGGATATCAACTGGTCGGAGCTTTCGGAGGGCAATTTCCCCTACCGTCTGCGGCAGGAACCGGGCCCCAAAAACCCTCTCGGCAGGATCAAGTTCATGTTTCCCAACAAGTACGGTGTCTATCTGCACGACACCTCCGAGCCGGCCCTCTTCGAGCGCACGCGGCGGGAGTTCAGCCACGGCTGCATCCGGATCGAAAAACCTCTCGATTTTGCTGAATACGTACTCCGGGGTGACCTGGAATGGACAAGAGAGAACATCGAGGCAGCCATTGCAGCAAAAAAAACGAGGGTCGTTACGCTGCCCGAACCCATCCCCGTCCACATTCTATACTGGACTGCCTGGGTGGACGAGGACGGAACCGCCCATTTCCGTAATGATATCTACGAGAGAGATGAAGACTTGGCGAGAGCTTTGAAAAAGGGGACGCTGACCCCCTGAAACCATGCCGAGCCCCCTACCATCGGCGAACCTTGCCGGTGTCCACGTGGACGAACTGCCTCCTGGGGTAATAACCGACACCGCCGGACTGCAGGGAGATGGCCGCTTTGGCAAGCTGCCGCATGTTTCGATCCGGCAGTCTGATGTCAACCGCCATTCCCTCCATGTGAAGGCTGTTCCGGGCGATTCTTCGACTCCGCCTGCGGAGGATGGCATTAGTCTTCGGGGAACGGTAGGCCGAAACGACCTGGAAGGGACCTCGTGACTCGAGTTTTTCGTTGAGGCTATAGAGAAGGTCCAGGAGTCGCGGGTCGATGACCTTGACCTCGTTCGTGCGATGATCCCGGAAGAGATAGTTTATCTCATCCAGTGCCTCGGGCACATAATCCCCCTCGCAACAGTAAACCCTGTTCCACGCTTCGCCCGTACGGGTGTTATAGAATGAAAGTGTCTTTTCAGGATAGGCGTCAAGGGTGGTGTCAGGGGTGAGATCCGGTTCCACAACCGCCGGCTCCCGGGGAGGGGAATCCGGCGACATACCGGCAGAGACCAGGCGGGGGGTCATCAAGAGGGCAGTCGCCGCAGCCCCGAACTTGATAAAGGACCGTCGGCTGATTTCCATCCGAAGATGGTCAAAGCACTTCATATAGAAATCCATAGCCCCTCCTCCTGTTCTGGGATTCCACAGGGTATTATCGGATGAAAACCTTTTCGCCTTTATTACGACTCTGCCATAAAAATCAAGCATAATTTTGCTTTCATAATAATATCAATAGAATACGTCCGTTTGGTTGCGTGAAAAAACCCTCGGCAACCTTCCCTCGAGGCTGCGAAGATCATCAGGGACCGGCCCGCTTCGCCGTGAGACACTGACCCTTGCAAATACAGATCCATAAGGTTTTACATTCATTATAAAATGAGTTATAAAAAGGGCCCTATGGGAACAAAGGCCGGCAGAGTTCCGGAAGGCCAGGAGCTCAAAGACCATGTCATTTCGCACTGCAAAGAACACGGGGCGGACCTCGTCGGTTTCGCCCCCGTGGAACGATGGGACGAGGCCGGGGAGGTCCCTCCGGATTTTCGACCCCGGTCTCTCTGGCCGCCGGCCCGGACGGTTATCGTCATCGGAATCGAAATGCCGCTTCCCATCGTCGAGACGACCCCCTCCGTTCTTCACAAGGAGCTTTACCGGACGGCCAACCGTAAACTGGACACACTGGCATACGATTTGACCCGGCATCTCAACCGGATGGGGTTCTCCTCCTTTTTCTTCGGCCGGGATGTCTATGCCAGCCTCAAGGCGCTTAGGGAAAAACCCCAGGCCGCCTTCAGCCACGTCATGGCCGCAAAGTACGCAGGCCTCGGGACCATCGGTGTGAGCCATTGCCTGCTGACGCCCGAGTTCGGACCCCGGGTCCGTTTTGTTTCCGTCTTCACCTCCGTCGTCATACCGCCGGATCCGATGATTGACAAAGACCTCTGTATCAAGTGCGAACTCTGCGCCCTGTGCTGCCCGAAAAAGGCCCTCACGATGAGAAAGGATCACGTCATCGGGGATTATGACAAGATGGCCTGTCTTGAAATGGCCGAGGAGCTGACGATGCGACGCTGCTACCCCTGCGGGATATGCACCAAGGTGTGCCCCGTCGGGAAGGACCGTGTGCTATACAAGCAGAAGGGTCTTCGCAAGAAATACCTGCGGGAGGCGGAGGCCCTGGCCGCGAACCCGGAAGACCCTGATTACAAACCCTGGAGTCACATCCGGAAGTACGGCGTCTCCAGACCCGAAAGCGACAAGGATTCCGTCAAAAAGAAGGGGGACTAGAGATTGGCGATATCAAACCTCGAGCAGTTCTGTCAGCAATTCCACGCCTTCTTGGGGGAAAAGCCGGACGTGGCCCGGATTATCGATACCGGTGGGTCGATGTTGAGCGAATTGATGGGTCGAAAAGAATGGTTCGGCGACATCCTGCGGAAGATCCTCTTTGACAGGGAATTCATCGAAAGCCAGAAAGCCGGCATCTGGCCCAATGAAATCAATCTTCACAGGCACCCTGACAGGACCTTCCAGGTGATTTGCTACATCTGGGGGCCCTATCTCTCCGACACCGTCCACGATCACGGCTCCTGGGGACTCATCGGCAGCTTCACGAGTCCCGTCGGGGAGAGGAAATACAGGCGCCTGGACGACGGTAAGCGGGAGGGTTATGCCGAACTGGAAGAAATCTCCTCGACGGTTCTACAGCCGGGAGAGGTCACCAGCGTCCTTCCCCTGAACAAGGGAATCCACCGCATGGAAAACCGAAGCGGCGACGTCGCCATCACCCTCAATGTATACGGCCGGAGCATTCGGAAGGGCTTTATCCAGTTTTTCTATCCTGAGGACAAGGCCGTCGCTCGGGTCTATCCCCCCAAACCCCTGAAGGAGGCTCTTGCCATACGGGCCGCAGGCTCATTGCGTGCACCCTGGAGCGAGGATCTCCTGAACAGGGTCCTGTCGAGCGATCTTCCGGACCCGATCAGGAAGGAGGGCGAGTACGCTCTCGCCAGGCTGAAATCAATCCCGTGACAAAAAAGAGGTGGAATTTTGCTCGAGCGACTGATCACCCTGTTCAGACCCTATATCGACCTGACCGCCTGGATGGGCTTGTGCTTTGCGGCAATGCTGGCCGGGTCTTACCTCACCCAGCCCGGTCTCCAGGAGTGGTACGCGAATCTGCTGAAGCCCGAATGGACGCCGCCGAACTGGGTCTTCGGTCCCGTGTGGTTCGTTCTTTACACGTTGATGGGCATTGCCGCATGGCTGGTGTGGCGGCAGGGGGGGCTTTTCAGGACGAAACTCCCGATTATCTTCTTCGTCGTTCAGATCCTGCTGAACGTGCTGTGGTCCTATCTTTTTTTCGGTCTTCGCTCGCCGATGTTCGCCTGCGCAGAAATCGTCGTCCTGTGGCTCGCAATCCTGGCCACGACGATCGCCTTCTGGCAGGTTAACCGGCTCTCCGGACTCCTCATGCTCCCGACGCTCGTCTGGGTGGCCTATGCCGGGGTTCTGAATTTCTACATCTGGCGAATGAACCTCCCCTGAAGGCCTTCCTTTCTAGTCCAGCGCCACAAATGAAGAGTCGCTGATACCCTCCAGGAGTTGTAAGGACTTGATTCTGACGGCAAAGACTTCGGTATCCGGGCTGTCGGCGAACTGCCGGAGGTGGGGATGTTTCTTCAGGATTCGCGCGAGGGCCTCTTTCCTGCCGGCTTCCCCGCTGAGCCTGTGAAAGGCACCGCTGACGGTAAGGGCTTTCGTCACCTCGCGCCCGCCTGCCTCCTCGCGGGTGTCGATCAGGAGGCTTACCTTCTCGTTCTGGAGGAGATTCCGGTACTTTTTTGTCTGCTTGTGGGTCATCATGTAAATTTCCCGGCAATCATCATCGGTGGCATAGGACATGAGCGAGCAGTGCGGCTCGACGCCCGAAACCGTCGCCAGCACGCAGGTATCCTTTTCCTTCGCCAGGGCTTTCATTTTCTCGAGCATCTTCTCCGTCCTCCCCCTGTCCGGATTTTCACACCTTCGAGGCTCTCGCATTTTGCGAGGACTTTAACACCTTTGTTCCGTCCATGGCAAGAAAAGCTTCCGGATCGGATACGAAGTTTTCTTTGATTTTTTACCTTCACTCTAATACAAATTCCCATTATTCCGTAAAAGGGAGGCGCCTGCCATGGAGACGGAGAGACAGGACAAGATCCGCATCGGTATCAGCACATGCCTGCTGGGGGAAAACGTCCGGTACAACGGTGGCCACGCCCTCGATCGCTTCCTGAAAGACACCCTGGGAAAGTGGGTCGAGTACGTACCGGTGTGCCCCGAGGTGGAGTGCGGCTTCGGGATCCCGCGGGAGACCTTCCGGCTGGTCGGTGACCCTGCGAACCCCCGCCTCCTCACAACCCGTACAAAGGTCGACTACACGGACCGGATGATGACATGGGCCCGCAGGCGGGTGGCCGAACTCGAAAAGGAGGGCCTTCTCGGCTTTATCTTCAAGAGCGATTCCCCTTCGAGCGGCATGGAGCGCGTCAGGGTCTATGACGATAAGGGCATGCCCCAGAAGAAGGGTGTCGGCCTCTTTGCCAGGGCCTTCATGGAGCACTTCCCCATGACTCCCGTAGAGGAAGAAGGCCGCCTGCACGATCCCGTTCTCCGGGAGAATTTCATCGAACGCATCTTCACTTACAAGCGTTACTGCGATAGCATGGGGAGCAAGAACCGCATCGGAAACCTGGTGGACTTTCACGCAAGGAACAAGCTCCTCCTGATGGCCCACAGCCCCAAACATCTCAAGCAGATGGGGAGCCTCGTGGCCCGGGCGAAGGGACGGCCCGTCGGGGAGGTTGTCAATCAATACGAGACCCTCCTGATGGATGCCATGGCGTTCAAGCCGTCGGCCGCGAAACACACAAACGTCCTCCAGCACATGATGGGTTACTTCAAGAAGGAATTGACGGCGGATGAAAAGCGGGAAATCCTGGAGGTCATCGACCGGTATCGCAGGGGACTCATACCCCTTATCGTGCCCGTAACCCTCATGAACCACTACGTGAGGAAATACAACCAGGCCTACCTGAAGGAGCAGACCTATCTCAACCCCCACCCGGTGGAGCTGCAGCTTCGCAATCACGTGTGAGACAGGGCGCAAGGCTAAAGGAACCAGCAACCCGGACTCATTGCCCTTTACCTTCCATTTGACATCCGTCCGCCGCGCCGATACCATGGGGCCATGACCGGAACCGACACGAGAGCCATCACACGCCGCCTCCTTGCCTGGTACGATAAAAACGGCCGGGTTCTTCCCTGGAGAAAAACACGCGACCCTTACGCCATCTGGGTCGCCGAGATCATGCTGCAGCAGACCCAGGTCGACACGGTTATCCCCTATTTCAACCGGTTCCTGAAGCGGTTTCCCACCCTCCAAAGCCTCGCCCGGGCGTCACGGGATGACGTCCTCAAGAGCTGGGAGAACCTGGGTTACTATGCCCGCGCACGAAACCTTCATGAAGCGGCCGGGCGGGTCGTAGAGGCGTACGGCGGAGAACTTCCCTCGACGCCCGGGGGGCTCCTTTCCCTCCCGGGAATCGGGCAATACACGGCCGGCGCCATCCTGAGCATCGCCTTTGATAAGCCGGTACCCGCCGTTGACGGAAATGTCCGCCGTGTCATGAGCCGCCTGACGGCCCTTCGCAAGCCCCTTCGGGCACCCGCCGTTCAGAAAAATATCGAAAAGGTGGTACAGGCGCTGATGCCGCAGGACCGACCCGGCCAATTCAACCAGGCCATGATGGATCTCGGCGCCACGGTCTGCCTCCCCCGGAACCCGGCCTGCGAAAAGTGTCCCCTTGCGGGTCTCTGCCTCACCCGCCTCCGGAGACTGCAGGACGCCATCCCGTCCGTTCCGAAAAGAGCAGCCCTGCCGCATCGTGACATGACGGCGGCGATCATCCGGAAAAACGGCCAGGTCCTTGTCGTCCGGCGGCCCGAAAGAGGCCTGCTCGGCGGCCTCTGGAAATTCCCCGGCGGAGTCCAGGAGGACGGGAGGTCCCTTGAGCAAAGCCTACGGCAGACCGTGCTGAGGGAGCTGGGCATCGAAGTCGCCGTCGGCTGCCGTCTCCTTGCCGTGGACCATGGCTTCACCCATTTCCTCGTGACCCTCCACGCCTACGATTGCAGGCACCTGAAAGGCAGGCCGAAGGCCTTGGGTTGCGCCGGTTGGTCCTGGGCGCCTTTAGCGGGGCTGGACAATCTCGCCTTTCCGAAAGCGGATCGAGAGGTTGCCCGAGGAATTCTCGTATCAATGTCCAAAAAAACCGCCGGAAAAGGTGACCGGGGACGAAGGAGGGCCAGCCCTTGACAAAGGAGCACTTTCCCGTTACACCGGCCATTCGGGTCCTCCGGGACCAGGGCGCGGATTTCACCCTCCACGCCTACAAGTACGAGGAAAGAGGGGGGACGGAGGTCGTCGCGCGGGAACTCCGGGTGGACGAATACCGGGTCATCAAGACGCTCGTCATGGAGGACGACCGGAAGAGACCTTTCATCATCCTCATGCACGGAAACAGGCAGGTCTCAACCAAGGACCTGGCGAGGATCCTCGGCGTCAAGACCGTCCAGCCCTGCGACCCGTCCACGGCCGGCAGGCACACGGGCTACGCCGTCGGGGGGACATCGCCCTTCGGCACGCGGAAAAGACTGCCCGTCTACGTCGAGGAGACGATCCTCGGGATCCCCAGGATTCTGATCAACGCGGGGCGGAAGGGGCTTCTGGCGGACATGGCCACGCAGGATCTCTTCAGGATTCTTTCCCCCAGGTCTGTGACCGTGGCAAGGTAGCAATACATGGATCAGGATATCACCCTCATCACCTGCAGCAAATGCGGGGCAAAAAATCGCGTTCCGACAGCGAAGCTCCAAGAACGGCCCCTCTGCGGGAAATGCCGAGCGCCCCTGGCCGTTCACGGAAAAGAGAACCTGACCGTGCAGGTGACCGACGGCACCTTCGCACGGGAGGTCCTCGCCTCGGCGGAGCCCGTCCTACTTGTATTGTGGGCACCCTGGTGCGCTTACTGCCGCATGCTTCTTCCGATTACCGAGCAGGTGGCTCGGGATTTCGAAGGCCGGGTTAAAGTCGCCCGAATGAACATCGACGAGAACAGGGCCGTCCCCGCGCAGTACACCGTCCAGGGGGTCCCTACCATGCTCCTCTTCAGGGACGGGAAGCTGATGGACCGGATGGTGGGTGTTCTCTCGAAAGAGGAAATCGAGAGGCATCTCAAGGCCCTGGTGAGATCATCATGAGCGAGGCCCGCAATCGATTTCTCGAAGGCCTGAGAGGCGGCCTCAGAAAGGGCTTCGACGGCTTCATCTGGATGATGAAAATCGTCCTGCCCGTTTCTTTCCTCACGGCCATACTGGACTGGAGCGGCCTTCTTTCAAAACTGGACTTCCTGCTCCAGCCGCTCATGAACCTGATCGGCCTTCCGGCAGCGGCCGCCCTGCCCCTTATCATCGGGATGCTGACGAATATCTACGGGGGGATTGCGGCCATGGCCGTCCTCCCCTTCACGATGGAGCAGATGACCCTCATCGCCGTTTTTCTCCTCATCTGCCACAACCTCATCCAGGAGGGCGTCGTCCAGGCCAACTCGGGGATTCACCCCGTCAAGGCAACCCTGTTCCGTCTGACTGCCGCCGTCATCACGGTCTGGGTCTGCTCGCTTTTCCTCGACACAAAAACCCCCCTTGAAACCGCCCCCGGGGGGCTTCAGGCAACGGCTGTTCCCTTTGTCGGGATGATGAAGAACTGGTTTATGTCGATGCTCGGCCTGTCCCTGAAGATCTTTCTCATCATCATGTCCATCCTGACCTTCCTGGAGATCATGAAGAAGATGGGCTGGATCCATCCTGTTGTCCGGGCCATGTCGCCCCTCCTCCGGATGATGGGCCTGAGCCGGCAGGTCGGGATGCTCTGGATGACGGCTGTGGTTTTCGGGCTTGCTTATGGAGGCGCGGTGATCGTGGAGGAGGCAAAAGCGGGTCACCTGACAAGGGATGAACTCCAGGAACTCCACCTGTCCATCGGGATCAATCACTCCATGATCGAAGACCCGGGCCTTTTTCTGTCCTTCGGGTTGAATCCCTTCTGGCTCTGGGTGCCGCGGTTCATCATGGCCATCATCGCGACCCGCCTTCTCACCCTCTGGGTGTCTTTTCGCGAGAGAAAGAACGCTTAGCCGGTTCAATCTTCCCGGTCATTCCCCATCCCCTCAATCCATCGAGCGATGAGGGTGCTTGCCTGTTCCAGGCCTTCCCGGTAAGCCTCTGTGAAGGCTTCATCCCCCATCCGACAGGTGAGGAAAACCGGGGTGTAATGGATTGCCCTGAATTCTTCGAGGACGGTTGCTTCGTGACCGAAGAGCTTCTCAATCAGCGATTCCGTCTCCCGGCGCCAGGCAGCGAACTCCGGTGTAAAAGCGGGCTTATTTTTGAGCGGTTCAATCCGCTTGCAGCAATCCTCAAGCCCTTTTATCGCCTGCTTGTCTTTTTTCTCTTTCCCACCACTCATTACTGTTCACTCTCCACTCACCACCATCCATCTGTACTCCCGTACATGATCGAGGAATTCCAGGATCACCCCCTGCTCGTCCTTAGCGCTTGCCCGAGCCGTGAAGATGAACCTCAGCCCCGGCGTGTCCCCGATGCCCAGAAGTTCCAGGAGCGGACCTGTCCGTACCTCCCTCCCGAGTACCTCCGCGATGCGAACCAGGTGGGAAAAGCGTATGGTGTATTCCGAGTGGTCCTTCAGCCTGATCTCCCGGGGGAAGCCGTCGAGCGCCATTCCCCGCGCAAGGTAATCCATGCCGGGGGGGATGATGGGGTCGCTGGAGTGCTCGCAGATGAAAGAAGGAATCCCTTTCCTGCAGATTTCCTCCAGGAGACGCAGGGCTCCTATATTGATGTGAAATTTACCTTTTTCGGGAATATCGAGATTATAATCACGGATGAAACGTGCGATATCTCCCGGGAACTCCCGGGCTGAGAGGTCCATCCAGGTGTCGAGATCGCCTATCACCTCGTTGAGGATCATGAGATCCACACCCCGAAGGGAGTGGATCAGCTCTGAAATGTCGCCCTGGACGAATGCGACCTTCGATCCCCAGGGTTTCAGGTGGGCCCTCTGTCTCTCGAGAAGGTGCCTCGACAGGTCGATCATGGTGACCCGTCTGATTCCAGCGGCATAGGTGTCGAGCAACCCCCCCATCAGGCTTCCGTAGCCCCCGCCGACCTCGCATACCCGGCATCCCGGTTTGAGAAGGTCCATCCCGGCGAGCTTTCTCCCCACCATTGCTCCGTAGGAAGAGGACATTTTCAGGGCTTTCGAGTAGAGAGAGTCGGTGGAGCGCAAAGACTCGGAGATCGTGAACTCCGTCATGAGATCGATCCGGCCGTGTCTGTGATAATCCCGCGTATTGTTAATTCGTGTCATTATCTTTAGCCCTTGTTTTGCTCACCACTTGCCACTCACCACTGTGGCATATTGCCCTTTGCCTCTATCCTCAACCCTCTACCCTTTATCCTCCATCCTCTATCTGCTTGTCTTTTGCCTTGCGCCGGCCGAAGACAGGATGTAGAGTGGCCTTATCAACTTTGGTATCCACCCGTCAAGGCGTGAGATGTCCGGGAGGTCCCGATGGAATGCAACCGCTGCGGGATCTGCTGCCTTGCCAACATGATCCCCGAGGCCTGCGAGGAAGACCTCGAGCGCTGGCGGCGGGAAGGCCGCGGCGACATCCTGGAGAAGTACAGCTGGGCGGCCTGGGCGGGAGACCGCCTTGTCGCCATCGATGACGGGCACCACCTCCACTCCTGCCCTTACCTCACCTGGGAAGAAGACCACACCGCCTGCGCCATCTACGAGACAAGGCCAAAGGTCTGCCACGACTTCGAACCGGGCTCCTCGGAGATCTGCCCCCTCTGCAGAAAGAAGACTGTGCAGCCTTGAATGGCAGACCCCGGGGAATGAGAAAACGGTCTTCCGTAAACGATTTATTCTGCGATGCTGGAGACCATACCCTTACCAACACCTCATTTCAATAAGATCCGGTGTGTTGATTTGTAACTCCTCGGCTACCTCGCGTGGGAGTAACCGACCCCTTGACAACGAACACCGATTCATGATTATTATCGAGACGTTTTCCTGTCACCTTTTCCAGAATCCTGGCTTTTTAAAAGAACCGGCAGGCAGACTCATGGGGGGGGAAATCTGCCGTGCCGGACAACTTTCCCTTATCAAATTTCACCCGCTTTACAGATGGAATCAAAAATATCGACCTTATTCTTTAGGATGATGGAGTGCAGTGATGGATAAGACCCCCGTGAACAGCCATGAATTCCAGACGATCCTGGATTATGTGAGCGACGGCGTGTACAAGATCAACAGAGAGGGATATTTCACCTATCTCAACCCCGTCTCATTGATGATGACCGGCCTCCCGCCGGACAACTATCAAAGCTACCACTATCTCGACATCGTTGCCCCCGGGGAGCGCGAGAGGGTGCAGGTCAGCTTCGAAAAGGTCATGCGTGGAGAAGAGAATCGGCCATATGAGGTGCATCTGAAAAACCGAGACGATCAGATTCGCTATATCGAGGTCAAGTCCAAGCCCATTTTTGAAAACGGGAAAGTAGTGGAAATGTTGGGGATTGCGCGTGATGTGACGGCCCACAGGCGGGCCGAGGAGGACCTCCGGCAGAGTGAGGAAAAACACCGTACGATGCTCGACTGCATCACAGACGGTATCTACAAGATCAACCCCGATGGTTACTTCACCTATCTCAACAGTGTGTTGTTGAACAGGTACAGCCTTCAGCCGGATGATTATCAAACCAGCTACTACCTCGATATGGTGGCACCGGAAGATCGTGAACTTGTCCGCGCCAAGTTCGAGCGGGTCATGCAGGGGGAGGAGAATCCGCCCTATGAGCTGATTGCTCAGACCTCCGGCGGCAGAAAAAATATAGTAGAGGTGAAGTCACGGCCCATTTTTGAAAACGGGAAGGTGGTGGGGCTCCTGGGGGTCTCCCGCGATATCACGGCGCGAAGACGAGCTGAGGAAGAGCTGCATAAAAGCGAAGAGAAGTACCGCGTGCTCCTCGCCAGCATCAGCGACGGCGTCTACCAACTCGACACCCGGGGCTATGTCTCCTACATGAACAGGGTTTCCCTTGAGAGAACCGGCCTTACGGTGGACAATCTGAGCTCCGTGCACTTCCTCGACATCGTCAGCCCCGAAGAACATCAGAGGACCCAAGAGAATTTTCAAAGGGTCATGCGGGGCGAGGAAGTGCCGCCCTACGAGATAAGTTACCTGGACCGGGAAGGCCGGAAACATCACGTCGAGATCAGAACGAGGCCCCTCTTCGAAAACGGAAATGTCGTCGGTCTCGTGGGCATCTCCCACGACATCACGGCCAGCAAGCAGACCGAAGAGCTACTCCTAAACGCAAAAAACATTCTCGAGCGGATGGTGGAAAAACGGACGAGAGCACTGCAGGAGAAGGCCGCGCAGCTCAAGGAGTCCGAGAGCCGCTACCGGGCCATCTTTGAAAACACCGGCGCGGCCACATGCATCATCGAGAAAGACTTTACCGTGTCTTTCGTCAACAGCGAGTTCGAACAGGTCACGGGCTATTCGAAGGACGAGTTCGTGGGAAAGATGAAATTGACCACCCTCATCCATGAAGAGGACCTGCCTCGGCTGAAGGAATACCACCGCCTGCGCAGGATCGACCCTGCGGCGGCGCCCCGGCACTACGACTTTCGGATTTTCAACAGGGCAGGCAGGGTCAGGGACCTGTTCGCAACGATTGACCTGATTCCCGGCACGGTGAAAAGCGTGGCTTCAGTTCTCGACATAACGGATCGCAAACAGATCGAACGAAACCTGATGGAGAATGAAAAGGAGCTTCAAGCCCGAAGCCGAAACCTCGAGGAGATGAACACGGCCCTTAACGTCCTCCTCAAGAAGCTGGAAACCGACAGGATGGCCCTGGAAGAGAGCATCCTTGCAAACGCCAAGGAAAACATTAACCCGTACCTCGACGAATTGGAGAAGACGGCTGGCAGTGAAGCCCAGAAGCTCTGCATCGACACCATCAAAAATAATCTCAGGGCCCTCCTTTCGCCCTTCGCGAAGAGGGTGAAATCCAAGGTGCCCAGTTTATCGCCCAAGGAAGCCCAGGTGGCGAGCCTCATTGTGCAGGGCCGCACCACGAAAGAAATCGCAGACCTGACCAGGATAACCCTCAAAGCCGTCGAATTCCACCGTTTCAACATCCGCAAGAAACTCCGCATAACCGGCAAGAGTGTGAATTTACGTGATTATTTGGCAAAGCTCTCCGGTCACCACTAGTTCCACCCTAGTGAAAACACAGTAGTTTTGAGTGTTGTTTTTTCCTTGATTAATTCTCATAAGTATCTCACCACATCGCACATTTACGCTGCGGGAACTGCCAGAGACCATCAGACAATTTCATAGTGAAAAATGATAACGGGGCAGGGGCATTGGTGCATCCACCGTACGTGTGGCCAAATTTCAGCCGATGAACTCAACCGCTTCCGAGCGTAATGCGGCCTTGCGGAGGTACGCCTGAATTAGATTTTCCTCCCGGCTGAAGTGAGCTCAGCCGTGGGTCAGGATTCATGGTTCATTGGCGCTCAGCAAATGGAATTTGATTTTCGGAGTTTCCGGCTTACGTACCGCACGGATAAAAACAAAACACCCCCAATTTCCGGGGCAAAAGAGTCGTGCAGATGACTGACGCAGGGCTACTAGACATCGCGGACATCCCTTTTTTCTCTCAGCTCCCCTCAGATGGACTTGCGCGCCTGAGGCAACTCGCGGATGTGTGTTCCTACACTGCGGGTTCCGTGATCTGTCGCAAAGGCGAGGTGGGGAGTGCTTTCTTCGTTGTCGCCTCGGGCGGGGTTAACATTCAGCTCGGCCCGGAAGACGAGGCTCGCAAGACGAACGTCTACCTGCGGCCGGGACAGGTCTTCGGGGAGATGTCGCTCCTTTCCGGTATGCCGATTTCCGCGACCGTGGTGGCGGCGAGAGACACCCTGGTCTACGCGCTCTCGAAGGACAGTTTCCTGGAGCTGCTGGAGACGCAACCGGCTCTTCGCCAGGCGCTGGTTCAAATGTTCATAGAGCGTATACGACACCGCTCGAGCCTCCCTTCCGAATTACCGTTGCCGCCCTGCACACTGATTGTCCTGCCTCCGGGCGTGGAAAAGGACCTTTTCAGCCTGTCCCTCTTTCACGCCGTCGAACACTACGCCCCCGGATCTTTTTTCCTCGATACCGTCTCTTCCCGTGGATGGAAGGCAGTACCCCCCGATGAAGTTAGACCATTGTTGCCTGAGTCAGCCCGGTCTCTTCGGAAAAAGTCTGCCCCGGCCACCCGGGCGGTCTACGCGATTGATGAAAGTGCAAGCTGGGTTGCCCGGTTGATTCGAAATTGGAGAGGATACGGCAGCACGGGCCAGGTTTTGACAGTCACGGTGAGCGCCGGCCAGGTTGAGCCTCTTAAGGCATGCCTGGAGAATTTCGATTCGGTCGTTCTCTATGAAGGCCCCTTTCAGGACCAAGAATTCACGGGGATGTCAGCGAGCGGCTTCGGGCTGGCCAGGGTCGGCCACGTCCGGATCGGCAGTCGCCGGGAGATGAGCTCCAAAAAGCGCCTCGGGCCCTGGTTCTTCTGTCTGGCGCCGGATGAGCTTGACCGCGTCACCCATAGCGATGCCACTCAGCGGTGGGACCGGACCCTCGCACCCAACCTGGACTGGATCGCACGCTGGATCACAGGACGGGAAATAGGCATCGCCATGAGTTCGGGAGCCGCTTGCGGCTTCGCGCACCTCGGCGTGCTCCAGGTTCTGGAGGAAGCCGGGATCACCATTGACTATCTCTGCGGCAGCAGCATGGGCGGGGCGGCGGCACTCATTTATGCCAAGACGGGAAACGTGACACAAACTCTGGAGATGAGCCGTGACCTGCTGAGGGGGAACATGCAGGTTGTCGATGTCTCATGGTGGCCGAAGTCTTCCCTGCTGGCAGGAAGAAAACTTGGACGGATTATCGATGATTTGTGGGGCAATGCCACCTTTGCGGAGTTCGAAAAACCGGCGGCAGCAGTCGCCGCCGACCTCGTAAAGGGAGAGCGTTTCGTTTTAGAACGGGGACCGGCCGCCACTGCTGTCCGTGCGACGAGTGCCATCCCGGGCATCTTTCCGCCCGTCTCCTGCGGTGGAAGAATGCTGGTTGACGGCGCACTGGTCAGCCACATTCCGCTTGAATTACTGGAACGGCGCCGTTGCGGTCTGAAGATCGCTGTCATTGTGACGACGGCGCCCGGCAACAGTGCAGGCCAGGAAGATATCCGCCACGGACAAATGCGGGAGAAGTTCGAGCGGCTGCTGGGACTCCGGCACGTGATTTCCAGTTCCTGGGAGTTGCAGTCGTTGTGGCGCGGGTCCGCAGAGGCTCTGAACGCGGACATCGTCCTGTATCCCCGATCCAACCAGGCATCGGGCTTCGACTTCGGCGCCCTTAACGAGATGGTTGAGGCAGGCCGAAAGGCAGCCGAAGAAAAACTGGATTTCATTCAAAAATCTTTGGCCAGCCTCCTGAAACCAGGGGTGCCATAATAACGAGTGATAAAGATAGCGACTTTTCCTCAAATGGAAGAAGTTCCCCCTGACCAAAGATTTTGAATTTGACCCGAACGAACCATCAAACACAGCAGTCCAAAACGGGACGATACTACAACGTGAGATAATTTAAGTTTTTTGCGGCATCCACAATAATTTTTCTTTTTCTGATCGGTCATAGGCTGCTATGTCCAGACACTCAAAGGCGATTCTCTGGGGAATCATCATCGGGGTTCTGGGCCTTGCGGGCTCCATGCTGAACTACATCGACGAGTGTGATCAGAGGATCGGGCTCGACTTTCTCTTCGGCATGCGGGGGCCCATCCAGCCGCCGCCGGATGCCGTGATTGTCGCGATAGACAAGGCCTCGGCCCAGCATTTGAATCTTCCCAGGGACCCCGTGAGGTGGCCGCGATCCCTCCACGGACGTCTTATCGATATCCTTTCGCAGGAGGGTGCAGGAGTCATTTCCTTTGACCTCCTTTTCGACGAGTACCGCGACCCCATCGACGACAACCGGCTTGCCCAATCGATTCAAAGAGCAGGCAACGTGATCCTGTGCGGTGCCATCATGTCCGAGTATGTTCGCCTACGCTCCGGAGGCCATAAGGCGGAAGGGTCCGTCATGATCGAGACGTTTGTTCCGCCCATCCCGCTTTTGGCCGCGCCGACCCTCGCGACGGCTTCCTTTCCCCTGCCGAGGGTCCCGGTGAGGGTGGACCAGTGCTGGTCATTCAAACTGGGCAGCGTGCCGACACTGCCCGTTGTGATGCTGCAGGCTTATTCCCTGGATGTCTACGATGAGTTCATCTCCGGTCTGGCCCATATCGACCCTCTACAGATCGAGGCCCTGCCCCGAAATACAGCATCTCTGCTGACTTACGGAAAATTACAGAACTCTGTTCGATCGATACGTGATCTTTTCGAGAATGATCCGCCGCTTGCGAACAAGGCCCTTGAGGGGCTGGATCACCCGCAGGCATTCAAAACGGATGTAAAAAAGACTAAAAAGCTCCAGGCCATCATCCGGATGTACGCCGGGGAAGAGAGCCAGTTCATCAACTATTACGGCCCTCCCGGAACCATCACCCGGATCCCCTATTTTAAAGTCATCGAGGGTGGAAGCGGCTTCGACTTCAAGGGCAAGGCCGTGTTCGTCGGGGTCACGGAGGATCTGCGGGCGGAACAGATGGGCGGCTTCTACACCGTTTTCTCCCAGAAAGGCGGCGAGAATCTGAGCAGTGTCGAGCTTGCCGCGACCGTTTTCTCAAACCTGCTCGAGAGACGATCGATTGACGGTATCAGCCCCGCCGCCCAGGCCGTTCTGTTATTTATGTGGGGTCTGGTGATTGGTTTTTTATGCCGTCAATTACCGGGCTACAGGACGGCCCTCATCGTCATTTCGTTATGTCTCGTCTACGCAGGGGTCGCCTACCATCAGTTCAAGACAAGCAACCTCTGGCTGCCGCTCTTCGTACCCGTGCTGATACAGGCACCGGTCGCCATCCTCGCTGCGTCCGCCTGGCATTACAGCACCATCCGCAGGGAGCGCGAAAACGTGAGAAAAGCCATCGGCTATTATCTCCCCGACCATGTCATCGATTCGATGGTTCAAAACATCTCCGATTTCAAGACAAAAAGCGACATGGTTCATGGCACGGTTCTCTATGCCGACGCCGAAAAGTACAGCACACTGGCCGAAACCATGTCGCCTTCAGAGCTGAAACAGTTCATGAACCGCTACTACGAGATCGTCTTCGGACCCGTCAAGAAGCACGAGGGAAGGGTCCTCGACGTGGTAGGGGACGCCATGCTCGCCATCTGGTACGGGGAGCGTCTCGGTGCCGATGTGAGGGTTAATCCCTGCCGGGCGGCACTGGAGATCGCGGCAGCCGTCGCCTCCTTCAATGAAAACGCCCTTAACAGCCGACTCCCCATCCGCATTGGCCTGCATGCCGGTCATGTGTCTCTCGGCAGTGTCGGCGCCCACGACCATTACGAGTACAGGGCTGTCGGGGATTGCGTCAACACGGCATCCCGGCTGGAGGGGCTCAATAAATACCTTAAAACCCGGATCCTGGTTTCAGACGATGTCATCGCGGGAATCGGCGAATTCCTTACGAGGCCCCTGGGTAAATTTATCCTGGCAGGGAAGGTGAACGCCGTTACCGTTCATGAGCTGATATGCCGCCGGGAGGAGGCGGACGAGGCAATGATCGCCCTTTGCGAAAACTTCAGCCAGGCCCTCGAAGCATACAGGGGACAGATCTGGAACGTCGCCATCGACCTCTTCGAGAATATCCTGGCGGTGAGAGCCGATGACGGGCCTTCAGCCTTTTACCTGCAACTGTGCAGGGAATTCATCCTGAAACCGCCACCGGAGGGATGGGATGGGTCCGTTGCCCTTGGTGCAAAGTGATGTCGATCAAGCGGTTTTTAGCAACGGGGAATTCATAAAGGAGGCAATTTATGAAATGGGGAAGGGGTGTTTTACACGCTGTCATTTTTATCCTGTTCATCTTGATTCTGCTTCACCCGCAGGCGGCCCAGGCCGAGATGTGGCTTGCGAGCCTGACTTCCGCCGAAGGGGGCGTCTACGTTCAACGGGGCGGCCAGACCGAGTGGACTCCCGTCAAGATCACCGAGAAGTTCTTTCCCGGCGACACCCTCCGGGTGGACGGGGAAAGCCGCGCCGCCCTTCTCTTCAACAACGACTCCACCATGCGACTCGATCAAAACACCACCCTCGTCTTCCAGGGAATGGAGGAAGAAACGGTCCTCATGCAGCTCCTGAAGGGCTCCGCCTCTTTCTTCAGCCGCATCAAGCGAAGTCTCAAGATGTTCACCCCCCATGCCGACGCTGCCGTCAAGGGAACGGAGTTCTTCGCCAGGGTGGATTCCACCGGGACCTTCATCACCCTCTTCGAGGGGCAGATGCTTACGGAGAACGAGCGAGGAAGCCTCCTTCTATCGGGAGGCCAGTCTGCCATGGCACGGGCCGGTGAGGCCCCTGTGACGGTTACGGTCGTCCGCCCAAGGGATGCCGTCCAGTGGGCCCTTTACTACCCGCCGATTCTCGACCTTCGCCCCGAGGACTTCCACGGGGACGCGGACTGGCAGGTGAAGGCCCGAAAGTCCGTAGAGGCCTACCGGAAGGGGGATCTGGCCGGCGCCTCCTCAAGCCTCAAAGGGCTTCCCGAAGATGCCGGCGACCTCAACTACCATCTCTACCGCGCCTCGCTCCTGCTGCGCGTGGGGCGGGTGGACGAGGCCAATGCCGCCATCGACCGGTCCCTGAGACTCGACCCGCAGAGCAGCCCCGCCCATGCCCTCAATTCGATCATCGCCGTAGTCCAGAACAGGAAGGATGAAGGGATCGACCTGGCAAAGAAAGCCGTAGAGACCGACCCGAAGTCCTCCCCGGCCCTGATTGCCCTCTCCTACGCCCAACAGGCCCGCTTTGACCTGAAGGGGGCCTTGGCGAGCGTCCAGGAGGCTGTGAAGCTGAGTCCCAACGATGCCCATGCACGGGCACGGCTCGCGGAGATTTGGCTTGCCCAGGGTTACCTCGACCGGGCCCTCGAGGAGGCCGGAACGGCTGCAGCGGCAAACCCCGAACTCGCCCGGACGCAGAGTGTTCTCGGGTACGCCTATCTCACACAGGTAAAGATCGACGAGGCAAAACGGGCTTTTGAGAAGGCCATCGCTTTTGATCCTGCCGATCCCCTCCCCAGGCTCGGCCTGGGGCTCGCCAGGATCCGGAAGGGTGACCTCAAGGAAGGCAGGCAGGAGATCGAGATTGCCGCAAGCCTCGATGTCAATAATGCCATCGTCCGGAGCTATCTCGGAAAGGCCTACTACGAAGAGAAGCGCGAGAGCCTCTCGGCGACCCAGTTCGGCATCGCCAAGCAGCTCGACCCCATGGACCCCACGCCCTGGTTCTATGACGCCATCCTCAAGCAGAGCGTCAACCGCCCCGTGGAGGCCCTCCAGGACATCCAGAAATCCATCGATTTAAACGACAACCGTGCCGTCTACCGCTCCAGGCTGCTGCTCGACCAGGACCTCGCGGCCCGCAGTGCCGACCTCGGCCGCATCTACGGCAACCTCGGCTTCGAGCAGCTCGCCCTCGTGGAAGGTTACAAATCTTTGAGCCACGACCCCACGAACTTCTCCGCCCACCGGTTTCTAGCGGATACTTTGGCGACCCTGCCCCGGAACGAGATCGCCCGCGTGAGCGAGGTTCTGCAGGCCCAGCTCCTCCAGCCCATCAACATCAACCCCGTTCAGCCCCAGCTCGCCGAGGGCAGGATGAACATCCTTCAGGGTGCCGGGCCGGCAAATCCGTCCTTCAACGAGTACAACCCCCTCTTCAATCGAAACCAGGTGAGCCTCCAGGCAAGCAGCGTGTGGGGAAACAAGAACACTCTCGGCGATGAAGTCGCCCTCAATGCGGTTTACGACCGTTTTTCCCTGAGCCTCGGGCAGTTCTATTACAAGACCAACGGATTTCGCGAAAATAACGACCTGGAAAGCGTGATCTACAATCTCTTCGCGCAGGCGATGCTGACCCACAGGACGAGCGTGCAGGCGGAGCTTCGTTATACGGACAAGGAGTACGGGGACCTCCCGCTGCGCTTCGACCCGGCCAACTATACCGACACGCGGCAGGATGACATCGTCCGCACCGCCAGGGTCGGGCTCCACCACGCCTTCTCACCCCAGTCCGACGCGGTCGTCTCGCTCCGGTACGGAAAGGGAAATTTCTGGGCTGACTCGCAGGATTATGGTTTGAATATCAGCAGCGAGGATGATCAATACACAGGAGAGGCCCAGTACCTCTTCAGGACCGATCGGTTCCGGCTCATAACCGGCGGGGGATATACGGACCTGAACGACACGACCGACATGAAAAATATCATTCCCGGTTTCGGAACCATCACGGACAGATTTAACAGCGATGTACACCACTGGAACGCCTACCTCTACACCTACACCAACTATCCGGCGAACGTCACCTGGACTTTCGGCGTGAGCGCCGATTTCCTGGATGACACGCTGAACAATATTGACGACGACCAGGTGAACCCCAAGATAGGGGTGACGTGGAACCCCTTCCCGTCAACGACCGTCAGGGCGGCGGCCTTCCGGGCCCTGAACAGGGCGCTTCTCGGGAACCAGACCATCGAGCCCACGAACGTCGCGGGCTTCACGCAGTTTTTCTATGACATAGCCGGAACGGATGCCTGGCGTTACGGCGTCGGCATAGACCAGAAGATACTCTCGAATCTCTTCGCAGGCATAGAACTGTCAAAGAGGGACCTGGATGTGCCTTACACGGATGTGACAGGGCCGACGCCGGAATACCGCACAGACGAATGGGACGAGGAGTTTTCCAGGGCATACCTCTACTGGGCACCCCTGAACTGGCTTGCCCTCTCGGGGGAGTACCAGTATGAACGATTCAAGAGGGATGACAGCGAGGGACCGGAGGCCTTCTACAAGATCGTCACTCACCGCTTTCCCCTGACCCTCAATTTCTTCCATTCCCTCGGTTTCATGGCCCAGTTCAGGGGAACCTACGTCGATCAGGAGGCTGACTATCTCGGCGCACTCTTTGAGAGGACAGAGGGGACAGACACCTTCTGGGTTTTCGACGCGGCCTTGGGGTACCGCCTCCCGAAGCGCTACGGCATCATCTCCCTGGAAGTGAGAAACCTGTTCAATGAAAGTTTCAATTTCCAGGACACGGACCCCGCAAATCCGAGAATATTCCCCGAGCGCCTGATACTGGGCCGGATCACCCTTAATTTCTGAGCCGGCAGACGAATACTGGAAGATGAAATGGATGTGTCGATGGGGCCTATCCGGACACCGGCATAAATTTGCAATTTACAGAAAGCATCAAAATCTAAAAAGGAGGATTGTTATGAAAAAATTAGTGATTGTGGTTTCTGTTTTCACGGCCCTTGCCTTCCTGGTGTTGCCGATGGGTGCAATCGCCCAGAGCCAGGAATCCGATGACTATGTTGCATTTATGGGCTATGGCCTCACGGTGAAGAAGCCGAAAGGGTTTACCAGAGACAATAAAGCCTCCTGGGACATGGTGATGGACAAAAAAGCCAAGGAGCCGGAAAAGGTCTACGGCATCATGGTGATGCAGGCGGCCAATTCAGCGGATAGTATCGAAATTGTTTTTACAAATCCCTGTACCTATGTTCGAGTTGGCAGTACGTATTATAAAAAATGTAAATAGCCATGATTTGAAATACCGGGGACACTTCCCTTCTTACGATGGATGTACAAGGGAAGTGTCCCTGCTTCTCTAATATCCGCGTAAGCGGTTGAAATCGTCGGAAGTATTCCAGTTTTTCTTCAACCTATTGATATTATACAAGATACTTTCTATTGCCCGGCGCCTGCTCTTATTCTATAATAAAGCTTGTTCCAAGCATCCCGCAGGGTTTCCCTGCAGTTCATCGGAGGAGGACGTTTTGGAGTCCGTTGAACAACCGACCGGTTACGGGTGAAGAGGTTCTGTGGTCCCGGACAACCCTTCCGTAAGTCCCGCGGGTCGCACCAGCCCGTAACCCCCTATAAAAAAACAAATATTTTAAACGGCCGACAACCCCGAAGGCATGGAGAGGTTTCTCTTCGTGTCTCCTGGTCAGGGGATTTTCTTCCTTTCGGCCCTGTACGGCCGTCTTGCCATCGAGTTTCGAAACAAATTAAGAGGAGGTGTGTCATGATCCTCAAAATCATTCTCATCTTTATCGCGGGATTCTTAGTGGATCTTCTGGTCACGAAGTACACGAGTGACGTCGCCCAGAGGAGGGTCTATCGGGCCACGGTGCTCTCCGGATTGATCACTATCGCCAACTTTGTCCTCATCACGGTGATTCTGAAGGACTCGACGACGGACGGCCTTATGAACATCATGGCCTTCGCGGGCGGTAACAGTCTGGGCACCTTCTTCGCCATGAAGCAAGCATAGGGTGAGGATCCACCTTGAAAATAACCCGTGAAAATTTTTTTTCAACAGCTCGGGGTGTGGTAGTATGCCCCTGCATCCGAAAAACCCTACAGAGGAGGGCCGTTATGAAGAAACTTTGCGCGTTTCTAGTCTTGATACCGATCCTGACTGCGTCATCAATAGCCATGGCCCAGCCGCCTGAGCGCCCGGGTGTTCGGCCCCCGTCCATCACCGTCGTCGGTACCGGCGAGGCTTACGGTAAACCGGACCTCGCCCACATCCAGGTGGGTGTTGTCACCGAGGGAGCGACGGCCGCCGAGGCACTCAGGAAAAACAACGAGGCCATGAACCGCCTTATGGCCATGCTCCGAAAGCGGGGCATCGAGGAGCGGGACTTCCAGACTGTCCGGTTTAACGTTTCCCCCCGCTACAGATACGACAAGACGCAACAGGAGCCCCCGGCGATCGCGGGCTACCAGGTCACAAACGAGGTCCACGTGAAGCTCAGGAAGGTCTCCACGCTGGGCGAGTTTTTGGACGAGACTGTTTCTCTGGGGGCCAACCAGATCCGCGGGATCAGCTTCGATGTCGCCGACCCCGCGAAGCTTTTCGATGAGGCGCGCCGCAAAGCCATGACCGACGCGCATCATCGGGCAGGCGTTTACGCGGATGCGGCGAGACTGAAGCTCGGAGGACCGATAACCATCGAAGAGCAGGCGGGACGGACCGCCCCGTTCCCGGTAGCCCGTGCCGAATCCATGGCGGCACAGGCCGTGCCGGTGGCGCCCGGGGAGCAGACATTCACCATCCATGTGACGGTGAGCTTTGCCATTGTTGATTCAAAAAAATGAGGCCTCTCATGCCGCAGAAAATAAAGATCTTTGTCGGGCAAAGAACCCTCGAAGCGCAGCTTTTCGACACGGCCTGCGCGAAGGCCATCTTTGCAAAGCTTCCCATCGAGGCCAAACCGAACGAATGGGGGGATGAGTTCTACTTCTCCATCGGTCTCAAGATGCCGCCGGACGAGACGTCAACGACGAATGTCAAAGTCGGCCACATCGGCTACTGGCCCCCGGGGACGGCCCTGGCAATCTTTTTCGGTCGAACGCCCATGAGCGCCGGACCCGACCCCGTGCCGGCGAGCGAGGTGAATATCGTCGGCACGATCATCGATGACGCGACAATTCTAAAAAAGGAAAAGGGTGCTTCGAAGATCCGGATCGAAAAGGCTTGAAGAATCATCAGCCCATCTGATAGATTGTCCCTGAATTCATGTCATCCGATAAAGAGTTCCGACGTTAAGTTCACTAAATTCAAGATGCGGAGGTTTAATTGAAAAAACTTCTCGTTTTCGTCGCCCTATTCGTACTTCTCGGTTGCGGGGCCCATCAGAGGCCGGTTCTGTATCCCAACGCAAAGCTAAACAGCGTCGGCCAGGAACAGGCCCAGCAGGATATCGATCAATGCATGCAGATGGCCGAGACCTACGTCAAGAAACACCAGGAATCTCAGGTCGCCGAAGGGGCCGTGAAGGGCGGTGCCATCGGTGCGGCAACCGGTGCCGCTGTTGGCGCTGTCAGAGGTGATTTTGGCCGGGTACTTGCCGAGGGAGCGGCCGGCGGGGCGGCGGCAGGTGCAACATACGGAATTTTCAAAGCCGCAGAGCCCAGTCCTCTATACAAACAATTCGTGAACCGATGCCTCAAAGAAAGGGGGTATGAACCTTTGGGCTGGGAGTGACAGGCGCAGGACCGCGCCTCGTCTGTTTGGTCTTTCTGGTCTGTCTTGTCCTTCTCATCATAAAATTGAAGGGCTAATACAGTCAAGAATCTGAAAATCTATAGTGATTTGAAAAAACCGTCCGCTTTTTTCAAATAAAGGGCATCCCAGACATCACACCAGTCGCCTTTCGGAAAGCCGCTCATTTTGAGATCTCTTCGACCGGCAACCAACTATCTGTCGAGCCGGTGCCAAAACGGGACTTATTACCAAAATTGAGACCGGTTATGGCTTGTCAGCAACGATCCAGGCCCGGAAGAGATGATAACCCTCGATGCGCGGAGAAAGCCCCTGGCCCTCGATCAGAGCCATGATCCGACGCGGCTCCTGAAAGCGGCTCCGCATGAGAAACATCCGTTCCAGGAAGGCGACAGCGCGGACGACGAGGCGTCTTATATCCGGCTCCTCGATCGCAAGCCTGCCCCCCGGCTTCAGGACCCTCAGACTCTCTCTGATGGCAGCCTCCTGGTTTCGAAAGTGGTGGAGGGCATCAACGATGAACACCCTTTCAAAAATCCCGTTGGGATAAGGGAGGGCTTCCCCCACGGCCCGGACGGGTAACAGACCTCCCTTCAATGCAGCCTGCATCAGCATGGGCATGGAAAAATCCGTCACGACGGCCTTGCCGACGAGGGTCTTGAGCCGTGCAGAGACCCTCCCTGTTCCGCCCCCCAGGTCCAGTATCGGGCCGGCAACGGGCAGTCTCAGGATCCGCTTCAGCCTTTCAGCGTCGGGCGGCTTGATGAAGCGGTCGTAGACCCCGGCAACGTAACGGAAATGATCGGTCATCTTGCTTTGTTTGAATCCCGGATGAACCGGAGGTGCCTACAGGTAAGGGAAGATTCTTTCGATCACAAATTCGAAGTTTCGGGCCACGTTCCGGCCCCCCTTCACGATTCCCAGGTGTCCGGCGAAGAGGTATTCGGCCCCGAGTTTCGACAGGGATTGGATACTTTCCTTGAGGAGCTTGCTGTCGCCCCCGGGGAAATCGGTCCGCCCCACGTTCTGACTGAAAATCACATCCCCCGAAAAGAGGGCCTTCCTGTCCGGCCAGAAGAGACTGACCGACCCGGGTGAATGACCCGGTGTGAGGACAACCTGAAAGGCTTCCTCCCCCAGCTTGACCTCGCCCTCGTTGAGGAAAAGATTCACCGTGACCTCGGGCGCTTTAAGCCCGAAGAGCTCATAGAGATAGGCGCCCCGACCCTTTGTCATGAAGTCCATTTCAACCGCCGAGAGGGCGATCTTCGCTTCGGATCCGTTGAAGATCTCCGAGGCTTCGTAGTGATCGGGGTGGGAGTGGGTGTTTATGATGTAGCGGATGTCCTCCCGCTTGATGCCGTCCTTTTCCATCTGCCCGAGAAGTCCCGGGAGGTGTGCCTTCAGACCCGGATCGACGAGGGCCCGGACATTCCCGCCGATATAGAAACTGTTGCAGTTATTCTCGAAGTAATTCTTCCATTCATACACGTAGATGTCGTCCGCCAGCTTCATGATCCCTTCCTGTCTCCCCCTCTCACAGCAAACATTGCCGACCATTATGCATTCCCGAAGTTTTTAAATCAACGAAAATGCATCGGCCCCGTTATCCCTTCAATTAGCCCTTGTCAGGCTCACCGGCATAAGTTATAGATTCTCACCTTCGGGCGCAGTAACGGAAGGATCTCCATGGACAGGCAGAAAAAAGCTTACCTCTACGCCATACTGACCGTTCTTCTGTGGTCCACCGTCGCCTCGGCCTTCAAGATCACGCTCCGTCACCTCAGCTTTATCCAGCTTCTCTTCTACGCCTCATTTGTCTCCATGACGGTCCTGTTTCTGATCTTGCTTTGCCAGGGCAAAATCCGTGAGCTTTCGACTTTCTCCAAACGTGAATATATATATTCCGCCCTGCTCGGTTTTTTGAACCCCTTTTTTTATTACACCATTCTCTTCAAGGCATACTCGCTTCTGCCTGCACAGGAGGCCCAGCCCCTCAACTGGACCTGGCCGATCATGCTCGTCCTTCTCTCCATCGTGATCCTGAAACAGCCCATCGGCCTTTTGAGCGTCGTCGCCATACTGGTGAGCTTCGCCGGCGTCTTTGTCATATCGACCCACGGCGATGTTTTTTCCTTTCAGTTCACAAACCTTCCGGGCGCGCTTTTGGCCCTTTCAAGTTCCGTCATCTGGGCCCTTTTCTGGATCTACAACATCAAGGACAGGCGTGACGAGGTGATCAAGCTCTTTTTGAACTTCTGCTTCGGCTTCCTTTACACTTTTGCCGCCGTCGCCGTCACCGGGCAGTTTTTTTGGCCCCCCCTGACAGGCCTTCTGGGGGTTGTCTACGTGGGACTCTTCGAGATGGGGATCACCTTCGTCCTGTGGCTCAAGGCCCTGCAGCTCTCCAAAACGACGGCCCAGGTGAGCAACCTCGTCTATGCCGCGCCCTTCCTGTCGCTCTTCTTCATCCACTTCATCGTGGGGGAGGAGATCTTGCTTTCCACGGTCGTCGGGCTTATCTTGATTATAAGCGGGGTGGTCATCCAGCAGTTCGCGGGGAGCCGCCGGGTGAAATCATGATGGCTTTGCAGAGAAAACTGGAACAGAATTTCAAGGACAGGGGTGCTTCCCTCGTGGGTTTTGCGGACCTGCGGGACCTACCCGAGGATGCACGGCGGTTCTTCCCTGCGGGTATCTCAATCGCCGTGGCGCTGGACCCCGGGGTCATATCGAGGATAACCTGGGGCCCCACAAAGGAATATTTCCAGGAATATTCACGGGTAAACGCCCTTCTGGATCAGCTCGGGCAATATGCCCTCGACCTTCTCAACAGTGAAGGCTTCCGGGGTCTAGCACTGCAGACGACGACGGAGGAATTCGACCGGGAGACCCTCAGGGCGGCCCTTCCGCACAAGACGGTGGCCACGAAGGCGGGGCTCGGCTGGATCGGGAAAAACGCCCTCCTCGTCACGGAAACCTACGGTTCGGCGCTGAGGCTCACATCGGTCCTCACTGACGCGGCGTTCGAGTCGGCACGGCCGGTGACCGTCTCGAGATGTGGACAATGCTTCACCTGTGTCGATTCCTGCCCGGGGAGGGCACCCTCGGGTGAAATGTGGTCTGCCGAGAAGGACCGCGATGCTTTTTTCAAAGCCCGTGCCTGCTGTAACATGGCGACGGAACTTTCGTCCAAGGCGGGTTTCAAAGCAACGATCTGCGGGATCTGCATTGTCGTCTGCCCCCGGACAAGGGTCTATCTGAGCAGCAAGGGTTATACGGTATGAACGAGCGGTGGAACTTAGCCGTCGTCCTCGTGCTTTGGTTTCTTATATTCTCCCGTGGTTCGGCATCGGGACGTAACTGGTCGGGAAGATTGACGATTCCTGTAAGGAACGTTAAACTCTAACGCCGGGGTGAGTAGGTATCGTCACCGTTTCGGAAATGCCTGTTCACGGGGGATTTCAGGAGAAAGGAAAGGACTCCAGTCGGGGGATCACCATCAATCAGGGACGGGATAAGATATAAAAAACCCCCCACCATGTCTGGGCGGGGGGTTTTCTTTACTTATCCAATCCTGATTAGCCGATGAGGTTTCTGACGGCATCCACGACAGGGGCGGTGAAGAGGGCCACGAGCATGGTGTACATGGCGAAGGAACCGATGGCCTCGCTCATATAGATCTTTCCGTATCTCTGCTTCAGGGAGAAGATTGTGAGGCCGCCGACGATGAGCGCGCCGAGGTGGAAGTAGGGGAAGTTTTCCGCACCGCCTGCAGCGTATTCAGCCAGGCAGAAGGTTGCCGTCGCAAGAATCATGAATGCTACCAAGCCTATCATTGAAAGTGTCTTCTTCATATCCTTAATCCTCCTGAGAGTTTTTATTTCCTGTTTGCCCTCTTACTATTGAGAAAAGCATGCCAGAGCGAACCGGACAAAAAACATTTTATAACATATTGAAATCAAAAGCGTTGTTGTTTCATCGTAATTTCGGCCCCCATGCGTGGACCGCCCTTTTCTTAAAAAAACGTTCAATGCATTGAATGAAATTTTTCAACATCCCGATCAATCACCGGGTGCCGACAAAGGGCGGATCTCCCAAAAACCGCGAAGTGGTTCACTTGTTCCAATTCCGGCTTTTTTCTGTTACTATCGAAAATAAACAACAGGGTGTTGCAGAATTGCAAGCCACCCGGGCCAGGGATTCCTTAAACGCACGCTGACAAAAACAGGGAGGGACGAAGATCATGGCGGGAAAGGTGATCATTTACGGCAAGGCCGGTTGACCCCACACAGACGAGGCCAGGTCGGCTTACGGAGACAGGGCCGAGTATTACGATGTCAAGGCGAACGCCGCGAAACTCCAGGAGATGCTGAAACACTCCGGCGGCAAACGCCAGGTCCCCGTCATCGTCGACGGGGACAAGGTGACGATCGGCTGCGGCGGCAGCTGAGGGGTATGACCACCGGGCGGTCCGCCCGGATACAATCTGCATTGCCCCCTACGGGATATTCTTTAGGAGGCTGTCGACGGCCGAGATCGTCAGTTCCTCCATCAAGGGGGGTTTTTCATAGGCGCCAAGGCTGCTGTACCCGACTCCTGTCCCTTCCCAGACCTGCACGCCCTTGGCCGTATCCCATATCTGGGCCGATATCTTAACGGTCCGAATGACCGTTTTTCGCCCGAAACCCCAGATGAACGTCAAAAGGGATTCGGGTTTTGTCTCCGACACGATACCCTGACTGACAAATATATACCGGACACGGAGGGCCGTTTCAAAGCTCTTCAAGGTCATGCTGTCCAGCCCCGTTTTGGAGAAATTGTCATTGAAGCGGGTGTAGGTTTCCGTAAGTTTTTCGTCATTGATCCGTTTCAGGGAATCCCCCGGCGAGAGGATATTGATATCAGGGAACCGGGCCTTCATCTGGCTTAGCAAAATCTCGCTTGTCATCAACCGGTGTGCCTCCGGGTTTTCGACGCCCGTATCGGCAGGGGAGGCGGTAAGCGTGCTCTGAGGGGTGTAGGGCGCCGATGAGATCTGGCCGGCGTAATCTCTTCTGCCGCCCTTCGTCTCGGGAAGGATGATGGCGGGAAGGACGGCCACACCGCCATGCCGAAGGTCCTGTTTCGTAAATCCCGGGCTTCGGTACGACTCTTCAGACCAGCTCTTAATGGCTGCCGTGCAGCCGCCGAGGGACAGGGCGACCCAAAGGATTAGAAGGCCCGCCGTGTGAAATCGCCATCCTGCAAATGCCAATCCCATTTGTGAATCCCCTGCTTCTGACTTTCCGCCCTGTCAGCCCTTGATACAACCCACGGCTTTCAAGCGGGCCACCTTCCGCGATATGCCCGCTCCGTGCACCGCCTCGACGACTTCGTCGATGTCCTTATAGGCCTCCGGCATCTCCTCCGCCAGAGTCCCCTTGCCGGTCGCGATGACGATGACACCCCGCTCTGCCATCTCTTTCCTGATGGCCCTCCCTTTGCCTGCCTTGATGGCCTGAGCACGGCTCATTACCCTTCCGGCGCCGTGGCAGGTGCTCCCGAAGGTTTCCTCCATGGCCTTCTCTGTCCCTGCCAGGACGTAGGATCCCGTCCCCATGTCGCCGGGAATGAGGACCGGCTGCCCCACGCGAATGTATTTATCCGAAAGAGCCGGGTGATTCGGCGGAAACGCCCTTGTCGCCCCCTTTCGATGCACGCAGAGCCTCTTTTTCGCGCCATCTATGTCAAATTCCTCGATCTTGGCGATGTTGTGGCAGACATCGTACACGAGCCTCATTCCGAGGTCGCGGGGGCTTATCTGCAGGGCCTTCTGAAGGGTTTCTCCCGTCCGATGCATGAGCACCTGCCGGTTCGCCCAGGCATAGTTGGCCGCACAGGCCATGGCAGCGAGGTAATCCTGTCCTTCCTCCGACTGCACGTAGGTGCAGGCGAGTTGCCTGTCAGGAAGCTCAATGCCCAGTTTGCCGACCTGTTTCATCATCCGGGCCAGGTAATCGTCGCAGATCTGGTGACCGAAACCCCTTGAACCGCAGTGGATCATGACGGCCACCTGATCCTTCTCGAGGCCGAAAGCGGCTGCGACCTTATCGTCGTAGATGTCGCTGACGATCTCGATTTCCAGGAAGTGATTGCCCGAGCCCAGGGTGCCCACCTGCTCCCGTCCTCTTTCCATGGCCCGCGCACTGACCCTGCCGGGATCGGCACCCTCGATCCGGCCACCGTCCTCCGTGGCTTCCAGATCCTCCTCCGTGCCGTAGCCGTTTTTCACCGCCCACTCGGCGCCTTCGACCATGACCCTTTTTTCCTCCTTGGGCGGAAGCTTGAGCGCGCCCGTGGAGCCCACGCCGGTAGGGATGTCCCTGAAGAGGGCCGTGACGATCTTCTCCATCCTGTCCCTGACATCGCCGTATTTCAGCTTCGTGGCCACGAGCCTGCAGCCGCAGTTGATGTCATAGCCGACGCCACCCGGTGAAATGACACCTTTCTGGAGGTCGAAGGCGGCTACCCCCCCGATGGGAAATCCGTAACCCCAGTGTATATCGGGCATGGCAAGGGAGTACCGGACGATGCCGGGCAGGTGGGCTACGTTCGCCACCTGTTTGGCGCTTTCATCTTTTTCGAGCCCCTTCATGAGCTTTTCACTGGAATAGATGATACCCGGTACTCTCATTCCCCCGAAAGGAGTTATCTCCCAGCGGTAATCATCGATCCTTTTCATTCTGATCTCAGACATCGAATATCACCCTCGCCTTCCACCCCTCCGGTGTTTCTTTCACCTCGGCCTGGTGGTAGGTCACAGCCTTTATCTCGTGCCTGATCCTGTGTCTCGAACCGTCGAAGGCTTCACCCGTCAGCGTCGCTTCGATCTTCCCCCGGCCGAATTTCCCGATGACGATCTTTTTCAGGAGCCAGTGCTCGCCGTTGTAAAGATAGAGGATTTCCCTCAAAAAATTGATCAGGAGGTCCTCCCGGTCCCTCCCCTCGACGGCGATTTTCCGGATCTCCTGCGGCTGGATGTGACGGAGATCGACGATCAGGTCATGCACCGCCATCCCCGCGTTTTCGTAAACGTCCTTCTCGTCTTTCCCGGAGATCTCGATGCCCAGATCGGCGGTGTGGTCTATAGACTTGTATGTCTTCATGAACCGAAACGGCCGGAGCGAAATCCTTCCGCCTCAACTCTCTTCACTCTCCGCTTCCTCCGGCGCCGTGTCGTCGGCGGTCTCTTCTTCCTTGCTTTCCGTTTCCCGCTCGACTCGCGCGATGCCCACGAGGCTCTCGTCGGATCCCAGCTCGATGAGGCGAACACCCTGGGTGCTGCGGTGGAGAATCGGGAGCTCCGAGACGCGCATCCGGATGATGTTTCCGGTGCTGCTGATCAGCATGATATCCTCCTCACCGGTCACCTGCTTGATGCCGGCGACAAAGCCGATCTTTGGCGTCGTCCTGATGTTGATGATTCCCTTTCCGCCACGGGACTGTAGCCTGTACTCGTCCACCTCGGTTCGTTTGCCGTAGCCGCGTTCGGAGGCTGTCAGAAGGGTGTTCCCTTCCGTGAGAATCTCCATGCCCACGAGTTCGTCATCCTCGTCCATCCGGATGCCGATGACGCCCATCGCCGTTCTCCCCATGGACCTCACGTCGTCCTCCTTGAATCGAATGGCCATTCCTTTCTTGGTTCCGAGGAATATTTCCTGGTTGCCGAGGGTCTGTTTGGCGTCGATCAGTGCGTCCCCCTCATCGATGGTGACGGCGATGATGCCACCGGAACGGGGATTCGAGAAGGCCTCCAGCTCCGTCTTCTTGATAATGCCTTTTCTCGTGACCATGACAACGTACTTGCCTGCTTCGAACGCCCGCACCGGGAGGAGGGCGGCGACTTTCTCCTTTTCGCCGATGTTGATGAGGTTGACAATAGCTTTCCCCTTCGCGGCCCGGCCTGCCTGCGGGACCTGGTACACCTTCAGCCAGTGGACCCGACCCTGGTCGGTGAAGATGAGAATGTAGCTGTGGGTCGAGGCGATGAAGATATGCTCCACAAAATCCTCTTCCTTGGTGCCCATGCCGACCTTGCCGCGCCCCCCCCTTCTCTGGATGCGGTAGAGACTGACGGCGTTTCTCTTGATGTAACTCTGGTGGGAGACGGTCACGACCATGTCTTCTTCGACGATGAGATCCTCGATGTCGATGTCCTCTGTGGAGGCCACAATCTCGGTCCGGCGCTCATCGCCGTAACGTTTCTTGATGTCTTGGAGCTCTTCCACGATGATGTCGAGAACCTTTTGCGGATCGGCGAGGATTCCCTTGAGTTTCTTTATCAGCTTGACCAGCTCGTCGTGCTCGGAGAGGATCTTTTCCCGCTCGAGCCCCGTGAGCCTCTGGAGTCTCATGTCCAGGATGGCTTTCGCCTGAACGTCCGTGAGGCCGAACTTTGCCGTCAGGGCGGCCGCGGCCTCCTCGGGGTTCTTCGAAGCCTTGATGACGGCGATTACGCGATCGATGTTCTCGAGCGCCTTGATGAGCCCTTCCAGGATGTGCGCCCGCTCGCTCGCCCGCGCCAGCTCGAAGATCGTCCGCTTGGTCACCACCTCTTTCCGAAAGTCGATGAACCGCTGGAGGAGTTCCTTGAGATTGAAAATCCTGGGTTGACCGTTGTCGATGGCCAGCATGATGATCCCGAAAGTGGACTCCATCTGGGTGTGCTTGAAAAGCTGGTTCAGCACGACGCCCGCCACCTCGTCCTTCCGCAGGTCGATGACGATTCGGATGCCGTCGCGGTCCGATTCGTCCCGAAGATCGGCGATCCCCGTGATCTTCTTGTCCCTGACGAGGTCGGAGATCTTTTCGATGAGATTGGCCTTGTTGACCTGGTAGGGTATCTCCGTGATGACGATGCTCTCACGGTCGCTCCGGGCATTACGCTCAATGGACGCCCGGGCTCTCATCCGAATCGAACCCCGTCCCGTCGTGTAGGCCTGGATGATGCCCTCGCGGCCGTTGATGAAGCCCGCCGTCGGGAAATCGGGTCCCTGAACGTGCTTGAGGAGCTGCTGGATGGCGATCTCGGGGTTTCGGATCAGGGCGACCGTCCCGTCCACGATCTCGCCCAGATTGTGGGGCGGGATGTTCGTCGTCACGCCCACGGCAATGCCGGCCGTCCCGTTCAGGAGGAGGAAGGGGGCCTTCGCCGGCAGGACCGTCGGCTCCGTGAGGGATTCGTCATAGTTGGGCGCGAAACCGACGGTTTCCTTCTCCAGATCGGCGAGGAGCTCCTCGGCGATCCGGGACATCCGGATTTCCGTGTAGCGCATCGCCGCCGGCGGGTCGCCGTCGACGGAACCGAAATTCCCCTGGCCGTCAATCAGGACGTAGCGCATGGAGAAATCCTGGGCCATCCTGACGATCGTGTCGTAGGCGGCGGCATCCCCGTGGGGATGATACTTTCCGATGATATCTCCGACGATTCGTGCGGATTTCTTGTAAGGCCTGTTGTACCGGTTCCCCATCTCGTACATGGCGTAGAGCACCCTTCGGTGCACGGGCTTGAGTCCGTCCCGGACGTCGGGGATAGCCCGGCCGATGATCACGCTCATGGCGTAATCCATGTAAGATTTTTTCATCTCATCTTCGATGTTTACCGGGAGGTTTTTCTGGTACAGCTGTTCCATGTCTGTGCAAGTGCTCCTCTTCTGTGTGAATGTCCCTCGGGAAATTTCCTTTCCTGCGAAGATCCTGGAGGCTGGGGATGAACGTTACCGCGCCTTTAGTCTGGACGGGATCACGAGACTATATATCGAGATTGGTCGCATACCGGGCGTTTTTGTATATGAAGTCCCTCCGGGGTTCCACCTGATCGCCCATCAGGGTCGTGAATATTTCGTCGGCGAGGAGGGCATCTTCCACCCTGACCTGGAGAAGCGTTCTTTTCTCGGGGTTCATGGTCGTCTCCCACAACTGCTCGGGGTTCATCTCGCCGAGACCTTTGTAGCGCTGCAGCGTCAACCCCTTTTTCCCCAGGCCGATCAGGTACTCGATGAGGGCCGGCAGGCTCTCGAGGTTCTTCTTGCCCTGCTCGTCCTCGTCGTCCACGACGAGCATGAAGGGTCTCTCCCCCAGGGCCGCCAGCTGGTTGATGAGCGTTTTTGCTTCGGAAAAGGTGGGCTCGTGAAAGATGTCTTCCTCGATGTAAGTGGCCTTCTCGATACCGTTCGACTTGATCGTGAATACCAGGCTGTACCCGCCGTGTTCCTGGTTGACCTGGGTGGCGTAGTCCACGCTCTTCTCCCCGAAGGCTTTTCGTGTGCGTTTTCCAATCTTCATCAGGGCGGCTTCGGTGTTGAAGTCCGACGGTGAAAAAACGGGGTCACCGGCCAGGATTCGCATGATCTCCTTGTCCTTGTCCTCCCGCTCAAATTTGTCGAGGATGGTCTCCAGCCGCACCGCCCGGTTGATCAGGCCGAAGAGGCGATTTCCCGTGATGGTGCTCCCGTCGCCGGTGATGAGCTGAACCCGGTTGACGCCGTTTTCGAGAATATATTTCTTCATCTCCTCTTCCGTGCCGATGTAGAGTTCTTTCTTTTTGTCCGCAATCTTGTACAGCGGCGGCTGCGCGATGTAAAGATAGCCCCGTTCGATGAGTTCCTTCATCTGCCGGAAGAAGAAGGTCAGAAGAAGCGTCCGGATGTGGGACCCGTCAATGTCCGCATCCGTCATGATGATCACTTTGTGGTAGCGCAACTTGCTCACGTCGAATTCGTCATCGCCGATACCCGTTCCCAGTGCGGTGATGATGACCTTGATCTCCTCGTTCTGGAGCATCTTGTCGAAGCGCGCCTTCTCGACGTTCAGGACCTTCCCGCGCAGCGGGAGGATGGCCTGGAAGCGCCGGTCCCTGCCCTGTTTGGCCGAACCGCCGGCGGAATCACCCTCGACGAGATAAATCTCGCACCTCGCCGGGTCTTTCTCCTGGCAATCCGCCAGCTTTCCGGGCAGCGCACCTACTTCGAGGGCGCTTTTCCGCCGAGTGAGTTCCTTGGCCCGCCTCGCGGCCTCCCGGGCCCGGGAAGCTTCCAGGGACTTGTTGACGATGGTCTTTGCAACGGAGGGGTTCTCCTCGAAATAACTGGAGAGCTTCTCGTAGATGATGCCCTCCACCAGCCCTTTGATCTCGCTGTTGCCGAGCTTGGTCTTGGTCTGCCCCTCGAACTGGGGCTCCCGGAGTTTCACGCTGACGACGGATGCGAGACCTTCCCGGACGTCTTCCCCCTTGATGGATTCCTTGTCACTCTTGATGATGTTGCTTGCGACGCCGTAGTTGTTGATGACCCGCGTCAGCGCCGAGCGGAAGCCGCTCAGGTGGGTCCCGCCCTCCACGGTGTTGATGCTGTTGGCGTAGGAAAAGGTGTGCTCCGCATAGGTGTCGTTGTACTGGAGGGAGACTTCGACAACGGTGGCATCCTTCTCCCCCTCGATGTAGATGGGCTTCTTGTGCAGAACGCCCTTGTTCTTGTTGATGTATTCCACGAAGGAGACGATCCCCCCGTCGTAGAGAAAGACTCTCTTCTCGTCGACCCGGTCATCGATCAGCGTGATCTTGACCCCCCGGTTGAGGAAGGCAAGCTCTCGCATCCGGTTGGACAGAACATCCAGGCTGAATTCGATGTCCTCGAAGATGGCCTCGTCGGGTTTGAAGGTCACGCGACTGCCCGTGCCCTTCGTGGTTCCGACCTTCTTCAGGGGTCCGGTGGGCACGCCCCTCTCGTAGGACTGCCGGTAGACCTTCCCGTCACGGCGCACCTCCAGTTCCAGGTGGCTGGACAGCGCGTTCACGACCGACACGCCCACGCCGTGGAGGCCGCCCGATATCTTGTAGCTTTCACTGGAAAACTTCGCACCGGCGTGGAGTTTCGTCATCACGACCTCCGCGGCCGACACGCCTTCGTCCTTGTGGATGTCCACGGGGATGCCCCTCCCGTTGTCATCCACCATGACGCTGTTGTCCACTCGGATTCTCACCAGAATGCTATCGCAATAACCGGCCGAGGCTTCGTCGATGCTGTTGTCCACCACCTCGTAGACGAGATGATGGAGCCCGTCCTTGCCGGTCGTCCCGATGTACATGGCCGGCCGTCTTCGCACGGCCTCGAGGCCGTCCAACACTTTTATGCTGTCCGCACTGTAGGTCGTCTCTGTCATCTTGAAAAACTTCTTGCTCCTCTTTGCTTTTGTTCCCTATGTTTCAGGCTTTTCAATCCTGGCGCCCAGCGCCCGAAGCCTTTTGCCTGTGGTCGGAGACCGTTATATCTTGAGCGGCATGATGACGCACATGTACCTCTGCTCCTCCAGGGGCTTCACGACGGCAGGCCGCAGCCCGTTTCTCACCTCGAGGAGAAACTTCTTTTCGTGCACCGCCTCGATACCCTCCAGCAGGTACCGGACGTTGAAACCCACCTCGGTTTCCTTGTCCTTGTATGCCACTTCGATCTCATCCTGGGCTTCCCCCACGTCGGGATTGGTGGAGTTCAGCATCACTTTGTCTTCGGAGAGTTTGATCTTGACGCCGTTGTATCGCTCGCTGGACATGACGTTCATTCGTCGAAGCGCGTGGATCATGGCGTCCTTTTCCACCTCCACGGTTACCCCCTTGTCCTTCGGGATGACACGCTTGTAGTCAGGGTATTCGGCGTCGATGAGACTCACCTTCAGCACGACGTTGCCTTTCTTGAGAATACAGACACCTTTTTTCGCTCCGAACTCGATATCCTCATCACCGTCATCCACGAGCTTCCTTATCTCATTGATACCCTTCCTGGGGATGATGATGCCCTGTTCCAGTTCCGGTGAAGATTCGATACCGGGTTGTATGCTCACCATGGCGAGCCGGTGTCCGTCGGTGGCCACCATGTTCAGGTCGACCTTGTTTCCCTCCCGATCCATTTTCAGCAAAACGCCGTTGAGGTTGATGCGTGTCTCGTCAACCGACATGGCGAAGAAGGTCTGACCGATCATGTCTGAGAACACCTGTCCCTTCATCTTCACATACAAAATCCCCTCGTCATCCAGAACCTTCGGATACTCCTCGGCAGACATGCCCGCGATCCTGAAGCTCGACTTGCCGCAGGTCATCCGGATCCAATTGGTGCCATCCATCTTGAAATGAACGCTCTCCCCCTGCATCTCCCTCAGTATCTCAAATAGTTTTCTCGCCGCGACCGTTATTTCACCCGCCGCGACAACCTTTGCCTCATAATCTGCAATCAGACCGATTTCACGATCCGTCGCCACTATTTTTATCTTGTCACCATCCGTCTTGATGAGAACGTTGTTGAGAATCGGCATGGTCGTCCTCCGATCCACCACCCCCAGTGTTCTCTGCACGCCACCCAGGAAAATCTCCCTCTTCAGATTGAATTCCATCTCGATCCCTTCCTTTACTTTAAATGTTTACTCCACAGCCTCTTCTTTTATTCCAATATAATAATTAGAAGATAAAAGAGATAGTAATAGAACCTGTGAATCCTGTTCATAAGAAGCTTTTCCGAAAGATTTTCCGGCTCTGCAACAAAGCGGAATGTGGATAGAGTATTGAAGCATATTGTTAGCCCCTGTTGAGCATGTCCTCGATTTCTTTTACGGAGGCCAGCATTTTCGAATCCTTGTCCAGAATTTCCCGGATCTTGTTGGTTGCGTATATGACGGTGGAGTGATCCTTGCCGCCGATCTTGGCGCCGATGTCCGGAAAAGACAGGTTGGTCAATTTTCGCGACAGATACATGGCAATCTGTCTGGGAATAACGAGGTTCTTGTTTTTCTTCTGTGATTTCAAATCCGATATTTTGATGTTGAATTTGCCGGCCACGGTCTTGACGATCTCGTCGACGGTAATTTCCTTTCTTTCACCCTGTTTGAAGAACTTTTTCAGGACCTCTTTCACAAGGTCCATGTTGATCTCTCTGCCTGTCAGGGAGGCGTAAGCCCCGATTCGGATGAGAAATCCCTCGAGTTCCCGGATGTTGGACTCCGATTTCGAGGCAATATAGTAGGCCACGTTCTGGGGAATGGTAATGTTGTTCTCCTGGGCCTTTTTCATCACGATGGCGATTTTTGTTTCCACATCGGGTGGCTGGATATCGGCGATGAGCCCCCACTCGAAGCGGGATCGCAACCGCCCCTCGAGGTTCGGGATGTCCTTCGGGAAACGGTCGCTCGTCACCACGATCTGTTTGCCCGAGTCGTGTAGCGTGTTGAAGGTGTGAAAAAATTCCTCCTGGGTTCTTTCCTTCCCGGCGATGAACTGGATATCGTCGATCAGGAGAGAATCAATATTGCGGTATTTTTCTCTGAATTTGGGCATCCTGTCGTAGCGGATGGAGTTGATCATTTCGTTCATGAACTCCTCGGCGGACACGTAAAGGACGTTTTTGTCCGCGTGGATAACGAGGGTTTGGATGCCGATGGCGTTCAGCAGGTGTGTCTTTCCGAGACCCACACCGCCGTATATAAACAGCGGGTTGTAGTTACTGGCCGGCTGCTCGGCGACCGCGAGTGCCGCGGCGTGAGCGAACTGGTTGCTCGGCCCCACGACGAACCGGTCAAAACTGTAATTCGGCTTCAGGGAATGATGAATACGGAGTCTCGTTGTCTCGCTCTTTTTGGGCAGTTTTTTAGGGGTTTCCGCCTCTCTATCCTCCTGAACGGGCCCCTTTTCGGGGGTCGACTTATCCACGACAAAGGTGATCTTCATGTCCGTGCCGGCGGCTCTGGAAACGGAATGCTTAATAATATCAGTAAAATTTTCCGTCAACCAATCCCTGAAAAACTTGTTCGGAACAGACAGCTGGCAGTTGGACCCCTCGAGGGAGCATATCCTGAGCGGGTTTATCCAGGTATCGAAATTCTGTTGTGTTACTTTTTCCTTAATGAACACAAGACTTTTTTCCCAGAGGTGTTCCAAGATCGCCTACCTTATGCACAGGGTTATGAACTTTTGTTGATAAAGTCTGTAACCGACAAAGCCGGATCGGACACAACCATATAGTTTTCTTAAGAAATATTTGCAACAACCCATTTGAACGTGCGTCATCCCGGCGTTCGCCGTCACCCGAGGAGGATCTTGAGAAGCCTGTCGAGTTCGTCGGGCGAGGAAAACCGGATTTCAATGGTGCCGCCGCTTTTGACGGTCCGGATTCGAACGTTCGTCATGAGGCTCCTGGAAAGCTTACTCTCCAGGTAGGCCAGTTGCTCATCTTTGATTTGTTTCCGTGTCTGAGAGGCCTTTTTCCTGATACCGCGGACCAGAAGCTCCGTTTCCCGAACATTGAGGCCTTTTTTCAGTATATCCCTAAGGAGCCGTATCTGTTCCGCCGCGGAGGAAAGGGACAGCAGCGCCCTGGCATGGCCTGCCGTAAGTTGCCTCTTTGAGAGGGCCTCCCGGACTTCCGGCGTCAGCTTCAGCAGCCGGACGGCGTTCGTGACCGTTGTCCGGTCCTTTCCCACCCGGGAGGAGACCTCCTCGTGGGACAGGCCGAATTTTATCATAAGCGTGAGGAAGGCCTCGGCCTCCTCGATGGGGTTCAGGTCCGACCGCTGAATGTTTTCGACCAGCGAGATCTCGGCCATGTCCAGGTCCCCGGCTTCGCGGACGATGATGGGCACTTCCTTCAGCCCCGCCTCCTGGGCCGCCCGCCAGCGGCGTTCGCCGGCGATGATTTCGTAACCGTTTTCGAGTCTCCGGACAACGATGGGCTGGATGATACCGCTTTTCCTGATGGAGGCCACCAGGTTCCTTTGCTCTTCGCCGTCGAATTCCTTTCTGGACTGGTAACGGTTCGGAACGAGTTCTTCAATTCCGCAGACGATGTAATTCGCCCGTTCCTTGACCTCGGCGAGAATGTCGGGAAGAATGGCTCCCAGCCCCTTTCCCAGAGACTCTTTTGCCGGCATTTATACCCTCCCGTTTGATAGGATTTCGTGGGCCAGCTCCATGTAGGATATGGCTCCGCGCGAGTTGACATCATAGAGGAGAACGGGCATCCCGTGGCTCGGACTTTCCGAGAGACGCACATTTCTCGGGATCATGGTCCTGAAGACTCTCTCGCCGAAATGCTTTCTCACCTCTTCGGCCACCCTGTGAGACAGCCGGTTTCTCACGTCGAACATGGTGAGGAGTATCCCCTGCAGGGACAGCGACGGGTTGAGCCTTGCTTTTACCAGCCTCACCGTGTTCAAAAGCTGCCCCAGCCCCTCCATGGCGAAGTATTCGCATTGAAGAGGAATGATGAGAAAGTCCGCCGCCACGAGAGAGTTGATCGTCAGAAACCCGAGCGAGGGCGGACAGTCGATGATAATGAAATCGTAAGGGGCCCGCAGACCTTTCAAAACGCTCTTGAGCCTTCTTTCCCTGTCCTCCATCGAGACAAATTCCACCTCGACACCGATGAGGTCCTGGTTGGACGGCACCACGTCGAGCGTCGGGATTTGTGTTTTCGTGATGACTTTTTCCAGCGGTATCTCCCCGATCAGGGCCCGGTACAGATTCCTGTCCTTGGTGACGGATTTATCGATGCCGATGCCGCTCGTCGTGTTTCCCTGTGGATCGCAGTCAATGAGAAGCACCTTTTTTTCCGATGTGGCAAGGGAAGCCGACAGGTTGATAGCCGTCGTCGTTTTGCCGACACCACCTTTCTGGTTGGCAATGGTGATAATTTTGCTCATTAATTTGACTGATCGGGAATTGACTCAGGCTGGGTTATGATTTTGGTGCGATGCTAACATAAATGAGGGTTTTGTCAAAGGGAAATTTGAAAAATAAAAGCTAATAATTACATAAGCTTATGCAAAATTTTGACGCAGGACCGGCCGCGAGTTATCCACAGGCTGACGCGATGTGGAAAGCACAGCAAAATCGACCGATTAGAAGGGGCGAAGGCGGAGGGGCAGCCGCCTAATTTTTTTTGAAGAGGATTAGTGTTCTCCGATCGGCCGTGACGGGCAGAGTGAGTTCGCGGGTTTCCAAAAGAGCCATGCGGTTCGAAGAAAGGGAATCCAGACCGTCGCGCAGTTCCCTGTCAAAAGCGGCACCCTTCATCGCGATGAGAATGCCGCCGGGGGAGAGGAAATGGCCGGCCATCTCGAGGAGCTTCGGGAGCTTCACGGTGGCCCGGGAGATGACCGTTTCGAAGAAGGCCCTGTAGGACCCCTCGCGGATGAGGTCCTCCGCCCTCCCGTGAAAAACGGTGGCGTCACGAAGATCAAGTTTGCGGACGACGTGTTTGAGAAAGGATGCCTTTTTCCGCTGCGATTCCAGCAGATAGAGCCTCAGCGCGCCCATGCAGATTTTAAGCGGGATGCCCGGGAATCCCGCACCGGCGCCGATGTCCAGAAGCGTGACGTTATTCCGGGGAAGACAGGGAGCCGCAGAGAGAGAATCGATGAAGTGCTTGACCGGCAGATCGAGGGGGGACTTGACGGAAACGAGGTTCATTTTATTGTTCCAGAAAAGTATCTCCTTCCGGTATGATTCGAAAAGCGAGATTTCCCTCTTGCCGGGCGCGAGGCCGGTGAGGGCGGAGGCGCCCGAGAGAAGGCCCGCGAGATCCTTTCCTCTTGCGGACGGGGACATGAAAGTCGGATTTCCTCTACGGTCGATTGTTTGTGAGGATGAATAGCAGAGGCGATGCGGGAGGGCAATGAAAAACATGGAATCGCTGAAGGCCAGGAAAAAGAACATCACCCTTGTGCTCAACAGACCCAAACACGCGGGGAATATCGGTTCCGTCGCCCGCTGCGCGAAGAACATGGGCCTCGGGGATATCATCGTCGTTACACGTGAAGAGCCGGATATGGAGAGAATCCGTCAGATGTCGACCCATCTGGCCCTCGATGTCGTCGAAAAGATACGGTTTGTAGGCCATCTCGACGAGGCGCTTGGGGGCTTTCACTTTATTGCGGGAACCACCGCCAGGACCGGCTCCATGCGCCAGCCCTCGGGAAATCCACGGGAGATCGCCGGAAACCTCGTGGACGTTTCGCAGAAGAACAAGGTCGCCATCCTCTTCGGCCCCGAGGACATCGGCCTCACGAACGACGAACTGCGGCGCTGTCACGCCCTCATCACCATCCCAACGTCGGACAGGCTCAAATCCCTCAACCTGTCGCATGCCGTCCTGATCGTCTGCTACGAAATCTTTCTCGCCGCGACGCCCGTTCCCGAGCGGTTCAAGCCGCGCCTGGCAACGTCGGCCGAGTTGGAGGGGATGTATGCCCAGATCCGGGATCTCTTTATCCGCATCGGGTTCATCAACCCGCAGAATCCCGATTACTGGATGCTGAACGTCCGCCGATTTTTCTCGCGCACGGATCTCCGATCACGGGATGTGAAGATCATCCGCGGTTTTTGCCGCCAGCTAGACTGGTACGCGGGGGACAAAAAAGCTTGACTTTCACGGGGTGGAAAACTTATTAGTTCGTGCAACGGCGGAAAAGCACGCGGGACGTAGGCGTTCCGCGGGTCACAACAGGAGAAAGGACAGATGAACAAGACTTTTTCTTTTACGGGGGCAAAAAAAATCGTCTTCGGATGCGCCGCCTTCGAAAGCCTTGCCGAACACGTCAGGGAACTGGGCGGACGAAGGCCGCTCGTTGTGCTCGACAAAAACCTGTCGAAGGCCGGGTTCCGGGAACGGGCGCAGTCGGTTCTTGCCGGGGGCTCCCTGAAGGCCGTTTTCTTCGACAAGGTTGAGCCGGAACCGCCTCTGGAACTGGCCGATGAAGGAACGGAGGCGGCCCGCCGGGGCAAGTGCGACATCGTTGTCGGAATCGGCGGCGGAAGCGCCATGGACGTCGCAAAGGCCGTCGCGGCCCTTCTGCCCAACAAAGGCAGGGCGGCTGATTTTCTGGGGCTCAACAAGGTCCCCGGGCCGGGAATACCCACGATCATGGTGCCGACCACGGCGGGCACCGGGAGCGAGGTCACCTTCACGGCCGTTTTTCTCCGAAAAAACCTGAACAAGAAGGAAGGCATGAACAGCCCTTACCTGTATCCCACGATGGCCCTGCTCGATCCCGCCCTCACCCTCTCTCTTCCGCCTCAGCCGACGGCGGCGACGGGCATCGATGCCCTCTGTCACGCCGTCGAGTCTTACACGTCGGTCAACTCAAGCCCCATGAGCGAGATGGTTTCCCTGGAGGCCATCCGGTTGATCGCGGAAAACCTGAGAACCTGCGTTCACAACGGTCGGAATCTGGAGGCCCGGGAGAGCATGCTCCTCGGCAGTCTTTACGCGGGCCTGGGGCTCGCCAACGCCGGCGTGGGTGCGGCCCATTCCCTTTCCTATCCCCTGGGCGGCAAATACGGTATCGCCCACGGCGTCGCCAACACCCTCATGCTTCCGCGAATCATGGATTTCAACGTGCCGTCGGCCCAGGAGAAGTTTGCCGTCATAGCGGAGGTCATGGGGGAGAGCACGGAAGGGCTGCCCGTGCGCGAGGCGGCTTATCTTGCCGTGGATGCCGTGGAATCCCTGATTGAGGACTGCGGCGTCTTCACCACCCTGCGGGAACTCCAAGTACCCGAGGAAGACTTTCCGGAGCTGGCCAGGATCGCCCTGACGGTCACCCGGCCCCTCGAAAACAACCCGCGCAAGGTCACCTTCGAGGACGCCATCGATATCTACCGGGCCGCCTATTGATGCGGCTGGGGCTTGAGGCCCAAGAGGCTGTCGCGGTGAAAGCCGCGGCGCCTGTTCGATATACGTGAAACCAGAGGGAGGCAACAAAATGGCTGGTGCTGAATTAATCGGCATAGAAGAGATGAGAGAGGTTCAGGACGTCTTGGAAACAGGCGTCCTGATGCGATACGGATTCGACAAGGAGCGGAGAGGCGTCTACAAGGTTCAGGCCTTCGAAGAGGCCTTCGCGAGGTACTGCGGTGCAAAACACGCCCTGGGCGTCACGTCGGGCTCGGCGGCCCTGAAGGTCGCACTGAAGGCTCTCGACGTCGGCCCCGGCGACGAGGTCATCGTGCCGGCCTTCACCTTCCTTGCCACATACGAGGCGGTGCTCGAAGTCGGCGCGATCCCCATCATGGCCGATATCGACGAGACCCTCAACCTCGATCCCCGGTCGGCTGAATCCAGGGTCACCGACTGCACAAAGGCCATCATCCCCGTACACATGTGCGGCGCCCCGGCCCACATCGACCGGATCCTGCAGGTGGCAAAGAAACACGGTCTCAAGGTTCTCGAAGACAACGCCCAGGGCTGCGGCGGGAGCTTCAAGGGCAAGAAGCTCGGCACCTTCGGGGAGATGGGGATCTTCAGCTTCGATTACTACAAGACGATCACGACGGGCGAAGGAGGCATGATCCTGACGGACAGCAAGGACCTTTACCTGCGGGCCGACTGGTATCACGATCACGGCCATGATCATAACCCCAACGTCTCGCGGGCCATGGAAGGCCGCTTCATCCTGGGGTTCAACTACCGGATGAATGAAATCCAGGGCGCCCTGGGGCTTGCCCAGCTTTCGAAACTCGACCGGGTCATCGGCGAGCAGAGGAAAAACAAGGCGGCTATCCGGTCCATTCTCGAGGGTGTCCGCGGTGTCCAATTCCGCGAAATGCCCGATCCCGATGGCGATACCGCCACGTTTCTGGCATTCAATCTTCCCGATGCCGCCCTGACGAAGAAATGCCAGAAGGTTCTGGCGGAAAACGGCGTGGACACGATTTATTACAAGGAGAACCTGTGGCACTACGTGCCCAACTGGGAGCATTTCCTCGCGCAGGCGACGGCAAGCTCCACAAAGTATCCCTTCAAGGACCCCTGCTACAAGAAAGAAATCGTGTACCGGAGGGAGGACATCCCCCGGGCGGAGGATATCCTCGGCAGGACGCTCGTCCTGCCGATTTCGGTCCGGATGCCCAAGGGGCGCCTCGACGTGATCACCCGTGCCGTTGAGAAGGCGAAGAAGGCCCTATGAAAAAACCACCGACAAAAAAAGACCTGATTGTCGTCACCGGGGGCGCGGGCTTCATCGGGAGCGCCTTCGTGTGGAAACTCAACGAGGAGGGGATCGATCGCATCCTCATCGTCGACCGTCTCGATACGACGGACAAATGGAAGAACCTGGTCAAGCGGCGGTTTACCGACTACGTTCACAAGGATGAATTTCTGGCGGCGATTCAGGCCGGCCGGTTCCGTCACCCCGTGCGGGCCGTGGTCCACATGGGGGCCTGTTCATCGACGACGGAGAGGGATGCCGATTACCTGATGCGGAACAACTACCACTACAGCGTCGAACTCGCCAGGTGGTCGCTGAAGAAGGGCGTGCCGTTCATCTATGCGAGCAGCGCGGCCACCTATGGCGACGGCTCCCGTGGTTTTTCCGATGACGACGCCGTGACGAAAACCCTCGCCCCCATCAACATGTACGGCTACTCGAAGCAGCTCTTCGATCTGTGGGTTCTCGCCAACGGCCTTGAGAAGAAGGTCGCCGGGATCAAGTTTTTCAACGTCTTCGGTCCGAACGAGTATCACAAGGGCGACATGCGGAGCATGGTCCACAAATCCTACGGTCAGATCAGCGAGACGGGGAAGGTCCGGCTCTTCAAGTCCCACCGGCCCGAGTACAGGGACGGAGCGCAGGCAAGAGACTTTGTATACGTCAAGGATTGCGTCGAGATTCTCTGGTGGTTCCTTCAACACAAAAAGGTGGGCGGCATATTCAATCTCGGGTCAGGCTGCGCGCGGACATGGAACGATCTCGCCCAGGCCGTTTTCGACGCCCTGGGCATGAAGAAACAGGTCGATTATGTCGAGATGCCCGGCGCCATTCGCGACCAGTATCAGTATTTCACGGAAGCGAAGATGGACAAGCTTCGATCCGCCGGGTGCCCCGTGGCCTTCCGTTCCATGGAGGACGCGGTCTATGATTACGTCGTCAATCATCTGAAAACGAAAGATCCCTACCTTTAGAGCGTCACGGGAGTTCCAGTCATGCGGGTCGTCTGTGTCATACCGGCGCGGTATTCGTCCTCGAGGTTCAAAGGTAAGCCCCTGGCCGATATCTGCGGGAAACCGATGATCCAGCGGGTCTATGAAAGGGCCCTGAGATCCGCCACCGTGTCCGACGTGGTCGTGGCCACCGACGACGGGAGGATCTTCGATGCGGTGAGACGTTTCGGCGGGAAAGCCGTCATGACCTCGGCCGCTCACCGCTCCGGAACCGACCGGATCGCCGAAGCGGTGTCCGGGCTTTCAGCGGCCGACCGGGACATCGTCGTCAACATCCAGGGGGACCAACCTCTCTTTGAACCCTCCCAGATCGACGAGGTTGTGAAACCGCTCATCGACGACCCGTCCGTTGATTTTTCAACCCTCATCTACCGGATCCTGAGCAAGGAAGAGGTGAGCGACCCCAACGCGGTCAAGGTGGTCTTCGACCGAGACCATTTCGCCCTGTATTTTTCCCGGTCGCCCATCCCCTACTGCCGGGACGCGGGAGGGACCCCCGTCTATTACAAGCACCACGGAATCTACGCGTACCGAAAGTCGTTTCTCATGACCTTCACAAAACTGGAAGAAGGGTATCTGGAGCGGCTCGAGGCCCTGGAACAACTGAGGGCGATGGAACACGGCCACCGGATCAAGGTGGTTGAAACCCTTCAGGACTCCATCGAAGTCGACACCCCGCAGGATCTGGATCGGGTTATAAAGGTCTACGGGAAAGGGCCGTTATAGCCCCCGGCAACAAAATGCCAGGAAGAAACAGCCGACCATGAAGGTGATAGACTCCCATATCCACTGTGGCATTCAAAACTCGGATCTTCCCTTTGAGACCATCCGGCGCTATCTGTCAAACGGCAACATACAGGGCGCGTGCCTCTATGCCCCCGTGGAGGACATCTACAACCGCTACGACGAGCATTTCGAGGACTCGAAGCCCTGGATCGCCACCCGCCAGCGGGCGAACGAATACGTGCTCCGGCTTCAGGAGGCCCACGAGGACATCTTCGCCTATTACTTCGTGTGGAATGATTTCCGTCGGGAGGAACTGAAGAAAGGCTACAGAGGGGTGAAATGGCACCGGCACGAATACGAACCCCTCTATCACTACGATGATCCGCGCTGCGAGGATTTTCTTCAGGAGGTCTACCGCCTGCGGTTGCCCATCGTCCTCGAGGAGTCATACGAGAACACGCTCGGCATGCTCCGGCGTATCGACGGGCGCACAACGGTGATCATCCCTCACATGGGCGGGTTGAACGGAGGTTTCACGGCCCTTTTTCAGGCGAAGATCTGGGATGACGAGACCGTTTTCGCCGACACAGCCCTGGCCACACCCTACGAGATGGACATTTTCCTGAAGCGCTACGGGAGCGACCGGCTTCTCTTCGGGAGTGATTTCCCTTTCGGTTATCCCGGAAGCGAGCTCTCCAAGGTCCAGAGGCTCAAGCTCAGTGATGTGGATTACGAGAAGGTCGTGAGCGCAAATATCCTGAAGCTCATGAAAGAGCCCGCCTGACAGGTGTCTTCCGGGAGAGAGGCGAAGGGCATGAAAATATTCGATGGGCTTCGGGCCTTTATCTGGCGGGACAACCGGGCCAACAACTGCAACGCCTACCTCATCGAGGATTCAAAGCGCATCCTCGTCGACCCGGGCCATCGGGACTTCTTCGACCACGTGCAGCAGGGGCTCGCGAAGCTGAAGATCTCCAGGGATCAGATCGACGTCGTACTGGTCACCCACGGCCATCCTGACCACCTCGAGATGGCTTCAAATTTCAAGGCACCGACCCTCGTCGGGATGGGCGAGGAGGAATACCGCTTCACGAAGGAAAACTTCGCCCCCTACTACAAGATCCCCGAGCCCGCCTTTCTTCTCCGGGAGGGCGATCTCACCATCGGGGATGTCACCCTGAGAATCATGCTGACGCCGGGACACTCCCCGGGATCCCTTTGCATCTACTGGCCCCTTAAGAAGGCGCTCTTCACCGGCGACGTGGTCTTCAGCCAGGGCATCGGCAGGACGGACCTTGTGGGTGGAGACGGAGGTCTCTTGAAGGAGAGCATCCGGCGCCTCGCAGCGCTGGATGTGGAGCATCTGCTGCCGGGTCACGGCGAGATGATCTCCGGGCGGAAAAACGTGAAGGCCAATTTCAAGATGATCGAGGATTACTGGTTCAACTACCTGTGAGATTCAGGGCCTGCTCCCTGAACTTTTCGAGAGCCGCTTTGTAGGAAGACGCCCACTCGGGATCTCCCGCGACGTTCGGCAGGACGGCCGATCCGGAAACGCCGCTTCGGGCGAGCTTTTCTCCGAGGCCTTTCAGACGCGCGACCCGCAGGGCAATGAGATCCTTCAGGAACACGTCCATGCTTTTCTCCAGCGGTTCGGTCCTCAGGTGCAAAAGTTCCTTCATCATCCGGAGAACTTTTCCGTTGTCACCTTCCGGGTGAAGATGGGCGATGAGTTCCGATCGGAGAAAGTCCCGGGCCGTTTTGTCCTTGAGGGGTTCTTTGAGCTCGCGCCCGATATCCTCGAGGGTAGCCTTGTCGTCCAGAAACCTCCCGACCCACAGTCTGATTTTCTTGGCCTCTTCTTCCCGTCTCAGGGTTTCTTTCTCCTCAGCCGAGAGGCTGAGCCCCTTCGTTTTTTCCATGATGATGTCGAGCGTGCTTTTGATCTCAGCCATAGGTATCCTCTTTCTTGTGGTTCCCGGCGGTCGAGCGTGAAGGTTTATACCCGCAAATGCCTGATTTTTCCAGTCTCAGGATCTGATGATGTCCACCGGTTCAACGAGGGTGGCTTTCTTCGCGGGGTAGATACCGGCCATGACGCCGACGGCGACGGAGGCCGCGAAGGACAGAAAAAGCCCGATCAGGGAAAGCGTGAAGGGGTATTTCAGGATTTGAAACAGCACAACGGTCAGAAGAAACCCGGCTACGACGCCCACCACCCCCCCCGTGAGCGAAATGAAAGACGACTCCATGAGAAACTGCAGGGTGATGTCCCTCTTACGGGACCCCACGGCCCGCCGAATGCCGATTTCAACCTTTCTTTCATTGACGATGAGAATCATGATGGACAAAATGCCGAGCCCGCCGATGACAAAGGAAGCGGCGGCGGCAATCCGCCCCAGGACCGTGATAAGGTCCATGGCCTGCGTCTTCAGCGCCAGGACGTCCTTCATGTCGATGACGCCGAAATCATCGTTCTCCCCGGGTTTTATATTGTGTCGCTTCCGCATCAGATTTTCTATATCGGCTTTGGCCGAAGGGATGAGTTCTTCACGGGTAATCTGGACGTAGATGTTGTTGACGTTGGTCTTGTTGACCATGGACTTGAGGAACGTCTGCAAGGGGACGAAGATCTGGCTGTCCTGGTCGGCGCCGGAAACATCGGCACCCTTCTCTTCCATGATACCGATGACCTGGCAGGGCACGCGCCAGATCAGGATGTACTGTCCAATGGGATTTTCATCACCGAAAAGCTTGTCCACGACGGTACGGCCCAGGACGGCAACCTTGGCCCGATCCGCGTTGTGTTTTTCGGTAATGAAGTTTCCCTGCCGGACGTAAAAGTTCCGGATGTCCTGGAAATTCGGCTCCACCCCGTTTACCAGGATCCCCTTCAGCACCGTGTTGCCGTAACGGACGGGAAGGGTTTTGTAACCTGTGGGGGACAGGTCGGAAACCGACGGGATCGAGTCCTTGATGGCCCGGGCGTCCTCCGGGGTCAGGTTCGTCGCAGAACTCATCAGCGGCATCCCCGCGCCCACGCGCCGCACGATGCCGCTGCGGACGATGAGCAGATCCTTTCCCATGCTGTCGATGTCCTGCTCGGTCTTGATGGCGAGCGAGCCCGAAAGATTGGACACGATGATCAGCGAAAAAGTCCCGAAGAAGACGCCCAGCACGGCGAGCATGGTGCGCCACTTGAACTGTACCAGCGACCGGCGTGCGATTTTCAGATTGAGGAAAATCCGTCTTAAATCCATGGAACGTCACAGAGAAAACATGGGTCATGGAATATGGGAATGACGGGGAACAGCAGACAGGAAGAGACCCAAGATTCCAATCCTCCATCACTCCATCGCCGCAGGGGATCAAGCCCTTATCGCTTCGATGGGCTCCAGGTTCGCTGCCTGCCTTGCCGGATGAAGCCCGAATCCGATGCCGATGGCCCATGACAACACGAGGCCGATGGCGAAGGCCTTCCATGAAAAGTACACCGGAAACTCCGCCACGTACGTCAGCAGCTGCGCGGAGATGACGCCGAGGATGAAACCGACGACACCGCCGGCCGTCGTGATCATCACAGCCTCCGTCAGGAACTGTATCATGATGTCCTTTCTGCGCGCCCCCACGGAGCGGCGGATCCCGATCTCCTTGACCCGCTCCTTGACGGATAACAGAAACAGATTTGCCAGAACGAAGCCGGCGACGATAAGGGAGATGACGCCGACGATCCCGATGAAGACGACAAGCGACCCCGTGAGGGCCACGAGGAAATTGACGATGTCCTTGGAGGAGAAAATTCGAAAGTCATCGGGCTGGCCGTCGGGGATCCGGTGCAGGTAGCGGATCAGACGCTTCAGCTCCTCGACGCGGAGGTCCACGTTCTCCAGATCGGTGAAGCGCAGACGCATGGCGACCACATACCGGGGTTCGTTCTGGATCTTCTTCATCACCGTCGTGTAGGGCAGGATGATGCGGTTGTCGAGGCTGCCCCCGCCGGCCGTCGTGCCGCGCTCCTGGAGAACGCCCACGATCTGAACCGGGAGGTTTCGCACCTGAATGAACTTGCCCACGGGGCTTTCATTCCCGAAGAGTTCCCGGGCAACCTCCTGGCCGATGAGCCCCACGTTGGCGTAACGCCGTATGTCGTCGTCCGTGAAGTCGGAGCCCTCCACGACGGGCCACGTCCAGGCCCGGCTGAAATCGCTCGAAGAGCCAACGACGAGGCTCTGATAACGGTTTCCCCTGTAAGAAACGGTGGTGCTGCCCACCCATGTCGAAGGAACGACGACGTAGGCCGTTGGAAAAGCCTGACGAATGGCCTCGACGTCGTCAAGGGTGATCGTCTTATCCCGCTGGCCGATGGCGCGGGCTTCTTCGCTGCCGCTCATGACCATGACGGAATCGGGGCCGAAGCTGGCCACGATGTCGTAGGCTTTCTTGTAGGCCCCTTCCGTGGCGGCCACAATGATCGTGATGGCCGAGATGCCCAGGGCGACGCTCACGAGGCAGAAGAAGGTCCTGAGCTTGAAGGCCTTCACGGCTTCGAAAGACTGGATCAAAAGCAGGGAGAGACGGTCCATAATAAGCAGGCGCAGGGCTTAAGGCTTAAGGCTAATAAAAGCTGGAAACCGAAGAGTCCCCTTCGCCATGTGCCTTATGCCTTTTGCCGTTTATTGTGTTATCACCCCGTCGCGAATGTGGATGACGCGGCGGGCGAAGGAAGCGATGTCGGAATCGTGTGTTATGACGACGACGGTCTTGCCGCGCTGGTTCATCTGCGTCAGGACGTTCATGATCTCCGTGGCGGTTTGACTGTCGAGCTGACCGGTAGGTTCATCGGCCAGGAGGAGTTCCGGGTCGTTGATGAGCGCGCGGCTGATGGCCACGCGCTGCTGTTCCCCTCCGGAGAGCTGCGTCGGCCGGAAGTTCATCCGGCCTTCGAGGCCGACGATCTTGAGAAGCTCGACGGCCCGGTCCCGGACCCGGTCTTTGCGCTTCTCTCTGTAGAGGGTCGGCAGGAGAATGTTTTCGAGGACCGTCGCGTAGGGCAGGAGGTAGAAGCTCTGGAAGACGAAACCGATGTGCTCGTTGCGCAGCTCGGATAGCTCGTCGTCGTTGAGTTGTGTCACATCACGGCCGGTCAGGATATAGCGGCCTGACGTGGGCACATCGAGACACCCCAGGAGGTTCATGAGCGTCGATTTACCGGAACCGGAGGTCCCCATGATGGCCGTGAACTCACCCGGCTGGATCGTGAGGTTGATTCCCTTGAGGACGTGGAGGTCCTGTTCGCCCAGGTGAAAGGTCTTGGTGATATTCTCCATGACGCACACGGGATCGGCCATTACTTGAGAGCCCCCTTCTGCGGGGTCTGCGTGCCGGCCGTCACCGGGAGGACGATTTTCGTGGCGAGCACGTCGCCTTCGTTTGCCCCGGAGAGGATCTCCGTTTTGTCCTCTCCGCGTATCCCGATCTTGATCTCGAGTTTTTCGACCTTGTTCTTTCCCGTGACGCGGTAGGCAACCTGCTTTCCCCGCTCGAACTTGATGGCGGCATTCGGTGCCGTCAGGATGTTCGCCTTTTCCTGCGTGATGATCCGCACGTGGGTCGTCATCTCCGGCCTCAGAAACTCGGCGTCTTCAGGGGATACCTTCATGGTGGAGAGATAGTAGACGATATTTTCCTTGACGACGGGCTGGGGATAGATTTTCTCGACCTTGCCCTTGAAGGTCTTCGCCGGGAAAGTGTCGACGTAGAATTCCACGTCCTGGCCGACGGCGGTCTTGCCGATGTCCGTCTCGTCCACGTAGATCCACATCTCCAGCTTTGTGGGGTCGAGGACGGTGACGAGATTGGCGACCTGGAGGCCGGCGACGATGGTTTCCCCTTCCTGGGCCGTGACTTCCGAGACAACCCCGTTGATGGGTGAGTAGATCTTTGTGTAGGAAAGCCGGATCTGCTGCTGGCGGAGCTGTGCCTGGGTTTCCTCCGTCGTGGCCTTTGCGATGTCCAGCTGAGTCTTGTGTTCGTCCTGGAGACGCTTCAGGATGGCGCCCGTGGACTCATACTGGCTTTCCGCCTTGTCCACGGCATCCTTCGTGGTGTAGTCGTGCTTCAGAAGTTCCCGCTCGCGCTTGACATTGGCTGTGGCATACTCATGGTTGGCCTTTGCCTCCCGGATCCGCTCCGGGTAGGTCAACTCGATCTGGGACAGGGTGTTTCTGGCCGAGACGAGGGACGCCTGTTGCTGGGCGATCTGCTGGAGGATTTCCCGGTCGTCGATGAGTGCGATGAGCTCGCCGGCCTTTACGCGATCCCCCACCTTGACCTTCATCTGCTTGATGGTCCCCGTGGCCCGGGTGCCGATCTTCACGACGGCGCCCACCTGGGACTTGATGATCCCCGTCTCGACGAGGACCCCCCTGATATTTCCCCGTTCCACTTTTCCCGTTTCGAGGACCTGAATCTCCTGCCGGGCGAAAAACTTTTTGTAGACCAGAAAGCCGGCGGCTGCAATGACGATGGCGAGTACGACGGCGATGACGATCTTTTTTCGCATGGACGATCCCCCGGCGGTTTAGATTAGCGACTGGTGTCAACCCCCTGAACGGAGGGAGGGGCCTTCAAGATCTCCAGACTTTCAACACCCGCATTCCTCTCCAGCAGGGCCCTGGATAAAATGAGGTTCAGCTTCGAAGTGGTGCTCTGCTCCCGGGCGGTCTGCAGCAGCCCCTCGGCGACGACGAGAGAAAGGATGTCCCCCTTGCCGACCTTGTATTCGCCGAAAGCCTGGTCGTAGTTCTGCTGGGCCTGTTTGAGCTGCGTCTCCGCCACGTCAACGTTTTTCGCGGCGGTCAGAAAGTTCTCGTAGTTTCTCCTGAGATCCAGGAGGAGCTGCCTCTCGATTTCTCTCAGGTTGTCCTCCGAGATGCCCACGCCGATTCTCGCGGATTTCGCGCGGTAGAATTTGCCGAGCTCGAAGATATTCCACGACGCGGTCAGGAGGGCGGCGCGATCCTGAAAGGAGGACCTGATGTCCGTCTCGCCCGTTCTTGAATAGACGGCACTGGCGGAGATCGTGGGGTAAAAGGGGCTGTAGGAAAGGGTCCTTGTGCTCTCGGCCCGCTTGACGGCGTACTCGAACTGCCTGATTTCGGGCCTCTGCATGACGAGATCCGAAAGCGTCTGTTCCGGAGGGGCTGTCTTCGATGCCTCCAGAGTCCCCTCGATCTCGTAAGGTTCATCGAAGCGCTTTCCGATGAGAGAGGCGAGTTCCGAAAGGGCCTTGATGACGTTCCCTTCCGCCTGGATAAGGTTGAATTTGGCCTGTTCGAGCCTGACGGATGCCTGCAGGACATCGGAGAGCTTGGCAACGCCGAACCGGTGACGCCCTTCGGCGACCTCGAAATCCGTCTGGGCATTCTCGAGCTGCTTCTTTCGATGTTCCAGGATGTCACGGGTGGCGATGGCGGTGTAGAAACTCACCTTGACATCGAAATCAACCTGAAGTCGGCTTTTCCGAAGCTCTTCCTGATCCGTTCCCAGATTGTATTTGGCGATGTTTCGGTTTGCCTCCCGTCTGAACCCGTCGAAGAGAGTGAGCGAAGCCGTTGCGTCGCTTGTCGTCACGTCGTAATTGCTCGTCGACGTGTCATGCCACTGCTGTGACCCGCCCACATCGACGCTCGGGAGGTAGGGACCGTAGGAAGCCTTGTAGAGGGCATCGGAAGACTGCACCTGTTTAAGAACCGCCTGATAGGCCGGCAGGTTCTTGAGACACAAGGAGATGGCTTCGTCGAGCGTGAGCGCGGAGCCGGGCAGGGCGATGGCGAAGGAGAGAACAATAGAGAGAAGGACCAGGACGGGTTTCCACGGGACCCCTTTCGGATGAATCATGATGACGGCTTCCTCGAGAAAAGGCTATGTTATGTTGATAAGAACGTACGGGACGCGAAATGGTTTATCCCTCTTTTGGGGACGTTCCATAAAAAAACATTACAATCGTAGCTTTTACTCGTTTTTTTCCGGCTTTGGCAAGCAGAATTTGGGTGACGGCCCATTCGAGAATTGGTAAAAGAAAAGGAGGATTTCTTGGAAAAGAAGGAGATAAGCAATGAAGCTCATGCGTTTTGTGTCGGGCGAGAACCGTGTAAGAATGGGAATCTATGAACCCGGAAACCCCCGTTCGGCCAGGATCGTGGAAGGCGATGTCTTCGGCAGGATCAGGGTGACGAAAAAAATGGCGGAAGTCAGGAAAATCCTGGCCCCGGTCGATCCGCCGAATGTGCTGGCACTCGGGCTCAATTACCGAAGCCACGCCGATGAATTCAACGCCTCCTACCCGGACACCCCCATTCTGTTTTTGAAGGGGACGAACAGTGTGGTGGGGCCCGGAGAGCCGATCGTGCTGCCGAAAGCGGGACCCGATGAGGTGGATTACGAGGCGGAGCTTGCCGTTGTCATCGGAAAGACGGCGAAGAACGTTTCAAAAGAGAAAGCCCTTGACTATGTCCTGGGCTACACGTGCGCCAACGATGTGAGCGCGAGGGACTGGCAGATCCGGAAGCAGCGAAATCAATGGGCCCGGGGGAAAAGCTTCGACACTTTTTGTCCTCTCGGACCCTGCATGGTGACGAGGGATGAGATCAAGGACCCGGCCAGATTGCGAGTGAGGGCGATTCTGAACGGCAGGACGATGCAGGACGCCGACACATCCTACATGATATTCGATGTAGCGTCTGTCATAAGCGATTTGAGCCGTTCGATGACGCTTCTGCCGGGAACGGTCATCATGACGGGGACGCCCGACGGTGTGGGATTCACGCGGAAGCCGCCCGTTTTTTTGCGGGAGGGAGATGTCATCTCCATTATCATCGATGGAATCGGGGAATTGACAAACCCGGTCGTCAGGGAAATCTAACCGTTGATGAAGTGCGCGGCGATGCCGGGTGGGGCAAGAATCATTGGCATTTGATTCAGAGATATGTTAATGAATCAAAGCGGTTGAAAAATTTCAAGCCGGGATCGCCCTTCCGGGCGGTAAGGTTTGATGGAGGGTTTTTATGAAGATGGATTTCAAGTACCGGCAGCCGTTTTTCATGGTGTTGCTTATTCTTCTGATCGGTTTTTTCGCGATATCCGTGGCGGGCGTTCTTCGTTTTTCCGTGGGGCCGAGCATGGGACTGGCGGGGTCGGACAGCACGACCGTTTCCACCGCCGCGACCGGTTCGAAGGTTAATTTTCCGGTGAGCGGGTCAGCGCCTTTTTCTTTTGCCGATTTGGCGGAAAAAATGAGTCCCATCGTGGTGAATATCAGCACGACCAAGACATTCAAGATGGAGGGGAGATCACGATCGCCGCGGGGAAATTCACATCCCTTTGAACGATTTTTCGGGGAGGACGATTTTTTCAGGCGGTTCTTCGAGGAGATGCCGGAGCGGGAACTCAAACAGAGAAGCCTCGGGTCCGGCTTTATCATCAGTCCGGACGGCTACATCTTTACGAACAATCATGTCGTCGAGAAAGCGGACAAGATCAAAGTGAAGCTCTCAAACGGCAAGGAGTACGACGCCGCCGTCAAGGGGCGGGACCCGAGGACGGACATAGCGCTCATCAAGATCAATCCAGAAGGAAGTCTTCCCGCGGCGAAGATCGGTGATTCCGACAAACTGAGGGTCGGGGACTGGGTCGTGGCCATCGGAAATCCCTTCGGCCTCGATCACACGGTGACCGTGGGGATCGTGAGCGCGAAGGGAAGGGTCATCGGTGCAGGACCTTATGATAATTTCATTCAAACCGACGCCTCCATCAACCCGGGAAACAGCGGCGGGCCGCTCATCAACCTGGCGGGCGAAGTCGTGGGAATCAACACGGCCATCGTGGCCCACGGGCAGGGGATAGGATTTGCCATTCCTGTCAACATGGCGAAAGAGATATTAAATGATCTCAAATCAAAGGGTAAGGTTACCCGCGGTTGGCTGGGCGTTTCTGTTCAGGATATCACAGACGATATCGCAAAGGGTCTAAAGCTCAAAGATCAGGCAGGCGCGCTTGTGACGGAGGTTTTTGAAGGGGACCCCGCAGACAAGGCCGGCATCAAGCAGGGCGACATCATCAAGGAAGTGGACGGGAAGACCGTTCGCGACACCCATGAGCTGCTCAGGATTGTGGCAATGGTACCGGTGGGCAAGAAGGTGAACGTGAAAATATTGAGAGAAGGTGCAACAAAAGATTTCCAGGTCATTGTGGCCGAGCGCGAGGAGAGCAAGGAGCTTGCGGCGGTGCGGAAAGACATGAAGGACAATTATGGAATGATGGTTCAGGAAGTCACGCCGGAGGTCGCGCGAAGACTGGGAATGTCAACGCCCGCGGGCGTTATTGTTACAGAGGTCAGGGAAGGAAGCTCTGCCGAAGAAGCGGGGATTCAGCCTCAGGACGTCATTCTTCAGGTCAACAAGGTAAAAATAAACAACCTGAAAGATTACCAGCGGGAGATTACGAAGAAGACGGCGGAAGACAGAATCCTGCTTCTGATCAAAAGAGGCAGGGGAACCTATTACGTTGCTCTCAAGAAAGACTAGACTCCTTCGGGACCGGCCTTAAGCTCAGACTTCAGATAGGACAGGGACAATCGGTCATGCCGAAGGGGAAACAGGCGGGACGTAAACGATAAATATCAAGTAATATCAAGTAATATCAAGTATATAGATGATAGCATGCCGTCGTTCCCATAAGGGAAGGAAACGGTAAATTATCATTGTAAAAACCTTCCTCGGTCTTGGCCCCCCATTTGTGAAAGGCATCAAATTAAGCAACGGGCAGGCGAACAAAGCCATTCGAAAATTGCACGTATAGCGTAATGAGCACGAAGAAACTCTTGGGAATATACAATGCGATGGATCGTTATTTCGGTGACTTGCAATGGTGGCCGGCGAAAGAACCCTTCGAAGTCATCGTCGGGGCCATACTGACACAGAACACGAACTGGAAAAACGTCGAAAGGGCTATTCAAAACCTGCGAGAAGAAGGGTACCTCGTTCCCGAAAAATTGCGCAGGGCAAGGGTTGAGCGGTTGGAGACACTCATCAGGCCCTCGGGGTACTACCGGGTCAAGGCAAGGCGGCTCAAGAAATACATCGAATTTTTTTTCAGGGAGTACGGTGGGAGGATTGAGCGGATGTTCGCGGAGGACTGGAGGATGTTAAGAGCAGAACTCCTTAAAGTAAACGGCATAGGAGAGGAGACTGCGGACAGCATCTTGCTCTATGCGGGCTACAAACCGGTCTTTGTTGTGGACCAGTACACAAGAAGAATTTTCAGCAGACACGGTTTAATCGATGGCAATGAGAATTACGAGTATATTCAGAGATATATCACGGATCGGCTCCCTGCCGATGTTTCTCTCTACAATCAGTATCACGCCCTTATCGTCAATACGGGAAAGCAATTCTGCAGGAAAGACCCTCTTTGTGGAGAATGTCCCCTTCGGAGAATTTCGGGTAAAAAGATAAGTTGATTTTATAAACGGACAGGCGGCACGGGCAGGTCGCGCGTGAGGGTTTGCAGATTGTACAATCGCACAGGTGGAGGATGAAGATGCTTCTGGATATACGAGACCTTACGGTCGAGGTTGAGGGAAGGGAGGTCCTGGACGGCGTCAATCTTCAGATTGAGCAGGGGGAGACCCATGTGCTCTTCGGAAAAAACGGGTCGGGGAAAACAAGCCTTCTAATGGCCATCATGGGGTTTTCAGGTTACAAAATAAAGAAGGGAAAAATATTTTTCAAGGGAGAAGACATAACCGAATTTCCAATCAATGAACGGGCAAAAAGAGGGATTGGAATGTCTTTTCAGAGGCCTCCTACCATAAAAGGCGTAAAGACTATGGATTTAATCGCCATCTTCAATTCGGATGAAGAGTCTGTGGTCGAGGCGGCGGAAAGTCTTGAACTTACGGCTTTTTTAGACAGGGAGGTCAACAGGGGATTTTCGGGAGGAGAGATTAAGAAATCAGAGCTTCTGCAGCTCATGACACAGAACCCGGATTTGATTCTCCTGGATGAGCCTGAATCGGGAGTGGACCTCGAAAATATTGCGATTATAGGAAGGGCAATAAGGAAATTGCTTCAGAAGAACCTGCGCAGGAGGCGCGTCAATGCAGGGCTCGTTATTACTCATACGGGACTAATATTGAATTACGTTGAGGCAGACAGGGGGCATTTACTGCTGGACGGGAGAATGCGGTGCGAAGGAAACCCACGGGAGATGTTCGAGACGATACAAAAATCAGGCTATGAGGTGTGCGCCAGATGTCAGAAGTGAAGAAGAGGGCCGGGACTGCGGCGACAAAAAAGGCTGCATACGGAACGGATATCGATCTGTCAAGTTTCAAAAATAAGGCGATGCCGCGTGCATACGACGCGAGTTTGAATTGTCTCTCCGAAGAGGAAATAAAGACAATGGCGGAAGTAGGAATCGTCCCCACCGGCGGTCTGAGGTCCGGCAACTTTATCCAGATGAATCATTCCGCCGTTAACTGCTCGGCTTTTCAGGACGGTGTCGAGGTAATGTCCTCGGCGCAGGCCCTTGAAAAATTTGACGGCCTGAAAGATTACTGGTGGAAAGCAGTGGACGTGGTCACGGACAAATACACGGCACATGCGGAACTTGCCTTCAATAGCGGTTATTTCATTAAAGTCAAAGAAGGTGTCAAGGCAAGATTTCCCGTCCAGGCCTGTCTTTACATCGGGGAAGAAGACCTTGCACAGAATGTACATAACGTAGTGATTGCCGAAGAAGGCTCGGAAATCCACGTGATTACGGGCTGTACAACAGCTCCAAAATTGAAGCGCGGGCTCCACATAGGAATCTCGGAGTTTTATGTCAAAAAGGGCGCAACGCTGACATTCACGATGATCCACAACTGGGGGGAGCGGGTGGTTGTCAGGCCGAGAACGGCTGTTTGGGTAGAGGAAGGCGCGACATATAACTCGAATTTCGTTTGCATGAAGCCGGCCAGGTCGATTCAGATGTTTCCGTCGGTCAGACTCAGAGGTGAAAACGCCGTGACCAGGCTCAATAGCGTACTCATTGCCACGGCAGGGACGGAGCTTGATATAGGAGGTCGTGTATCCCTGGAAGCCGCGGGAGCAAAGGCCGAAATTCTCACAAGGACGATATCCAAAGGGGGAAACGTAATTGCCAGAGGGATCTTGATTGGGGAGAAGCCGGGTGTTAAGGCGCACCTGGAGTGCAGCGGGCTCATGCTTTCAGATGAGGGGTCCATCAGGGCAATTCCTGAGCTTGACGGCCGGGTATCTGGAGTCGAGATGTCCCATGAGGCGGCCGTGGGCAGGATCTCACAGGAGGAGATAGAGTATCTCATGGCGAGGGGTCTTAGCGAAAAAGAGGCGACGGCCCTTATCGTCAGAGGGTTTCTCAGGGTTGAAATGGTGGGACTGCCGGAGCCTCTAAAAAAAGAAATTGACAGGCTTGTCGAGGAGAGCGAGAAGAGCCTGTTATAAAATCGCGGCGGGCATGAAGAGCCTGACGTGGAAAGAGATTAATAGCTGTGTTCATACGTGAAGAGCTGTTGAGGGCGAGGGTCGAGGAAAAGTCGGACCAGTTTATTTTCAAGCTGCACGACTATACCGGGGCCATTCACATGCATTCCGCTTATTCTTACGACGGGCGTATCGCCATTGAGCAAATTGTTGAAGCTGCAAGGCAAAACGGCGTCGATTTTCTGATGTTTACGGACCACAACTGGCTTCAGGCAAAACACGATGGCCTTGAACGCTGGTTTGAAGATGTCCTCGTCCTTATCGGTGTTGAGGTTACACCGCGCTATAACCACTACATTGCCTTCGGCATCGACGAACCCCTCCTGTCATGCGATATCCCATGGGTCTTTCCCTACGATGAGGATCTCGATATCAAACCGCAATTCTATATTGACTGGGTTCGAAGCAGGGGCGGGATTGGTTTTATCGCCCATCCCGATCATGAGGGGACTTCAAGGTTTCACGTGAAACCAATTCCCTGGCTTGACTGGGGTGCAAAAGACTTCACGGGCATGGGCATATGGGATTTCATGACGGACTGGCAAAGCCATCTGAAAGGGTTGCCGAGCGCTTTAAAAGGGTTTTTGTTCCCTGCCTACACGCTCAAAGGGCCAAAGAAGATTACCCTTACACGCTGGGATGAGCTGAACCGGTACAGGAAAGTCGTGGGTATCGGGGAACTGGATAATCACGATACGATTAAAAAAATGTTCGGTGCGGAATTCCAGATCTTCCCTTTCAGCAAGGCCTTGCGCTTCGTAACTACCCACATACAATCGGAAGTACCCTTTTTCAATGATGTCAAGCTGGACCGACGCCTGGTCATCAATGCACTGAGACGCGGTCGTGTCTATGTTGCCACGGAGTATTTTCATAAAGCCAAGGACTTCAGATTTATTATCATGGATGAGACAGAGACCGCCACCATGGGCGATGAATTCTATCTCGACGATATAGCAATACTGAGGGTCCATCCTCCCTGCGAGGCGAAGGTCCGCGTCATCAAGGATGGCGAGCTTGTGAGGGAGGAAGTTACGGAAAGTCTTTGGATGGGTATCGATGAGAAGGGCATTTACCGGGTCGAAGTCTATCTGAAGCATCTCTTTAAATACCGGCCCTGGATCTTCTCCAACCCTATCTATGTAAGGTGAAACAGGCGAAAGGCGAAAGGCTTATGGCGCAAGGCGAACATAAAAAAGCCGGAAATTGTTGTCCGGCTTTTTCTGCAGAATGCCTTCAATCTGTTTTAAGAATATTTTGCCGCGTGGTATGAACTCCTGACGAGGGGCCCCGATTCGACTTTCTTGAAACCCTTCTGATAAGCCGTTTCCGCAAAATCTACAAATTCCTCAGGGGAGTAGTAACGTTGGACGGGCCAGTGGTCCCTCGTTGGCTGAAGGTACTGCCCTATGGTTAGAAAATCACAGTCAACCGCGGCCAAATCATAAATTAAGTTATTGATATCACTTGTATTTTCGCCTAAACCAATCATGAATCCCGATTTACTCCGGATCCCTTTACCCCTCTCTTTGACCTGTCGCAGTATTTCAAGCGACCGCGTGTAATCCCCTTCCGGCCTCAGGGCGTTGAAAAGAGGGTGCGCCACCTCCATGTTGTGGTTTATGACGTCCGGACCGGATTGAATGACCTGATTAAGCGCATCCAGGCTCCCCTGGAAATCAGGAATCAGGACCTCCACCCGGCTTTCGGAAAGGTGTCGGCGAAGAAGTTCCACACATCTCGCGAATGTCTCGGCCCCGCCGTCGGGCAGATCATCCCTGGTGACGGATGTAATGACCACGTACTTGAGTCCCATTTCCTGTGCCGCACGTAAGAGGCGCACCGGTTCCTCTTCATCGACACCCCGCGGCTCTCCATGCGTCACGTTACAATATCTGCAATGGCGGGTGCAGACACTCCCGAGGATCAAGAAGGTGGCCGTTCCATCGTGGAAACACTCCGCGATGTTCGGACATCTTGCTTCCTCGCAGACGGTGTGAAGACCGAAGTGTCGGAGCGTGTCCCTCACCCGGCGATATTCTCCTGACGAGGGAATTTTCACTTTCAACCATGGAGGTTTGGGCATAGCATGGGCATCAGGAATCAGGCATCGGGCATCAGGCTATATACGAAAAAAATGTGATACTTCTTTTCCTAACGCCTGATACCTGTTGCCTTCAGCCTGCTTTTTAAAAGTAGTACCATATTGAAATATAATCGTTGATGTTCTCGCCGTCCGCGTCGAGCCTCTTGAGGTAGTCGTAAATGGGGACGTCGGTGTAAAGGTAATCAAGGGCTGTGAGGATCCTGACTTCCCAGGAGAAGAAACGGTAAACCCTGCTTCCATTGGGCAGGATCATGATCACCTCGTGGTCCTGCCAAGCCCGCAGATTCGATTTCCCAAGCTTCGGCACGTTAAAGACCGGTTCGTCCGTACGGACGAGTCCGGGAAGCAGGCGGGCTTCCTCTCTCCTTTCCTGCTCGATCCTCGCGATGGGAACTCGAAAGTCAATGGTCTCCTCCTTGCCCTTGGTGCTGAAGGTGTAGTAGGGGTCCACGCCCGAAACCTTGATGGTTTTGCGCAGAAGGGCCGTCTCGAATTTCCTGCTGTTGTAATAGGTGAAGACCTGCTGATTATACACATTGATCCCGGCGTTTTTGAGCTTTCTGACCGCCTCCACGGCATCAGGGGTCACTTCAGCTGCATGCTCGAAGTGTGTCACAATCGCGATTTCCCGCTTTCCCCATTCATGGTATTTTTTGATCACCGAGATGAATCCGTCGTCGATTCTGAAGGGGAGTGTGACAATCGTGCGGGTGCCGATGCGTATCCGTTCCACGTGCTTGATCTGCGCCACTTCCCCGATCAGCCAGTCCAGGTATCTGTTGTCGAGCGTCAGGGGGTCTCCTCCCGTGATCAAAACCTCCGTGATACTTTCGTGCCCGTCGATCCAGGCCAGGGCCTCCCGGATTTTCTTCCTGCTCATCATCACGTCCTCACCCATCGTCTTGATCTCCCAGTTCCGCTGGCAGTAAACACAGATCTGCGGGCAGGCGTTGTAGGGCTTGAGGATAAGGATTTCGGGATAGCGCCGCGTGATGCCGTCGACGGGGCTCGTCGACTTCTCGCCCATGAAATCCATGTCGAACCCCTGTTCCCGGCTCTGGGCGACGCTGCCGCAATAACGGTTGCCGGGTATTACCTGGGCGCGGATCTGGCGATCGTATGAACCTGACCCCTTCTTGCGAAAGAGGGAGAGATAGTAAGGCGTGATTTCGAAGGGGATGGCGTCCGATTCGGCGCAGCGGAGCCCCGCCAGTTCGTCCCGGTCGAGCTTGACGAGGGCTGTGAGGGTTTTAACGTCCTTGATGGTGTGCTTGAGGTGCCACCGGTAGTCTTTCCAGTCTTCTTCGCTTCCGCCGAAATATTTCAGTATGTCCGACTTCAGGGCCTTCCTTTCCCTGACGACGCTCCGGTCCAATCCCGTTTTGTGGCGCCTGAGGAATCTCCTGATGTAGGATGCATATTCGTCGAGCTGGTCCGAGCGGACGAGGGCCGCCTCCCTTCCGTCCGCATGAACGAAAAGCTCCTTGCTCTTGACGTGCTTTCCCGCTTTACCCGTAATGCCCAGGAACAGGGCGAGGTACTCGCAAAGAAAAGCCCTCGTTACGGCGTCGAGAGCCTTTTCCTTTTCGTGAACGATGTCGTACAGGGCCTCCAGAGGAGAAGACTTCGTGAGATATTCGTTCTCCGACCGCATCGTATTCATGAGCACGCGGATACATTCCTTGGCGTTCCTCTTCTCGATGATGTTGAGGTTCACGAAGTAGGTGTCGGATTTCATGTTGTAGAGGTCCCTGTCCAGCCGGTTCATGTAGTCGAATACGAGATGGCGGGCCTCCTCTACATGCTTGGAATTCTTGAGGATTTGTTTTATTTTTGGTTCCGTGGACCACAGCTGCTCGAGAAGCTGCTCCTTGGTCATGTTCAAAATGTTCTTCATGGGCGTCTTCCGCTTCACAGATTTTTTATGATTATATGACAACGGGAGATTGCATTACTTGCAATCGCCAAGCCAGCAGACGTCGGGTTTCCGGGCCGCCAGGACGTCATCGAGGCGCTTCACGGGCGTGGTGTGAGGCGCTGCCTTGAGCATCTCTGGATTTTCCTTCGCCTCCTTCGCGATGGCAATCATGGCGTCGCAGAAGGCGTCAAGCGTTTCCCGGCTTTCCGTTTCGTTCGGTTCGATCATGATGGCTTCCCGAACGATGAGGGGGAAATAGATGGTCGGCGGGTGGAATCCGTAGTCGAGAAGGCGCTTGGCAATGTCCGTCGTGTGAACACCGCTTTCCTTGACCTGTTTCTCCCCCGAGAAGACGCACTCGTGCATGCAGATCCGGTCGTAGGGGATCTGGTAATAGGGCCTGAGGCGTTCCTTCACGTAGTTTGCATTGAGCACGGCGTTTTCACTTGCCCTTTTCAACCCCTCGGGTCCGAGGGAACGGATGTACGTGAAGGCCTTGACCATCACGTTGAAATTCCCGTAAAAGGATCTCACCCGGCCGATGCTCTCCGGGAAGTTTTCGTCCCAGGCATACCGCCTTCCCTTCCGGACGACGCGCGGGACGGGAAGGTGAGGGACGAGGTCCTTCCTGACGCCCAGGGGGCCGGCACCCGGCCCGCCGCATCCGTGGGGGGTCGAGAAGGTCTTGTGGAGGTTGAGCTGGATGATGTCGAAACCGAGGTCCCCCGGCCGCGTGATGCCCATGAAGGCGTTCGCGTTGGCGCCGTCGCAGTAGAGAAGCCCCCCCTTCCCATGGACCGTACTCGCAACCGCCTCGATGTTTCGTTCAAAGAGCCCCAGCGTGTTCGGGTTCGTGAGCATGAGTCCCGCCACATCCTCCGTCATCAGCTCTCGGAGGTGCTCGAGATCAACGCCGCCCTCGGTGTTGGAACGAACCGTCACCACCTGGAATCCGCACAGGGCAACCGACGCGGGGTTCGTCCCGTGGGCCGTGTCCGGGATCAGGACCCTGGAGCGCTTTTGACCGTTCTTCTCAAAGTACTTCTTGATGATCATCACCCCCGTGAGTTCACCGTGGGCGCCCGCGGCCGGCTGCAGGGCGAAATCCGCCATGCCGAAGATCTCGCTCAGATACCTTCTAAGCTCATACATGAGCTGCAGGTTACCCTGGGCGAAAGCCGCCGGCGCGTAAGGGTGCAGCATCGTGAAACCCGGCAGTCTCGCCACCTCCTCGTTGAGTTTCGGGTTGTATTTCATCGTGCAGGAACCCAGGGGGTAAAAGCCGATGTCGACACCGAAGTTCCTCCGCGAGAGCCCCGTGTAGTGTCGCACGAGATCGATCTCGGCCACCTCGGGAAGGTCGATGTCCTCCCGGAGCAGGGATCGGTCGATGAGACTTTCGATGGGGGTCTCCGGGACATCGCAGGCAGGCACGCTGCAGGCCCTGCGGCCCGGTCGGCTTTTCTCGTAGATCAATTCCATGGAATCCTCCTCTTATGTTCACCCTCGATCATCCATTCGGTGACGCCTGGCTCAGGCCAGAATGGAAACGACGTCATCGATGTCTTCCTTTTTCAGCATCTCCGTAGCGCAGAGAAGCAGTCCGTTCTTCAGCTCCGGGTAATGCCCTCCGACCTCGTAACCCCCCAGGATGCCCGCCGCTTGAAGCTCTTCATTGGCGCGACCGGGGTCGGGACACCGCAGCACGAATTCATTGTAGCAAGGCCCCGAAAAAACCGGCTCCCACCCCTTGAGCGTGAGAAGTCTCTCACGAAGGTACCTTGCCTTCAGGATGTTGAGTTCCGCAAGCCGCTTCAGGTTCTTGCCGAGGCACGCGAGATAAACCCCGGCAGCCAGAGCGCAGAGAGCTTCGTTGGAGCAGATGTTGGATGTCGCCTTCTCCCGGCGGATGTGCTGCTCCCGGGTCTGCAGCGTCAGCACGAAGCCGCGCCTGTTTTCCCTGTCCACCGTGGCACCCGAGAGCCTCCCCGGGATCTTCCGGAGGAACTGGCCGGTGCTCGCGAAAATACCGAGATAGGGCCCGCCGAAGTTCACGGGGTTTCCAAAGCTCTGACCCTCTCCGACCACAAAGTCTGCGCCCGTCTCGCCGGCGGGTTTCAGGACGCCCAGCGAGGTCGCCTCCGTGAATCCGCAGACGAGATAGGCCCCCTTTTCATGCACCGCTTTCTCGATGGCGCCGGGATTCTCAATGACACCGAAGAAGTTCGGGCTCTGGATGAGAACGGCGGCCGTGTTTTCGTCCATCGCCGACCGGAGCGCCTCCTCGTCGAGCTGTCCCGATTTGCCGTATTCCGTCTCCACGACCTCGTAGCCGTTTGCCCAGGCGTAGGTTTTCACCACCCGTCGATACTCGGGGTGAACGGATTTCACCGCGACGATTCTGTTTCGATTGAGGGTCTTCGCGGAGAGCACGGCCGCTTCCGCCATGGCTGAGGCTCCGTCGTACATCGAGGCATTGGCCACCTGCGTACCCGTGAGCTTTGCGATCATCGTCTGGTACTCGTAGATGGCCTGAAGGATGCCCTGGCTGATCTCCGCCTGGTAGGGTGTGTAGGCCGTGTAGAACTCGGATCGGGAGATCACGTGCCCGACGACGGCGGGGATGTAGTGATGATACGAACCGGCCCCCATGAGAGTGATTCGGGGCAGGGCGTTCTCTTCGGCCATGCCCTTCATGAGATCGAAGGCTTCCGGTTCCGACTGCGCGGGGGGAAGATCGAGAAGCTTTCGGAGTCTGTAAGGGGTCGGGATATCCGCAAATAGCTCCTCGAGAGATTGAATCCCCACCGTCTGCATCATCGCTTTCTGGTCTTCGGCCGTGTGGGGCACATAGTCCATGGGAGGCTCCTTTCAGATTCAGGTTGCGGGTCTGATCAGGGCGAAACCCGGCGTGACGGGATGTGTGAATTTATTTTTCAATGCGCCGTTTCCTTGATCATGGCTTCGTAACCCGATGCGTCCATCAGGTGATTCAATTCCGCGGGCTGATCCATCCGGATCCGGGCAATCCAGCCCTCGCCGAAGGCATCCTTGTTGATCAACTCGGGCTCGCTTTCAAGCCGGCTGTTGACTTCGACGACCTCCCCGCTCACGGGCGAGTAGACATCGGAGACGGATTTGACCGACTCCACCACGGCGACGGTCTCCATCTGTTTCACCTTATTTCCGATCTTCGGCAACTCCACGTAAACAATGTCCGTCAGCAGTTCCTGTGCGTGATCGGTGATGCCCATCGTCACGACACCGTCTCTCCGGTCGAGGGCCCACTCGTGCTCTTTCGTGTACTTCCTGTCTGCTGGGCTGGGCTTGGCCATTTCCTGCTCCTTTCCGGCGGGATTCAATTTCTGTTCTTAAGTCTGGGGTCTTCTGTAGAACGGCAAGGGAACCACCCTCGCCTTTGCGTGCTGGCTGCGGATTTCGATTTCGATCTCGCTTCCGGGGCTTTCATGGGTCCTGTCGACGAAGGCGAAGCCCAAAGCCTTGCCGAGAGTCGGTGCGAAGGTCCCTGAGGTGACGCGGCCGATCTCCCGGCCGTTCCCGAAGACCTTGTAGCCGTGTCTCGCGATCCCCCGGTCCGTCATCTCGAACCCGATGAGCTTTTTCTTCGCCCCCTCTTCCTTCTGCTTTCTCAGGGCTTCGCGGCCGATGAAGTCCTTCGTGAGATCGACGATCCAGCCGTAGACCACCTCGTAGGGTGTTACCGTTTCATCTATTTCATGACCGTAGAGCATCAGGCCCGACTCGATGCGAAGGGTGTCACGAGCCCCGAGCCCCACCGGTTTCAGTCCCATGGGCGTCCCGTTGTTCAGAAGGGCGTCGAAGATATCACCGATCCGGCGGCTGTCGGCGTAGATCTCAAAGCCATCCTCCCCTGTGTATCCGCTTCTGGAGACGATCGAAGGAATGCCGAGCACATCCGTGCTCATGAAATGGTAGAACTTGAGCGGGGCCAGATTTCCCGATGTGATCTTCTGAAGAATGGTCTGTGACTTCGGCCCCTGCAGATCGATCTTGCCCGTGGCATAGCTGATGTCCCGGAGGGTGACGCTCGGGGACCCCTTTTCCCTATGTGCTTTCAGGATCCACTCCCAGTCACCGTCCTTGGTCGCGGCGTTGGTAACCACCATGTAGTGCTCATCACCCAGTCTGTAAACCGTCAGGTCGTCTATGATGCCGCCCCGGACATTCGGCATGACGCTCAGCTTCATCTGGCCTATTTCCTGGCCGTCGAGGTTCCGGCTCATGACGCTCTGCAGGAGCTCCCGGGCGCCGGGTCCGCGGACTTCGATTTCACCCATGTGGCATATGTCGAAGAGTCCCGCTGCGGACCTCGTGGCCCTGTGCTCCTCGATGACGGCGGTGTACTGAACGGGCATGCACCATCCGCCGAATTCGATCATCGTTGCCTTCAGTTTCTGGTGCCTTTCAAAGAGTGGGGTTTTCTTCATGGTCTTCTCCTGATCAGAATAAGTCCTCAGGATTGATGTTCACGGCGGAATCGCTGAAGAGAAAATTCTATTAATTTCAATGGGATGGCATTTACAGAAACGAATGATCGCCCCCGGACGGTCACCGGTCCTCGGTGGTCAGACGGTACTATAAACCCCGTCATAATTCAATTAGAATGTATGCGGAAATTCGCCGGGAAGACGCTTCAAAGGGTGTGGAGGGCGCAAGGCTAAAAAAAATGTAGATATTTTTCCTCAGTTATATTAAATGAGCAAAAATATTGCATTATTCTTGGTAGATCATCAAGAGAGAGGCATTCCATGAGATTCGACATTGCCAAGAGAGGTGAGGGCCTCACCTACGAAATCAGAAACATCGTTGGCGTGGCCAACCGGCTCAAATCATGCGGCATGGAGGTCATTTGGGAGAACATCGGCGACCCCGTGCACAAAGGGGAGAAGATCCCCGACTGGATGAAGGAAGTCCTGATCGATCTTCTAAAGGAGGATATCAATTACGCATATTCCCCCACACAGGGGCATGAAGCGACGCGCGAATTTATCGCGGAAAGGGTCAACAAAAGGGGCAAGACGCAGATCGCGCCCGATGACATCATCTTCTTCAACGGCCTGGGTGATGCAATTGCCAGGTCTTACGGCGTCATCCGGGTCGACGCCAGGATCATCCTGCCCGAACCGACCTACTCGACCCATTTCCTTGCCGAGGTTCACCACGCCTCCTTTCCGCCGAGCACGTACCGGATGAATCCCTATCACAGGTGGCATCCGGACATGAACGAGCTCGAGATCAAGGTCAAGAGCCACAAGGCGATCGTGGGCATCCTCGTGATCAACCCCGACAACCCCACGGGTTTCGTCTACCCCGAGGAGACGCTGAGGCGCATCGTGAAGATCGCCAGGGAAAACGATCTTTTCCTCGTCTTCGACGAGATCTACATCAACATGGTCTACAACGCGCAGCAGACCGTACCTCTTTCCGACATCATCGAGGATGTGCCGGCCATCAGCATGAAAGGGATTTCAAAGGAGTTTCCCTGGCCCGGGGCCCGGTGCGGGTGGATCGAGGTGTACAACGGGCAGAAGGACGAGGCCTTTGCCCATTACGTCCAGGCGATCCTGATGCAGAAGATGGCCGAGGTGTGCTCGACGACTCTGCCCCAGGTCTCGATCCCGAGACTCATGTCCCACCCGGAGTACGAAAAATACCTGAACAACAGGCTCCGGACATACGAGCAACTCTCCAACGTCGCTTACAACATCCTCAAGGACGTGCCCTACATCGTTGTGAACCGCACCAACGGCGCCTTCTACATGTCCGTCGTTTTCAACGAAGCGGTCCTCAACGACAGGCAGACACTCCCCATCGAGCACAGCAACATCCGTCATTTCATCGAAAAGATATGCAGTGAAAGGATCGAGCTGGACAAACGCTTCGTCTATTACCTGCTCGGGTCCACGGGCATCTGCGTGGTCCCTCTCACCTCCTTCTTCACACCGCTCATGGGTTTCCGGATGACCCTCCTGGAGAAGGACGTCTCCAAGTTCGAGTATACGGTGAGGGTGCTTGCCGAAAAGATCGTGCAGTACGTCGAGTCATCCAAGTGGTCTCGCGATTAGAGCAGACCTTAAAGCGACCGTGAAAGGGGCCCCTTATGGGGCCCTTTTTCTTAAGGGTTGGACCCGAGTCTGTCGCGGACTTCGGGGTGGATGAGCCTCGTCAACTCCTCGAGGCCGTCCACGATTCTCGGCGAAGGGCGGAAGACGAGATCTGTTTCCATCAGGTAGATCCTTCCCGTTCGGACCGCCGGGATGGAAGGCCAGCGGGACCATTTCTTGTTCACTTTTTCGAAGGTTCCCTCTCCCTTCATGGACGTGACGATGACAACGTCCGGTGCCGCCGTGAGGATTTTCTCGATGCTGTAACGGGGGTAGCGTACGGTTTCCCCGCCGGCAATGTTCAAACCGCCGGCAATTGTGATGAGTTCGTTCAGGAAAGTGCCGCTGCCGGCCGTGATAAGAGCATCGATACCCACCTGAAAGAAGACTTTCGGTCGCGGCAGACGCTCCGTCACCGTTTTCACGTGAAGGATCCTTTGCCGGAGCTTGTGGACCAGCGCGTGGGCCTCCTTCTCCCTTCCCGTCATCCCGCCCAAGGTGGAGATCATGTGCAATGTCTGGTTCAGGTTTGACGGGCTGACCGTGTAAACCGGCAGCCCCAGCCTCATCAGCTGTTCAACGGATTCCTTCCGGTTGCCGTCGGCCGTGGCCAGAATCAGATCCGGACGCAGAGAGACAATTTTCTCGGCCGAGAGGCTGATGAAACTGCCCACCTTCGGCCTGGAGAGCGCTGCTTCAGGATAATTGCAAAAATCCGTCACACCGACAATCTCACGGTCGAGACCGAGGGCAAAAAGTGTCTCCGTGATGCTCGGCGCGAGCGAAATGATCCTCCGGGGATGAGAGGGAATCTGAACGGTTCTCCCGATATCGTCGGTATAGACTGCCGCTTTCGAGGGACTCAATGGAATGCTGAGGAAAAGAATGCACAGGGCCGTCAGTGCGAAAGCGCGCTCCTTGAAACCCCTTCGTGCCGGCCGCTCCTTTCTTCTGATGCAGGAATCCTTTGACGTCACCATACACCCTTTGACCCCGGCCGAGGCCTTGACTCATAGAATATGTTGAAGAAAAAACGCTTTTTTGCCATATATGGGCGAACAGGGATTGTCAACCCGGTTTTTTCTCGAGATTGTTATTGTCTTTTCAAGGACCTTCGGGGGGAATCACCGTGTCGAGACTATTTGAAAAAACAGGTATCAAGGGCATGATGTTGGCGAACCGCTTCGTTCGATCCGCTACCTGGGAAGGGATGGCTTCGGAGGAGGGGGCCTGCACACCGCAGCTCGTGGAGTTGATGTGCGGCCTGGCTACCGGCGGTGTGGGTCTCATCATCACGGGTAACACCTATGTGCGCCCGGAAGGTCAGGCGGCGACGCGCCAGCTCGGTATTTCCAGTGACGCCTTCGTGCCGGGCCTCAGGCACATGACGGACGCCGTGCACCGGCTTGACGGGAAAATCGTCCTTCAGCTTGCCCATGGAGGCCTCCTTTCCAGTAAAAAATTGACGGGTCTTCAACCGGTCGGTCCGTCCATCGTCGAGGAAGTCTCGCGATCCCAGCGGGGCTCGGAAATGACTGTTGAGGAGATTCATGAACTGGCCCTGGCTTACGGGAAAGCGGCCGCGCGGGCTCGCACTGCGGGATTTGACGGCGTGCAGGTTCATGCCGCCCACGGATACCTCCTGAGCCAGTTCCTGTCTCCCTTTTTCAACAGGAGAGGGGACACTTATGGCGGCACCGTATCGGGGCGGGCCAAGATTCTAGTGGACATCCTGACGGAAATCAGGAAACACGCGGGAGACGATTATCCCGTCCTTGTCAAGCTCAATTCACGCGATTTCATTCAGGGGGGGCTCGAGCTGGAGGCCTCGCTCGAGACGGCGCTCATCCTCCAGGAGGCCGGGATCGATGCCGTCGAATTAAGTGGCGGAACGCTCCTCTCGGGGGAACTCAGCCCTTCCCGGCGCGGTATCGAGAGGGCGCGTGACGAGGCCTATTTCAGGGACGCGGCGGAGTATTACAGGGGCAAGCTCAGGCTTCCATTGATCCTGGTGGGTGGCATCCGGTCCTTCGAGGTTGCCGATGATCTCGTGAGAAGGGGTGTCTCCGACTACATTTCCATGAGCCGCCCCTTTATTCGAGAACCCGGCCTTGTCAGACGATGGCACGAAGGAGACCGGAGGCAGGCCGCCTGCGTTTCCGATAACCGTTGCTTCAAACCGGCCCTCCTGGGTACCGGCGTCTATTGCGTAACGGACAAAGACGACAGGGAAAAAGCCGCGTAAGCCCGCGAGGGTTGTCTCAGGCCGATTTCCCGTTCACACTTCCCGGAGGCCGGTGATAACCCACGGCCTGTCCCGCTGCGACAAGCTTCCCCGCGGAGTCACGCACATCGACCTGCCAGAGGCTCAGGCTTTTCCTGAGGTCGATGGCCCTCGCCTCTGCCGTTACGGTGTCTCCGGAGGACACGGCGTCCAGAAAATTGACCTTGATCTCCGCGATGAGGGCCCGGTAGTCCGTTGCGTTCGCCGCCACCGCCGCGGCCTGGTCAACGAGGGCCGATACAATCATGCCGTGCGCCCTGCCCAGGGCGTTGAGAAACTCGGGCCGGATATCGAGTGAAAGAAGCGCGTAGGCCCGCCGGATCTCCTTGAGACGGATTCCCAGAAAGGTGGCCATGGGGTCTCGGGCCACCACGTCACGAGCGTATCGCAGGCTTTCTTCTAACATAACCATTCTCATCCTCCACGATTCTTCGGCCTTGCATATCACTTGTTTTTCATGAGGGCAACCGGATGCTGCGAACAAGCGATCGGCGTCCCCGAGACGGTATCGACAAGTCCGCCGGAAGAGAAATTCGGATGACCGAAGCGGGGGTCCTGTCAAAAAATATCGTACTGGAAACGGGCGATGACGTGGAGCCTGGAGATATTGAAATTTTCCGGCAGGGGTGCATAGGGAGCCGCCGCCTTCACGACGGCAAGGGCCCCGCTGTCGAGGTCTTCAAAGCCTGAGGAGCAGAGGATATCGGAGCCTAGGAGGTCTCCGCTGCTGGTGATTGAAAATCGAAGAACCGCGGTGCCTGTTTGCTTTTTTGCGTAAGCCTCGGGCGGGTACTCCCACCGCTCCTCGATCTGTTTCCTCAGGCGGTTGAGATAATCAACGTACTTCCTGCCCGAACGACCGAGTTCCACCGTGTCTTCTCCCCGGTATCGCTCTAGGCCGGAGAACCCCGTGGTTTTTGGGGAATCTTTCGGGATTGTTTTTTTGCTCTGAGGGTCTCCCGGCGTCTGCGAGGTGAGTTCGACCTGAAACACTTCTTCCGGAGCCCCGGCGTACCGCCCGATGAAACCGGCAGCCGAAAGAACGGTCAGGTGACCGGCCAGGGATAGCAGGACAAAAAGGGTCATCATTCTGGGGGGGGTCATATCCGACAGCGCTCCCGGTTCAAGAGGTGATATAAACGATGGGTGCGAAGTAAATCAAGGTTATATCTCCGGGGGTCCTTCCGACGGCCCGCCTCCCGCATTTGACACGAGCGGAGACATTGCAGTATAGAGTGGAGCAATTATCATGCCCCGAAGGGGCGGGTTTAAAGCCGGGAAGCCCATGGACAGAGACGAAAAATTCATGGCGATCGCCCTCGAGGAGGCCGAGGAAGCCATCCGGAAGGGCGAAGTCCCCGTGGGCGCCGCCGTTACCCTTGGCGATGACATCCTCGCGAGGGCTCACAACAACCCCATCGCCCTCAGGGACCCCACGGCCCACGCTGAAATTTTAGCGCTTCGCGAAGCCGCGCGGAGGCTCGGCAATTACCGCCTCACGGGGACGACCCTCTACGTCACCGTAGAGCCCTGCATCATGTGTGTCGGGGCCATCGTTCATGCCCGGATTTCGAGGCTGGTCTACGGTGCCGCCGATCCGAAAAACGGGGGTGTTGCCTCCCTTTACCGTATTCTCGAGGACCGGAGGCTGAACCATGCGGTGGCAGTGAAAACGGGCGTTTTAGCGGCACTTTGCGCCGAACTTTTGAGTAGATTTTTTAGGGAAAAGAGGATAAAAAAATAATCAGACGGAGAGATACCGAAGTGGTCATAACGGGACCGACTCGAAATCGGTTTGAGGGCCAAAAGCCCTCACGGGGGTTCGAATCCCCCTCTCTCCGCCATTATTGTGAATAGCGTTTTACATCCGGCAAGTTGACTTTAAGGGAGAGATGCCAGAGAGGCCGAATGGGCACGACTGGAAATCGTGTGTGCGCCCCTCAAAGGTGCACCGGGGGTTCGAATCCCCCTCTCTCCGCCAGATGTCTATTCAGGATATGATAGCCGGGCCCCGTGCGACAGAGGATTGTGAACCCCGTCAGGTCCGGAAGGAAGCAGCGGTAGCAATAACCGACGTGTGCTACGGGAATCCTGGCTATCACCTTTTTCAAACCGGGGCCGGAATATGATCCGGGGAGAGTCATAAGTCCCAATGGAATATCTTGTCCTCGCCCGCAAATGGAGACCTCAGGTATTTGAAGATGTTCTCGGGCAGGAACATGTCGTCAAGACACTGAAGAACGCTATCCGGCTGGGACGGGTGGCTCACGCTTACCTCTTCAGCGGGCCCCGGGGCGTCGGAAAGACTTCCGTCGCCCGCATCCTTGCCAAGGCGCTCAACTGCGAGAAAGGCCCCATCGAAATCCCCTGCAACGCCTGCGTGAACTGCCGCGAGATCACGGAGGGCACGTCGATGGATGTCAACGAGATCGACGGCGCCTCCAACCGGGGTATCGACGAGATCCGGGAGCTTCGGGAAAATGTGAAATTCGCGCCCGCATCGTCGCGATACAAGGTCTACATCATCGATGAAGTTCACATGCTCACCAGGGAAGCCTTCAATGCCCTGCTGAAGACCCTGGAGGAACCGCCCGCTCATGTCATCTTCGTCTTTGCCACGACGGAAACGCAAAAAGTGCCGGCGACCATTCTCTCCCGCTGCCAGCGTTTCGATTTCAGACGACTGTCTCTGAAGCACATCACCGGCAACCTCCGGCAGATCGCCTCGTCGGAAGGCATCCAGATCAGTGACGGCGGACTGGCTCTCATCGCAGAGGCAAGCGAGGGGAGTGTGAGGGACGCGCAGAGCATCTTCGACCAGGCCATCTCCTATGCCGGGACCCCAATCGGGGACAGCGACGTCGAGGAACTTCTCGGCGCCGCCGACCGGCGCTTTCTCTTCAGCCTCTCCGACGCCGTCCTGGCCGGTGACGCCGGCGCCTGTCTGCGCGTCATCGAGGAGGCCTATTTCGCGGGGCTGGACATGAAGGTGTTCTACGGGATGCTCCTCAACCATTTCCGCAACCTCCTCCTGGTCAGGATCACGGCGGCTGACCCGGCTGTGATGGACCTGCTGCCCGACGATGTCGCGCGTTTGAGTCAACAGGCGGAGAAGGCATCGGCGGATACCCTCCAGAGGCTCATGGACATCCTCCTGGACGAGGAGGAAGCGGTGAGGAGGAGCCTCGATGCGCGTCTGAACCTCGAGTTCACGCTGGTCCGGATGGCCCGCCTCCAACCCAGGATCCCGGTGGATGAGATCCTTGCGAAGATGGAGGAGCTGGAGAGGAGGCTTTCGCAGAAAAGCGGCAACCGCCCGTTGCCGTCCCGTACGGAAACAGATCCATCGCCCGCGAAGCCGCCCCTTGCGAAGGAGGCTGCCGGAGAGCCGGCCACCGCGGAAAGAGCGGGGCCTGTTTCGGAGGAGAACCTGTGGGAATCCTTCAAGGAATTCGTCAAGAAGAAGAGCTACCCCATCTGGTCAAAGATCGAGCCGGGACGGTTTCTGGGGTACGAGGAGCGAACCTTCAGGATTGGCTTCCCGGAGGGGTATCTCTTCCTGGATTATTTCAAGGAACAAGAGCACAAGGCTCGCCTGACGGAGATCGCCGGGGAATTTTTCCGCGAGGACGTCGCCGTGAAAATCGAGTCGCTGAAAACGGCAAACCCGGGGACGGGCGACCATGATGCCGGCCACCCCGCTGCGTCGAATAACCGGACGGGCGACATCCGGCGCGAGGCACTGAACCACCCCGTCCTGCAGAAGGTGATGGATGTCTTCGAGGGCGCGGAGGTTCGCGAGGTGATCGTCAGGAACAATCATACTTAAGGAGGTTGCAACCTTCCATGAAGGATATCGGAAAGTTCATGAAGCAGGCTCAGCAGCTCCAGGAGAAGATGGCCCGCCTCCAGGAAGAGCTTGCCGCGAGGACCGTGGAGGCCGGGGCCGGCGGCGGGATGGTCACCGCCGTGGTGAACGGCAAGTTCGAGGTTGTTGCACTTCGGATTGAAAAGGATGTCGTCAATCCCGAGGACGTGGAAATGCTGCAGGATCTTGTCGTGGCGGCCGTCAACGAAGGAATTCGCAGGGCCCAGGAGATGGTCACGGGGGAGATGTCAAAACTCACGGGCGGTCTCCGAATCCCGGGATTGATGTGAAGAGGTTTTCATGACGGGTTACGCGCTTCCCATCAGACGCCTGATTGTCGAGCTCACCAAGTTGCCCGGGATCGGCGAGAAAACGGCCACGCGGCTTGCCACGTTCATCCTGAGGTCTTCCGAAGAGGATGCGAAAAAGCTCGCGGAGAGCATCCTGGATGTCAAGGTCAGGATCCGGCTCTGCCGAAACTGTTTCAATCTCGCCGAAGGGGAGCTTTGTGAAATCTGCAGGGATCCGGGCCGGGAGAAGGAGACCATCTGCATCGTCGAGGATCCCGACGCCCTGATTGCCGTGGAGGAAAGCGGTGTGTTCAACGGGAAGTATCACGTCCTCCACGGTGCCCTTTCGCCCCTCGACGGCGTCGGTCCGGAGCAGCTGCGACTGAAGGAGTTCATGGGGAGGATCTCCTCGGACGGCGTCAGGGAGGTCATCGTCGCGACGAATCCCAGCGTGCAGGGGGAGTCCACGGCGCTTTTGATAACGAAACTCCTGAGGGAAAGGGGCATAACGGTCACGCGGATTGCCCTGGGCATTCCCGTGGGCGGGGATCTCAAATACACGGACAGGATGACCCTCGCAAAGGCCATGGAATTCCGCAGAAACATGGAGGAAACGGGGAAAAAGCAGAAACCCTGAAACCCTCCCCAGTTTAGCCGTTAATCGAAGAATATTTCCGGGGAATTTCCAAAATGCCATCTCTTCGAAGAATATCCTGCGGGACCGTCCGGGATACGGTGGAAAGACTCTTTCTCGAGGCGAGTACGGATCTCGGCAAAGACGTGATCGGGGCGATCCGGAAGGCCGCCTCCGTCGAAAAGGCCGAGCTCGGGCGGTTTGCCCTGGAGCGTATCATTGAAAATGCACGCATTGCCCGGGAAGAATGTCTCCCACTCTGCCAGGATACCGGCATGGCCGTTGTTTTCCTGGAACTCGGCCAGAACGTCCATGTGACCGGCGGCAATCTCTACGATGCCGTCCAGGAAGGTGTGCGACGGGCTTACCGGAAAGGCCATCTGCGGAAATCCATCTGTGACCCGCTCAGCCGGTCGAATACAGGTGACAATACACCGGCCGTCATTCACACGGAAGTCATCCCCGGCAACCGCATCGGGATCAAGGTGATGCCGAAGGGCGGCGGCAGTGAAAATATGAGTTCCGTGAACATGCTTCTTCCCGCCGCCGGAACCGACGGAATCCGTCAGCTCATCGTGAACAAGGTCAGGGAGGCGGGCCCCAATCCCTGTCCGCCCACCATTGTCGGAGTCGGCATAGGGGGGTCCATCGAAAAGGCGGCCCTTCTGGCCAAAAAAGCCCTCCTGAGACCGCTCGGGCGGAGGAACCGCCGGGATAAAAGGCTGGCAAAACTTGAAGCGGATACCCTGAAGGAGATCAATATGTTGGGCATCGGCCCCCAGGGATACGGCGGCGCGTCGACCTCGCTGGCCGTCCATGTGGAGATGATGCCCTGTCACATTGCGTCTCTCCCCGTGGCCGTAAACATCCAGTGTCACGCCGCGAGGCACAAAGAGGCCGTCATTTGAAATGAAGAAACCAAGAAGCATTCGGACCCCTTTCGATGATCGGGTCTTACGGGGGCTCAGGGCGGGCGACCGGGTCCTTCTGAGCGGTGAAGTCTACACGGCGAGGGATGTGGCCCACCGGTTGCTTCATGAAGCAATATTGCGACGCAAAAAAATTCCTATTCCCATCCGCGGACAGACGCTCTTCTACGCGGCGCCCACGCCGGCGGGGCCCGGCCGGGTCATCGGTTCCGTGGGTCCCACGACCAGTTCAAGGATGGATCCTTACACACCGAAGCTCCTCGAGGCGGGCATGAAGGGAATGATCGGCAAGGGCAGACGCTCCGCCGATGTCATCGAGGCCATCCGGAAGCACGGCGCCGTTTATTTCGGTGCCATCGGCGGCGTCGCGGCCCTCATGGCACAATGCGTTCGGCGGGTCGAGGTCGCCGCTTACGGGGAGCTGGGGCCCGAGGCCATACTGAGGTTCACCGTCGAGGATCTTCCTCTGGTGGTTGTAAATGACGTCACAGGGGGCGATCTCTATGAAAAAGCAGGACGCCGCTTCGGGAAGAGGAAATAGTTTTTTCAAATAGCTATTGACAGACAATGACAGTTCAGATAAGAAATCGCTTTATATTTTCAAATCGGAGCTGACATCATTTCTGCAGTGCAAAAAAACCATCGTGGAGAACAGGGAATGATCGAGATCAGGTGGCATGGAAGAGGTGGCCAGGGGGCGGTCACTTCGGTGGAGATGCTCGCCATGGCGGCCATCGAAGCAGGGAAATATGCGCAGGGATTTCCGGCGTTTGGTCCTGAAAGACGGGGGGCCCCGGTCATGGCCTTCAATCGCATATCCGATAAACCCATCAAGATCCGCTCCGGCATTTATCGCCCCGACGTCGTTGTCGTACTGGATCCCAGCCTGGTGGGTCTTGTCAACGTGACGGACGGGCTAAAGCCCGACGGTGTCCTTATCGTGAACACGACAAAAGCGGCATCGGAGATCAGAAAGGCCCTGAATTACAAGGGCAAGCTCTTCACCGTCGATGCCACGCATATCGCCCGGGAGGAACTCGGTGTACCCATTACCAACACGACCATGCTCGGCGCCGTGCTCAGGGCAACGGGGGCCCTGTCCCTCAAGGACCTGAACGCTCCGCTGGAAGAGCGGTTCGGGCGCCTGGCGATCAAGAACATGAAGGCCCTGAAGCGGGCATACGACGGCGTCAAAATGGCGCAAGCCGCCTAACGAGACAGAGGTTTTATATGAAGAAGAAAAAAGCAGCGAGCAAAAAATGGCCTGAAAAATGGCAGGAAATCAACCCGGGCTGCATGGTCTTTCTGCCCGGCAATGCCGCCGCCTACAAGACGGGAAGCTGGAAAGCCCAGAAGCCCATCCTGGACAAACAGAAGTGCATCAAGTGCGGGCTCTGTTACATTTTCTGTCCCGAAGGGTGCATCCAGGAGGACAAAGAGGGCTACTTCATCGCGGACCTGGATTACTGCAAAGGATGCGGGATCTGTGCCCACGAGTGCTGGCCCGAGGCTATCGCGATGGAGGAGGAGGTGGAATAAGATGGGAAAACGCATTGGGATGGAAGTGGGCATCGCGGCGGCGGAGGCCGTTGCCCTCTGTAATATCGACGTGGCGGCCGTTTATCCGATCACACCCCAGTCACACATCGCCGAGCATATGGCGGACATTATTCACGACGGGCGCATCGATGCGGAGTTCATCACTGTGGAATCCGAGCATTCCTCGATCAGTGCCTGCGCGGGGGCCTCGGCGGCGGGTGCCAGAGTATACACGGCCACGAGTTCCCAGGGGCTCATGCTGATGCACGAAATCCTCCCGATCGTCTCGGCCATGAGGCTTCCCGTCGTCATGGGCAACGCCAACAGGGCCATTTCCGGGCCGCTCAACATCTGGAACGACCACACAGACATCATGCCACAGCGCGACAGCGGCTGGATCTGCATGTTCGCCGAAAACGGACAGGAAGTCATCGACATGACCATCCAGTCCTTCAAGATTGCCGAGCATCCGGACGTAATGCTCCCCATCGTTCTCAACATCGACGGCTTCCAGCTTACGCACATGATCGAACCGCTGGAGTTTCCCACCCAGGCGCAGGTCAGAAAGTTCCTCCCCCCGAGGAAACCCTTCGTCACGCTGCATCCGGACAACCCCATCTCCATGGGATGCTTCAACATGCCCGACATCTTCGCGGAATCGATGAAGGTGAAGGAGACGGCCCTCCGGAATTCGAAAAAGACCATTGTGAGGATCTGGAAGGAATGGGGAAAGATGTTCGGGCGTTATTACAGGCCCGTGGAAACCTACAAGGCGAAAGGTGCCAAGACCCTGATTCTCACCATGGGCTCCATGGGTGAGACGGCATCGATCGCCGTCGACGAGATGAGGAAAAAAGGCGCCTCTGTCGGGCTCGTGAAAATGAGGCTGTGGAGACCCTTGCCGATAGAGGAACTCCGGGCTGCCATCAAGGGGGCGAAGACCCTGATCGTCATGGACCGGGCCGTCTCATTCGGCGGCGCGGGCGGTCCCGTGGCGACGGACATCAAATCCTATCTATACCAGGACACGAGCCGGCCGAAGGTCGTGAATTACATCATGGGTCTCGGGGGCCGCGACGTCGCGGTCGATGATTTCATCGCCATGACGGAAAAAGCGACGAAGAAGAAAGAAGACACTTTTGAATTTTACGGGGTGAGAGAATAATGACGCTGGTACAGAACTTTGAGATATTTGCGCCGAAGCTGATCGACCGGAAAGAATATTTCAGTCCCGGGCACCGTGCCTGCCAGGGTTGCGGCGAAGTGCTCGCGCTGAGGATCATCCTGAAGGCGCTCGGCGATGACGTGGTCATATCCAATGCCACGGGCTGCATGGAGATTATCTCATCGGCCTATCCCCAGACGGCATGGGAAGTTCCCTATATCCACGTGGCCTTTGAAAATGCCGCCGCCGTCGGTTCCGGTGTTGAAGCCGCGCTCAAGGCCCTGAGGCGGAAGGGAAGAATCCCCGACAGAGAGGTGAAATCCGTCGCCATAGCCGGTGACGGCGGGACTTGCGACATCGGCCTCCAAGCCCTTTCCGGGGCCATGGAGCGGGGCCATGATCTTATGTTCATCTGCCTGGACAACGAGGCCTACATGAACACGGGCATCCAGCGATCCAGCGCCACACCGTTCATGGCCGCCACGACGACATCCCCTGCCGGAAAAGAGATCAAGGGACAGAGGACGGGAAAGAAGAACGTACCCGAAATCATGGTCGCCCACGGTGTCCCCTACGTGGCGACGGCCTGCCCGAGCTATCCCATCGATCTCGTGAACAAGGTCAAGAAAGCCAAGGCCGTAAAGGGTCCCTCCTACCTCCATGTTTTTTCCATGTGCCCCACAGGCTGGCGCTGCGCCTCCGAGATCACGATAAAGATCGGCAAGCTCGTTGTCGAAACGGGGGTCTTCCCACTCTACGAAGTGGAAAATGGCAAATACCGCCTCACCATGGAGATGCCCAAGAAGCTAAGACCCGTCGAGGAATACTTGAAACACCAGGGGCGTTTCAGGCACCTGTCGGCGGACGACATCAAGGCGGTGCAGCGGAAAGTGGATTACGAAATCAAGAAGCTGATGGACAAGGTGAGCGGCCTGAAGGGCTGGGACGAGAAATAACCTGTAAAAAATAAAGGACAGGATGTGTCAGGAATGAGCGACGTACTATTCAGCAGCTGGGATGGCAGGGTGTTGGACAACCGCAAAGCCGCTGCAAAGAAAGAAGCGAGCGCGAGTGTGCCGACAAAGCTCAACGGTCACCGGGTGGCGGCCCTCATGGGATGGAACGGCCTGGTGGTTACCGACGCAAAGGCGGATATCCCTTCCCTCTCTCTGGCCTACCTGCGGGAAGCCAGGAAGCTCTCCTGCGGGGAGTGCTCCGTCTGCCAGATCGGCATCGACAGGATGATCGACATGATGGAGAAGATGGCCGCCGGAAAGGGAACGAAGGAAGACCTCGCCGAGATGGAACGGGTCATCAAGGGTGTCTCCGAGCTCAGCAAGTGCAATTTCGGCAGGGCCTCGGCCCTGGTCCCGATCCTGGATGCCGTCCGGTATTTCGCTGGTGACTTCCAGGATCTGGCGGCGGGCCGGAGGAGACTGGAGAAGAAGTCCTATGCCTCCGCCGTCACGGCGCCCTGCATGGCCGCCTGCCCGGCGAACCTCGACATACCGGGTTACATCGAACTCATCCGGAACAACAAGTTTATCGATTCCCTCAACCTCATCCGCGAGAGGTGCATCCTGCCGGGCGTGATCGGGCGGGCCTGCACCCATCCCTGCGAGGCTGCCTGCGTGAGGAATGACATCGACGAAACACTGGCCATCAGGCTCCTGAAGCGTGCGGCGGCGGATTACGACCGGGAAAAGGGCGGAAGCGCCCTCGGCGCGCCGGCAAAAGAAAAAGAGGACAAGGTAGCGGTCATCGGCGCCGGACCGGCGGGCCTCGCCACGGCCTATCATCTGCGACTCATGGGTTACGGGGTCACGATCTTCGAGGCTCTTCCGAAAGGAGGGGGGATGGCCGCCGTGGGCATTCCCGACTACCGCCTCCCGAAGGATGTCATCGGTTACGAGATCGATCTCATCCGTAACATGGGTGTCGACATAGAATACGACCGTCGGGTCGACAAACTGGATCTCGAAGATCTCAAGCGGCAGGGTTTCAGAGCCGTCTTCCTCGGTGTGGGCGCCCACGTGGGAATGAAGGTAGGCTGCGAGGGGGAAGAGGCCGCCTGTGCGGACTTCGTGCAGGGGGCGGAATTCCTTCGCGACCTGAGCCTCGGCAAAAAGATCAAGCCGAAAAAGAAGGTTGTCATCATCGGCGGCGGGAACGTGGCCATCGATTGCGCCAGGAGCTGCCTGCGTCTGGGATTCAAGGATGTGGAGATTCTCTACAGGAGATCGAGAAAGGAAATGCCCGCGGCGAACGAGGAGATCGAACACGCCCTCGAGGAAGGTGTGAAGATCCGCTACCTCGTTGCACCCGCCTGCGTGTTCATGAAGGATGGGAAGGTCACGACCATCGAGTGCCGAAAGATGAAACTCGGGGAGCCCGATGAAAGCGGCAGGCGGCGGCCCATCCCCGTGCCGGGGTCGGAATACAAGGCGGAGACCGAGATGGTCATCGCGGCCACAGGACAGGTACCGGACTTGAGCTTCATTGTCGACAAGGAGCAGGTCGGCGTAACCGGTTGGGGAACCATCAAGGCGGATCCCGTGACTTACCGGACACAGCTGGAGGGGGTCTTTGCAGGGGGCGACTGCGTTCTGGGACCGGCCACCCTCATTGAGGCCCTCGGCGCGGGCAATAAGGCCGCCAGGAGTATCGACGCTTACATCCGTGGCAAGAAATACCTGCCCGGTGTCTCATTCAAGGGGATTGACGTCGGCAGGCAGAGGGTCGAAGGTTTTGTCGCGGCAAGGCCTGAGGAGAAGGTTAAATTCCTGGATCCCGCGGTCCGGGGGGGAAGTTTCGCGGAAGTCGAGGGAGGTTACGGCACACCGCAGGCCATCAAGGAGGCCGAGAGGTGTCTCCGCTGTTACCGGCTGGTGGTCTGGGAGTGAGCTGGTCCATCCAGCCTGTCTCGTCTATCCGGTCTGTTTTGTCGAAAAGAGGGACTGAAGAGACTGAAAAAAAGGGATGACTGAATAGAGTTCAACCGAGGGAGTGAAGATGGTAACGATCACGATAGACGGTCGCAAGGTCAAAGCAAAGCAGGGAAAGACGGTGTTACAAACGGCGCAGGAATTGAGGATCGAGATTCCGACTCTTTGTTCCCACAGGGATTTGAGCCCCTTCGGCGCCTGCCGCCTCTGCGTTGTCGAGATCAAGGCAAACGGCAAGTGGCAGCTTGCGACCTCATGCGACGCACCGGTGAAGGATGGGATGGAAGTCCGAACAAAGACCGACCGTGTCAGGGAGGGGAGAAAGCTCGCGGCGGAACTCCTGTATTACCGATACCCCGCAACCGGCGCCGTTCGTGATGTAGCGAGGAAACTCGGAGTGGATGTGGCCGAGGGAAAAGCGGAGACCCATGACTGTATCCTCTGCGGGCTCTGCACGAGGACCTGTCACGAGGTGGTGGGGGTCGATGCCCTGACGTTCATGGATCGGGGCCCCGGGCGGGATATCGAACAGCCGAAGATCGAATACATCGCCGACGCCTGCATCGGATGCGGGTCCTGTGCCTTCGTCTGCCCCACGGGGTTCGTGAAGATGGAAGACAAGGGGGACCAGAGGAAGATCTGGGACAAGGACTTCAAGATGGAAGCCTGCAGGGTTTGCGGAAGGTATTTTGCCCCCGTCGACCAGCTCAAGTGGATCAGCAAGAAAACGGGCGTGCCCTACGAGAAACTGACAACCTGCACCAGTTGCAGATAGAGTGAGAATCTGATACAAAGGGCCGCCCCTCTTGAGGGGCGGTTTTTTACCGATACGGAGTTCAAACCGAACATTCCCCGGTAGCTCAGTCGGTAGAGCAGCTGGCTGTTAACCAGCGGGTCCGTGGTTCGAGTCCGCGCCGGGGAGCCAGAACATTCAAAAGGGGGGCCTGCATAAGGCCCCCTTTGAATTTTGGTGTTCCCGGACTGATGAGAACCAGTTACTTTTCTGGCCCTTCAATTTTCTCTTGTGCAAAACTCGAAGACCTCATCTTGGTGGCTGCATATCTGTAACAAGGGTGGACGATTATATATTGGGATTGCTAAGCATATTAGTTGTTCTCTGCAATATCGGCGAAAAATACAATGTTTGAAGAGTTAGAGAAAATCAACGAACGCCCTGAACCGTTCGAATTCTACACGGCAGGCGATCTTTGGACTGACGAGCATACGTCAGCACAGATGCTCTCATTTCACCTCAATGAAGATATCGATGTCTCTTCGCGGAACTCGGAGTTCATCAATCGATCGGTGGAATGGATCACCTCCCGATTCAAGGTAGGCAAGGACACCTCAATCGCGGATTTCGGCTGCGGTCCTGGATTATATGCAACGCGTTTAGCCAAAGGCGGGGCTAATGTGACGGGCATTGATTTTTCGGAGAGATCCATCGCGTACGCAAAGGAAGTCGCAGCCCGCGAGCAGTTGAGTATCAGCTACATGAAGCGGGATTACCTGGAATTTGAAACAGAAGACCGGTTCAACCTTGTGCTGATGATCATGTGCGATTTTTGCGCCCTCAGCCCAAGACAAAGGAAAATGATTCTGAGTAAATTTTACAGGATTCTAAAATCGCGGGGGTCAGTCCTTCTTGATGTATATTCCCTCGCAGCATTCGACACAAGGGAAGATGTTGCGAAATACGAGGTAAATCTGCTTAATGGATTCTGGTCACCTTACAGGTATCATGGTTTTCTAAACACCTTCAAATACGACAGAGATAAAGTTGTACTCGACAAGTACACCATTATCGAGAAAGAGCGAACCAGAACGGTGTACAACTGGCTTCAATATTTTACACCCGAGAAGTTGGAAAGAGAGTTTATGGAGGCAGGCTTTTCCATTGAAGGGCTATATTCGGATGTTGCAGGAACACCGTATGATCGTAAATCGAACGAATTTGCAATTATCGGCATGAAGCCGTAATTCGGCACAGAACAATGCCATGCACTCGGACGGGAATTCCGCTCCATTCCCGCCGGTGATGGCCTCGTGTTACTATCTTTCAATTGGTAATTTCCAATATTCCAAGTTTCATGAATCCATCGACTCGCAGGTGTAACGTGCGATTGATGTGATTTTGGTCGAAAAATCTGCTCAAACCACCCCTTTCTTCCTGAAACCATGAATTTTGTCCATCCAGTTTATTATGAGCCTTTCAATAGGAAATGGTCGAAGCAGGCATACACCCCCTTACAACGAAGTAGCCGACCAGTTTCTATTTCCCTTCTTCTGAATCTCATATTTCCACTTTTTATCCATACTGGACTAAAGTCCAGTGCTGGTAGGACCAAGGTCCAATTTACGTTCATTATCGGATGGTGTATTAAATTACCCTATAAAAGGCTTGCCGTCGGAGAAAGAGGCGATAAAATGAATAAGCTTGTAGCCATTTTGCTTACTATCCTTTTCGCCATTTCAATCATAGGTTACGCCACGACCCAGGAAAGGATATAATGAGGCTGTGAAGGGAAATGCAGACAGGAGAGCCATGCTGTTAGATTCGGACCTCTCATAAAACATCGACTAACAGACTATAAATCATAACCATCAAAAAGGAAGGAGACAGAAAAATGAAGAGACAAACCATATGGAAGATTGTTTTTGTTGGAGTCGTGATGATGCTCATAGGCATTCTCCCTGCCCACAGCTTGTATGCCGCCACAGCCAAAGAAATCGATGTCAGCGTGGATGCCGCGCTGGAGCGTTTCTACAAGGAGGTGAAAGGGGCGCAGGAGTTTATGAACGCGGCAAAGGGGGTCCTTGTCCTGCCCAAGGTGATCAAGGGCGGTTTTGTTGTAGGCGGGGAGTACGGTGAAGGCGCTCTCCGGATCGGTGGCAAGACCGTCAATTACTACAACATCGCGTCGGCCTCCTTCGGGCTCACTATCGGAGGCGAGCAGAAAGACATCATCGTCATCTTCATGCGGGAGGACGCCCTCAATAAATTCCGCGCGAGCAAAAACTGGGAAGCCGGCGTGGACGGAAACATCGCCCTGATCAATCTCGGTGCCGGCGCAACGGTTGACACCAAGACGATCAAAGACCCGATCGTGGGCTTCGTCTTCGGCGTGAAGGGGCTGATTGCCGATGCTTCTTTCAAAGGATCAAAGCTCACCAAACTGGAGAAATAACACCTCTTATTCGTTTGGGGGGTGAGGAACAGGTCATTCTAACCGAAGATTCGCTTCAGTGGGAGCGTCTAATAGAAGAGCAGGAAATGGGAACATAAGTCAGAAGAGCGATAGATAAATTGAAAGGCGGGATATTTTGAGCCCGCCTTTTTTAATCATTTCTACCGAAAATCTTCAGTTTTCTGTGTTCTCATTGAGTGCAGGCTTGTAGGTGTAACGTGCGCTTGATGTGCTATTATCCAAAAATTCTGGTCAGCCCACCCTTTCCTTCCTGAAGTGAGTGTTCCACAATTTTCAGCGGAATGCGGCGATATTTTTATGATCTTTTGCTATTCATTCCATTTATTCTTTGTGGGATAAGGCAAAAAATAGCTTGAGAGATCGGCAAAACAAATCAATTATTAATTATGTGCGCGTCCGGCAGACGGCACATTTATGACAAAGGGGGGAAAGCTCTATTATGTTTCTTGCGATGTATGCCACGTGGATTGCATTCGGGCTGATCCTTGCGATGCTCGGAGTTATGTATACCGGGTGGAGAATTGGAAAGAAATTAAGAGGGGGGCCGACAAGGCCAGCGAATGTAGGGGCAATTGAAGGGGCGGTTTTTGCGCTGCTCGGCTTGTTAATCGCTTTCACTTTTTCAAATGGGATCTCACGATTTGAAGACCGACGCCAATTGATCGTGGAAGAAGCCAATTATATTGGCACCGCTTATTTGCGCATCGATCTGTTGCCGCAGGAAGCTCAGCCTGAGATGCGTAATCTTTTTCGTAGTTATCTTGATTCGCGACTGGAAGTGTACCGCCACATACCGGATCTGAAGGCCGCCAAAACGGAACTTGACCTCGGCGCCCAGATACAGCAACGAATCTGGCGCCACGCTATCGATCAGTGTAAAGACCAGCCTGCGCCTTGCATGATGCTACTTTTGCCAGCACTCAATTCGATGATCGATATTACAACGAGCCGAACGGCGATGTCTCAGTTCCACCCACCAATGATCGTTTTCATCCTGTTGATTATTTTTTCGCTGGTGGCTGCACTTCTTGCAGGGTATGGAATGGCGGGGGCAACGCCCAGTTGGCTTCACATCATTGCGTTCTCACTCGCCATGGCAATGACTGTATACGTGATCCTAGATGTTGAGTATCCAAGGATCGGATTTATTCGGATAGAACACGCGGACCAGGTTTTAATTGATCTGCGCAATAGCATGAATTGAAATACTGTCAACCCAGAGAAGACAGACGTGATGGGGAGCACAGATAGTCAGATACCGGCCAGCGAACCACTCGGTGCCGCCGACGCATACTGCGCCTCGCAATGTCATGCCGGTATTCCCGCAGCTGTCAAACTCTGTGAGTCCCCCGGCTGCTGGGGGTTTTTCCCAGAGGAAATAACCAATCATAAATCAGAAGAGGGCAGGGTCAGAAATGGCCCTGTTTTTTTGACCACTTCAACTGGGAATCTTCATGAACGACGGAAAACGAGTCTGAAGACTCGTAGGTGTAACGTACGCTTGATGTGATTTTGGCCGAAAAAATCTGGCCAGGGCACTCCTTCCTTCCTGTAATTGTTAGAGACGAATTCATATTCTTTACAGTAGATATCTAATGAAAATCGTGATAGGCAAAATTACATGTAAACGGCATTATAAAAATAGGACCAAAACCCTTAATTTTGTGTGAGGGTACGATGGCCTGATCAATGAAACCCCGTTTCTCAAAGGGAGCGGGGTTTTTTGTTCAGGAAGGAAAAAATAAAGGAAGGTCAATAAAACACGGAAGGGGGGGAATTTCATAAATCTTACTTGACCTTTCAACTTTAACCCCTATTTTGAAAAAGGAGGTAAACCATGGCTGTCGGGAGAAACACACTGGGGATAGCCCCACCCACCATTGATGAATTGTATGAGATTGCCTTGCAGTATCACTTAAACCTTAGCGAGGAAGACATAAAGGTCTATCAGGGTGTCGTTGAAGGGGCCATTGGTTCGTACCTGAGGTTGAATGAGCTCGACGAACCTAAATTGCCCGTTAAGTACCCCCGTGATCCGGGATACCGCCCCTCACAAAAAGACAATCCGCTGGGTGCATGGTATTGTAAAACTTCAATCAAAGGGGCAAAAAGGGGGAAACTTGTCGGCAAAAAAATTGCCCTGAAAGACAATATTTGCGTTGCAGGGGTCCCCATGATGAACGGCTCCGCAGTTCTGGAGGGCTTCGTGCCCGACGTGGACGCGACGGTCGTGACCAGGATACTGGATGCGGGCGGCGAGATCGTCGGTAAAGCGGTCTGCGAAGATCTCTGTTTCTCCGGCGGGTCCTTTACGTCTGCCTCAGGTCCGGTTCGCAATCCGCATAATCCGAAATACAATGCAGGTGGATCATCCAGCGGGTGCGCTGTTCTTGCTGTGACCGGTGAGTGCGATATCGCAATGGGGGGAGACCAAGGGGGATCCATCCGCATACCGACTTCCTGGTGCGGCGCCTACGGGCTAAAGCCAACCTGGGGTCTCGTGCCCTTTACGGGGATATTCCCCATAGAAGCGACACTGGATCATACCGGCCCCATTGGAATGAATGTGGGGGACATGGCTCTTCTGCTGGAGGTGGTTGCCGGCAAAGACTATTTTGACCCCCGGCAATACGAGGTTAAAACAAAGCCTTATACGAAAGCGTTGACAGGCAACGTCAAAGGGCTGAAATTCGGAATCGTCAAAGAAGGGTTCGGATGGGCTGGTGTATCGGAGAAAGATGTAGACGAATGTGTCAGGCTAGCATCGAAAAAGTTTGAAAAAGCCGGGGGAAAGGTAACCGAAATCTCCATACCGATGCACAGAGACGGGATACATATCTGGAACGTAGTGGCCACGGAGGGAGCACTTGCCCAAATGATCCTCCACGATGGTATGGGGTTGAACTGGCCGGGCTATTACACAACGGCATTGGTGGATTATTACGGCAGGGCCAGGAGGGCGATGGCCGACAACTACTCCGACACGGTCAAGTTTGTCATTCTACTAGGTCAGTATATGGCAAACAAATATTACGGCCGGTACTATGCAAAGGCCCAGAATCTGGTCTATGTCCTGAGAGAGGCTTACGATAAGGCTCTCCAGGGAGTGGACATCCTCATCATGCCGACGATACCGATGAAAGCGATGCCCATACCGGAAAATCCCACGACCGGAGAATATTTTACAACTGCGCTGGGCATGATCCACAACACAAGCCCCTTTGACTGTACACATCACCCGGCCATGAACGTACCGTGCGCAAAATCGAAAGGTCTTCCAGTCGGAATGATGCTCATTGGAAGACATTTTGAAGATGATGTGGTTCTTAGGGCGGCGGATGCATTCCAAAAACTGGGAATATACAAATAAAGAATCATCTTCGTCGGTACCGCTAAAATTAAGCGAAAACTCGATCTAACAAGAAAGGCAGGGTCAGAAATGGCCCTGCCGTTTTTGTCTATTTCAATTGTAAATCTTCAGTAACTCTTGTCTCGATGTCTTACAGGCTTGTAGGTGTAACGTGCGATTGATGTGATTTTGGTCGAAAAATCTGCTCAGACCACCCCTTTCTTCCTGAAGTTGTGATCATTGCAAATGTATCCTTCATGCCATATTTCAACTCGCAATCGACATTTGCCAGAAATGCGGGTTTTGCTAAGGGCCGCGCCAGACCAACTCCGAATCTACTGTCCCATAATCGCGAGGGCTTTTTGTAAGGGGGCAGTGGAAATCTTGACAAGTCCGAAATACGGTCGGTCTAACTCCAGGATCAGAAAGAGCGCGGCAGCCACTGATATAGCACATATGAGCAGAACGAAGAAGACCGTTGCATTGCGGGGCGAATATAGGCCAAAGCTAGCAAAGATGATGGTGAGCCAGCAGACCAGCACCACGAGGAAAGGTACAGGGAGAGCGCTCTCCCCGGTCTGCTCGTAGAGAAGCCATCGCGCTGCCGAGATATCGGCGCTTATCTGCAGGGCCCGCGATTGAATCCAGCGTTGGGCATCATTGCGCGGGGATAATTTCTGGAGCTTGTTTTGGACCTCCTCAAACTCATATCTGGTTTTGCCCGCTGCGATCGAGTCGTCAAAAGTATCTATCGATTGAAAGCGCTGGACTACGGAAGTGAGACCACGGCGCATGAGGTCACGGGCCTCCGTCGTCTCCGGTCCGTACTGGGCCATGACACGGTCGAGCAATACGAGCTTTGAGCCGGCCTGCATGATCTCGTTATTCATCGTGTCGAAAGTCGTCTTCGCCGATGAGATCAGCAGAGCTAGGACAAGGGCGGCCAGCGTCGCGATCATGCCGGTCCCGAGTTTCACCACGTCTTGTGACTCTTCACTCAGATGATGATCGGGCAGAAGAGCGCGAAGCCACATACCGAACATCGTACCGCCGAAAACACAGGCAAAAGCAATCAAAGAAAGTGCCAGCGAGTTCAATATCCACCTCCTTATTTTCGTGGGGCAGTATGTCTTGTCGGCGCCACAAGCGAAACGACTTTTATCAGCGGATTACCGTGGAGTCGTTGGGTGCCTAAGCCTTTATGCTTACGAGTAAATCATCTAATCCCGTCTGTTGTCAAGAATTGGCGTTCCGGTTGGTCACCTCGATCGAGAGCCTGTTGTTGCGAATTAATAGGTGTACTCTTCGGTCGAGCGTTGCATTGACACTATTCCGCAGGCAAATCCTAACTCGATTCAAATAAAAAGGGGGTTAACCGGGATGGCTAACCCCCTTGACCTTTTATGACTCCCCGGCGAGGACTCGAAGCACGGACCCGCTGGCTTAAAACCAATGCTCTTGACAGCCATGTAAAAAAATGTTAATTATTTCAAAAATATAAATATCAGGCACAGGGTCCAGAATATATTCTGGAGGAACCGGGAATTGGCCGGGCCGCCATCATAAGATGGGAGTTGCGGCCTTTTTTATTCTACTAAGCACCAGAGCACTGCATCGGGTAACGCTGTGTCGAACAACAATATTGCCAGGCAAAGGAGTTCACCATGAATGAAAGACAAATCTGGATGACAACTTATGACATGGAAAGATTGAACAGTCTCATCGAGGCGTCGAAGACAGCCCAGTCCCAAAAAAAATTTCATATCAAGCAGCTGGAAGAGGAGCTTGAAAATGCAAAGATGGTGGAGCCGCAGGAAATGCCAGGGGATGTCATCACCATGAACTCTGTCGTCAGGATCCGGGATATGGAATCGGGTGCGGAAAAGACCTACACGCTGGTTTTCCCCTCCGAGGCCAGTATCGACGAAGGCAGGATCTCCATCCTGTCGGCGATTGGCACAGCCTTAATCGGATACAGGGTCGGGGATATTATTGAATGGCAGGTCCCGTCGGGACTGAAACGATTGAAAATCGAGGAGATCCTGTATCAGCCGGAAGCGTCCAGCCATTATGACCGTTAGGACACTCGTAGCTGATGATGTATGATATTAAACCATTCTTGAGGACTGTCTGACGTGATGAAGGATAAAACAAAGAAGCAACTCGCTCAGGAATTGACTACTTTGCGTCAGGTTGTCAGCGATCTGGAAAAGTCAGAGAGCAATCTTCGGCAGATGGAGGCCACTTCCAGACAGTCGGCACAGAAATACCGTGTCATTGCCGACAATACCTATGACTGGGAATTCTGGATCGGCCCGGACGCACAGTTTATTTACTCATCGCCTTCATGTGAGAGAATCACCGGCTACCTTGCAGACGAATTTGAGGCAGACGCGACCCTCTTTTACCGGCTGATTCATCCGAAAGATCTCCCATATGTGGCGGAACATATGAATCGCAAAAAATATGAGGCAGGTCTTGCAGAAATCGAGTTTCGGATCATCCGCCGGGATGGATCCGAGCGGTGGATTGCCCTCGCGTTTCAGCCGGTTTATGATGAGGAGTCAAGATTTCGCGGCACTCGCGGAAGCAACCGTGACATCACCGAACGCAAGCAGGCGGAAGCGGAACGGGAAGGGCTCATTCGTGATTTTAAGGATGCTCTATCTAAAGTGAAGATGTTAAGCGGGTTGATCCCTATTTGCGCTTCCTGCAAAAAAATACGTGACGACCGGGGTTACTGGAATCAAATCGAATCGTATCTAAAGGACCACTCGGAAGCCAAGTTCACTCACGGCATCTGCCCTGAATGTGCAAAAAAACAGAAGGATTCATTCCACGAATCGTCGAAAAGCCAAGACACAACAGAAGGGGGGAAATGAAAGACCGGATCAACGAACGGATCGGCCGTCGCATCCGACGGAATCACCCGGGCTGAACTCGCAAAGGCCGCCGGTTACACGTCTACAGGCACAAACAGCCTGAGTGAAAGGCAACCGTGCGGCGTGGAAATATCGAAACTCCGCAAGAGTGCCCTCACCCTCGATGTCAACCCGGGCGACCTGAACGCATTCGAGGAATTCAGCGACCGGAAGATCGCGGCCCTCATGATGTATGATAGGTTACCGGCAAAGCCAAAATCGAAAACCTCGATGAAATGCCAGCCCTTGTGAAAGAGGAAAACAAAGCCGGTTAATAACTGCATCGAACAGAACGATTGCAGTCTATTATCGCTGAAAGATAATTTTTATTCTTTTCCTGACATCCGGAATAGCGGGTAAGCAGTGGGAGAAAACGATTTAGGCAAATAACAAGGGCTCCGCAATAACTCCGAAGCCCTTGTTCATTATTGGCTCCGCGTTTGCAACCTGTTTTATAATTCTCCTATTTCTCGCGGCGTTGAAGATGATGACACCAATGAGGAAATCTCCAGTGAATTTCAAGGGCCGCATCATCATGATCGGCTGCGGAAGCATCGGGCAATCTGTCCTGCCGGTCATCGGCCGGCACCTGGAGGGAATTTACGGCCGCCTGATTGTCCTCTCGGCCGATGAATCCGGGCGGGGAATTGCGGAGCGCAGTGGAACGCAGTTCATCCACTGCAACCTGACACCCGGCAATTACCGGACGATATTGAAGGACTATGTCCGTGACGGCGACCTCGTGTTGAATCTGTCCATAGATGTTTCCAGTGTCGCTCTGATCCGGTTATGCGCGGAGCGGGGGGCCCTGTACGTTGATACCTCGATAGAGCCGTGGCCGGGCGTATTCGACAACCCCATGCTGAAACTTCACCAGCGAACAAACTACGCCATTCGCGCCAAGATCATCGAGCTCGCAGCGGAATTGGGGCCTGGTTCACCAACTGCCGTGGTCGATCACGGAGCCAATCCGGGGCTCGTGTCCCACTTTGTCAAGCGCGCCCTCCTGGACCTCGATCAGATCCTCCGCAAAGGCAATGCCAGGCCTTCCACGCGTGAAGAGTGGGCGAATCTTGCGCGGGACCTCAGGATATCCACGATTCAGATATCAGAGCGTGACACGCAAGCGGGAAGGCAGCCGAAGCGCCAGGGGGAATTCATCAACACATGGACTATAGACGGGTTTGTGGGCGAGCTGATGCAGCCGTCCGAGCTGTCCTTCGGCACCTACGAAAAGAGGCGGCCCAGGGGGGCTCGCGAGCACCGTACCGGTTCAGGCACGCTGTACCTGGAGCGTCCCGGGGCGAGCACCTTTGCCCGCAGCTGGGTGCCCTCGATCGGCGGCTTCCAGGGAATGCTCGTGTCCCATGATGAGGTCTTCTCGATTGCCGACTACCTTTCGATTCGCGAAGGCGGCGAGTTCCTCTATCGGCCAAGTGTGATGTTTGTGTACCACCCCTGCGACGACGCGATGCTGTCGGCGCTGGAACTGGAGGGGAGCGGATGGATCCTGCAGCCCTCGCGTCGGCGCCTGGCAACGGATATTGTCGAGGGGATGGATGAGCTGGGCGTGCTGCTGGCCGGCCACGAACGAAATGCATACTGGTACGGCTCTCAGCTCACGATCAATGAGGTGCGCCGGCACGTTCCGCACGCAAATGCGACGACCTTGCAGGTCACAGCCGGGGCGGTAGCCGCCATCCTTTGGGCCATGCGCAACCCGCGTCGCGGCGTGGTCGAACCCGAGGACCTGGATTTCGAGGATTGCCTTGAAACGGCTGCCCCCTACCTGGGGCGCCTGGTCGGTGAGTTCACGGAGTGGACACCGCTCGACGGCCGCGGCAAATACTTTCCCGAGAAACTCAATGTCCAAAACCCCTGGCAACTTCAGAACATCCGCAGCAGGCAGTGGTATGGAGAGTGAGGGCCACTGTTTGTTTTCACCGCTTTCCCGGGCCGCCTTTTATCAAACGGTCCGGGCCGGTCAAAGGGGCCACTTTTCGGGCCGTAATAGTAGGTTTCGGACCGGTACTGTTTCTTTGACGGACTACACTGGTCGATGATCATCTTCACCGGCATCCGGCAGCCCCAGATGCAGGTCTTGCATTTGGTGTCGTAGGTTTGAGTATCCAGACGGCGATTTTCCCGGCACTCTGGGTTCCTACGCTCCACCCGTCGCCACAAAGAACTCATAGGCGTAGAAGTCTGAATACTTCCGGTGCATCTCGGGCTCCTGCGCGAGTTGATTCAACACGGCCAGCGCTTCGTCTTCGGCTCTATATTTACCGCGCATCTCCTCGATGCGAATTTCCATCGGTGTATAGAAATCTTCCCACCAGGACTCGTCCGGCAGCGTGAAGTTGCCGATGAGCGAAAAACCGCTTCTTTCGATTGCCGCCAGGACATCCGGAACCCGGCCCATTGTCGGATAGTCGGCCTCGAAGCTCGCTTTGACCTCGGGGGGCGGGTTGTCTCTGCGCCAGACCGCGTCGGTGAAGGCGAGGTAGCCGCCGGGCCGCAGCAGCGCGCGGCAGACACGCAGGGCTTTCTCGATGCCGATATTGTAGAGCGCTCCCTCGGACCAGACGAGGTCGAAGCTCGCAGGCGGCAGCCCGGGTTCGGCCATGTCGCCGACCATAGGCTGAATCCGCTCGGCCAGCCCCCGCACAGCGACCATCGCGCGCAGCCGCTCGATGCTCGGAGCATGGCTGTCAAGGGCCACGATGGAACCAGATATGAGATCGGCGAGATGGAGGGTCTGCCCGCCGACGCCGCAGCCCAGATCGAGCATCGCTGGCGCGGGCGGCAGATCGCGACAAAGAGCAAGTGCCCTCGCGGTGCAGGCGCGGTTGCCCGGCCCCTGCCTGGGGAGTGACTCATAGAGTTCGAAAAAGATCGGCCAGAAGCGCGGCGAGGGTTCGTTCATGTCATGCCTCTCCATCGGCGACAGGCCGCAGCCCGAGGAACACCTCGCGTCCGGTGTCGCTGTACGAGCTGTGCTCTAAGGGGACTACGAGGGGTTCGAAGCCAGCGGCCGAGATCAGCTCCAACCATACGGTTCTCGGGAACAGACCCATGAAATGACGGTCGTGGATGACCTTGGCGGCTCCGCTTTCCTCTCTCAAGAGGTACGCTATATCGGTCACGTACATGTCGGTTTCTGAGTCGGGAACCCATCGCCATTCGAGGTAGCGCAAACCGCGCCCGTTCCCGTCGCTGCCGCCGGTCTCGGTGCCCGGCTCGAATGTCTCCAAGATGAAGTCCGGCTGAAACATTGCGACTCCGCCGGGGCCGGTGTGCTTGAAGGCCGTGGCTATAGCGCTGGCAAGATCGGCGCGCGAGGTCATGTAGCTGATCGCGTCGTGCACAAGGACGCAATCAAAGGCGCGCCCGAGCCGGACCGAGCGCATGTCACCCTGGATATGCTCACACTCCGGATTCAATCGGCGGCTCAGCGCGAGCATGGCCGGTTCCACGTCGACGAGAGTACAGGCCAACGCCGCCTTCAAGTGGGCGGCATTGTGGCCGCCGCCGCTGCCGAGATCAAGCAGGGTCCGGGGAAGCCGCTTACAGTGGGTCTTGAACAAATGCCGGTAAAAGGCCGCCTCCTCCGCATAGTCGTCTACCGGCGTCAACAGAGGATACCAATCCGCCAGGTCGCGGTAGAGCCTGAGGGCCTGAGTGGAATTTGTCTCGCTTCTTATCACCATGTGAAATATGTCTATACTTGAAGAATAAAGAATATATACATGTAACTTATCGCTTTCGTAGGTTGCAGATCCGGTTTGCCATACACGAGAAAGAACAAGGAATGAAGTGTCCTGACCTATACTTGACCTGACAGACATTGTCAAAATAAGTCAAATCAGGTCTCTCTTTCATCTACAACTACACAGCGGCAGAGAAACCTTGGAAGTGATGATTACCGGAAGAAAGGTTGTATAAACTTGCAGAATCAGAAAAGCAACCTTTTAGGAAAGCATCGATAGAAATTCCAACCGAAGATTTTTTGAGATCGCTCAACCGATGAAATCGTTGCTTTCATCTATGGAGGGTGATGGTTGATTATTACATCAAAAATAAAAAATTATCACTATAAATTGAGCATTTTGTCTTGAAAAATACCAATATTAATTAGTGGCTGTCCTCGATTAACCCACGGGGGTGAGGTTGCCCTGACAGCCCTATAGGGGCAGACCGAAGTCCATTTCTCCGGCATCACGGTGATCCACGGCTAGCGGGAAGGCATCCAGCTTCTTCGTAATAGCGGCGCGCAGGAACGCGTCGACCCACCAGAACACGTCGTGCTCTCGTATTTGACGCCTGAGCCTGTGCATACGACCGTGTCTCTCGGCGGCCTCCATCTGATAGGCTTGGCGGATCGCATCGGCGACGCCCTCGATGTCGTAAGGGTTAACCAGTAGTGCCCCCTTGGCGAGCTGCACGGCCGCTCCCGCGAACTCGGACAAGATGAGCACGCAGTCCTCTTCTATGCTACAGGCGCAATATTCCTTGGCCACGAGGTTCATCCCGTCCTTGAGCGGCGTTATGAGTGCAATGTCGGCTGCGCGGTAGTACGCCAGCAGATCCAACCGAGAAAGGCTACGGTAGATGTACCACACCGGTACCCAGCCACCGGGACGCGCGAAAGTACCGTTGATCTTGCCCGAGAGCTGCTCAATTTCCGACTTCAGATCGCGGTATCCGGCGACGTCCTCGCGGCTCGGCACCACCACTTGGATGAGCGAGATGCACTCCCGCAGCTCGGGATAGCGCGTTAACACATTATGGAACGCCTTGAGGCGTAATGGAATGCCCTTGGTGTAATCGAGCCGATCGATGCCGAGGATCAGTTTGCGATTGGGTAATAGCATGTGCAGTTTGCTTACACCCGTAGTCACCTCCTCACTTGCCGCCCGCTGCATAAAGGCTTTATAGTCGATGCTGATCGGAAACGCACCAATGCGGGTCGTGCGTCCGCGTGCGCTCGCTAGTAGCACCTGTCCGCGACCCTCAATGCTCGCGTCTTTGAACAGAGCACAAACGCACTGTGTGAAGTTGTGCCTGTCACGGACCGTCTGTAGCCCAACGAGATCATACTCGAGCAGAGCCTCAAGCAGCTGCATACGCCAAGGTAGCTTGAGGAAGATGTCAAGCGGCGGGAATGGGGTGTGCAGGAAAAATCCGATGCGCGACTCCACGCCGAGCCGTCTAAGTTCAGCGGCGACGTTCATCAGATGATAGTCGTGCACCCAGATGAAATCCTCCGGGCTGCTCGCTTCGTGAACCACGTATGCGAATTTGCGGTTCACTGCGCAATACATATGCCAGTACTCCGGATCGAAATTACACAACGAATGCATATCGTGAAAAAGCGGCCAGATGACCTCGTTGGCGAAGCCCTCGTAGAAGCCGCGTACCTCCTCCGCGGTCAGAGCGACGCCGCGCAAAGCGTATCCTGCGTCTTCGCTGACTGCATCGAGTTCCTGGCTCAGGTCAGGCACAGATTCGGAAGCGCCGGGCCAGCCGATCCACGTCCCGCCGCGGTGGCGCAGCACCGGCAGCAGCGCGGTCACTAATCCACCCTCACCGGGCACTGTGCGCCAGTGCCCCGATGGCTCACGCTGGAAGGCGAATGGAAGTCGATTGGATACCACAATCAGTTTTTCTCGTTTAATTGGCATAACAACAATTTTCTGAAGCATACGATAGAACGTACATCAGTTGATAAGAACTTAGCATTTCTAATGAATAGAATTTTTTAGTATGTCAATTAAAAAGTGACCACAACATGTAAGTACTGCATCGGTAATCAGTCGTCCGGAACGCGGAATATTTCTTGATACCTCTTATTTGTCGATTTCAGTCAATATTGAATACCGTTTGAAACAGAGCATAACTGTCAAAATTACCAGATGCTATACTTCAGGAAGGAGTCGATACCCGACTTGACACTCAGAGTCAGATCATGTTTTGTTTAGGGCAGATTAAGTAACCGCTTCAGTCCTTTGGGAGCCCGCAGTTCTGCGGATGGCTCTAGACAATTCTTCGAAATCACCGCCCTTCATAATGTATCCCAGAGCACCGGCACGCATCATGCCAGAAACGGAGTTGCCGTCGGAAGACACGGAAAGAGCCAGAATCTTCATGTCTGGCTTTTCGGCAAGAATGCGGCGGGTGGCCTCGATGCCGTCCATGACGGGCATCCTGACATCCATGAGGATAATATCGGGTTGAAGGTCGCGGGCCAGAACAACCGCTTTCTTTCCGTCCTCTGCCTCCCCGACAACCTCCATGTCGGTTTCACGGCTGATCATCTTTTTGAGTGCATCGCGATACATCTTGTGGTCGTCTACGATCAGGAGCCTTTGTCTCGTGATGCCTTTTTCTTTTTCCTTTTCCATTCCGGATTCCTTCTTCGCTTCCACTTTCGTGATTTGAATAAAATGATATCCTAATCGTTTATAAAGACAATCAGGGTAGGAATGAAGAGACGACAGTAAATGCCTTAGGCAGTCTCAGGAAATAGATGAATAGGTCCGCAACCTCAGTGAAACAGCCAATATCCATTTACCACAATACATTACAAGGACAGGAAACTAAGATTCCTTGAACTTTTCTCATCCATTGTATGACTGGTGTTAAGGAATTGGAAACATATTTTTCATACTATGCCCAATTGAAGAAAGCAGGATTATGGTTAGAATTGCACAAGAAGATATTACGTTAGCGAAAGGATCACCATCATGACCTATAAATTTGCATGTCCCTTTCCTTGCAGTCGTGTGATTTGCGTTAACGCCAGTGATGATGATGACGCTGTCCGGAAAATCATCAAGGCGGGAGGGATGGCCTGCCGCAATAGAGAAAGCAGACAACTCTGCATGACACCCCACCTTACAATGCCTTTCTTACCGGACGGGCAGCTCAAAGACCTTGTCCAATCTATGATTAAACAGAAAGTCCTCCCGGCAGCAAGCGATTACGCGGATCTCGAGGCGCGTGTCGAGAAGGGTATCTTTCAAAATATTAAGGAGTCTCAGCATTTTTAAAAGGAAGTTCGGGACCATGTCAAAAGGTACAATAAGGTGGTTCAATCAGACGATAGGGGCCGGGTTCATTCGAACCGATGATGGGAACAATATATTATTTCTCAAAAGTACCGTCAGGAAATCTGGCTCGAGTTTGATTCAAGCAGGCGTAAGAGTGTGTGTTGATGCCCTGGAAAGTCAGGACGGCCTAACAGCAACAAATGTATGGGCTGTCGAAAATGACAGGGTGAAATGAGGGATTGGGCCCCTTAGATGGTTTCTAAGGTATTTCGACCTTCGAATTCAGGTTCAAACGGATATTCAATATTATTTTTAAGTTGTATGTCTATTTGAGTCAATTAACACACCTTCAATATCCCGCTTGCAGATCCAAGGAGGGAGAATGGTATGAAAATACTGGCTGCTAATGTGAAGGCGAGAAATATCAGAATGGTCCGGGATACGAAGATGGAATCGAGTATAATCGATAACATGAACAAATATTTCCGAAGCGATTCGGGAAAGCCAAGAAAAAACCTCGAACATGCGATTATAAGTGCCATGTACCGCTACTTCGAGGTGCCGAGTCGCGAGAAAATGTAGATATAGCTTCATCCCACCTTATGACGGCCTCATCCGGTTCCCACCTTGCCAGATGAGGCTTTTTTATGCCTTCTATTTCGATTGGTAATAAGCAGGGAGTTATTCGGGTCTTGTGATCCATACAAGAGCGAGCAGGGAAAGCAGCGGGTGGAGAAGGAAGGTTAATGACTATCCTTGCGACACGTACAGGCGATCAACGAAACGAGCCGCGATATTTTTTTTCAGGTACTTGGATCGGCGCGGTCATGACGATACGGGTCCCCCCGCCCGATGAAGTCTGAATCTCGAGCTGTCCACCGAGATTCTTCAGTCTCTCCCGGATGCTGAAAAGACCGAAGCCTCGGCTTAGATCCGTGTGAAACCCCATTTTGATCATATCGAAGCCGATTCCATCATCGCTGACTTCAACCATGATGTCATTCCCCCCCTGCGAAACAGCAATGGCTGCATTTTTTGCTTCGGCATGCTTGATGACATTCATCAGGAGTTCTCGAGTCGACTGGAAGAGAATAATTATAAGGTCGTGAGGCAGAGACGCTGATTCAAAGCCTCTTTTGAAATCGACGCGGATCCTGTGCTTGGCTTCAAACTGCTCGGCGAGCCATTCGAGGGCGGGGATGAAACCGAGTTCGTAAAGGATAGGCGGATTCAAATCTGACATGATCGTACGGGTCTCGTGAATAGATCGGTTAACGAGGTGGCGTAATTCCGCCATTTCGCCCAGGCCGTCGGGAGAGAGACATTCCTGTAAGAATTCTAACTTCATCCTGATGGCGGCCAGCGTCTGAGCCACGCTCTCGTGGAGGACCGTGGCAAATTGTCTGCGTGCCGCATCCTCGATCAGGACCATTTCCGATGCCATGGCTCTCAGCTTCTCGTTGGCCCTGCGGATTTCCTCCTCATACCGCTTGTGTTCTGAAAAGTCCATACTGTTGCCGAGGACGGCTCTTTTCCCGTCGTATGAAATAGGCGTCACCGTCTCGGCGATCCAACGGATCTCTTTTTGCCTGGTAATGATCCTGAATTCGTAGGGATAGCGGTTCCTCCCTTTCAGCATTTCTTTCGCGCACCTTTTTGCCCGATCTTTATCCTCCGGATGCAACATGAAATCCGCGTCTTTCCCGATCATCTCCTGTGGGCTGTATCCGGCATAAGAAGCCCCTCTGGCGTTGATGAACCGGAATTTTCCGTCCTGCACCACATACACCCCTGCAAAGGATTGCTCTGAGAGGATCCGGTACAGTTCCTCAGCTTTCTTTCGGATGCTGATATCCGTCACCACGATGCAGAATGAACCGGGAACGTCTACTTCGAGCCCGCTGCAGGAAGTGAGGGTAGGTACGGACGTCCCATCGCCCGTCTGAAAAAGAATCTCCTTCCCGGAGAGTCCTTCGAGGCCCTGACTGATAAGTGTCTTGAATGACCCGATGTCCTCCGGTTGGATGAACGGGTACACCGAGGACCCGATCACTTTTTCCAGCGGCAATTTGATAATGTCTGCAAAACGTTCGTTGCAGAAAATAATCGTGCCGTCCAAGGTCAGTGTGGCGGCCCCTTCCCTCATCGATTCGATCATGACCCGATAGGGATGCTCGGCACCGGCCAGGGTATAAATCCGGTCGTCCCCGGACGTTTCGACAACCAGGGCGTCAACCTCGCCTTCACGAATCGCGCGGAGGGTCTCTTCAGCTTCCGCCAGTTGCGATTCCAGTTCTGCCACTCTGGCCAGGAGCCTTTCCTCGTTCGTCTTTTGTGTCTTGCGATGGGCCTTCTTCATGATTTTCTAGGCCTCAGATCGATTCCCACCAGGAACTTCTCCGTATCGGACATGTCACCGATGATCCTGCGAAGCGGCAGGGGGAGCTTCTTGACCAGCGTGGGGGTCGCGATGATCTGCTCGCCCTTGGCAAGTTTGGGCTGCTGGTAAATATCAATGACCTCAAGTTCGTAGCGGCCTTTGAGGTATTCTTCGCAGACTCTCTTGACGTTTGTGATCGCCTCTGTGGACCTTGGAGTCATTCCGGTGACGTAAAGGCGCAAAACGTGTTTTTCCCTTGACGTCTTGTTCAGGGCTTTTTCAAATTCCTGTTTGCTCGACTTGATCTTTTTCCCGGGCATCGGCAATCTCCTTAGGCTATCGGGCTTTAGCGGGCTTTATGTCGAGGCCGACCAGCACACGCTCTTTGTTGGCCAGGTTTCCGATGATCTTTTTTACCGGTGTAGGGAGCTGTCTCACCAGGGTCGGGATAGCAAAGATTTGGTCCCCCTTGGCGAGTTTCGGGTTTTTCAGAAGGTTGACGATCTTGATGCGGTATCTGCCGCCAAGGTGCTCGTCGCAGATTTTCTTGAGATTGGCGAAAGCTGCAAGCGATTTCGGCGTCTGACCTGCCACGTACAGTTTCAGGATCCAGATCTCTCCGGAAGTGTCTGCTTTGATCGCTTTCTTTTTCCTGGTTTGCACATCTTTCATCTCACGTCCTCCGCTTTCTCTTTTTCCGCAAAGTAACAGACGGATCGGCCTTGCGGAGCCGCGCCATATCGGAGCGATCCTTCGTCAAATTGTTCTGTTTCCTCTTCTCCTCCCCCACCATGATTTCCTTCTCCTCCGTCGTTGCTGCCAGCTCCGCTTCCAGGGCGGCGATCTGGGCTTCCAGGGCCTTTCGCTTTTGCTCCTGTTCCCGTACACTTCTTTGGGCCAGGTCACGGGAAACGGCCGCTTCCGCCCTTTCCTTCGCCTCCATTGCCGCTCGGGCGCTTCCCGTCAGCACGCCGGAGGGACCTAGATACACGTCCAGGAGATCCACACCGCGGTCCGACATCACGAATTCCCGGATCTGGTTGGAATGAGCCATTCCGCGGGATTTCAGGATGTAGATGCAGCGGTTCCGCTCTCCCGCAATCTCAATATCCCGGAGGAGGATCCAGGTATCGACAAGCGAGGAGATGTCCTCGCTTGTCATCTCCGCGGGATCCTCGGAATGGGTCAGATCAGTCAGCATCCCCGTGATGCGCTGCATCTTCAGGTAATCGATGAGGCGGGTGAGCATCGACTTGATCTCTGTCTTCGACCCCATGGAGCTCAGGTTGCTGATCGGATCGACGACGACGACTTTCGGCCGGAATTCCTTGACGGCTTGGTACATCGCAACCAGGTGCATCTCCAGGCCGCAGTAGGAAGGCCGGATCGCATGATACTTCATGAGTCCCTTATTGACATACGGGTCGAGGTGCAGCCCTATGGACTTCATATTGCGGATGATCTGTTGGGGGGATTCCTCGAAAGTGACATAGAGGCTCTTCTCCCCCCGGCTGCAGGCGGCCTCCACGAAGTACGATGCGACGCTCGACTTGCCCGTGCCGGCGCTGCCCGAAACGAGTACCGTGCTGCCCCGGTAGAACCCCTTGCCGCCCAGCATGTGGTCCAGGCGCGGGATGCCCGAGGAGATGCGATCCCTGGAGACCGGATAATTCAATCCGAGCGATGAAATGGGAAGGACCGAGATGCCGTCCCTTTCGATCAGGAAAGGGTATTCATCCGCCCCGTGGGACGACCCGCGGTACTTGATGATGCGGAGTCGTCGGGTGGAGATCTGTTCCTGGACCCGGAAATCCAAGAGGATCACACAGTCCGCAACATATTCCTCGAGGCCGTAGCGCGTCAGGGTCTTTTCCCCGCTTTCCCCCGTGACCACGGCCGTCATCCCCTTATCTCTCAGCCACTTGAACAGCCGGCGAAGCTCGGACCGCAGGATGGCGGTGTTGGAGAGTCCCGAAAAGAGGACTTCGATCGTATCCAGCACAACCCTTTTCGCGCCGACCGAGTCGATCGCGTGGGAAAGGCGGATGAAAAGTCCCTCCAGGTCGTATTCCCCGGTTTCCTCTATTTCGCTCCGGACGATGTGGACATGGTCCACGGCCATGAGGCCGCGGCGGATCATGCTATTGACGTCGATCCCGAGGGAAAGAAAATTTTTGGCTAGGTCCCCGGGGGTCTCTTCGAAGGTAAAGAAGACGCCTGGCTCTTTGAATTGCATGGCTCCCCGGGCCAGGAACTCCATGGCGAAAAGGGTCTTACCGCAACCTGGCCCCCCGCACAGGAGCGTGGGGCGCCCCCTGGGCAGTCCCCCGTTGCTCAGTTCGTCAAAACCCCTGATCCCCGTCGGGCACTTGTCCAGGTGTTGCAGTTTCGCTTTTGGTTTTGTCATCATGACCCTCCTTTATTGGCTGGGCGATAACCCTGCCGCCATCAACCCTTCTGCTTCATATATTGATCTGGACATCCTGTTAACAGGGAAATCCTGATTTTGGCATTCGAAAAATCTTAGAAGGACATCATCCAATGGATGATGTTTCTTTTCTTAAAGGAAATCCTAAGAAAATCGGTTTATATAGACGGCTTCAGAATTGCTAGGCCTGTTCAAGACTCTAGAAAGGCATAAACAAAATGCTTGGATTGACGAAGGCTGCAGATAGAGGCATCTGCAAAAGCGCCCTACAAATATTCATATAACTGAAGAGTCGTCAAGTAAATAGATGCCCATTGGAAGCAAGACACACTCCAAATCAAAATCGAAGATTTGTACTTGAAATGGGGTATTCTCACGGGAAAAACAAAACCAGGATTTCAGGAAGAAAGGGGTGGTCTGAGCAGATTTTTCGACCAAAATCACATCAATCGCACGTTACACCTACAAACAAACGAAATCGATGCTTTTAAAATTTATCAAGTTTCGATGGCAATATGCAACGGCGACGCTCCGCGGTCAATGACGCGCTTCTGATAACGGAAGGGGCAGAGGTGGCAGCGCTTTCTGAAATAGGACGGGAGATGTTCAAGCTGCTAAAGCGGCAGTCGGGTCCCTCCGGCACGGTTCATCGAACTCTCCGGTCGTCGTCTGTCCCCGGCTCTGCATCTTTCTTTCCTGATGGAAGGGGTCCGGTGATCTCTTCGATGCTTTTCAACGCGTCATCGAGTTTTGCCTGGGCCTTTGCCGCCCGTTTTTTTGCTTCGTTGGCCTTTTCCTGCGCCTGAACGAGATCTTTCTGAGCCTTTTCGATCACTTTTTGCTCCGCCCCTGATGTTTTCATCTCTTCCAAGACGAGTGCTCGTTTTTCGGCTTCCTGTAAAGCCTCATGTGCCATGCCGGATACGTCTATGACCCGTTTCTTAGCCTTTTCCAACAAATCCATCGCCTGAACCCTTTCTTCTAGTGACCCTTCTTCGGGACCGGCTTCCAGATCGATATCCTCTGCGGCAAGCACGAGTGCGACGATTGGCAACCGCGCCAGAAGGTCCTCCTTCCCTCCGAAGGGACCGAACATCTCGTTCTGTCTCAACTTGAAGGGGATGAAGACCATGGCTGCATCGGTTGACATGGCACTTACCGTTTCTGCATCGGCTTTCTCTAGGACTTCGATGGATGCTTCGATGCGGATATCGGAAAGCATCTTCTTGAGAAGCGAGCCACCCTGGTCGGTACCAGACAGTTCGTCGGATTCTGCCACGGTTTTTTTAAGTGTGTTTGAGCCCTTCCGTGCCAGGTGGCCTGGTCTCCCGATTGCTAGCATCCTGATCTTCGCATCCTCCCAGTCAGGGGAGCGCTTCATGAGATAAGCGAAAAGCAGCATGAGGCGGCTTGTGGCATCACCAAACCACCATACATCGATCCTGCGGTCTTTCGCCTTCGTGGATCCAAGGGCGACCCACTCCTTCTCCTTCGAATCGAGAATCACGATGTTGCAGCCGAGCCTGAATGCTGTTCGGAGATAAAGACCCAACTGTCGCTCCCGGATTAGGAGGATGCCGTCCGCGAACTTGTCGAGCCAGTTCAGTACCACCGTATTCGCCCTCAATGGACCCACGCCGTATGATTGGATCAGGACTTGCACGGCATCACGCGCATCAGGAGCCACCAGGACGAGGGGGAAAGCTTTGAGCTTTTGTTCCCTGATGAAAGACCGGAGTTCCTTTTCGGCATTCTCTTTAACCTTAATCATACCCAGTCCGGAGCCTTCCTGTATTTTGACCACGGTCGTCATTCCGCTCCCGCCCTCCAGCCATGAGGAAAACCTCAGGAGCCGCTGTCGTCTTTTCGGATCATCGGAGAAAGCCAGTATCTGAGGCCTCCAGTCCCGGGGATGTACGGGTTCCGCTGCGGCGGCAATGAGGTGATCCCGAACCTGTTGAAGGCGATAGGACCTCTGGGAATCAGCCCAGCGGGCTGGTGCGTCTATACGCTTGATATACTCGTAGATGGCAAACAGGATTGCGCAGGCAATCAGGGCGGGCGTGACGTCGATGGCAACCATTGCAATCAGGCACCCGACTGCTCCCAGAAGGCTGAGCCTCATATCGTAGAACCGGAACGCGGGCCGAAAGGAAGGGCTCTTGGCGCGCGCCTCGTAATAGGTTGCATAGTTCAGCAGGCCGTAGGAAATAAGAAAAAACATGGACACGATAGGGGCAATCGCGTTCAGGTTTCCCAAAGCTACAGTGCCATAGGCAATGGCGAGGGAGATGAGAACTGCCCTGCGAGGGTTGTTGGCAGGACCGTGTCCCTTGGCAAATAAGTTGAGATAAGGGAAGATCTTGTCGCTTGCCATGGACTGGAGGATGCGTGGGGCACCCAGGAAGGATGCCATGGCCGAAGACAGCGTTGCCGCCACGACGCCCGCATCAACGAGAAGTCCGAACGATGCGATTCGCTTCATGGACGCATAGTCCTCAACGAGGACACCCCGCGGTGCGGCACCGGCGAAGAGGATGGCGGCAACGAAATAGACCACCATGGAGACGCCCACGGCCGCGAATGTCCCCAGGGGCAGGCTTTTCCCGGGGTCTTTGAGATCCCCGGACATGCTCACTCCCTGGGTAAAGCCGGTCACGGCTGGAAAGAAGATGGCAAAGAGGATCCAGAAATTCACCGGTACGCCGGGGCCTGATAGATTTGCTGACATTAGTTCCCGGTGGAATTGCGAGAACCCGCCGGCCATGAAGGAGAGTATGGCTGAAAACAAAATGGCCATGACCACGTACTGAAATCTGGTCGCCCAGTCTGCCCCGAGCCAAGCAAAGACGAAGAGAAAGGATATCGCCCCCGCGGCGATCACCTGTGCGTAAAGCCCCGACGTGATGCCGAAGATACCGGAGACGGCTTCCCCGAACCCGATGCAGTAAAAGGCCACTGAAACGGACTGGGCCAGAAACAGCACAATGCCGATTGCACCCCCGAACTCGATGCCGAGCGTTCGGGAGATGATATAGTAGTAACCGCCGCCCTTGACCCTCATGTTTGTTGCGATTGCAGACAGTGAGAATGTAGTCAGCACCGAAATGGCGTTGGCGAGTGCGATGATGATAAGCGCCTTCATGAGGCCGGCATTGCCGACCACGAAACCCAGCCGCATGAAGAGGATGACGCCGAAGATCGTGAGAATGCTCGGCGTGAATACGCCGGGGAAGGTTCCCATCTTTCCCCGCGCATGCTGTTCAGGCGTAGTATTTTCCCCGGTGGTCATATCACTCCGAGTCATCCCTTCTCGAGAAGAAAATTAACTCCTGTGTGGCTCCCGCAAATCACCCTTGATCGTTGTCACCCCTTCATGTGTCCGACCGTTTCACACGAATTTCATGGTCTGATTCACGCACTTCATCTCCTTCAAGGACCGGTTTCATAAAGGTCGGTAGGTCAGTGATGGCTTATTGAAATGAAAGGTGGCATTTGAAATAAAAGCTGCCTGTGCTCGTAGCACGGCGGATGCCTTCGAATCTCATCTGTGGGCGGCGGTCCGGTCGATGGGTGGATTAGCCATCGCTGGTCGGGGTTCTCGTTTTTTCAATGCGATCATCTAACTCGCCGATATACGCTGCAAGTGTATTTCCTGATTCTTCTATCACGGAGCGAAGATTGCGGTCAAGCTGCTCGACTCTCGCAAACAGGTCCGTCTTGAATTTCTCGTTTAGATCCGCCTGCTTCAACATTTCTGCCTCCAGGAAATTGCGCAGTTCGGCCAAGCGAGAAGCTTCCCCTTTTTCAGCCCGTTCCCTATGGAACTGCAATTCACGCAAATGACGGCGGGATTCGAGGAGAGCTGAGGATTTCAGATAGGCCACGTATACGAGAAATAGGGCCGTTAGAATAACTAATAGCCCCACCATGAGCAATCCCAGCGGTATTTTAACAACGGTTACGCCAAGTGACAGATCGGTCGGCACCACGAAAACACTCCAGTTCAGCGCTACGAAAGAGACAATTGCGGATAAGACGATCAACAGCAATAGCGTGTGAAGTTTCATAGAGGGCTTCCTCCTGTTCCCGATGCCGGGAGACTAGAGAAATCATTCATTTTCCAACCGTAAGTTCACGAGTCAAAGGAGGGGCGCCGCAACCCGAACAGCGGCGCTTTGCGGCGTCCCCGTGATCACTTCTTCAGATTTGACGTTCGTTTGAACGGAATCTCGACAGCCAGTGTTCCGTGAGTTTGCCTGCTGATTCGCGACCACCCAGACCAAAGGCCAGCGCCACAGCGACGGCGATGGCGCCCAGCGTGAGGCCAAAGGCAAGGTTGACGATGTCATCGGCAATGCCCATGGCACGCAGGCCCAAGGCCAATACCAGCGCCAGGATCGCGAAACGCCCGATGCGGGCCAGACCCTTGGTCTTTGGGCCACTGCCACGATCGATCGCTTCATATGCAAGGTTTGCCAGCCAGAATCCAACAACAAGGATAATCGATCCCAGCAGCACATCACCGCCGAATCGGATAAAAGTACCGACAATGTCACCCACCTGCCTGAACCCAAGTTGATTGGCCGCTTCCACGGTGGCGAACAGCATGGCAAAGAACAGGGCTACGTAACCGACGAAAACCGATGCAGGGGTTTTGGCAAATGCATGCGTAAGTCCGGTGTGAGATGGCAGTTTATCGAAGCCCAGTGTGCTCAAAAAACTGGCCAAAAGGCGGGAGGCAAAGGAGGCAACCATCCAGGTGATGACCAGGATCAGGCCGGCTGCGATGATGTGGGGCACCGCATTCAAAATCATACCCAGCATGTCTGTGGCGGGTTTGGAGATAGCTTCGATCTTGAGTGCATCCAAGGCGGCGATAAGCGCCGGTAGGAATATGGCCAGAAAAACAATTAAACCGGCCACCCTGGACAGCTGCACAGATTCGGTCAGTCCGAAACGCTGACCGAGTTTGTCACTTCCAGCCGTGCGCAGCAGGTTGGTTGTGAGGTTGCGAAGTACGACGGCGACAATCCAGCCCACGCCGCCAATGACAAAGGCGGCCACTGCATTGGGCAGGATGTCGAGCACCTTGGCGATCATTTCGCGCAGCGGATCCAGAAGGCCCTCCATTTGCAGCGCACCCAGGATGGCGGGCACGAACAGCAGAATGATCAGCCAGAACAGCGCTTGGCTCAGGCTGGCGCTGACGGGAGCCATACCCGCATGTTCTGAAAGTTTTTCGTCCAGTGAGGTCCTGGAGAGCGCCTTGGTGACCGTTGCGCGCACCACGCTGGCGAGCAGCCACGCAGCCAAAGCCAGCAACAGACCGGCCAGAAGGCGCGGCGCGTATTCAAAGAGCTGGGTCAGCAGTGCTGAAAAGGGACCCGAGACCAGCGCCAGGTCGAACGTGTCGAAGATCGCCGTCAATGTAAAGAGCATCACAACCCAAAACATGGTCACGCCCGTGCCTTTTTCGATGTCTACTGTGTGACCTGTGAGCTTCGCGAAGCGCGTGTTCAAGCCCACGAAGCCCAATCCTCTGCGGACCCCGGCACGCACTGACACGGCGATTATCCATCCAAGAACCAATATGCCCAACGCTCCCAGCAGGGTTGGAATATGGCCTCCCAGTCCACTCTGTACGGCATTCCACATCGTTGTCGTGTCCAGATTCATTCCTTCTCCTCCTTTCATTTTAGTATTCCAACCACATGTCCATCGTGTGAACTTGCGGTTTCATTGCCCTCACGTTAGTTTATTTACTGGGCGTTCCGGCTAAACCCTAGGCAAGAAATGATAACGATCTATCGGAGCCAGAGATGTTCCGATTGACGGTTTTCCAAAAGTCTCAATCTCAACAGGTTAGCGTGTTAAAACGCCGACAGGTTCTTGCGGATCTTCGAGATAGAAATATTCGGTAAGCTTCTTTTCCGGTTATAAGCTACTGTTTCCCGTGTGCGATGCTTGACACAGGGTTTCATGAAGGCACGGTGCTAGCCTTCCCTTTCAAATTCCTGCGGTTATCGGTACCGTACTGCACGATCCTGTCGGGCAATTGTTCCATCGCCTGCGCCAAAAAGATCGTGATACTTCCAGAAATCAAGACTGTTCATTGTTTATCGATGTGAAAAGGCAGAACACATTCGCCGAATTCCACTACGTGTTTTTTAATGGCAGGCAGGATAAATACGACTCAGATAAGAGCAGGCAACAAAAAGGATAAAAGACTGATTCCCACCGATCAACACGTTCAGCAACGAAATAAATCGAGGAGCAAAGAGGATAAAGGTATTCTGATCGTCTCTTCGCCACTTATGGTTTTTGTGCCGGCTGCAAACCAGCAAGTTTCTAAATGCACCCGGTTGCCTGAGGGGTAGACAAACCAGAGGCCGACAGATCGTCGTCCCGAGAAGCATCTGTGTCGCTAGAGCAACAGGCTTAACGCGGCGAATGTCAGTGCATGTCAGTCGAGCAGTTCCTTCGGAATGTTGCCCCCGTTGTCGGCAATCTTCTTCAGCACGGTCTTGTGCAGCCACATGTTCATTTGTGCGGAGTCACCGAGCTTCTCGGGCGGGCACCCGAGTTCGACCGCAAGTTCTTTCCGCGCCGCAAAGCTGCTCTCGAGGCCCAATAGCTTCAGCAGGTCCACGATCGAGGTTTTCCAATTGAGCTTCTGGGTTTGCGAGGCCGCGAGTTTCTCCAGGTGCGCCACGACATCGACGATGGCGATTGGTGTCGGAGCCGGCGGTGCAGCAGATTCCGTCTGGGGTGCAGGGGCGACTTGTGGGGGCACTTCTATCTTGGCGGGACGGCTGAAACCGAGCTTCTCGAGGATCTTGTCAAACAGGCCCATGGCTTCTCCTTTCAATTCAATGTGAAATGATCAGAATTTGATCTCGTATAATTAAAACTTACAACTCGAGGGCTGGTATGTCAAGAAAAAGCGCTCACGGTGTTAATGCACTATGATTATGTCACCCCTTAACTGCACAGTTATTATGTCATCCCTTCCTGGGATTCTGATAGAACAGAGGCACGCTAAGGAGGTACTTCATGATACGTCTTCACCATGAAAGAGGTGACCCGATTCAGCGTTATTGACTCGTTGATGGACGGGAAGATGACCAATGGGAATGATGTGCGTTCGGCTGAAATAGCAGGTAACAAGCTTCAGGAAAGAGTCAATCGCCGTCACCTCTATTAATCCGAGTCTCTACTTGTCAAGAATTCGCTCTGAGACAAAACAGAGCTGTACAAATCTGAGTCAAAAAAATCGTCACCTTTGACTGCTCTTGGAAATGCGGTTATGATATATTGTCTTCATTCTTTTGTTAGGGGCAACCCTTCTCTTCACCCGTGACATGATTGGACTTAGAAAGGGAACCTGCCGGTGATTTCCAGAAAATTCATCTTGGCCTTGCTTATCCTTGCCCTTTTCCTCCCCGCGTCCAGCTGCGTGAAAACTTCCGGAGACGGGAAAAGCGAAAAAGTGGTCGTCTTCAAGCATGGGAAGATCGCGGGCGACCCTCAGCTTTTCAGACAGCTCCTGGACCGTTTCGAGGCGGAACATCCGGGAATCCAGGTGATAGACGAGACATTGCCGGCATCGACGGATGAGCAACACCAATTCTATGTGATAAACTTGGAAGGCAAAAGTTCTGATTTTGACGTTCTCAGCATGGATGTAATCTGGGTTCCTGAATTCGCACGAGCGGGCTGGCTAAGGGAGTTGAGCCATATTTTCCCTGCGGAGGATCGTGAGAAATTTTTCCCGGGACCGGTCCGGGCTGTAACCTGGAGTGAAGGCATCTATGCGATCCCCTGGTATATCGACGCCGGCCTTCTCTATTACCGGAAGGATTTGCTTGAGATGCACGGCTTGTTGCCGCCAAAGACCTGGCAGGAACTGGTGACCACGGCAAAAACGATTGCCAGCCGGGGAACGGATGTGTACGGGTATATCTGGCAGGGTAAGCAGTACGAGGGGCTTGTGTGCAACGTCCTTGAATATTTTTGGGGAAATGAAGGCGATGTAATACGTGAGGGCCGTTCGGTCATCAACAATCCATCGAACATCCATGCCCTGACGTTTATGTGCGATCTCATTCACCGGCACGGGGTGACCCCCCCTCTGGTCACGACAGTGATCGAAGAACCCACACGACACATCTTTGGGAGCGGCCGGGCCCTGTTCATGAGAAACTGGCCTTATGCTTGGAATGTTGTTCAGAGAGAAGGGTCGGCTGTAAAGGGAAATGTAGGAGTCTGTCCACTGCCCGCGTTTCCCGGACATGAGAGCGCATCTACATTGGGCGGCTGGCAGCTCGGGATCAACCGGTTTTCCCGAAATCCTTCCGGGGCGGAGAAGCTGGTCAGATTTCTAACGTCGCCGGAGGCACAAAAGGCTCTCGCCCTCTCGATCGGTTACAAACCGACTCGAAAATCTCTTTATCGGGATCGGGACCTTCAGCGGGAACAGCCTTTTATCACTGGACTCTACGAGATTTTTATGAAAGCAAGACCGAGACCGGTCACACCCTATTACATGATGATCACCCAGGTGATGCAGGCCGAATTCAGTGCAGCGCTCTCGGGAATCAAAACACCCGAATCCGCCCTGAATTCAGCACACAAGCAGGTCGAATACATTCTGCAGGCGGAAAAATGAGGAATGAAAGACAAGATAGTGGAATAGGGTTTGTCCTGCCGGCGCTGGTGCTGCTCTTCTCTGTAACCGTCTACCCTCTTTTCTACGTGGTTTACCTCAGCCTTCACAGAAAACTGCTCATCTTCGACATTTCAAGATTCATAGGATTCGACAACTACCTGTTCTTGATAAGGGACGATCGATTCTGGAATGCCTTGGGCAACACCGTCTATTTTACCGGTGCGTCGGTTATCTTGGAACTGTTCCTTGGCCTTTCCATCGCCCTTCTTCTGAACAGGTCTTTCCGTTTCAAGGGGCTGACCCGGGCCGCTGTCCTTATACCCTGGGCCATACCCACCGTCGTGTCCGCCCGCATGTGGGAGTGGATGTACAATACCGACTTCGGCATCCTGAATTACCTGGTGGGCGTGAAGGTTAACTGGCTGGGAAGTCCTGTCTGGGCCTTGAACGCCGCCGTCTTCATGGATGTCTGGAAGACAACGCCCTTCGTCGTCATCATGATGATGGCGGGACTCAAGGTGATTCCACAGGAGCTTTATCAGGCGGCTAGGATCGACGGTGCGGGAAGTTGGGCCTGCTTCAGGCGGATTACACTTCCCCTACTGAATCCGGTCATTCTGGTCGTCCTTATTTTCAGATCCCTCGACGCATTCAGGGTATTTGATGCCGTCTACGTACTCACCGGGGGCGGACCGGCCAACGCCTCGGAGACACTCTCCATTTATGCCTATAAGATCCTTTTCCAGACCCTTCAGTTCGGGTATGGTTCCGCTGTTTCCGTGGTTGTTTTTCTCTGTATTGGATTCATGAGTGTGTTTTATATTCAACTTTTAAGCAGGGGAATCCGGTCTTGAAGAGAGCAGGTTTTTACATGGGATTGGCCATCGTGGTTCTTTACTGCTTGGGACCGATTCTGTGGCAGTTCATCACCAGTATCAAGTCCGATGCAGAGATCACCGTAATCCCGCCACTCCTACCTGCTTCCCCGACCTCCGACCACTACCTTTCCATCTTCAAGAGTCATCCTTTTTTCAGGATCATCGCCAACAGTTTCATCGTGGCTACTTCAACGATGGTTTTGTCGCTTGCAATTGGCTCCCTGTGTGCTTTCGCCCTCGCCACATTAAGGGTGCGATTCGCGGTCCTGATACTCGCGTTTGTGCTTTCCGTTTCCATGTTTCCTCCTGTTGCAACTGTGAGCCCGCTCTACATCATCATACGCACCCTGGGTCTCCGCGACACTTGGTGGGCCCTGATCCTTACGTACACGACCTTCTCTCTTCCGCTCTCCATCTGGATCATGACAAACTTCTTCCGGGAAGTACCCGATGAGATCTACTGGGCGGCCCGGGTAGACGGGTGCACGAATTTTCAGGCGTTTTACAGAATTCTGCTGCCACTGGCAGCACCCGGAATGGCCACGACGGCCATCTTGGTATTCATATTTTCATGGAATGAATTTCTTTTTGCCCTGACCTTCACGTCCACTATTGCATCCAGAACGATCCCGGTTGGAATCGCTCTCTTTCCGGGCCTTCACGAAGTCCCCTGGGGAGATATTGCCGCGGCATCGATTGCGGTCACGGCCCCCCTTGTGATTCTCATATTCGTGTTTCAGCGAAGGATCGTCGAAGGGCTGACGGCGGGGGCCATTAAAGGGTAGGTCATGGCCGCGATACGATTTGACAAGGTGAAAAAAAAGTTCGGCGAGGTCGTTGTTGTCCGGGAGCTTGATCTGGAAATACACGACGGCGAATTTTTCACCTTCGTCGGACCGAGCGGCTGCGGTAAGTCGACGATTTTGCACATGATCGCAGGGCTGGAACACGTGACAGGTGGCATTATATATTTTGACGGGACCCCCGTGAATGATTTGTCCCCGAGGCAGAGGGATGTGGCCATGGTTTTCCAGAGTTATGCCCTCTACCCCCACATGCGTGTATATGAGAACATTGCATTTCCGCTCCGCATGAGCAAGACACATCCGGAGGAGATCGATCGGGAAGTCCGAAACACGGCGGAGCTTCTGGGTCTGCAGGAACTCCTCCATAGGAAACCGAAGGAACTCTCCGGTGGGCAGAGGCAGCGGGTGGCCCTCGGCAGAGCCATTATCCGGCGCCCAAGGGTTTTCCTCATGGACGAGCCGCTATCAAACCTCGATGCCAAACTGAGGCTCGAAACGAGGGGGGAGCTTAAAAAACTTCATCGGGAGCTCGGGATTACAACGGTTTATGTCACCCATGATCAGGCCGAGGCCATGAGCATTTCCGACCGGATCGCTGTTCTTCACGATGGGGAAATTCATCAGAGCGGAACACCGCTTGAAGTCTACAGGAATCCAGCAAATGTCTTCGTGGCCAGCTTTATCGGAAACGTCCCTATAAATCTTGTCCCTGTGACGCAGAAGAACCTTGACCCTGTTGAGATCGATTTCAATGGTGTAATCCTTACCCCATCACTGGATGAGAGACCAGAGGAATCTGCGCTGATGGCAGGGATCCGACCGGAAGATACAGACATCTCACGGATCAAAACCAAAGGCGCCCAGATCATCGAGGTTTTACTGACGGAACCGGCAGGGTCCTTTGTGCTGGTGGATTTTAGGTGGAAAGGCGTGACGATGAAGGGAACAGCCCGTACGGACACGGATCTGAAGTGCGGGGAGCTTGCCTTTATGACATTCCCCGGAGATAGGGTGCTGATCTTCGATACCCGAACGGGTAAAAAGTTATAAATGACATGAGTCATTATTTGTACATAAATTCATGTCGGATAGCGGCGGCCCGGGTTGTTTGGACGGGAAACAGGGTTTGATAAGGAGAAACGGCCGCGGTTCATGGTCATGCCGCAGACGTTTCTGCGGAAGAGTGCGGAAGTAAATCCCTCCTGTAAATGCGTGGTATGGGATAGTAGAGGTCTATTCTTGCTGGTGCGTGCCGTGGTTCAGAGGTCTTTCAGCAGTCTGTTTGCCGGCAGTTTTTCAATGGTGTCCCGGAAGGTTCCGATCGCTTCCGACAGGGTGGAAAATTCCGGCGTACGGGCGAAGGGTATGGTGTTGAGTCCCCTGAGTTCCATGGCGTCGATGACCTGTTGAATCGTCAGCGTCTGGATGTCGCGGGCCGGCTGGAACCCTCGCTCCCCGTCTTTATCGATGTCCGTGACGGAGAGGATATTACTCTGGGTCAGCTCGAAAAGGATTTCGTTGACGAGGCGGACCGGAATTTCAAGCTCCTGAGAAAGCTGCCGGGCGGTCAGCGGGGCCTCCCCCCGGGCGAAGTTCCGGACGACGCGCTGCGCGACCTGAAGGGAAAGCAGGGTCTTGAGACGGCGGCTGGTTTGAAGTGCGTCGGGCTCGAATTCATAGGTGTCCACGTTCTGGAGGGCAAAGGAGAATTCGGCGCCATACAATAGGATCAGCCAGCTCAGCTGAAGCCAGACAAGGAAGAGCGGCAAAGCGGCGAAACTGCCATAAATGGCGTTGTATTTCGCGACCCCGATCTGAAAGGTGATGTATACCCATTGTGCAACCTCAAAGATCGTGCCGGCAATGATACCAGCTACCAGGCCATTGATAAAGCGAACCTTCGTATTCGGCATGAAAATGTACAGAAAGGTAAACAGTCCCCACAGAAGGGTGTAAGGAAGCAGTTTCAGAAAAAACATGACGATCGAGCTAAATGCACTTAGGATTGTAAGCCGTTCCACGATTAGCGTCACCTGTGTGATGACGAGGACGGTTGCACTGCTGGAGAGAATGATGAGAACAGGGCAGACAAGCATCAGCGACAGGTAGTCACCGAATTTCCGGCCCAAGGAGCGCTGCTCTTTGATTCCCCAGATGTCATTCAGGGAACCTTCGATTTGTCCGAGCATCTTGATGACGGCCCAGAAAAGAACAATCAGGCCGACACCCGCAATCAGTCCCCCTTGGGTGTTCTCCAAGAGAGAGTGGGAAAAATGGATGATGTTGTCGAGGATTTCCTCTTGACCGGCCAGCTTGTCGCGCAACTGTGATTCGAGCATCTTCTCGAAGCCGAACCCCTTGGCGATTCCGAAGGCCATGGCGGCTACCGGCACGATGGAAATCAACGAGTAAAAGGTGAGCGCCGATGCCCTGAGCTGGCATTTGTCTTCGTCGAATCCACGGATTGAGAGGAGTAATACCCGCAAAAGTTTCAGAAAAAAGGATTTTGTCGGGGGGAGGTTTGTTCGTCGGATACGCCAGACATCGTGCTTGATGAAATCCACTGACTTTGGAATGACGTTACGGAGAGTCTTCATAACACATTTCCTAATGGTGTTTCGATATTCGAGATAGGTATCCAAGAAAAATCACTACAAGTATGTCCTTTATCTTGCAAGTATACAAATAACAATTTTGTGTCAATGGAATAACGACAATTAATACTGATTGAAAGATTGCATGTTTTTGTTTATCGACGGAATGTCGATTTCAGAAAGAAATCAATAGCCCAAGGCAAAAGAGGCAGGGCCATTTCTGACCCTGCCCTCTATTTCGCCGTGGTAAGGATGCAGTTTCAACCCTGGTTGGCGTGGATGGCCTTCGCTTGGTCAATATTGTCACGCTGATAATTGTCGGCCTAAATCCAGCTGTTTACAATTGTATCTGCGTGATTCGACTGCTTTTTCTTTCCAAATAGAGCGTTGAGGAAAAGTTCCTATAGCTGTACGTCCCGGGGAGTCATATCCACTCAAGGGATTGACCATATCGGCTAACCCCTTTTTTGAGTGATTTGACCATTTAAACGGTGTAACGATGGGTTCAAACCGCTTGTTTTGAAGCCAAGTAGATCGCCGGAGAGAACCTGTGGAGTATTTCTTAGCCTTTCGGCTTCCTCCCATCCGGCGGTGATTAAATCATATAATTTCTCAATTTTTTTATTCAGATGCTTATATTGAGTCACCGAGCGTTTCAAGATGCCCCACGTCATTGAATCTTTCAAAATAAAATTTACCGCCTGCGCAGTCGATTATTGTTTTTGAAGCAACGTCCACACAGGTACTCCTGAATTCTGAAAGACTTATATCGCGAATCTTACACAGAACCGCGGCAATCGTGAAGTTGTGAGAAACAACCAGGGCATTGCGGGTTTTATTCAAGATATACTCCATAACCGGCCAGGCTCTCCCCTGAAGTTCCGAAAGTGTCTCACCATGAGGCATTCTGACATGAGCAGGATCGATCATCCACTGCGTCAGGAAGTCTTTGTAATGATCTCTAAGTTCGTGAAAGTGCAGGCCTTCAAAATCACCCGGGTTCATTTCCATCAACCCATGTTCTATGTGAATTGAGGCTTCATGAAAATGGCCGACAATCCTTGCGGTTTCATAGGCCCGCTTCAGGGGGCTTGTATAAATGGCATTGATTCTTTCATCTTTGAGGGACAGCGCAAGTTTGTGAGCCTGTCTGACCCCCATTTCATTTAATGAAATATCACTGATGCCCTGGACTTTTTTTCCCCTGTTCCAGTCGGTCTGACCGTGTCTTATCAGGATCAACCTCACAATGCCTCTTCTCCGAAAGGGTTAAAAGATGTTCTGAAAAGCGAGGCCGTAAAAACCTACATCCGCTTCCATATCTATGTAGTCAAGCAGTAATTTCAGTGTTTTGCTCGGCTGCCTCACCCCCTTTTCGAGATAATAAACGTCATTGCGGGTAATCCCGATTCGTTCCCCGAATTCATCTTGGGAAAGCCCGAATCTGTCAAGCAGTTTCTTTATCTGTTGTGGACTCCAATCTTTCATAGATACATAATAGCTAAACTATGTTAGATATCATAACCCATCTTTTATGGACAATTCTCTCTGAATCCTGAAGCTTTGTATAATCTGTGGAACAAGAAAGAAATGAAAAAATTCAGCCTGGAGGCGCTCAGGACTGCTCTTGACTTTTTGGCCTATTAGACAAAATATTATGAAACCTTTGCTTCGTACAAAAGCAAATAACCGTGAAGGATAGTCTCCACCAAATACCCAACATAGTGTCCGTGTTTATACCTTCTCGGTGTTTTCGATAAAGCCAGACCATTCACAGGGTGGAATGCAAAAAAGCAGTCTTTATGATGGTACGATGGCCAAGCTGCCGAACAATGTTCATTAAATTTGTTCGGTCTTTCAGCTTTGGAAGAGGGGATCGAAATGAAAATTGCTTCCCAGGAATTGAAAAAAGCCAGGACACATCATGAATTCGAAGATCGCCTGAAAGTGCTTCAGGATGAAATTATCAAGGCTGAACGATGTTTTTATTCATTTTCAGCCATTCACGATTTTTTGAGCAAACACAAAGCGGAAGGGAATAAGAATCCACTTTATTGGAATACGGTAAAGGATGCTCTCCTGGGATATTTCTTCGTGACGATAGGAAGAATATTTGATGAAGATAAAAAATCGCAATCTGTTGTCTCCTTTGTAAGGTATTGCAAGGTTTATAATTCAATCTTTTCAAAAAAAAACTTGCAGGAACGGAAAAGATCCGAACTGGCGCCACCAGATCTGGAATCCTATATGGAAAGGATTCCCAATGTCACGGTCAGCAAGGATGATTTCGAGACGATAGAGACGGAAATTGCGGTCAAGAAGCTGGTGTATTATGATAAATATGAAAATATCCGTGACAAACTATTTGTTCAAGAAGAATTGAAAAAGGTCAGTCGAGAGGGCGATTTATATTCAGAAGCCTTTGTCAATGAGCTGGAGGAACTGTTGAATTTTCTGAATAAAATAACCCGGGTTTTTGGGGAACTCTATTTTCATGGGACAAAAATAGATTTAAAGAAGGTCAAATATGAAAGTTCAAAAACGACAATCGCCAGAGATGTGGGGGAGTTTTTGAAAAGACTATCAGTGAAAGTGGAGGTATGATCATTACAATCGCAGTTTCTCGACTTGATCACGTTTTCCTTCCCAGCAGAGCGTTGAGGTAAAGCTCTTACAGCTGCACGTCCGACGCCCGTACCATTTGTGACAACCAATGCCCTTATATCCGGTTATCTCTAAATTGTCGTTCCCGATTCAGTGGCATAGAAGGAACACCCTGTCGGGGTTCCTCTGTTTTCTTGCTATCGGCCTGTTTACCCTGCCCGCACCTGCATTTGCGGTGTCCGAGTCCGTAGAGGTCGTCGTAGAAGGAATCTCCGGAAAAGAGCTGGACAATGTCCGGGCTGCCCTGACCATCCCGCCCGCACTTATCCGGGACGGCAAAGTGGAGAAATTGTGGCTGGAGCGTTTTGAGCAACAGGCACCCGGGAAGGCGAAAGAGGCCCTGGAAGCCTTCGGGTATTACCGACCTGTCATTACCACTCACATGGACACTCTCGAGGAAGGGGTATACAAGCTTGTTGTTCGCGTGGATGTCGGTGAGCCTGTGCGCCTTACGAAGGCACAGGTTCAGGTAAGGGGTACGGGGGCCTCCGACGAAGTACTGGCAAAAGCGGCTTCGGGTTTTCCCCTGCGAACCGGGGACGTCCTGCGCCAGGATATTTATGAGAAGTTCAAGGGGGAACTCCAGTCGAAGGCACTGGAACAAGGTTACCTGGACGCGCAATTCTCGATCCACGTCATCCGCCTTAACGTGACCGAATCGGCGGCTGAAATCGACCTTGTTCTCGATACGGGTGAGCGCTATCGCTTCGGCGAAGTGCGCTTTTCGGGCGCTCCTCGTTACCCGGACCGGTTTCTGCGGACATTTCTCGATTTCAAACCCGGTGATGTCTTCTCATCAGAAAAGATATTGCAGACCCAACTCAATTTTGCCACTGCGCAACGCTTCAAATCGGTCATCGTACAGCCCGACAAGGCAGGAGCCACGGACTATGCGGTGCCGCTAAACGTGGATCTTGTACCGTCACCCCAGAAAGTCGTGAGAGTGGGGGTGGGCTACACCACGGACTACGGGCCGGGGTTTTCCGTGCGCTACGAGGACCTGAATGTGGCGGACAGCGCGCAGAAACTTGAAACGGAACTGAATTTGAGTCAGCGCCTTCAGGGGCTGGCAATGCGCTATATCTTCCCGGGCAGCACCGATTTCAGGAACAACACCAATAGCCGCCTGTCCGTGCAGAGAGAAGATACGTCCAGCTACACCACCAAATCGATTTCGGCGGAAATCGAGAGGACCAGGGGCTTCGGCAAGGATCGGCTCGGCTCAATTTATCTCCAGCTCCAGAAGGAAGATTCCACGGCCGGGGACGACACGACCAACACCTTTATCCTGATGCCGGGCATACGTTTTTCCGAGAGGCGTTACGACAGCCTGATACGACCGACCAAAGCGTTCGGCTACAAGCTCGAAGCGAGGGGCACCACGGAATCCTTCAACTCCGACGTCACATTTGGGCAGTTGCTCGGCAACGGAGACGCGCTTTTACCGCTCCCGGGTCGATTCTCTCTCAAGATGAGAGGGCAGGCGGGAACGACAGCCATTAACGGCAATTTCCTGGAAGTCCCCATTACGTATCGTTTTTTCACGGGCGGGGACAACAGCATACGGGGATATGCGTACCAGTCATTGGGCCCCAAAAATGACAAGGGCGAGGTCGTGGGGGGCAAGCACCTGCTGGTGGGGAGTATCGAACTGGAACGGGCCATCGGTGCGAACTGGGGTGTGGCGGTGTTCTACGATGCGGGAAACGCCTTTGACAATTTTGAGAGCCTGGATATCGCCCAGGGTACAGGCCTGGGCCTTCGCTACTACACGCCGGTGGGTCCCATACGTGTTGACATCGCCCGTCAACTGGGTGTGTCGGACCCGGGGTACAGATTCCATTTCACGGTGGGAGTGCAGTTTTGAAGAGACGCTCGATCATAGGCTGTTCCATCCTGTCGCTCGCTCTCACGGCGATGGCCGTTATCGTATGGCTTTTCTGCACCTCCGCCGGCACGCGCCTCGTTCTGGAAACCCTGTTCCGCTGGATGCCGGTGAGCGTTGAGGCGGAGCGCATTACGGGGAGGCTTGCAGACGGCCTTACCCTGGAGGGCGTCCGTGTAAAGTGGGAAAGCGGCGAAGCGCAGGTCGCCAACCTCCGCATGAGCTTGGAGCCCCTTTATCTGCTGGCCGGATCGGTGTCGATCGATGAGATGGAGATGCACCGTGTCTCCATCGTCGATAACAGCCCGGAGAGGGGTCCCCCTTATGATCTCGAGTGGCCTCGTGCCCCGCTCCTGCTCTCGGCTGTAAGAGGCCGCATAGGGGAATTTCATGTCAAAGATGCATCCTATCAGAAACCGGGCAAGCTTCCCGTGACGCTCCGGGAAGGGCGGGGCGAGGTGATCTGGGCCCGCGGGTCTAATCTGACGGTTCGGAATCTTGTCCTCCGACTTCAGGACGCGCAGGCAGAAGGCAGTGTTCAGGCGGGTTTTCTGTTTCCTTCCCTTCAAGCAAGCCTTTCTGTCGCGCTCGATAAGGCTGTCGCGAAATGTAACGCCTTTTCTCTGACAGCGGACCTCGCATCGGGCCAGGGGCCCGAGCAGGTTTCAGGACCGATACATCTTTCCGCTTCGTCGGGCACGGAAGTGATAGCCCGGCTGGAGGGCGAGATTGGGCTTACCCGGAAGGCCTTGCTGTTCCGGAACCTTCAGTTCAAGGATGACGAGAAGCGTACCATGGTGAACGTCGATGGCCAGGTGGATGTCTCTACAGCCGAGATTGTCACCGGCGCCGAATTCCGGGTCGAGATTCCGGAGGGGCTGTCGGCGCTTCTCCCGTTGGCACTTACGGGCACGCTTGAAATCAGAGGCAGCCCGGATCATTACACGGGAGATTTTACTTTAAAGAACGAGGGGGAGACGTGGAGGTCAGCCTTCCTGTCCGGCATTCTTTCCGGGAACCGTGAAAGTGTGCGGGTGACCGGCATGACGGGTCGGTTCCTTGAGGGCACGTTGAAGGGGGAACTAAGGGGATCCTGGGACAAAAGAGTGTCCGTGAAAGCGTCCCTGCAGGCCAGGAATCTCAATCCCGCCCTGATTGCACCGGAACTCGCTGGCCGGATCAACCTCAATGCAGAGGGTGCCGCCCATTGGCCGCAGTCAGGCTCTCTCGAGGCGAGGGTCAAGTGCGAACTCCTGGAGAGCCGCCTCCGCGACCGGGCTCTTACCGGCGTCCTCGATGCCCAACAGCATGCCGGTATAATCCGCCTGAACAGACTTTTCCTGAAGGGGGCCGGTTTTGAGATGCGAGCAGCCGGCGCCCTTGAGGAACGTTTGACCTGGGGAGTGCAGATCAGCGATCTTTCCGCACTCATGCCCGACAACAGGGGCCGGGCCTCAGCGTCCGGTTGGGTGCACCGGGACAGGGAACTGTTAGGCGGTGCGATGACCCTCCGGGGCAATGATCTCTTTGTTTCCGGCATGGGTGTCGCAGCCATAGCGGCGGATGCGGAGATGGCCAAAGGGGAACCCCGAAGCATTGACGGAAGAGCCAACCTGAAGGGCTTCACATACGGACCTGTAAAAATCAATAACGCACAAGTGAAGACTACGGGTCAGTTAGAGGACCACACGATATATGTCTTCATTGAGTCGCCCGGGGCCAGGGGAGAGGTTGCCCTGCGTGGCAGTTATGCAAAAGCTGTATGGAAAGGAACCCTGGAGACCCTGAAAGGAAGCGATGCCCTGGGTTCATGGGGCCTCGAGTCCCCGGTGTCTCTCCTGGTGTCCGCAAAAAAGATGAGCGTCAGTCCGGCACGAATCACCAGCACGAGCGAGGAGGCATTCGAAACCTCCATGGACTTGTCTCTCAACCCGGCGCGAGGTGCTCTCCTGGCGGAATGGCAGAGGGTGAATCTGGCACGGTTGTCCTTTTTCCTTCCGGACTGGCAGATAGGCGGTCAGACAGAGGGCCATCTGCGTGCGGATTTTCGCGGCAAGAACAGGACGACGATCTCTTCTTCGATGGGGCTTGAGGGAAGCCTTGCCCGTGGATCGTCTGTCATAAACGTGAAGGAGGCATCCGGAAAACTCGAATGGAACGAAGGCGGCCTCTTGTGGTTATCCCAGGCGGACTTCACCCGCGGCGGTCGATTGGTCATGCGGTTTACTTCTCCGGAGCCGGCCCGGCCCGGCCTGCCGGGCAGGGGCGATTTCCGTTTTTCCGCGGAAAACGTGGATGCAGCCCTTATCCAGCCCTGGTTCCCCCAAGCCCTTTCCATGACGGGAATCGTGTCGTGTACAGCTGAGGGGAAACTGCTTCCCGGTATGCACCTGGACGCCTCCGGTGAGTTAAAGGTCTCACAGGGCGTCTTTTCACTGCAGGAAAAAAAAGGGGTTGTTACCGCGCGGGCGGAAAGAGCGCAGCTTCGCTGGGCGTGGCGGGGTCAGACGTTGAGCGGTGATATCGATCTTCTGCTGACCAACCACGGCTTCATCAAGGCCGATTTCCGTTTCCCAATCGCGGCAAAGCTCCCCCTTCAGATCGAAGAGAAAGGACCTGTACAACTCACCGCTCGCGCCGATATGCAGGAGAGGGGACTCTTGAGCGCTATCTTTCCGGGGTTGATCCAGGAGAGCAGGGGTCATTTTCTTCTGAACGGTTCTGTGGACGGCATGTGGAAAACCCCGAAGGTCCACGGCACCATGCGGATCGATCAGGCGGGTGCCTATCTGCCTTCCACGGGTGTTCAACTGAGCGACGCCGAGATGGAAGCCCGATTCGAGGACCAGGTGGTATACATCACATCCTACGGGGTTCGCTCCGGTCCAGGAAGAATTGAAGGAAAGGGAACCCTCTGGATCAAGGACCGGGGAATTGATCGATTCGAGACGAGCCTCACCGGTGAGAGATTCCAGGCCGTGCGGCTCCCGGAGATGGAGATGCTGGCCAGTCCTCGTCTTGCCTTTGAGGGTTCGCCGAAAAAAGTTCAGGTTCGCGGCAGTGTCACCATACCGGAGCTTCTCATAAGGGGGAGCGGCACGGAGGCCGTGGCCAGACCGAGCAAGGATGTCGTGAGGGTCGACGAGAGCCTCGAAAAAGACAGCGGCAAATCTTTTCCTCTCGATATGCAAGTCCGGGTCATCCTGGGGGACCGAGCCTTCGTCAAGGCCGCGGGATTGGATGCGCGCCTGGAAGGCGACGTGTTGCTTACGGCCGAGACTTTGGACGCGATCAAGGCGAAGGGGGAAATCCGTCTCAGAGACGGTACTTACAGCACTACCGGGGTCCGCCTGGTCATCACCCGCGGGCGTGTTGTATTTGACGGCGGGCCGGCGGATCAGCCCAAGCTCGATGTGCTGGCCCTGCGCACGATCGAGGAACGGCCCGACCAGGCAGGGCAGTCCCTGGGCCGGTTCAAGGAAGTGAAAGCGGGCATCATCATCACGGGAACTCCGCTTGCGCCCCTGGTAAGGCTCTATTCAGAGCCGTCCATGCCCGATGCCGATATATTGGGCTATATCGTGGTGGGTAAACCCACGAGCGGTGATGAGGCAACATCAGCGCTTCTCGCGTCGGCTGCCGAGGCTCTTCTCTCGGGCGGCGGCTCCGAATCCACTTTAAGCAAGCTCAGGAGCCAGTTTGGCCCTGACACGGTGGATATTAAATCCGACAAAACAGGGAGTACAACCCAGTCGATTGTCACCGTGGGGAAATATCTGCAACCCAAGCTGTACGTGAGCTACGGCCGTTCCCTGTTCAACGAGGATTACTACATCACTCTGAGATACACGCTCTCAAAAAGGTGGGAAGTGGAGAGCAAGGCAGGAGCACAGACGGGGGCAAACATCTATTACAGGATCGAATTTGACTGATAGTGCTATATCATGAGAAAGAAATCCCTCCTATGCGTCCGGGTGCGATTTTCAACCTTGATCCGGGTTCCCAATCCAAGTGTTTCATAAAGCAAGACTTTTCGAACGGTATCATCAGCCTCGAGAAACAGGCGCTTAAAATTTCATCTTCTTGATTTGATTACGTTTTCTCTCAGAACAGAGTGTTGAGGTAAAGTTCTTACAGCTTTGTGTCTGACGAGAGCCACGACTGATCTTGATAGACATCTGTACGACTTTTGTTTTCCCTCTCTCTGAATCGTGCACACCCCCTTTCCGCCCCTATTGGACCAAGGTCCAGTGCGAGTAAGACCAAGGTCCAATTTCTTTCTGGCGCGATATGCTGTAAGAAATTGTCATGTCAGATTTCATGTTGATGCGATCAAATGAAGCATCAGGAAAAGGGAAGCAAATGAAAAGTTATAAGGTCCAGGATATCGGTGATGTTGGGGCCGTTCTCTATGGGATCGTGGTAAAATATGACAAGACCGGATTTGCCGAGGCCCGGATGGTTCCAACAGATCAGAAGGCTGCCCGTCACATTGTCGATGGCTTCTTGAATTATGTGAGAGGAAGGCATGAACAGAGCCATGTTCCATTTAACCGTTTAAGCCTTGTCTATGAAAGAGCCACGGGCGATCAGATCGGCTCATTCATTCTTGGCATGGGGAAGCCAATGGCAAAGCCTAAAAAGCCATCGTCCCGGAAGGCGGCAACGACCTATAAAAGACGCACCTCAACCAAAGCCGTGAAGAAAGCCCGGTAAGTGACCGTCAAAAAATAACCCTTTCCTTTTCAACCGCTCCTTCTGCCGGGGTGTACGATCTAGAAATTTGAAGATACTTTCTGAGGATAGAGGTATACCATGTTGGAGAATTGCCAGTATCTTGTCGGCAAAAAGGGCCTGATTGTCGGGATCGCAAACGAAGAGAGCATCGCCTACGGTTGTGCCGAGCGATTCAAGGCCCTCGGGGCCGCTCAGGCCATCACCTACCAGACCGAAAAAGCAAGACCCTTTGTTGAGCCCCTTGCAAAAGCACTGGCTGCCGAGATTTTCATGCCCCTCGATGTCCAGAAGCCAGATCAGATGGAGGCCCTCTTTCAGGCCATCCGCGACAAATGGGGACGGCTGGACTTTCTCGTCCATTCCATCGCCTACATGCCGAAGGAAGACCTGCAGGGCCGCGTCGTGGACTGCTCTCTGGAGGGGTTTCTCATGGCCATGGACATCTCCTGCTACTCCTTCATCAGGATGGCGAGGCTCGTCGAGCCGCTAATGAGCTCCGGCGGGTGCCTGCTTGCTATGAGCTACTATGGCGCAAACCAGGTGGTGAAAAATTACAACGCCATGGGCCCCGTCAAGGCCGCACTTGAAAGCTGCGTACGCTACCTTGCTGCCGAACTGGGGCCGAAAAGGGTCCGTGTCCATGCCCTCTCGCCGGGTCCCCTGAAAACGAGGGCCGCCTCGGGAATCGGAAAGTTCGATGAATTGCTGGAGCTGGCCGAAAGGAAATCTCCTCAGCACCGCCTCGTGACCACGGATGACGTGGGCGCCATCGCGGGCTTCCTCGTCAGCGATCACGCCGACGCCCTGACGGGGAACGTAACCTTCGTCGATGCGGGCTACCATATCATCGACTAGCGTAGACGGTCGACATCGTCCTTGCTCGTCAAGGTGTGCTTTTCGACGCTGCAATGGTTAGAGATTCCAGATAGAAAGTATGAATGATTACGGGATGTGTTAATCGGCTGAGGCGGAAAAAACGGGCAGGACGCCCTGCTCTTTCAAGCCCCTCAGGGTCAGAAGGGCCTCGCCCCTGGATATGAAACCGGAGGCCCTCAGGCGATACCAGAGAACGTTGCTAGAAGCAATCCGCAGTGTCGTCTCTACGGCCTTTCCCTGCAGCAGCGGATTTTTTCTCAGGTTCTTCATGGACCGCTGATCGCCGAAAGTGCCCAGGTGGATGGAGTATCTGCCGTCGGCCCTTTTTGAAAGGTCGACTCATTGACCGGATATGTCGATTCACCCCGTCATTGGGGATTCACGATCGCAAGGGTGACCGATAAGATTTGAAAATCAACATGACAGGAAGCAGTCTTCGTTGCAGGGGAGACCATGATTTTGCCGAATCACGGGTCTCATAATTTGAGGCCCCCAGATGACAACCCTGATTCCGTGGGTTAAACACCCATAAGGGCCGGGAGTTCCGCCAGGGATTTGATTTCCACATCCGGCTGCGACGGTAAACGCTCCCTGCGCTGTCCGAACCGGTTGACCCAGGCAACACGCAAGCCCGCATTGGCGGCACCAACGGCGTCCCAGGCGTTTGCAGAGAGGAAAACGATCTGCTTTGCCTGAAGATTCAGGCGGTCGGTGGCGAGCCTGTAGACTCGCGGGTCGGGCTTGTAAATGCCGACCTCTTCGACCGAGAGAATCCGGTCGATCAGATCCGTGAGGCCGCTGCTTTTCACAGCCGTTGCCAGCATGGTTGGCGTTCCGTTGGAGAGGATAACGAGTTCCAGGCCGCCTGACTTGAGCGTTTTCAGACTCCCCTTGACATCGGGGTAACAGTCCAGTTCGAGGTAGGTGTTGATGATGTCGTTCCGCAGGTTCTGGTCCGTGACGGCGAAGGCATCGAGGGCATAATCCAGGGCGTCCTGTGTGACCTGCCAGAAATCCGCGTGTTTTCCCATCAGGCTCCGGAGCCAGGTGTATTCAAGCTGTTTGTTCCGCCAGAGGGCGGACACCTGGTCCGCGACATTGCCGAGGCGTTCGCGATGCCGACCGGCGGCGGAATTGAAATCAAACAATGTCCCGTAGGCGTCGAATACGCAGGCCCTGATGTTCCGGGACAAAGGGTTTTGTGACATAATAATCCTCCTTCACTTCGCAGGGTGTTTAATTGATCCCGTCAACGATCTAAAAGCGTCACTAAAAACCGATCCATTGCACTCTATCCTCACGTCGGGGAGGCGCCTTGGGAGATTCATCGGGGTATCCGACGGGAATCAGGCACACGAGTTTTCTCCCCTCGACACCCATGAAGGCATTGATTGCTTTCTCTTTAAAGAACACGGCGGCATCCGCCCAGACGGCGCCGAGACCGGCTTCGTGGACTGCAAGAAGCAGGTTTTGGACGGCCAGCGAAACGCTGTAAGGGTCTTCCTTGCCATTCGGGAATTTTCCGCCGTACGCCAGGATCACGACAGGGGCGCCTCCCAATGTTTCAAGAAACAACTTCCCGGCCTCGATGACCTTCGGCTTGTCTTTAAAGTATTTTTCCAATGTCGGTTTGAAATCCTCGAAAGCGCTGCCGGTTATCTTCAGGAGTGCCTCTTTCTTGGCCCCCTGCAGGACGACAAACCGCCAATCCTGCATGTTCATTGCCGATGGCGCCCATTGAGCCAGTTCGAGGACCTTTTCGAGGGTCTCTTTTGGAACAGGATCGTTCTTGAATCTTCTTATGCTGCGCCTTCCCCTGATGGCTTCTGACATTTCCATTGGTATCCTCCTTATATATGGTTTGTGTTTCTATGGCGTTGACGATGCATCGCAACCTTTGTTCGATTGCCGCAGAGCGACATCGCGCACCACCGTCGGCGATGTGCAGGAGAGACATCCAAAAAAAGCATCCGGCAGCTTCCATTGGCGCACATCTTCAGACGCTGCTTCGTCTGGTCCCCCAAGAGCGTAATTGCATCACGAGCGATGGCAGCCAGGCAGGCTTTTAAAGGATCCATCGTCGCCCACAAAATACGATGCGATCTCCTATCCAGTTGCGGGACTGCAACAGTAAATCGCGCCGCTCTGTTTATGCGGTAAGCATCATCATGCCGCGGTGTCTGATTCGAAATGAGGGAAAGTATCATGTCGTGTATGGATTCCCGCAGAAGAAGGGCTTCTTTGAGATCTTCTTGCGAAAGATCTATGGGATCCGTCACAAGACCTGAAAGTCGAAGCCAGCCGGACAGCGCTCCGGGTGTCGCCAGGAGGTCTCGCGGATGCGATCCGCGATGCCTGACTGTAGCCACGTAGTTGAGTGAGAGGCTGCCGGTATCAAACCTGAAACGATTGTAGCGTTGATCAGTTTTCTTTAGTACCATAGTGTAACCATATATCAGGTTACATAAAATTGTCAATAAACTTCTATTACTATTGGTATTTTTCGATGAGCGGTATAAAGGGAGTTTAACCAATAGCGATGTTAATCGTATTATATTGATTTTATTTTGTTTTATATCAACATAGATGATTGAGGCAAAGCTCTGGCAACCGTAGGTGCCGGGGAGCAAGATGAAACCTGTCGGGTGGTCAATTCCCGGCTGAGGGTACATCCGCAAAGTGTAAAGTGAAGTCAACGTCGGGATTGTGGTTGACCGGCAGAAAGTATGAATGATTACGGGATGTGTTAATCGGCTGAGGCGGAAAAAACGGGCAGGACGCCCTGCTCTTTCAAGCCCCTCAGGGTCAGAAGGGCCTCGCCCCTGGATATGAAACCGGAGGCCCTCAGGCGATACCAGAGAACGTTGCTAGAAGCAATCCGCAGTGTGGTCTCGATGGTCCTTCCCTGCAGCAGGGGGTTTTTTCTCAGGTTCTTCATGGACCGCTGATCGCCGAAAGTGCCCAGGTGGATGGAGTATCTTCCGTCGGCCTCAAGGCGGAGAAGCGTTTCTTCCGTGAGCGCGGGGATCTTTATCTGCTGCTCTACAAAAATCTGGTTCACATCTGTAATCTCCGGGTTGTTCTCGAGGAGGATGTCCAGGACCGTCGGGTTTGCGAGGCCGTAATACTGCTGTGCCACGAGTGACAGTGTCCAGCCCTTTTGAACGGTGATGACTTTCTCCGGTGCGGCTGCTGTCAGCGGCTCCTTATGCTGTTCCTTCGGCTGAGCCGGGATGGCCTTTTCGACGACGGCTGTCGGGGTTGGAGGTGCGATCCCCCGGTCCTGCTTCAAAACCGCAAGCGTCGCTATTCCCAGAACGCCTGCGAGCACAATGCCCAGGGCTGTATATAGAAAAGCGGGCCTGCGATAGCGGGGATCAACCTTCGGTCCGGGAGCGCTTTCGTGAACGGTTGTTTCTTTCGCCATCGCTCTATCGATGACACGGCGGTAAGCGTCGATAAGAACCTGCACGCGATGGAAAGCGATGCCTTTCGGCCTCAAATAACTCATTTCATAGATTGTTTCTTTTGCGATCGTCCCGTCGACAACCCTCCGGGAGGCGTTATATGTGTTCACCAGGGCGCGGTCGCAAAGGAGGTTGATGACCCGGGGGACCCCCTGTGAAAATTTCCAGATCAGGCGGACGGCGTCCGGCTCAAAAATTGTGAAACCGCTGCTTCCTGCGACCTTCAGACGATGCTCGATATACTCCTGGCATTCCTTCTCGTTGAGCGTGTCGATGCGGTAGCGGGTCGTGACGTTGCCCTTGAAGGACTGCAACTCGATGGCGTCCAGTTTGGGTTCAAGATCCAACTGACCGATCAGGAGTATCTGGATCAGTTTGGAGGAGGGGGATTCCCGGATGAAGAGCCGGAAAAGTTTCTCGATGACGTCGACTTTCAAATTCTGTCCCTCGTCGATCACAATCGCAACCGTCTCGTCCCGGGCCAGCCGCTCCCGCATGTAGAGCTGAAACTGGATGATGAGAGCCGTCAGATTCTCCCCCGCCTTCACGCCCAGTTCCAGCAGGATGTTACGGAGGAGATCCTCGAAGCCGACGGTCGTGTGAAATACGAAGGCCATTTTTATTTTTTCGCTGAGGTCTCTCAGGAGGGCATGGATAAGGGTTGTTTTCCCCGTACCGACATCGCCTGATACGACCGTAATCCCCTTCCTGTCCCTGATCCCGGCCATCATGGAGAACATGGCGCCCGCGTGGGTGGGCGTCATGTAGAGGAATCGGGGATCGGGGTTTATCGTGAAGGGCTCTTCTGAAAAACCGTAATATTCCTTGTACATGGGGAAATACCTGCCACAAATTTGCATTTAGATGATATTGTTCAGAATCACTTCTTGATTATATAAGACTTTTGGACCCGGGACAATGCCGGGATTTTGGCCGCGCGACCCCTTGCATTTTCCTGCCGGGCATGTATAATTATTACAGAAGAGTGAATGCCCGCCTGCCCTTGTGGTTCATCTCCGAATGAAAATCTGCGGTCCGCGCATCTTCTTTCGGTAATTTCCAGCTCGTTTTATTCCTCAGACAGTCGCTGGCTCATTGTCGGTTTATCCGGGCGGGCAAAATTGCCGCAACGGGCTAGAGGAGGTGTCGCCATGAAATTGAAATGCGTCGAATGCGGACGGTTCACGCTTAAGCTCAACGTCGACAACAAATGCGTTGAGTGCGCCAGGAAGGACGAAAAGGAATACGAATACGAATACATGAAGCGCTACGTCGTGAAACTCGACTTCCTCAACGAGAATTACACTCGGTAAGCTTCGGTAAACCGGTCCTGCCGCTATTCGTATATTTGTTTTTTGCACAGTATGCGGCCTTCTCAAAGGCTTAAAGGGAAATTGTTGGGCCATATCCCCTAAAACGACATAGGCGTCCCGAGGCGCCGGATAAATAAAGGGGTTAACCCTTTCGGTTAGCCCCTTTATTTATCCGGCACATTTGTCAAAATCAGAACCAGCCCTTTATCTTATCCAGTGTTTTCTTCATTTGCTCGGGAACCCCTGCGGGTTTTTCACCCGTCGGCTGCTCCTCCTGCTTTTTTCGGCTGTCCTTTACTTCCTCCTGCCCGAGCGGGAGCATGCCGGTGGACTTGTTCCTCAGTTTCACGGTCCAGATGTATTCGTGAGGTTTTGTGGAGTTCTTTGGTTTTGGCGGGTAAGCGATGTTCAGCTCATCACCGTAACCGATAAACTGCAGCATGGCTCCTTTAGCATCCTTGAAAATTCCCCTGGGGATCGAACAGCTCGTTACCGCTGGCCCCATAACCACTTTTTCCCTGATGAACCTGCTGACATCGGCCGGAGGGAGGTAGGTCATCAGGCCATATCCCGGTTCCTGCGCATCGCTCGATGACCAGATGATCGTCTCCCCGCTCTTTTCGTTATGGCCGATGGCCATTGCAAAATAGCCGATTGCCGTAGGGATCTGCTTCCACTGGAACGTGATGCTGTCCGTCAACCCCCCTTTCGTGGAGGTAAATTCTACAGGCGCCATGAAGTCATGTTTCTCACCGACGATGAATTTGATGTCAGGCGTATAATTGCCGTGAACGAAGTGGTCCCCCCGAAGTGAACCGCTTTGCGGCACATCCGTGTGGTCCTTTCTGTTAGGCCATTCGGCATAGGCCCATCCCGCCCTCATTGAGGGAGGGTGCTGCGCGGAACCGGTACGCCCCGACATGGCCTTGCCGAACTCGACCATGCTCATTTTCTCCGTATCCAGCACCCTTGGCTGGCCCGGGCGCACCGTCTCGCCGCATCCCCAGTATAAAAGCATGCGCATTTTCGGCTTTTCCATCTTTCCTTCCGCCCCTTCGCCGCGAACCGCCTTTTCACGCTCGGGTATCAGAAGAGGCAGGGTTTTCCCCATGTTGAGTCCCGCGGGTATGTCATGGTTCGCTTCCGGAGCCGCGGGAAGCGATTTTGGTGAATTAAGCTGGAGGAAGAGACTCCTCTTCGGTCCAATCCCCGCAACCTTTCCCATGATCATGCCCTGTATCCCCGACATCCCTTCCTGAGACATGCCCGGTATACTCGTATTCTGTGTCTCAACACTCATCCAGTACCGCGTCACGGGGTTCTTCTGCTCTTTTTCTGCCGACATTGCAATGGATGCTGAAAGAAGTATGATGGATGCTGTAACGGCGCAGCACGTCCGGGCCAGAGGATTCATGTTCTTTTTACCTCCAGTTAAAATTTAAAAAATCATAGCACGTTTTAGGACACTGCGGTAGGTAAAGTATAACCATTTGCTCTTACCGCCTGACGGAATGTTCGGTTTTTTAATGGGCGCGGGAAGTCATCGATATTGGTCGGAATATCAATACCGGGTTATTTACGGGGCTCTGAACCCCATCATGTTAATTCTATGGTGTTTCTTGTGCAAATAACGTTATTGAAATTTTATGTCCCGTGAGCTCGATTTCCGGCACGAAGTCCGTCAATGATGATACCTCTCTGGTTCAAGATAAGTTTTACGCTCTATGTAGCTGTCGTTGTGCTGGTCTATGCCAGGAAGTACAGCCTTGCGAACTTTCTGTGGTTTTCGGACATCGCCCTCCTTATCACTGTGCCCGCGCTGTGGCTGCAGAGCGGTTTTTTGGCAAGTATGGCGACCGTCGGGGTCCTTCTGCCGGAATTACTCTGGAACGCGGGCTTCTTAGGGCAGCTTCTGACGGGCAGGCGTATCACCGGCTTGACGGATTACATGTTCGATCGAAGCAAACCGCTTTACCTCAGGGCTCTTTCCCTGTTCCACGTTTTTCTGCCTGCACTGCTACTTTGGATGATCTATGTATTCGGTTATGCGCCGTCTGCCTGGATTGCGCAAACGCTTCTGGCCTGGGTGCTGCTCCCGTTGACGTATTTCTTCACCAGTCCCGATGAGAACGTGAACTGGGTGTTCGGGCCGGGCGGCAAACCGCAGAAACGAATACCGCCCCTGCTCTACCTGGGTCTCTTAATGCTCGGGTTTCCCCTGCTTGTCTATCTTCCCACACATTTTCTACTGCAATGGCTGTTCAACTGACAGGCAAACGCAGACAGACACTTTCCGCGGGGCACTTCATGACCCCCTTTCTCTGAGCAGGCCCTGCATCCCCGCGGCAAAGATCGCCTCGAAGGCTACTCTCCCCCCGGCAACCCTGTGGGTCGGGTTGAGGTGCGCCTTTATCAGGCGCAAGGATTCCGAGAATTGCAGAACATCTTTTTTCTTTGGATTCCGAACGCTTAGAACATCCTGCGGCCTGTGTGGGTGAAGTGGAAAAGCGTTCCAAACCATAAAGTGCTTCACACAGCACTCGCTCATTGCTGTGACCGGGTGCCTGGCTGAATTCTCAGCCGTTGCAACTCTTCCCTCAGCCACTGCGCGCTGGGCACGGGGCTCTGGCTCCCACACCTGATTTGATAGGTTTCTCCGCTGGCGCTGCTCTTCGTGGCGGCATTGGCTATGAACTCTTCGGCAGTTTCGGCCAAACCCCTTTCATGAAGGTAGGTATACTTCTTTTTCAGGTGAGACTGCGCTTCCGCGCCCGTGTACCAGGTTCCGTTGCGATAAAACTGACATTGAGACGTGCCAATCCTGGACAGCAGATACTCAATCTCCGCAGACCCATTTGGTGCAGATGAGTCTGCATGGGCGCTGCCCATGGCCACTGCAAGTGCCGCAAAAATTATGAGGAACTTTACTCTCATGCAGACCAGACAAAGGCTTGTCGTAAATCCCGCTTAAGCCTTGACCATCTCATAACCCTCGTCGAATGCCTTGAGGTTAATCGGCACCTGGTCCGGGCTCATGCGCAGGGCGAGGGCCTGCTTGAAATCGTCCCGGTCAAATGGCACGACGGCGAGCCCCGCCAGGGCGCCGAGCATGACAATGTTCGCGAGAATCGGATTCCCCAGAAAACGCGCCCGCTCGGTGGCATTGAGGAAAAGGAAAGTACGGACAATTCCTTTCACGGCCTCCTTGATTTCATCCACAGGGGGATAGTCGAGTTCCCCCGTGATGACCCCAGGGGGATGAATCGGCTGAGTGTTGGAGAGGATGACGGTATCGGGATTTCCATAGGCGACCATGACCCGGACGGCTTCCGCCGGTTCCAGCGACACGATGACATCCGCCATATTCCCCGGGATCTGGGGGCTGGCGACGGTTTTTCCGGATACACGGACGTGGCTCATCACGGAGCCGCCCCGCTGGGTCACCCCGAAGGTTTCGCCGATCGTGATCAAATATCCTTTGGAGGCCAGCACGCCTCCGAGGATGCGGGATGCGAGCACATTTCCCTGGCCGCCGACGCCTGTAATAATAATGTTGTAGGGATCTTTTGCCAGAGGGATGGCGGACATGGTCATCTGACCTCCTTTCTGACGATGGCCCCGGCGGGACAGATATCTGCGCAGACCCCGCAGGCGGTGCAGATGATGTCGTCGATCCGGCTGACTTTCTTCTCGCGGTCCCAGATGAGCCCCGGACAGCCGAAGATGCGCGTGCAGATGCGGTTGCAGCCGCAGTTCTCTCCCCGACAGCGGTCTTCGTCCACGGTGACCTCGTATTTTTTCTTGGATCGCCTCTCGGGGCTGAGCGCGCAGGCCTGCCTGAGGATCAGCACCTTGGCGCCCTCCGTGCTTTCCAGCAGACGGTTGAGCTTCTTCCGCGTCTTTTCCAGGTCGAAGGGATCGCTCACTTCCACCTTCGCCCCCATGGCCATGCATATTTTTTCCATGTCCAGCGCCGGCGCCGGGTCTCCCAGCACGTCCGTCGGCGACCCCGGGTGGGGCTGAAACCCCGTCATGGCCGTGCCACGGTTGTCCAGCAGGACGAGCGTGAAGGGGGATCGGTGATGGATGGCATTGGCCAGGGCGGGCATGGCAGCGTGGAAGAAGGTGGAATCCCCGCAGACCGCCACAACAGGCTGGTCCATGCCGAACTGCCTGAGCTTGCCGAATCCGCTCGCAAGGCCGCTTCCGGAGCCCATGGAATGGAGGGTCTTGTTGGTGCTGAAACCGGTGGGAAAGGCGGCCAGGGCGTAACAGCCGATGTCGCCGCAGACGAACCCGCTGCGATTATCCATCTGCAGGGCATTATTGATGGACCAGAAGGAAGCCCGGTGGGGGCAGCCCGGGCAGAACATGATCCCCCGGACCGGCGCATACCTCTCCGCCAGGCCCTTTAGCTTTTGCTTGAATGCCTGCGGGACCGAATGATAGGGCACATCGCAGAGACGGGAAAGCGCCGAAATGACGAGATCGGGATTGAGTTCCCCCACCGCGGGTAGGTGGCCCGATTTTTTGCCGTAGAACGTCGTGACGCCGATCTCTGACATGGCTTCCGCGGCAATCACCTTCACGTGGTCCTCCAGCGTGGGCGCCACCTCCTCGACGAAAAACACTTTTTTTGTCGAGGCCAGATGCTTCGTCAAAAGTTTGCGCGGTAGCGGCCATGTCGTGGCCAGCTTGAGAACGCCCACCCGCGGCCCCAATCCCAGAACATCGACTGCCTCCCGGCTGTAAAGCGAGCAGATGCTGCTCGTGATGATCAGCAGTTCCGGCTCGGGGGGTCCGGTGTAGGTGTTGAATCTGCAGGTTTCGAATATCTCCTCCGCCCGCTTCAGTTTCTCCTGCTGGCGGCCGTGATGGGCTTCCGGCCTGGCCGGGATCATGCTGATGACCGGCCCCGTATCCTGATCGAGCAGGGGGCCGTGGTACGCGAATTTCGCCCGGGCCGCCCTGCCGGGGAGCGGGGCGAAACGCACATTGCCGCTCGCATGGGAAAGGCGCGTCACGCTGCGGAGCATGAAGACGATGCCGATTTTCTCGGAGAGGTCGAAGGCCCAGGGGATGATGTCCTTGGTTTCCTGGAAGTCACCCGGTTCGACAAGCGGCATCTCCAGCAGCCTCGCGAAAAGTCTGGACTCTCCCTCGTTGACACTGGAGAGAGCGCCCGGGTCGTCGCAGGTCACCAGCAGCATGCCGCCCCGGGTGCCGGAGCTTGCCAGGTGCAGGAGAAAATCGGATGCCACGTTGACGCCGTTTTGCTTCATCACGCAAATGGAACGCAGGCCCGCGAAGGAGGCTGCCGCCGCCACTTCGGTGGCCACTTTTTCATTGGTGGACCATTCAACGTAGACATTGCGCTCCCTGGCCACTTTCGAAAACGCCTCGATGACTTCCGACGAGGGCGTGCCGGGATAGCCGGTGGCGACATTGACCCCCGCCTCAAGGGCACCCCGAACAATCGCCTCGTTTCCCATCAGGACGTGCTGAATATCTTTGCCCTCGTCAATCAAAAATGACATGGAGGTGTCTCCTTTCCATTATTTCAAAATCCTTTCGGTCGTCTCGGCGCTCAGCCGCAGGCAGGCCGTCCCCTCTTCGCCGTTGAGCTTCCCGGTCTCTCGGCAGCGGATGATGCAGCGCTTCTTCTTGTTGGCTGCGGCCCACATAAGGTGTTCCCGGTTTTCCTCCGGCAGTTCGTCCAGTTCCAGATATCCCAACCTCCGGGCCTCGCGGACGATCTCTTCCCCCCGCTCAGTGCGGATGATGAGCGTGTTCATGTCCGGCCGGCCTTCGAGGACGCCCACGGAAATATCGGCAAATTCGGCGGTCATGTCCGGGCAGAAATCGCAGGCCTCCGGGACGAAGGCCCGGATCTCGTCGAGGGGGTACACCCGCTTGCCTTCTTTGAGGTAAACCTCCAGCACTTCTGCCGGGGGAGGCGGGATGTCGATCTTGACGATCTCCTTCAGGGGTACCCGTTCCGCCAGGAAGGCCTCGAACCGCCGGAAATCGAGCGCCCAGGTGCAGAAAAGGCCGACCACCAGGGCCGTGGGGTCCTTGAAAGACGGGTCATCCATGGGGTTGCTGCGCATTTGGGCCACCGCCGCCGCCTGGCAGGGCGTGGCGACGACACCAAGGTCCCTGTATCCATCCGCGACGGCCTGGTTCAGGGCTGCGAGGGTGGGGGCGGCGGCGTACTTTGACAGGCTTCTGAGAAAGACATCGGCTGGCCGGGTGACCAGGGCTGGAACGGGCAGGAGGCCCTGCCGGCCCGTGAGGATCGCGCCCGAGATTCTTTTGTTTCGCAGGGCAAAATACATGAGGGCGGAAACCGTTCCGCCCGCCTGAAAGGCACGCTTTTTCACCCTGGCGCCTGCCCGGGAGACGTGAATGCTCCTGCAAACGCCCAGGGGACTTCCGTCGTAGGGCTTGTTAAAGAGAAACCGTGAAAGAGCGTCAGGATCCAGTTCGACCTTGGGGCAGTAAGCAAAACACCTCCCCTTCTCCAGGTTGCAGGGGAAAATCGCCGCCGTCTTCCCCCGGTAGGAATGAAAATAGGGGCACAGGTTGATGCAGGCGCCGCATCCGCAGCACAAGCCCGCCGATATGACGCTGTCGACGAGTTTAACGGCTCCAAAATGCTTCATAGCAAAACCTCTTTCGAGTGACCAGTGGGTCTTTGCCTCCGCTCGGTTTAATGAAACGCGGCTTTAAAATTTTCCAAGCAATACACCAAACACTCCTGTCCGGCAACGGAAAAGTATGCAAAGGGCTTGGACTCCGATGATGAAAGTTGGTAATATTAGTCCGCAATTCAGCATGTTCGATAAGAAAGGAGATTCCATGAAACGTGCGCAAATACTCCCGATGGCGCTGCTGTCTGTCTTGCTCGTACTCTTCGGGTGTGCCGGCAAAGGGCCCGTGGGCAAGGACGTGCCATCTGCTGCCAAGATGGAAACCCATCCCCAGGACGACAGGGCTCTTCTGTATGTCAACACCGATGCGCCGAAGAGGAGCTACTCAAAGTTCATTGTAGAGCCGGTCCAGATCTACCAGGGTGCGGACCACGGCTTCAGGGACATCTCAGTGGAAGACCGGCTAATGATGGCTGACTTCACCCGGCAGGAGATGATCCGTGTCCTAGGAGAGAGATACGCCATCGTGGACAAACCGGGGCCGGACACCATGCGAATCAAGCTCATCCTCGTGGGCCTCGAGACAACGAACACCGTGATGCGGGGTCTGACATACGGGAACCCGATGGGTCTTGCCATGAACCTCGGCAGGGGTGCCCTTGGAAAACAGGGAAACTTCATGGGCTCAATCACCATTGCGGGGGAATTCGAGGACTCTCAAACGGACACGGTGCTCGCCGCGTTCATGGGCAAGATTAGCCCCTTTGCCTTGTCTCCCTCGTTTTTACCATGGGATGCCGCCAAGGCCGGCGCAACCAAACTTGCGACGGACTTCAGGGACAGGATCGACAGCAGCTACAAACGCAAGAAATAGCCGTAGGGATTACGTCTTTTAAATCGCATTACGCAGAGAGGCAAAGTGTCAAGGCACTCACCGCAGGCTCTCAGACGAGAACCCAGACATCCTTTTCTTCTTGCCCGCGGGGGCATACTGTATTAAAGTGAAGACCGGTTAAGATACTATATTTACAACGGAATCGTTATCATATTGCCGGGAGCGGGTTTTGTGCCCCGGTTTTCAGGCCAAGGTGCAGGATATAAGCGGCAAAGACCTTCCCAGGTAACGGTGCTTCCGTGAGTCAAATGAACCCCGAAGATTTATCTGAGCGCGCTGCATCCGAAAAGCGCCTGGAGTTCGAAAAGTTCCTGGCCGATCTCTCCGCGAAGTTCGTCGCCCTTCCCCCCGAGCGAGTCGATGATGAAATACGCAGCGCCCTGCACACCATCCTGAGGCTCTTCCAGATCGACCGTTGCTCCCTGCTCCATCTTCTGCCCGGCAAGACGCAGTGGCTGATCACCCACAACGCCGATACAGCCGGTGAGTCGCCATACCCCATAGAGACCCCCTTACCCGTCTCGTTGTTTCCTTATTTGTCAAAAAAGCTGATGGAACAACGCGAAGCCGTTTCCTTCGCAAGGGTCGAGGATCTTCCGGAAGATGCCACCGGTGACAAGCGGGCTCTGGAAGCTTGGAAAGTCCAATCGGGCCTGTACATACCCATTGCGGCCCTGCGTTCCACGGCGGAGTACACCCTCGGCATCAGCTCGGCCGAAACCGGCCGTGCCTGCCCGGAGGAATATATCCCTCGGCTGCGCCTCCTGGGGGAACTCTTCGTGAACGCTCTGGAGCGAAGCATGGGGGAGAAGGCCCTGCGCGAGAGCGAGGCCGAACTCCGGGAGCGCCTGAAGTTTGAAAAATTCATGACCGATCTCTCGGCGAGGTTCGCCACCCTTTCCTCCGAGCAAGTCGATGACGAAATCCGGATGGCCCTGAAAGATGTTTTGGAATTTTTCCACATCGACCACTTTAATTTGCTTCGACGTCTTCCGGACAAGACCCATTTCATGGTTACCCACAACGCCGACGCCGATGATATTCCGCCGTTCCCGACAGGGATTCCCCGACCCGTTTCCCTTTACCCATGGACGGTCAAGAAACTTTCAGAAGATAACGAGGTCTTTGCCTTTGCACGGCCGGAGGAAATGCCGGAAGAGGCTGCCACCGACAGGCAGAACTTTGAGAAACATGGAATTCGATCCGGATCGTGGATTCCAATTGTGGCGCTAAGATCCTCCGAGTACAGCCTCAGTGTCTTTTCAGCCAGCAACGATCGAAACTGCCCGGAGGAATACATCCCGCGACTCCGCCTGCTCGGGGAACTCTTCGTGAACGCGCTGGAGCGAAGCAGGGGAGAACAGCTTCTCCGGGAGCAACTGGAGGAGATCGAGCGTCTGAAGCTCCAGTTGGAAAAGGAGAACATCTATCTTCGAGAAGAAATCAAAGCAGATCAGGGTTTCCAGAAGATCGTGGGAAGCAGCGACGGGCTCCAGTACGTCTCCTTCCGCGTGCAGCAGGTTGCCCCCACCGATGCGACCGTTCTTATCCTCGGGGAGACCGGCACGGGCAAGGGAATGGTGGCCCATGCCATCCACGAACTGAGTGCCCGCAAGAACAGGCCCATGATCACGGTGAACTGCGCCGCCCTGCCGGCCAACCTCATCGAGAGCGAGCTCTTCGGGCGCGAGAAAGGGGCCTTCACGGGGGCCCACGCCAAGCAGGTCGGCCGCTTCGAGGTTGCAAGCGGCGGGACGATCTTCCTCGACGAGATCGGCGAGATGCCACTGGAGCTCCAGGCGAAGCTCCTGCGTGTGCTGCAGGAGGGGGAGTTCGAAAGGCTCGGGAGTCCGCGGACCATCAAGGTGGACGTGAGAGTAGTCGCCTCGACCGCCCGCGACCTGAAGGCGGAGATCCGCAACAAACGGTTCCGGGAGGACCTTTTCTACCGCCTGAACGTCTTCCCCATCTCGATGCCGCCCCTGCGCATGCGGCGCGACGACATCCCTCAGCTCGTCCGTCATTTCGTCGACAAGTACGAGCGGAAGATCGGCAGGCAGATCAAGACCGTTCCGAAGGCCGTGATGAAATCCCTCCAGGAGTATTCCTGGCCCGGCAACGTGAGGGAACTGGAGCATGTGATCGAAAGGGCCGTGATCACCAGCACGAGGCCGGAGCTGCAGCTTGCAGACCGTCTCGAAGGCGAGGCGGTGGAAGCGAAGGAAGAGCCTCTCAAGGAACTTGCCGCGATGGAGCGGGAGCACATCCACAGAGTCCTGCAGAAAACCCGATGGAAGATCGACGGTCCGGGAGGCGCTGCCGCCCTTCTCAAACTGAACCCGAGCACCCTCCGGTTCCGGCTCAAGAAGCTCGGAATCAAGCGCCCCTGAAAGAACAAGCCCTCAACGATTGCGTCTCAATATATTGCGGATCCTCAACATGTTGAGAGCTTTTCAGCAGGTTCCGTCTGTCCCCCATCCATCATTCCATTAATCATATCAAGCGGTTTTAACTTTTTGACCCACCCTTTTCATCCTGGAACGCATCTTGGATTCCAACGAGGGCCATGAAGCTCACCGTCGAACTGAGAGCGAGGCCCGAGAAGACCCAGGAACTCCATCAGACCCTGCAGTCGCTTCTTCCCCCGATCCGCAGGGGAAAAGGGTGCCGAGACTGCCGGGTCTGGCGGGACGTGGAGGACACCGAGATCTTCTTCCTTGCCATCGACTGGGAGTCGCGCGCGAACCTCGAGCAGGCCCTGCGCTCCGGCAGCGGCGGCGCGTTCCTCGGGGCCGTCGATCTTTTGGCCGAAACGGCGCGGGTGCGGCTGGGAGAGGACTCCCCGTGGGAGGGGATCGAGAAACTGAAGAGAATGAGGAAAAAAACGTAAGCCCCAAGTGCAAGGATATTGACAGAAAAGGAGAGAGATCATGAAAGGAAAAGTCGCAAGAGTATTGGGCATCGCTCTGGGCGCGGCAACAGCCGCAGCGCCCTTCGGCCATGCGGCCGCGCAGGAGGTCCTGCCCAAACCGCCGACCCCCTTCAAAGGGCAGATCGGGCTGAGTGTGAAAGACTCGAAGTCAGATTTCCCCAAGCCGGTGCAGGCGCCCAAGGGGGCGCCCAACGTCGTCCTGATCATTCTCGATGATGTCGGATACGGCGCAGCGAGCACCTTCGGCGGCGCGATCAGCACGCCGACGCTTGACCGGCTCGCCCAAAACGGGCTGCGCTACACGCAGTTCCACACGACGTCGATCTCGTCCCCCACACGGGCGGCGCTCCTCACCGGACGCAATCACCACTCGGTGCATACCGCAAACATCATGGAGCTGGCGACCGGCTACCCCGGCTACGACAGCCTCATGGGGAAGGACACCGCCACCGTCGCCGAGATCCTTCGGCAGAAAGGCTGGAACACCGCTTGGTTCGGGAAGAACCACAACGTGCCCGACTGGCAGAACAGCCAGGCCGGTCCGTTCGATCTCTGGCCGACAGGCCTCGGGTTTGAAAAATTCTACGGCTTCATCGGGGCCGAGACCAGCCAGTGGCGGCCCGCCGTCTTCGACGGGACCAAGCCCATCGAGCCGTACCTGGGCAATCCCGATTACAACTTCGACTACGATATCGCGGACCAGGCCATCGAGTGGGTGCGCAGCCAGAAGGCCGCTGCGCCCGACAAGCCGTTCTTCCTCTACTATGCGCCGGGCGCGACGCACTCGCCGCACCAGCCGAAGAAGGAATGGATCGCCAAATACAAGGGGAAGTTCGACCATGGCTGGGACAAGCTTCGCGAGGAAACGCTGGCGCGGCAAAAGAAACTCGGCATCGTTCCGGCGAACACGAAGCTGACCGAACGAAGCCGGGGGATCCCGTCATGGGACTCCTTCAATGCCGAGCAGAAGCAGCTCTATGCCTACATGATGGAAATCTACGCCGGATACCTCTCCCAGACCGATTACAACGCGGGCCGGGTCCTCGAGGCGCTCGAAATGATGGGCCAGAGGGACAACACGCTCGTCATCTACATCTGCGGCGACAACGGCGCCAGCGGCGAGGGTATGCTCCAGGGGTCCTACAACGAACTGGCCATGATGAACATGATCATGGAAGACTACAAAGAGGTCCTGAGACAGAAGGACAACCTGGGCACGTGGAAGACGCACAACCACTATCCCGTCGGCTGGGCGCACGCCATGAACGCCCCGTTCCAATGGGTCAAGACCGTTGCCTCCCACTACGGCGGCACCGCCAACGGGATGGTCGTCTCGTGGCCGGCCCGCATCAAGGACAGGGGGGGCATCCGGCCGCAGTGGCACCACGTCATCGACATCGTCCCGACCTTGCTGGAGGTGAGCGGGGTCGAGCAGCCCTCCTCCGTGAGCGGGGTGGCGCAAAAGCCGATCGAGGGCGTGAGCATGGCTTACTCCTTCAACGATCCGAAGGTACCGTCCACCCACCATACCCAGTATTTCGAAATCTTCGGCCATCGCGCCCTCTATCACGACGGCTGGCTGGCCTGCACCACGCCTCCCTACGGGGGGACCTGGGAGGATCAGACCCAGTTCAAGCGGGTCGATGTGATCAACGGCTACAAGTGGGAGCTCTACAACGTCGCGGAGGATTTCAGCGAGGCCGTCAATGTTGCAGACAAGTACCCCGAGAAGCTTCACGACCTTCAGCTGCTTTTCTATGCCGAAGCAGCCAAATACAATGTGCTGCCGCTGGACGACAGCGGGACCGAGCGGCTGGACCCCGCCGTCCGCCCCAGCCTCACGCGCGGGCGGACCGATTTCACCTATTTCGGGCCGGTGAAGCGCATTCACGAGGGCGCGGCGCCGGACATTAAGAACAAATCCTTCCGCATCACCGCCGAGGTGGTCGTCCCGAAAGGCAATGCACAGGGTGTCCTGGTGACGCAGGGCGGACTGTCCGGCGGCTATGCGCTGGTGCTCGAGAAGGGCAAGACGGGTTTCTATTACAACATGGCGAACGTCGCCCATTACAGCATTCAGGCAAAGAATGCCCTGAAGCCGGGCAGGCACACGGTTGTCTTCGACTTCCAGTATGACGGAGGCGGCGTCGGCAAAGGCGGCACCGGCACGATCAGCGTGGACGGTACGCAGGTTGCCCGGGGGCGGATCGACCGGACCGTGCCCTTGCGCTTTTCCCTGGATGAGACCTTCGACGTGGGAGAGGACACGGGAACGCCCGTGAGCCTGAATTACGACGTACCGTTCAAATTCACAGGGCAGATCGAGAAGCTCGTCGTGAAACTGGGCGAGACGAAACTGAGCGCTGCCGATCATCAGAAAGTGAAAGACGCGGAGGCGAAACTCGCGGCGGATTGAGAAACAGCATTGCGTCTTCCGTGTACGCGCAAGACGGACGGCTTCAACATGGTGACAGGCCCGAAATCCGCTCGAATCGGGGAAGCGAAAGGAGGAAAATCATGAAAAGAAAAGTCTTACATGCAACCTTCAGCCTCGCACTGGGTGCGGCGACAGCCGCGGCACCCTTCGGCGGCATTGCAACCGCACAGGAGGTGCTCCCCAAGCCCGAAGCGCCGTTCAAGGGCAAGATCGGGCGAACCTACAAGGATTCACAGCCCGACAAGATCGCCGTCACGAAGGCGCCAGCTGGCGCACCGAACGTGCTCCTGATCCTGATCGACGACGTGGGCTACGGCGCCTGGGGCACCTTCGGTGGGCAGATCCCGACGCCCAACCTCGACCGGCTGGCAAAGACGGGCCTTCGCTACACACGGTTCCACACCACGGCGCTGAGTTCTCCCACCCGTGCGGCGCTTCTCACCGGGCGCAACCACCACTCGGTGGGGACGGGCGTGATCATGGAGATGGGGACGGCCTATCCCGGCTACAACGACCAGATCCCCAAGAGCGCGGCCCTGGTCTCCGAAATCCTGCGGCAGAACGGGTACACCACCGCATGGATCGGAAAGAACCACAACGTCCCCGACTGGGAGACGAACGTCGCCGGCCCATTCGACCGGTGGCCGATCCTGCAGGGCTTCGACCACTTCTATGGCTTTGTCGGCGCGGAAGCGAACCAGTGGGCACCGGCTCTTTACCGGGGCAACCACCTGGTGGAGATGGAAATTCCGAAGGGCAAGGAAGGGCATTACACGCTCAACGACGCCCTGGCCGACGAGACCATCAAGCTCATCTATCAGCAGAAATCGCTGACACCGGACCGGCCCTTTTTCGTCTACTATGCGCCCGGTGCGACCCATGCTCCCCATCACGTGCCCAGGGAGTGGCTGGACAAGTTCAAGGGGAAGTTCAACCAGGGCTGGGACAAGTATCGCGAGGAGACCTACCAGCGCCAGCTCAAACTGGGTGTGATCCCGCCCGACACGAAACTCACGCCCCGGCCCAGGGAGATTCCCGCCTATGACTCTCTGAGCCCCGAAAGGAAGCGTATCGCCGCGCGGCTGATGGAGGCCTTTGCGGCGTATACCGCGCAGACGGACTATGAGATCGGCCGGATTCTCGATGCCCTGGAGCAGGTCGGCCAGCTGAACAACACGCTTGTCATCTGCATCATCGGCGACAACGGCGGGTCGCTGGAGGGCTCCCTCGACGGCTGCTTCAACGAATACGCGCCCATCGGAGGCTTCACGGAAGACCCTGCTTACGTGCTGAAGCGTCTCGACGCGATCGGCGGACCGAAGGCCTACAACCTCTACCCTGTGGGCTGGGCCTGGGCCACGAACACACCCTTCCAGTGGGGCAAACAGGTGGCGTCGCACCTGGGCGGCACGCGCAATCCGCTCGTGATCGCGTGGCCTGACCGCATCAAGGACAGGGGCGGCATGCGCTCCCAGTTCCATCACGTCATCGACATAGCGCCCACCATCCTCGCGGCTGCCGGGATCCCGGAACCCGTCGAGGTCAACGGCGTTAGACAGAAGCCCATGGAGGGCGTGAGCATGGTCTACACCTTCGGTGATCCAAATGCCGACGGCACACGAAGGGTGCAGTACTTCGAGCTGCTGGGCAACCGGGCGATCTACAAGGACGGCTGGATGGCTTCCGTCCGTCACGGCCGCCTTCCCTGGGTGATGGGGATCGGCTCGAGCAAGAGTTTCGATGAGGACACCTGGGAGCTCTATGACCTCCGGCGGGACTTCAGCCAATATGACGACGTGGCAGGGAAATACCCCGAAAAGCTGAAGGAGCTCCAGGACGTGTTCTGGGCCGAGGCGGAGAAGTACCAGGTGCTCCCCCTGGATGATCGACTGACGGAGCGCATGGACCCGTCCAACCGTCCCAGTCTGATTGCCGGGCGGGCCGTCTTCACCTACTTCCCCGGCACGCGCATACCCGACACATCAGCCGCCCCAACCCAGAACCGCTCGCATACGGTCACTGCCTATCTGGACATCCCCAAAGGTGGAGCCGACGGTGTGCTGGTAGCGGCAGGCGGGGTAGCAGGAGGGTTCTCCTTCTATGTCAAGAATGGAAAACCCGTGTATGAATACAACCTCGTTGGCGTCAAGCGCACAAAGATCGCAGGCACGAAACCCCTGGCGCCGGGGAAAAACGTCGTCCGTATGGAGTTTCGATACGACGGCGGAGGCCTGGGCAAGGGCGCCACGGTGGCGCTTTTCGTGAACGACAGGAAGGCCGGACAGGGGCGCCTCGACACCACGCAATGGGTGGGAAAGTACTCTTCGGACGAGACCTTCGACATCGGCCAGGACTCCGGAACACCGGCGAGTGAGGCATACAGAGCGCCCAACCGGTTTGCCGGCACGATCGAAAAGGTCGTCATCGACACCCAGCCGGCAGACCTGACCGCGGTCGACCGGCAGAAACTGCGCGCGGCAGCCCTCGCGGTGGAATAGAGGCCTTAGCATCCTCTTTCCCGTTGAAAATCCTCCCCCCTTTGAGTAAAAAAGGTAGCGGGAGGAGAGTCCCGGAAACCTGCTTGAACTTCAACATCAAGTTTGTGAGGGCTCATTTAAAAAACCTGACCAGACCGGCAATAAAATGTTAAAAGCGATTTACGGCATATCTGATAGTAAAAGAGAGGAAGGAGGGTATCCGATGAAAAGGTCAGTATGGATCAGCCTTTTATGCACCTTCATAATGGCGACCCTTGCTGTCGGCGGTCAGGCCTGGGCCGGGGGGATCATGCTCTACCAGTTCGGCTCGAACGACGTTGGATATGCCGCGGCGGGGTACGCCGCCCGCGCGCAGGACGCCTCGACGGTGTTCACCAACCCCGCCGGGATGAGCCGCCTCGATAAATCCCAGGTCCTGGGCGGCCTGCAGGTTCTTTACGGTGATGTGAAATTCAGCTCCGACTCAAGAACGACTCCTTCCGGTGATGACGGCGGTATTGCTATAGGCTGGATGCCCGCGGGGAGTGCCTTCGTGGTCCACAAGCTGAATCAGGACTGGAGCATCGGCTTCGGCGTCCTTTCCTACTTCGGCTTGGCCGAGGACTACGGGGACAACTGGGTGGGCCGGTATTACGTTCAGAATTCGACCCTGATTGGACTGACACTCACGCCGGCCGTAAGCTACAGGGTAAACAACTGGCTCTATCTCGGCGCGGGACTCAACATGATGTACGGCTATCTGGATACCGAGACCGCGGTCAATAATGTTCTCGATGCACTGCCCGACGGAAAGCTGAAATACGATGACAGCGAGTGGGGCTACGGCGGTAACTTCGGGATCCTGGTGGAGCCGAGGCCGGGGACGCGCTTCGGGCTCACCTACCTGACGGAAGTGAAGCTCGACTTTGGTGCCAAGCCCGATTTTAGCGGTCTGGGCCCCGGTTTGACGGTTTTGCTGGGGGGGCTCGCGACGAGAAACCTGGATCTCAGCATGACCGTACCCCAGATGGTGATGTTCAGCGCTTATCATGAATTGAATGCGAAGTGGGCTGTCCTAGGCAACGTGGGCTGGCAGGACTGGTCCCGCTTCGGCAAGGTTGACGTGAGCGTTAGCCCCACGAGCCTGACGGTGGACAACGACTACAATGATACCTGGCACGTTGCCCTGGGGGCCCAGTACCGACACTCGCCCGCATGGACGTTTACCGGCGGCGTCGCCTACGACAGCTCCGCTGTCGACGACGATAAGCGCACTGTGAGCGTTCCGATGGGGGAGGTCTGGGGTTTTGCCTTGGGGGCCCAGTATGCCATCAACCCGAACCTGACGCTGGGGGCGGCCTACGAGCTCGCTTGGCTGGGCGACATGTCCGTCGACCAGAGGCGCGGTCCCCTGGCGGGCAGAGTGGTAGGCGAATACAACGACGCGATTATGCACTTCTTCGCGCTCAATCTGAAGTGGTCCTATTGAGCCCGCAATTCAGCCAGACGAAACCGCAAGAAATACCGGTGGACAAGGGTTAAATGATTACAGGGGATTAGTGCGAACATTATGCCCGAGGGCAATACATCGAAGTTGAAACTTGGTAGTGCTTTATAGTAAAGTCCGCTGAGTGTGGGATGCAAAAGACTATGAAGAAAGGAGAGAATTTATGAAAAGGGTGATGGGATGTCTGCTGGTGGTTGGATTGGTTTTTCTTTTTGCGGGGAGTGCGCTGGCCCAGGAGGGACTGGTCCAGACCGTGGCGGAAGGCTGCAAAGCGGAAATTCAGACCTATTGCAAGGGTGTGACTCCCGGTGAGGGACGGGTCCTGGCCTGCCTATATGCCTATCAGGACAAGCTCTCGGGCCGCTGTGAGTATGCACTCTACGACGCCTCCGTACAACTCGAACGGGTGGTCAATGCGCTGACTTACGTGGCCAACGAATGCCGCGGCGACCTGCAGGCCTACTGCTCGAACGTCAAACCGGGGGAAGGACGTATCCTCGACTGCCTCGATAAAAACAAGGCGAAGGTGAGCGCCCGCTGTAAACAGGCCCAGAAAGATGTGGGGCTGACGAAGTAAGGTGGTGCCTCCCGGTTTTCGGAAGGAGTATCGAATCTGCACAGGAAGGCATAACGTCATGGCGCCGGTGAAGGTCACCGGCGCCATGACGATTTTCGATGTTTGTACCGGCGGGATGCAGTTTGGGCGAAACCGCGATGTTTGCGCTGCTCATGGCGCCGTTACGCGAAAATGAAACAGGCAGAAAAACCTGTTCTTCACCCACCATGGATTTGAAAAAGTCTACAGCCTGATGATTAAAAGACACTTGGCAGGATTAGTCCTGGTTTTACTTTCGGCCCTCATGGCGCTGACGGGCGCATTCGCCGCCGAGAAGGCGGCACCTGCCCCGGCGATGAAAGACATGATGCAGGCCGAGGCTACCTATGATGATCCTCTGGGTCGCAGTACACCGCAGGGCACCGTCATCGGTTTCCTGAAAGCCATGCAGCGCGAGGACTACGAGCGTGCCCTCGATTACCTCAACACTCGCCAGACGGGAAAGCGCGCCCAGGAACTGGCTGTCGAGCTGAATCATGTTCTCAACGAGGGGTTGTCAACCGTCACAACCTCGATCAGCAGCAAACCCGAAGGAAGTCTCCAGGATGAGCTGCCCGTCCATCGCGAACTGGTGGGGGTCGTCAGGACCAAAAAGGGGGAGCACAAGATCCTGCTCGAGCGCATCCTGAAGGAAAACAACCCTCCTGTCTGGCTTTTCTCCTCGGAAACCCTGAAGCTCGTGCCGCAGATCTATGAGGAGATCGACATCCCCTGGATCGAGCACTACCTGCCTGCGACGCTCACGGAAAAACGTGTAGCCGGTTACCCGATGTACCGTGTAGTCCTTTCCTTCCTGATGATTCCGCTGGCTTTTTTAGTCGGCTGGCTTGTCATCCGTGTTCTCTTTTCATTACTTCACGAGCCCCTTAACCGTCGACTCGATGAAGAGGTGGTGAGGAAACTCGGTCAAACGAGGAAACCCCTCATTCTCCTGATCGCCTCTGCTGCGGTTTACTTCCTCGCCATGAGCGCGGTGTCTCTGCTCGGACGGCTTTTCTGGACCTTCATGGCCTCGACGATGGCCGTCGTGGCCCTGATGTGGCTCGCCATCTATGTAATCGACGTCGGAGCGCAGATAATCGAGAAACGCAGACCCGAGGCGGCCAACGCGGTCATCCGCCTCACGGCGACGCTGCTGAAAGCCTTGGCCGTCATTATAGGGCTTTTCGTCATTTTCTATTACTTTGCCGGGATCAACCTCACAGCCGTTGTGGCCGGCCTCGGCGTCGGTGGCATCGCCGTGGCATTCGCCGCGCAGAAGACGATCGAAAACTTCTTCGGCGGGGTCTTCCTCATCTGGGACAAGCCGATCCGCCTGGGTGACTACTGCAAGGCCGGCGAGTATGAGGGAACCGTAGAGCACATCGGTCTGCGTTCCACGCAAATTCGCACGCTCAACCGCACCGTCGTGTCAATTCCCAACGGCCAGCTATCCGCGGTCAGTATCGAGAACTTTGCAATGCGCGACCGGTTCCTCTTCAGGCACACCCTGAACCTGCGCTACGAGACCGCGGCTGAACAGCTCCGCTACCTCTTGGTCGGGATCCGCGAGCTTCTCTTCGAGCATCCGCGCGTGGACTCCACCACGGCACGTGTCCGCTTCGTCGCTTTCGGAGCGTCCTCGCTCGATGTAGAGATCTTCGCCCATGTTATCGAAACCACTTTTGATGCGTTTCTTGCCGTACAGGAAGATTTGCTGCTGAGGATCATAGACGTTGTCGAGTCAAGCGGCAGCGGATTCGCCTTCCCTTCCCGGACCATTTATATGGCCAAAGACGGGGGGCTTGACGCGGAAAAGAGCCGCTCGGCCGCCGATGCCGTGCGGCACTGGAGGGATCAGGGCGAGTTGCCATTCCCGAATCATGCGCCGGCCAGAATTTCTCAGCTCGACAATACGCTGGAGTACCCGCCAAAGGGTTCCGCGTTGGGCGATAGAAAAGACAGAACCGATTAACAGTTTGATTACAAACATCGATCATGGAGGGAAATATCATGAAAAAAGCATTCAGAGTGATCCTGTCTGTGGTAATCGGGTTGGCCGTGGCGGCATCGACCGGATTTGCGGAGGACATCAAGTATTCCGGGTTTCTTGGTAATCCGTCCGTCTATAGCCTGATGAAACCCGGGCCGGAAGGCGGGGTGAAGCTGCGCTGGATGAAGGAGGGGGTGGATCCCAAGAAATACGAAAAGTTCATGGTGGACAGCGTCATCTTCTTCCTATCCGATCAGGCCGAATACAAGGGCATCGATCCCCAGGAGATGAAGGAGCTGTGCGATGAATTCAACAAGGCGCTCGTAGCGGCCTTTAAAGACAAGTACCCGATCGTGGCCGACCCCGGTCCGAACGTTATGCGGATCCGCATCGCCATCACGGAAATCAAGCCGAGCAGGCCGGGTGTCAGCACCGTCACCTCGATCGTTCCCGTCGGCTTGGGCGTAAGCCTAGTCAAGAAGGGTGCAACGGGGGGTTGGGCCGGAAGCGGCGAGACGGGCATAGAGATGATGGCCCTCGACAGCGTGACCGATGAGATACTCGTCCTCGCGGTGGACCAGAGGAAGGCCGAGTTCGAGCAGAGATTTTCGAAATGGGGCTCGGCCACAGACGCCTTCAAGTTCTGGTCGGAAAAGACCGTGGCATACATCGATTATGTCAAGAGCGTCAAACGCGAAACGAAGAAGTAGGTTTGTTTTGTGTACATGTCGTTGGGAATTGACCAATTTGCTGAGACCGGAAATGCGTAATTTATGGCCGTGTTTTAAATGCGTGTGGAATACATGGACAGGTGAAAAAATATGAATATTATTGAAGCGATTAACAAAAGAAAAAGCATCAGGGGATTCAAGCCCGATCCGGTATCAAAGGAGGTATTGAGCAAAGTTCTCGAGGCAGCCTGCAGAGCGCCCTCGGCGATGAACACGCAACCATGGGAATTTATCGTCGTGACGGGTGATGTTCTGAACAGGTTGAGGGTCGCCATCGTCGATCGGTTAAACAAAAAAGAGCCGATGCACCCTGACCATGAAGCGGTAAGCTGGTCCAATGACAGCGTTTACAGAAACCGCCAGGTGGAATTGGCCAAAAAAATTTTTGATCTCATGGATATCCAAAGGGAAGACAAAAAGAAGAGAGCGGCTTGGCTGGAGAGGGGTTTCCGTTTCTTCGACGCACCCGCCGCCATTATCCTCCTGACGGACAGGTCACTGAGCGATGTTGGACCCCTGCTTGATCTCGGGGCGGCCCTGCAGAATATCTGCCTGTCGGCGCTCCACTTCGGGCTTGGCACCTGCATCGAAGATCAAGGTGTACTATACCCCAAGATCTTGAGAGAAATTCTGGAAATACCTGAAAACAAGAAGATTATCATTGCCGTTGCCATCGGGTACCCTGACGGGGATTTCCCTGCGAATGCCTTATCGAGCGGTCGGGAACCCATCGATAAAAATACGCGCTGGATAGGATTCTGACGGCCAATGGATGAAACCCCAGGTTCGTAGAATGTGGGAGTTGTAATGACTGGCGGGAGGGGTCTTCGTTGATCACGAGTACAAAGCAAACCAGTGGAATAGCATCTTGTTTCATCGTATTATTCCTGATCTTCGGGTCTCGGGGCTTCAGCTTCGCCCAATTGCAGCCTCAAGTTGATCTATCCAAAAAGAACGTCCTGATTCTGCATTCCTTCGGTTACGCCCAGCCCGCCTACAAGATTATCGACGCGAGTCTTCAGGAAGCCTTTGTCTGGAGCGGTCTTGATTTCAACAACCTTTACTTCGAGTTCCTGGACCTGGCGCGCAACTCCGGCCAGGAATATCGCGATGAAGCGGCCGAAATATTCCGCAAGAAATTCAAGGACCGCAAACTGGATCTGGTGCTCACCCTGCACCAGGAGGCTCTCCAGTTCCTGTTGAAAGAGGGCCGCGATGTCTACCCGGAAGGTCCGATCATTTCCGTTCTTGGCGACGCTGATTTTTTTGAGTATTCCGACCCGAAACGTCCCCTTGTTCACCTGCCCTTCACCATCGATGTCATCGCAACGGCGAGAGAAATGTTCCGTCTCCAACCCGATACCAGAAGGATTCTGGTCATCGCTGGAAGCAGCGCCCTCGACCGGCGATTTGATGCTCTCGTGATGACCCGGCTCAGGGTATGGAAACCGGAGCTGAATGTGGAGTCCATGCCTCCCCTTTCGATGGATGAAATTTTGAAGAAGGTCGCCAGCCTGCCGACAGGAACGGCCATTTTATATACGACGGTTTACGCCGACAGTACCGGAAAGACCTACATGCCTACCGATGCCGCGAGGATGATTTGCGCAAGAGCCAATGCCCCTGTCTTTGGCATGTTTGAAACCCTGTTGGGGAATAACGGCATTGTCGGGGGTATTATCCTGGACCATCGTGTCGAAGGGCAAAGGGCGGTGCGGATCGCCATGGATATCCTTCAGGGTAACCTTCCCAACGATCCCTTTACGGTTCACCAAGCGCCCCTCATACCCATGTTCGACTGGCAGCAGCTCAAGCGATGGGGTTTCGACGACGCCAAACTGCCGCCGGGCAGCATCGTCCTAAACAAGCCCGTATCGTTATGGGATCAGCACAAGATTGCCATTCTCGGCGTTCTGGCCTTCATTCTTTTGGAAAGCGTTCTGATCATCTTTCTGTTTATTCAGATTCACCGAAAGAAAATCGCCGAGCAGTCCCTGAAGAAGGCGGAAGAAAAGTACCGAAGCATTTTTGAAGGCGCCCTGGAAGGTATTTTCGAGTCGACGCCCGAAGGGAGACTCCTGACGGCCAATGCCGCCCTTTCCCGAATGCTGGGCTATGACTCGCCGGAAGAATTAACCTCATCGATCAGGGATCTCGGGAAGGAGATATGGCTCAACGATCGCGAACGGGCCGAGCATATTCAAAGGCTGGAAAAAGAGGGGATTATTCTGAACTATGAGTGCCAGTTCCAGCGACGTGATGAATCACCTATATGGGTCTCATTGAACACCAGGCGTATAGCCGGGCCGGATGGACAAACGCTTTTCTACTCGGGGTTCATGGAAGACATCACGGAGAGAAAAAGGGCAGAGGGCGCGCTGGAAGAACGTCTTCGCTTCGAGCGCCTGCTGTCGGATATCTCGGCCCGATTCGTCAACATTTCACCTGAGCAGGTCGATGGAGAAATCGAGAACGCCCTGAGAATGGTCCTTGAGTTTTTCCAGGTCGACCGCTGTGCGCTGCTTCAGATATTGCCGGACAAGACTTTCTGGAGGATCACCCATGCCACCGCAGCAGAGGATACACCGTCGGTTCCCGTGGGGATGCAACTTTCTGTAACAGAGACCAACCCATGGTCATACGACAAGCTCATCCTCAAACGCGAGGTGCTGAATCTTTCGAACCTTGATGATCTGCCTGCCGAGGCGAACGTAGACAAGCAAACCTGGATTGTATGGGGTATCCGATCCAACTTGAACATACCCATCATCGTCGACAGGCCCGTTAGCTATATTTTCGCCATCAATACGATCAAACGCGAACGTGTCTGGCCGGGAGAAATCATTCCCAGGTTGCGTCTTCTTGGTGAAATCCTCGTGAATACCCTGCGGCGCAAACAGACTGAGGAGGCGAACCGGGAATCGGAGGCGAAATACCGCAGCCTCTATGACAGCATGATGGACGGCTACGTGCTGGTCGGTGTGGACGGGAAAATCCTCAGTTACAACGAAGCCTACCGGGAGATGACGGGCTATTCATCGGACGAATTGCTCAAGCTTACCTACAGCGACATCACACCGGAGAAGTGGCACGCCGTCGAGAAGGAGATCATCGACGAGCAGGTTCTGACCCGTGGGTACTCCGAGGTATATGAAAAGGAATACAGGAAGAAAGACGGTACCGTATTGCACGTGGAACTTCGAACCTTTCTTCTCAGGGATGAAAGGGGCAATAACGTCGGGATATGGGCGATCATCCGTGACATCACAGGCCGGAAACAGATGGAATCGGAAGCCCGGAGGCTCAAGGACGACCTTGCCCATGTCACACGGGTATCGACGCTGGGAGGACTCACGGGCGCCCTGGCCCATGAAATCAATCAACCCCTGGCCGCGATCCTGAGCAATGCACAGGCGGCACAGCGTTTCCTTTCGCAGGACAACCCCGACATGAAGGAGATCAGAGAGATCCTGGGGGACATCATCCGAGACAACAACCGGGCTGCGGAGGTGATACGGAAAATCCGGTCCCTTTTGAAAAAGGAAGAAACCCGTTACGAGACCCTTAGTCTTAACGACGTCATCGAAGAAATTATAAACGTCATCCGCAACGATACCGCACTCACAGCAGTGTCGATCGAAAGAGAATTCGACCCTTCGCTTCCGGCCATATGGGGTGACCGAATTCAACTGCAGCAGGTCATCCTGAACCTGGTTATGAATGCAGCAGAGGCCATGAGGGATGTAAGCCCCGATCTTCAAAGACTCATCGTCAAAACAACGAGACAGGATGATGGGTTCGCCAAAGTGTCCGTCAGGGACTTCGGACTCGGTATTCAAGTGGATGTACCTCAAAAACTTTTCCATGCTTTTTACACGACCAAATCCGGGGGTATGGGCATGGGTCTTGCCATCAGTCAGGATATCATCAAGGCCCACAGAGGCGTCATCTGGGGTGAGAACAACACGGACACAGGGGCCACCTTTTCGTTCACGGTGCCCTTCGACAAAGGGGAGAGATCATGACGGATACCAAGCCTATCGTATTTATTATCGACGATGATTCTTCCATACGACGTTCGCTGGAGAGGCTGGTAAAGTCCGTAGGCCTCAAGGCAAAATCATTTGATTCCGCCGCGCAGTTTCTGCAATCCGGTCATCGGGAGGAAACGGGATGCCTGATTCTGGATGTCCGGATGCCTGAAATCAGCGGCCTAGCCCTGCAGGAGAAATTGTCCAAAGCAGGGATTCTTTTACCCATTATATTCATTTCCGGCCACGGCACGGTCCCCATGAGCGTGCGCGCCATGAAAGCCGGCGCGGTGGATTTCCTTCAGAAGCCCTTCGACGAACAGGAACTGCTCGATGCCGTCTACAGGGCCGTCGATCGATGCACGCAGGCAAAGGCGCAGCGGGAAGAATTGAAAGAAATTCAGGTGCGGATCCGCTCCCTGACACCGAAGGAATATGAGGTCCTGGCCTGTGTCATCACGGGCATGCAGAACAAGAACATCGCCGACAGGCTCTCGACGGCGGAAAAAACCATCAAGGTCCATCGGGCGTCGGTCATGAAGAAAATGGGCGCCCAATCTGTCGCCGATCTCGTCCGGATGGCCGAAAAGGCCGGTATCCAGCCCCTCCAAACGAAGTAACAGAGTATCCTCCCTTCTAAATGGCATATTTTCACTCCTGGTCCATGATGGACCAAGGTCCAGTACGGGTAGGACCAAGGTCCAATTCCCCTTCAACATGAAACAATGTATGGAATTCCAAAAAGCGAGGGGATTTCCCCGGCCGCGGTCAATCCCGGATGCAGCTTCTCGCAGCGGTCAACACCTTTGGACAACATGCCGTAATCATGTCTATCCGAGCGTTCGCGCCGTTCTTCCGGCCAAGACGACATGACCACCGGTCCGGTCATTGGCGAGAAAACACAAGGAGGCATTCATGAATGTTCAACACAAGGAAACCGGGGTATCCCGCCGAAGCCTGTTGAAAATGTCTGCGGCTGTCCTGGCGGGCGGAGCCGCGGCGGGCGCCATGGGCGCCTATGCCGCTGCGGCGCCTGCGGCAGGCAAAGCTCCCACCGCACCCCCCTTGCCCTGGAAGTGGGTCAAGCTCGATCCCCTGGAGGCAGGCAGGAGGGCCTACCGCTATTACCCGACCAAGGGCGGCTGCGGCTCCGCCTCCTATCTGGCGTTCCTCAGTCTGCTGAAGGAAAAGGTCGGCTATCCCTACACGACGCTGCCGGACATGATGATGATCCACGCCGGGTCCGGTTACGGGGGGCATGGGACCCTCTGCGGCGCCTTGGGCGGCACGTCCCTCATCATCAACCTCGTAACCTACGACCCGAAGAACCAGATTTTCAAGCAGATGATTGATCGGCTGTTCTGGTGGTATGCGGAGCAGGACTTCCCGACCAGCCGCTTCGATGACATCTCACCGATGCCCGGGCAGGTCAAAGCCAGGGCGATGTCGCCGCTGTGCCACACTTCGGTTTCGAAGTGGACCCTGACGGCCGGCGCCGAGGTGACCTCCAAACAGAAGATCGAACGCTGCGCCAAGGTGGCCGGCGAGGTCGTCTACATCACGACAAGGGCGCTCAATGAATACTTCGACGGGAAATGGACCCCTCCAGTCTGGAGGCCGTCAAAGCAGATCGAGCATTGCCTCCAGTGTCACGGCCCGGAAAACTTTGAGCAGACCACGAGCGGCATGAATAACCAGCAGGGCCACATGGAATGCCTGATGTGCCACGTGGACCATGTAAAAGGGGTTTCAAAAAAATAATCGTGCGGCATCGACGGCACTGAACCCGGTCTCGCACGAAACAGCCGGTGATCCGCTGATGAGCAGCACCAGGCGGCTGTGCTCTGGTCGAGTGTGCTCGACGGATCATAAGCGCGAAAGGAGACGGATCATGAAAGTCATCATCGTTGGCGGAGTGGCCGGCGGTGCGTCCTGTGCGGCGCGCCTGCGCAGGCTGGACGAAAAGGCGGAAATCATCATGGTGGAACGCGGGCCCTATGTTTCCTATGCTAATTGCGGACTGCCCTATCACATCGGCGACGTGATCCCGAAAGAGTCGAGCCTCTTGGTTGCCAGTGAAAACACCTTCCGCTCCCAGTTTGCAATCGACGTGAGAACCCGTTGCGAGGCTGTTAGGATCTCGCCGGACAAGAAGACCGTGGACCTGCGCAATGTAGAGACGGGCGCCGTGACGACCGAGTCCTACGACAAGCTGGTCCTGTCCCCCGGGGCCGTCACATTCCGTCCGCCCCTGCCCGGCATCGACCTCCCGGGGATCTTCGAGGTCAGGACCGTGCCTGACGCGAGGGTGATCCGCGAGTGGATCGAGCGAGGGTCGTTATTCCTCGCAGGGATGTACAAGTACTCGGGATACCAGGCCGTGAGGCCCAAGACGCGTGCGGTGGTCATCGGGGGCGGGTTCATAGGCCTCGAGACGGCGGAGAACCTCGTTCATCGAGGCTTCGACGTGACCCTCGTCGAGATGCTCGACCAGGTCCTGGCGCCGCTCGATCAGGAATTCGCGCGTATCGTCGAGGGGTACGTGGAACGGCATGGGATGCGCCTCGCGCTCAACGACGGGGTGGCCGGGTTCAAACAGGCCGCAAACGGCGCCATAGACGTGGAGACGAAATCCGGCAAGACCTACCCGGCGGATATCGTTATCCTCTCTCTCGGCGTGCGACCGGACACCGCGCTGGCAAAGGCGGCGGGCCTCGCGATCGGGGAGCGCGGGGGGATCCGCGTCGATGACCAGATGCGCACGAGCAACCCGGATATCTTCGCTGTCGGCGACGCCGTCGAGGTGAAGGACTTCGTCACCGGCCAGTGGAGCCTGATCGCCCTTGCCGGGCCGGCAAACCGGCAGGGCCGGATCGCGGCCGATGTCATCGCCGGGCGGGATTCCCGCTTCCGCGGCACCCAGGGCACCTCGATCATCGGTCTCTTCGGCGCTACGGTGGCCTGGACGGGTGCCAGCGAGAAGACGCTCAAGCGGATCGGCGACAGCGATTACGAGAAGATCTACCTCTACCCGAATTCCCACGCGGGGTACTACCCCGGCGCGAGGCCGATCGCCATGAAAGTCCTCTTCCGGAAGTCCGGCGGGCGCCTCCTCGGCGCGCAGGCGCTCGGCGAGGACAACGTAGACAAGCGCATCAGTGCGCTCGCCATGGCAATCCAGATGGGCGCGACGATCTACGACCTCGAGGAGGCGGAGCTGTGCTACGCCCCTCAGTTCGGCAGCGCGAAGGACCCCGTCAACTTCGCCGGGATGATCGCGGGCGGTGTCCTGCGCGGCGACATGCCGATTCGTCACTGGGATTCCGGCGGGGACGGGTTTCTCCTCGACGTGCGCGAACCCGTGGAACTGGCCGTGGAGCAGGTGCCGGGGGCGGTCAACATCCCACTGGGGCAGCTCCGGGGGCGTCTCGGCGACCTCCCCCGCGACCGGGAGATCCTGGTCATCTGCCGCTCCGGCCAGCGCGCCTACTACGCGATGCGAATGTTGCTGCAGAAAGGGTTCAACGCGCGAAACCTATCCGGGGGCATGCTGTCGCGGTACCACGCGCTCCTGCTGGAGAATTGAAAAAAGGGCAACTGAGCGGCTGCGGATGGAAAGATGCCGCTAGCACGTGATCCGCGGTGGCGATATATCGCGGCAGGGAGATCGGCAGTGAGCGGTCCGGGCACGGAAAAAAGGAATTGGAAGGAAAAAATATTCCACGAGGTGACCGAGTACTGGATCAACGTCATCTATTTGACCCTCGTGTTCGCCGCTTTCACGCAGTACCGGCGATTCGTTCTTGCCGCCCACGACATCACCTACACGAATTACTGGGTGGCCGTGATCGAAGCTCTGATTCTAGCCAAAGTCATCATGATCGGAGCGGTGTTCCGCCTGGGTCGCGGCCTTGAAGACAAGCCCCTGGTTTTCCCAACCCTGTACAAGACGGTCATCTTCACGATCTTTGTTGGAGCTTTTACCCTCATCGAGAATGCGGTCAAGGGTCTCTGGAAAGGGATCGGGCTCATGGGAGGGCTCGCTGCGTTTTTCGAAAAAGGCACCCATGAACTGCTAGCCAATTCGCTGGTCGTGTTCGCGTCTTTTATACCTTTCTTTGCATTCAAGGAGTTGCAACGGGTGTACGGAGTGGACAAGATCAGGGCACTCTTTTTCTGGAGAAGGACGCCGGAATCGGTTGATGTGGGGGAGAGGGAGGCCATGTAAAACCGCCGTGGCGCACCGTGAATCGGAATACAACGTAACACCGAGAGGCGGCTATATCAGGGACCTGTCAGATATCGGACAACAATCAAATAAGAAGGAGTAACGAATGGCTACCATGACAATCAAAGGGAAGAAAATGAAGTCGGTGGAAGTGGACTGGAAAGAGTTTTACTACACCAAGCCAATTTGAAGGAGGATCTCATCATGAAAAAGACATTGCGTTACTGTCTTGTCGTGTTCGCCATACTGATTGCTTACACGAATACCTATGCGGCACCGGCAGACGAAGAGAAGAAGGTGTTTGCGGAGCTGTCGGCGCTCATTCCGAAGGACCGTATCGTGACCGTTGATGCCCTATACAAGAAGTGGCAGGAGGTCCAGGAGAAGAAGAGCAGGGCCGTTATTCTCGACGTCCGCACCTACGAGGAATTCGATAATGGGCACCTTCTTGGATCGAACAACATCGACTCGGGCCATCCCTATATGGTGCCAACGACCTGGCCGGACGCGAATACGGAGATTTGGGTGTTCTGTCGGACCAAGCATCGAGCAACGTACTTCAGTTCCTTCCTGTACCGTTATGGTTACAAGAACGTGTACGTTGTCGATGGCGGCTTCGCTGCATGGGCGGAGAAAGGATACCCTCTTTACAGCAATTATCTCGGCGAAATCAAAGTCGTTAAATACAACAAGGATCTCAAGGAGGAGTACCAGGTACGCCAACGCTGAGGGGATTTTCACATGTCCGGCGTCCGATGTTCAGACATGCTCCACCGGGCGTCGTTGTGCGAGGAGCGAGCAGACGTCAAACCATGGCGCAACGGCAGGCATCGGCCCAGCAGAGCGCGGGCCGGCAGGATTACCTGAAGGCACGGGGCGCCTGCCTGAAGGTTAAGGGCTACTCGGTGAAATAGGAACCAACTCGAAAAGAAGAACGTAAAGGAAACCCAGTTCGAGGCATGCGAAAGGGAGTAAAGATAATCATGAAACCGAGAGTTGCGATCGCCTGTCAGGGAGGAGGCAGCCAGACGGCCTTCACGGCCGGCGTGCTGAAAGCCCTGTTCGAGAACAGGATTCACGACCGCTTCAACATCGTCAGCTTGAGTGGTACTTCAGGGGGAGCCATTTGCGCCTTTCTCATCTGGTACGCCCTGAGAAAAGGCGATGATTGCGTCTGGAAACGGCTGGTTGACTTCTGGGAGGACAATACCGCCCAGACCCCTCAAGAGCGTTTTTTTAACGACTCGGTCATCAAGGCGCTGGAAATGGCCAGCAAGGGATTGATTCCCCAGTTCAGTTTGAGCCCTTATTCCTCTCTGGTCAAAGCCTGGTTTTCCGGTGCCACACGGAGCTTGCGGCGTCGCTATTGCGACTTCAATGAACTTCTGGAAGCCCACATTGATTTTTCGGAGGTAGCGGCATGGGGTGCCCGGCCGGAGCCGCCGGTCCTGATCATCGGCGCCTGCAACATCCTCAGCGGACGACTGCATAAATTCAGCTCCTATCGGGAACCGATGAGAATCGAACACCTCCTCGCCTCTGCCTGCGTCCCCAGTATCTTCCCGGCCGTGACCCTTGAAACGATGGCCTATTGGGACGGTCTTTTTTCCGACAACCCGCCCATCGAGGATATGCTCAAGCGACATTCGGTCGGCATTAAGAATATTGCCGAGGAAATCTGGGTCATCAAGATCAACCCGACGACGTGTGAAAAGATTCCCACGGCACCGTCGGAGATTGCCGACCGCCGCAATGAACTGGAAGGGAATGTATCTCTGTTTCAGAGCCTTCGCGAAGTCGATAATCTCAACCTGATGTTTTCGCGGGAGGCGTTCAGGAAAGAATTCCTCGACGAAGTGGACATCAAAGAACCCATCAGAATCCCTAAATTGTTTCCGGAAGATCCGGACCAACCGTACCACATTCCCATGATCGACATGTCCGAGGAGTTGGCAAGAAGCCTGACCTATGAAAGCAAATTGGATCGCTCTCCGGAGAACATCAGTCGGCTCATTCTGGATGGCGAGAAACAGGGACAGAAGTTCATCGAAGCCAGACTCAGGCAAATGCGATGATGCCTGATCAAATCCGGGGATCGCCCAGCCATGTCCCGGTCTTTGAATGCTGAATGATCCATAAACGATATGCGCCGCTGCCCGGTTGGCCCAAAGTCCAGTTCAGATAGGACCAAGGTCCCATTTACCAACGGATTGGAATGATGTACGAATCCTTCCATGAAACGAAACATCCGTCAGGAGGGAAGCAAATGAAAAGTTATAAAGTCGAGAGTCTCGAAGATGTAGGGGCCGTTCTCTACGGCATAGTGGTGAGATATGACAAGACCGGCTTTGCCGAAGCTCGTCTGGTTCCAAAGGACCTGAAGGCCGCCCGCCACATTGTCGATGGGTTCCTCAATTATGTCAGAGGCCGACATGAACGGCGAAAGATTCTTTTCAACCGCCTCAGCCTCGTATTTGAGAGAGGCCGGGGTGATCAGATCGGGTCGTTCATCCTCGGCATGGGGAAGCCACCGGTCAGGAGTAAAAAGCCTTCACCCCGGAAAGCGGCGTCGAAATAGAAGGAGCTCCCTGCACAGGCAGCAAAGTCGGCGCGGATGCTTTGGCCAGGCCCTTCCAGATGGCTAAAGCACCGGAATGTTGCATGAGACTGACTCTCTTCCGGAGAAGGTGACCGTGTCGAATCATGAAACGCACGGTCATTTCTAACCCCGCCTTTCGATGATTCCCATCTGCGATGTAAAGGGGCACTGCATGAAGAAGAAGATATGGAGATGGTCTGTGGTCCCGCTGTTTCTTGTCATGGCGGCAGGATGCGCACACTGGCCCGAAACGCCGCGGCTTGAGCAGGTCGGCGCACCCGGCTACCGCCCCGTTGTGAACCGCCCCGGCCAGTCCGACGATTGGATGGTGTTTCTCGCCATCTCCGGCGGCGGCATCCGTGCAGCGGCGCTTGGCTACGGCGTCCTCGAGGAACTGCGCCGCACCGAGATAACGGTGAATGGCGTCAAACACCGCCTCCTCGACGAGGTGGACATGATCTCGGCGGTCTCGGGCGGCACGTTCCCCGCCACGTATTACGCCCTCCGCGGCGAGAAGACGTTCGAGGAGTTTGAGGAGCGGGTGTTGTCGCGCAACTTCGAGATGGAGCTGGCGAAACGCATCCTCCTGAACCCGGTCAACTGGTTCCGGCTCCCGTCCGGGACCTTTGGAAAGTCGGATCTCTTCGCCGAGCTCTACGACGAGACGGTTTTCGACCATGCGACCTTCGGCGACCTGCAGAAGGCCAACGGGCCCTACATGATCATCAACGGCACCGATGTCACCAGCGGCGCCCGGTTCAGCTTTACGCAGGACCAGTTCGATGCGATCTGCGGCGATCTGTCACGGGTGACACTGGGGCGTGCCGTCGCCACCTCGACGGCGCTGCCGCCGCTGCTCACGCCGATCACATTCGAGAACCGCGGTGGAACCTGCGGCAGAATGGCGCCGGCCTGGCAGGCCGCTGCCGGCGAGTCCGAGACGCCGGGCCGGGCCCTGCACCGCGCCCTTGCGCTGCAGGCGTATGAGGACCCGGCTCGCCCCTACGTTCACGCCTTCGATGGCGGTCTCTCGGAGAATCTCGGCCTGAGCGAGGTGATCAGGGCTTTCGAAATTATGAAGGTCGACCCGGGTGAAACGGTACTGCCCGGGCTTCGCCGGGCCCGAAAGCTGGTGGTCATCGCCGTGAATGCGCTGCGCTTCCCCGAGGTGGACTGGGACCGCTCTCCTACGCCTCCGGACAAAGACATACTGACGGACCAGATGTGGTCGATCCCGGTCGATCGGATCACCCTCGATGCGGTGGAGCAGGTGAACGAGAAACTGGCCGCCTGGCAGACCGGCGGTCCGGACCGGCGCGCATATTTCGCGCTCGTCACCTTCGACAACCTGAAGGACCCGGCCGAACGCCTCTATTTCAAGCAGGTGAAGACCAGACTGACACTGCCCAGTGAGCAGGTGGACCGGCTGCGCGAGGTTGGCGGCAGGCTCCTTCGCGAGGCACCCACCTTCAAGAGGCTGCTCGCTGACCTTCAAAAGGAAGGAAAGTAGCGCGCGAGGGATGTTGGGATGATCCTGCTCAAGATCTCGGAGGGATCTTCGTGACGGGCAACCTGCTGGACTAAAGTCCAGTGCGACTAGGACCAAGGTCCAATTTACCTTCAGCATCGGATGGTGTATCAAAACATCATTGAAAGGCTTGCCGTCAAGGGAGGTGCTAACATGAACAAGATTGTAGCCTTTTTGCTCTCTATTCTTTTCGCCCTTTCAGTCATGAGTTGTGCCACGAACGGGGACCGCGATCAATGGTACATAGATCAACATCCCGGTTACAAGTTGCCTGCGCCGGGATCCTACGAGATGCCATAACGTCTTCACGACGGAAGAAGGGGACAATAAAATGAAAAAGATTGAGATTCTCTTGCTTTCGGTCCTTTGCGCAATTTTTATCATGGGTTGTGCCACGACAGTGGACAGACACCAATCGTTCTGCGAACAATCTGATATTTTCTCAATACCCCCTGCGGGGTACGATTCGGGTTGGCGTCCAGCCTTAACGGCAGAACGCGCGGCATCGCATTGATTAAATAAAAGAACGCGGTGGTCGCTAGCCCTTGAAACTTTACCTTCCTCTCTTTCCGGTTTAGTTACTTTAAAACTGTAAATAGGAGGTACCATGAAAAAGATATTATCGATACTGAGTAAAAACGGAAAATTTATAGGTTCTATCGATCTTAAATGGTTCAAAAAAATGGGATATTTGCTTCGTGCAACTGACGGTAGCATCGTCATAGACGAGTTCATACCGAATACGGATATGCAACTGGTTATCGATCGTGCAGTTGATGAGGTTCTCCATCAAGGCATCATGTCATTTGCCTTTGCCGAATCGCAACATGATCCAGAGATAACTGTCAGGATGTGGGTGCGGAAATTGAATATTAAGCAGGAAGGTATATGCATATGGTTGCAGATTCAACTTCACGAACATGAAAAACCTGCTGCAGAAGAATATCAAAATTTCAGATTGTATCGTTATGATTCAGACGCAAAAAAATTTTCTATTACCAAAGAAAATATGACGGAGGATGATGTCGCTAAGTGGAAGCCCCTAAATTAGAATGGTTCGTGGTGCGCTGATAGAAGGCAGTCAAGGGGGTACCGAACGTGGAACAGTCATTGGTGATCGGTTGTGGGGGGCCTGCCTCTTAAGGGTGAGTGAGAATACCAGGGCCGGTTCTGAAAGTTGATCCTTAAACCTTTCTTTGACATGCCGATCCTGACGCCCCGCTGTATTGCCTGATAGGCTCAAAAAAAATAGATTTGGAGAGTCTGATAGCCGACCGAAAACCTTCTTTATGTATAGTTCTTCTGGCGCTGACGTTGCTTCTCACCTCCCGCCCATCGACGACAATCAGCGATACCTGGAAGGACCGTCAGTTCCAAGGGGTCGCTTTCAAGAAGATCATGGTTACCGGCTTCACGAAGCGGCCTGACATCCGCCAGCGCGGAGAAGGCGAGTTCGCCGGCCAGCTTCCATTCCTTACCTTCTGATCCCCCTCATTTTGCCACTTTGACCCATACTGGACTTAAGTCCAGTATGGCTAGGACCAAGGTCCAATTTACCTTCAGCATCAGAAGATGTATGTAATCTCAAAAGGATAAAAGATTTTTCACAGGATTTTTCAGGCGGCATAATCAATCGTACCCCGTCGATTGGAGGACTTCAATGAACATAGCCGTATTCAGCGCCACGCGCTATGACCGCGATTACCTGGACGCAGCCAATGCCGGCTCGGGTCACCGGATGACCTATTTCGATGTGCCGCTGGAGAGGGAAACGGTATCGCTTGCACACGCGCATGATGCCGTATGCATCTTCGTCAATGACAAGGCTGACGCAGACGTCATGGAAATGCTCTCGCACGGAGGAACTCGTCTTGTTGCCCTGCGTTGCACCGGCTTCAATAACGTCGATCTGAAGGCAGCAGCGCGTTTCGGGCTCAAGGTCGTGCGTGTCGTTACTTACTCACCGTACTCGGTCGCCGAACATGCCGTAGCCCTCCTCCTAGCGATCAACCGCAAGATTCACAGGGCATACAACCGAACCCGTGATTCGAACTTCGCCCTCGACGGACTGATGGGCTTCGATCTGTACGGCAAGACGGTCGCCGTGGTCGGCACCGGCAAGATCGGGCGTGTGTTTGGCCGCATCATGCTGGGGTTCGGCTGCGAGGTGATCGGCTACGACAAGTACCCTTCAACCGAGTTTGAGGCCCTTGGCGCCCGCTATGCACGGCCGGGCGAAATCGGCGTCAGGGCCGATATGATCTCTCTGCACTGCCCACTGACACCGGAAACGCATCACATTATCAACGCGGACACACTGTCCCGCGCCAAGCGCGGCGCCATTCTGGTTAATACCAGCCGTGGTGGGCTGGTCGACACCGAAGCGGCGATCGAGGCCCTGAAAAGCGGTCAACTCGGTGGCCTGGCAATCGACGTCTATGAGCAGGAGGCGGATCTCTTCTTTCGTGATCTGTCTAACGAAATCATTTCCGACGACGTTTTTCAGCGTCTCCTGTCATTTCCGAATGTCATTGTCACCGGACATCAGGCCTTTTTCACCCATGAAGCGATTACGACCATCTGTGAAACCACGATTAGCAGTATCAATGAATTCGTCGCCGGGCGGCCGCTGTCCAATGAAATCAAGGCAGAAGCCCCCTGACAACGCTGTTGCCGTGAGTAATAGATTGCTTTTTCCTTTAAGCGTTAATGCTATCAAACTATCATCTTCGATCTTATGAACACTGTATTTTCCTCTTTATTATCCATGCTGGACCAAAGTCCAGTGTGTGTAAAACCAAGGTCCAATTTACCAACGGATTGGAATGATGTACGAATCATCACATAAAACGAAATATCCGTCAGGAGGGAAGCAAATGAAAAGTTACAAAGTCGAGGGTCTCGAAGATGTAGGGGCCGTTCTCTATGGCATTGTGGTGAGATATGACAAAACCGGATTTGCAGAGGCCAGGATGATTCCAAAGGATCTGAAAGCTGCCCGTCACATTGTCGATGGTTTCCTGAATTATGTGAGGGGCCGACATGAACGGCGAAAAATTCCATTCAACCGTCTCAGCCTCGTATTTGAGAGAGGCCGTGGTGATCAGGTCGGGTCGTTCATCCTTGGCATGGGGAAGCCGCCGGCCAAGAGTAAAAAGCCTTCGCCTCGGAAGACGGCATCGAAATAGAGAAAGCTCACTGCACAGGCGGCATAGTCGGCGAGGATATTTCGCACGAACCCTTTTCGACAGCTCAATATGAAATCATGGGAGAAGGTTGTCTTTACTCACAATGAACCGCAGAGTCATTTCTGACCCTGCGGTTCGATCTTTTCCGCCTGCGATGTAAGAGGGGACTGCATGAAGAAGAAGGTATGGAGGTGGTTTGTGGTCCCGCTGTTTCTTGTCATAGCGGCAGGCTGCGCCCACTGGCCTGACACACCGCGGCTTGAGCAGGTCGGCGCATCCGGCTACCGCCCCGCCCTGAACAGCCCCGGCCAGTCGGATGACCTGATGGTAATTCTCGCCATGTCCGGCGGCCTGCCGTTATTCTGCCCGTATGAATCATCAGGCTGGCGCAGCCGCCGTCTGCCTTTATAATACCGGCGGAGATCCGGGCCATCGACGGGAAGATCCGTTTAACGATTTTAACGAAAGGGCAGGTGTGTCATGACCGCTGAGCACGATCGCCTCGAGGAAGCGCGGACCCAGAACGTGCCCTGGAAGAAGTGGGGGCCCTATCTCTCCGAGCGTCAGTGGGGTACGGTACGCGAGGATTACAGCGAAACGGGGGATGCTTGGAACTTCTTCACCCACGACCACGCCCGTTCCCGGGCTTACCGATGGGGCGAAGATGGTCTTGCCGGGTTCTCCGATGACGGGCAGCGGCTGTGCTTCGCCCTGGCGCTGTGGAACGGCAAGGACCCGATCCTCAAGGAGCGCCTCTTCGGGCTCACGAACAGCGAGGGGAACCACGGCGAGGACGTCAAGGAGTACTACTTCTACCTCGACTCGACACCGACCCACTCCTACATGAAGTACCTCTACAAGTATCCCCAGGCGGCGTACCCCTATGCCGACCTCGTGGAGACGAACCGGCGGCGCAGCCGTGACGAGATGGAATACGAACTCCTCGACACGGGTGTCTTCAACGAAGATCGCTACTTTGACGTCTTCGTGGAATATGCGAAGGCAGGCCCGGATGACATCCTGGTGAAGATCACCGCGGCCAACCGGGGGCCGGAGGCCGCCGAGTTGCATGTGCTGCCGACCCTGTGGTTCCGAAACGACTGGGCGACATGGGTGGCCAGACCTTCCGAGAAGCCTGTGCTCAAGGAGATTAGGGGGCCGTCGGGTACAAAGATGATCGAGGCAGCGCATCCGCAACTGGAGACGCACTATCTGTACTGCGATAGCGATGCAACGCTTCTCTTTACCGAGAACGAAACGAACCATGCAAAGCTCGGCCTCGAGTACCCGGACGCAGGCTCTTATCTCAAGGACGGCATCAACGACTGCGTGGTCCATGGACAAGAGAACGCGGTGAACCCTGCGAAGACGGGAACGAAGGCGTCGGCCCACTACCGGGTGAATGTCGGTCCGGGCCAATCGGCCGTGATCCGCCTGCGGCTTTCAGACACTTTTCCTGAAAAGGAGAAACCCTTCGGCAAGAATTTTGATGAAATCTTCTCGGCGAGGCGCCGTGAAGCCGATGAATTTTACCAGTCCGTGACTCCCCCATCGGTTTCCCCGGATGCGGCCAATGTGATGCGCCAGGCCATCGCCGGCATGCTCTGGAGCAAGCAATACTACTATCTCGATGCCGATCAGTGGCTGGAGGAACACCGCGCACACCCCCTCCATCGCGGCAGCCGCACCTTCCGGAACCGGGAGTGGTTCCACATGGTAAACGAGGACATCATCTCGATGCCCGACAAGTGGGAGTACCCCTGGTATGCCGCCTGGGACCTTGCCTTCCACACGCTCCCCATCTCGATCGTGGACCCGGACTTCGCCAAGGAGCAGATGGAGCTGATGCTCCGCGGGGTCTACCTGCATCCCAGCGGCCAGATCCCGGCCTACGAGTGGAACTTCAGCGACGTGAACCCGCCGGTCCACGCCTGGGCGACCCTGTTCCTGCACCGCACCGAGCAGGCCCTGCGGGGCGAGACGGACCTCGACTTCCTCAAGTCGGCCTTCCACAAGCTCATCCTGAACTTCACCTGGTGGGTGAACCGCAAGGACCGTTTCGGCAAGAACGTCTTCGAGGGCGGCTTCCTGGGCCTCGACAACATCGGGGTCTTCGACCGGAGCGCCCCCCTGCCCACCGGGGGCTACCTGGAGCAGGCCGACGGCACGGCGTGGATGGCCCTCTTCACCCAGAACATGCTCGAGATCGCGACGGAGCTTGCCGCCCACGACCGCATCTACGAAGACATGGCCTTCAAGTTCGTGGAGCATTTTCTTTATATCGCCGCGGCCATGAACCAGCCCGGACAGGACGGCATGTGGGACGAGGAGGACGGTTTCTACTACGACCTGCTGCGTCTCCCCGACGGGACGGCAACGCGCCTCAAGGTGCGCTCCATGGTGGGGCTTCTGCCCCTTTGCGCCACGACGGTGGTAGAGAAATGGCAGCGCGAACGTAATCCGCGGGCAACGATGGCGTTTCAGTCTCGCTTGCGGCAGATGCCGGAACTCCTGGCGTCCATCCACCCCGCGGGCCCGGGTCATCTTGGGGTGGCCGAGAGGGGGATCATTGCCTTGGTCAACCGGGAGCGGCTTCGCCGGATCCTATCGAAGATGCTCGACGAGGAAGAGTTCCTGAGCCCTTACGGCATCCGCTCGCTCTCAAAATTCCATGAGCGACACCCCTACATTTTTTACACGGGCGGCCAGGAGCACCGGGTGGACTACCTGCCGGCGGAGTCGAATACCGGCATGTTCGGCGGCAACTCCAACTGGAGGGGTCCGATCTGGATGCCGGTGAATGTTCTGATCATCCGGGCACTTCTTTCCTACTATCTCTACTATGGAGAAAATTTCAAGATCGAGTGCCCGACCGGTTCAGGCAGAGTGATGAACCTCTTCGAGGTCGCCAAGGAGATAGCCAATCGTCTGACCCGCATATTCCTGCGGGATGAGCAGGGAAGACGTCCCGTTTATGGAGGAGCGGGGAAATTCCAGGCCGATCTTTACTGGCGAGACCATATCCTGTTTTACGAGTACTTTCACGGCGACAATGGCGCGGGGCTCGGCGCGAGCCATCAGACGGGCTGGACGGGGCTTGTAGCAAAGCTCATCCAGCTCTTTGGCTTGCTCGATCCCCAAAAGGCCCTCGAGATTGGCAAGGCTGCGGCATTCAATGGTCGATCGACATGAGAGGGAAAACCGAACAGGACATCCTTATTTTGGCAAACTGCAGTTCAGAAAGGAGTTATCAGAAATGACCCTCCCGGCCATGGCAAGCGAGTCTCATCTCTATTTTGAAAGAGGCGGGCCTTCGTACAGGCTCATGCAGAGGATCGGCGTGATCAAAGAGGAGCCTTCCATTGGCCGGAGGATCATCATTTTCCTGGGCCTGACATGGCTCCCGCTGCTCGTTCTTTCCTTCCTCGAGGGGATTGCCCTGGGTCCATCGCCGGAGCAGTCATTCCTGCTGGATTTCTCGACCTATGCCAGGTTCTTTATAGGATTCCCGATGATTATCATCGCAGAGGTCATGATCGGGCCCCGGCTGACGATTGCCGGTCTCCACTTTGTCAATTCCGGCCTGGTCAGGGAAGAGGACTACCCCGCATACGATTCGGCCGTTGAAAAGGTCGAATCCCGCAGAGAAGCCCGGCTGCCGGAGCTGATCATTCTGGGCATCGCCGTTTTCGGAGCCTGGTCCATGACCGCGGCCATGTATGCGGGACACGAGAAAAGCTGGCACATCATCCAGACAAGCGAAGGCATCCGGCTGTCGCTGGCCGGGTTCTGGTACCTCCTGGTGGCCGTGCCCCTCCTGCAGTTCATGTTCTTCCGGTGGATCTGGCGGCTGATCATCTGGACAGGGTTTCTGCTGGACATGTCCCGGTTGGACCTCCGGGTATCCGTGACACATCCCGATCAGGCGGCAGGACTCGCTTTCCTGGGCCCGGCCCAGGTCTCATTCGGCTTGCTTGCCTTCGGCCTCAGCAGCATCCTCAGCGCAAGCGCGGCGTTTCTCATCGTTTTCAAGGGTGCCGACATAGAGACCTTCAAGATCCCCTTCATCGTGTATCTCGTTCTCATCAACCTTGTCTTTCTCGGCCCTCTTCTGGTCTTTTTCCCCCTGCTGGCAAGAACGCGCAGGCAGGGACTTCGCGAGTTCAGTGCCCTGGTGAACCGGTATGATCAATCTTTCGTTGACAAATGGATCAGGGGCAAGGCGCCGGCGGATGAACCGCTTCTCGGAACCGGTGATATTCAGTCGCTGGCCGACCTGGGGAACAGCTTCATATTTGCCCGCCAGATGAAACCGATTCCCTTTAGCTTGCAGACGATCATCCAGATGTCCGTGATCGCTGCGGCGCCGATGCTTCCCCTGCTTCCGCTGGTCATGCCCATCGCCGACATCCTGAAAATACTTGGCAAGGCACTGCTGTAGCATGTTGGACCAAAGTCCAGTAAGGCTAGGACCAAGGTCCAATTTACCTCCGGCATTGGAAGATGTATGTAATTCAAAAAAAGAGATAATTTTCTGTATAACCGGCATTACCGCATCCGGAGTTTCAACCGAGGGGAGAAAGGTCAATCCATGGTTCCGACGGCAGACACCGTTTACGTTGTGGACGATGATTCGTCTGTGTGCAACGCCGTGCGACGGCTGCTCAGGTCCACTCAATACCGTGTTCATATCTTCGGCTCAGCCGAGGAGTTTCGCCGGGCGGATTTCAGAAGCTGTCCGGGTTGTTTGCTCCTCGATATCAGGCTTCCGGGAATAAGCGGGTTTGAACTTCAACAAGAACTGCTTGCCTCGGGGGTTCGAATGCCCGTGATCTTCATAACCGGTCATGACCGTGCCGGAATGGAGGAACAGGCGATAAAGCTGGGCGCCACGGCATACCTGCGGAAGCCCTTTGACGAAGAGGCCCTGCTTGGTGCTGTTCGCCTTGCCTTGAAATCTCTATCAAACAGAAAGACGCCCGAGATCGAAAGCGGCGGGTAGAGTGTTTTGACTGAATTTCTCATGAGTCGGGAAGGAAAGGGCATGTGCCCTGCCTTCCCGACCCCCTCCCGACCGGGGGAAAAATCAAGAGGGCCTTTTAGAAGCAGTCAAAAAGAGAATCAACATAAAAAATACGCCGAAAGGAGGTTATTCATGATCAAAAAGTTGGCAGCATGCCTTGTTTGCGTTGTTTTCCTAGTCGGCTGCGGGTCCTACTACAAGGTGGCAGATCCCGCCTCGAAGAATATCTACTACACGGAAAGTATTGAGCAGATGGGCAGCGGGGCCATCAAGTTCAAGGATGCCAGAACGGGGAGTGAGGTGATTCTCCAGTCTTCGGAAGTCAAGGAAATCGAATCGAAGGAATTCCAGGAAGCGACAAAGCCACAGGAGAAAAAGTAGAAAAATAAAAGGCCAGAAAACCCTTAAGGAGGAAAAAAATGAAGAAGAGATTATCTGCCGTCATCGTGTTTTGTGTTCTTTTCCTGTTCATCGTTCCCGTCTGCGCCCAGGACAAGCCCGCTGACACCAATCAGCTGGTGAGGGAGAAAATTCAGGCCGACAAGAAGCTTTTGATCGCGGAGAACATGCAGCTCACCGAGTTGGAGGCCAAGGCGTTCTGGCCTGTTTACGAAAGCTACCAGAAGGAGCAGGGTAAAATCGTGGACCGTGCCAAGATACTGATCGACGACTATGCGAAGAACTATAAGACCATGACCGACGCCACGGCGAAGAAATTGCTCGATGACTCGATCGCGATTGAGAATGACCGGCTCAAGCTGAAGAAGGACTACCTGCCTAAGTTCCGCAAGGTCCTGTCGGAGAAAAAGGTGGCCCGCTATTATCAGCTGGAAAACAAGGTCTTCGCGGTGGTGAGCTACGAGCTGGCGCAGGTCATTCCCCTTGTAAAGTAGGGTCCGCGAGGGGGTTGTCCCCGGACTCGGGTGGTTACAGGGCGGGGAGACTCTGCCCTGCAACCCTCGAACGGAACTTTCACAAGACGGGTTTCGGGCATAAAGTCTTCGGGCCCTGGTCCGAGATTCAGGAGAGTGAAAAATGAAATATGCAAAATTATGCATGGTGATGTGGGTTGTTTTCGCTGTCGCCCTGTCGGGGATGTTCCTCACCGGCACAGCCTGTGCGCAGGCATCGAAGAAAGCACAGCAATAGCAAGAGGTTCGGAAGATGGCCGGTGAAACGCTGAACCGTCTTTACAAGGTTCAGCCCAGGGCGAAGCAGGCCGTGGAGAATGCAGCCGGCTATGCCGTCTTCAGCAACTTCGGCATGAAGATTTTCTTTGCCGGCGGCGGCAGTGGCGGCGGAATGGCCGTGGACAACAAGACCAGGAATGAGACCTTCATGAAAATGGTCGAGGTCCAGGCCGGCCTGGGCCTCGGGGTCAAGAAGTTCCGGGTGGTATTTGTCTTTGATACACAGAAGGCCCTGAATGACTTTGTGAATTCCGGCTGGGAATTCGGCGGGCAGACCACCGCCGCGGCCAAGGCCGGTGACCAGGGAGCCGCACTGTCCGGCGCCGTCTCCGTCGCACCCGGTGTCTGGATGTACCAACTCACCGACACGGGCCTCGCCGCGGAAATCACGGGGAAGGGGACCAAGTACTACAAGGACAGCAACCTGAATTAAGAAATGGGGAGTACGATGGACCTGCTTAAAGCGCTGCTTGAACAAAGCCCAATCATGGCGCTCTTTCTTGCGATTGCCGTGGGCTACGCCCTGGGGGAAATCAACATCAAGGGGCTTTCGTTTGGTGTCGGTGCCGTCCTGTTCGTGGGGCTTGCCATCGGCGCCTTCGCCCCCAAATCGGTTCCGCCCCCACTCCTGGGTTCGCTGGGACTCGTCATGTTTCTTTATGGGATCGGCCTCCAGTACGGCAAGCAGTTCTTTGCCGGCCTGACGGGGCCCGCCGGGCGTAAAGCCAACCTGCTCACGATTATCAGCATCCTGGCTTCGCTCGGGACTGCCGTCCTGATTGTAAGGGTATTCCACATCAAGCTTGACTATGTGGCCGGCCTTTTTTCAGGCGCCTTGACCTGCACCCCCGCGCTGCAAGCCGCTCTAGAGATCGCGGGGAACAATGATCCGGCTGTGGGATACAGTGTCGCCTATCCCTTCGGGATCATCGTCTCCATTCTCGGAATCTACGTGGCCGGACTCGTTTTCAAGCCCAAGGTCGAAATACCGTCCAAAAAGAGCCTAGAACTCGTGGAACTGATCATCCGGAACCCCACGGTGATCGGCAAGCGGCTAGAGGACATCGAGACCATGCTGCCCTCCGAGATCGAGGTGGCTGCGGTCCGACGGCAACATGTAACACAAATTGCCAGTCTGGACACGGTCCTGGAAGCCGGCGATTCGGTGCTGGTGGTCGGTAAAAACGAGGAGGCTGTCGCGAAGGCAAAAGACCTGCTCGGGATAATGGGACCGCAGAACATTCTTCATGATCGCGAGAATTTCGAGTATATCCGGGTTTATGCATCGAAGCGCGGTGTCGTGGGCTCCCGTCTTTCGGATCTGGACATGCCGGCCGAGGTGCCCTGCCGGATCGTGAATATCCGGAGAGGCGATGCTCACATCGTTCCGGAGCCGGATCTCATCCTGGAATTCGGGGACCATGTCGGACTCTTTGCCGAGCTGAAACATGAAGCTGTGCTTCGCTCCTACTTCGGGGACTCCATCAAGGGCACAACGGAATTCAGCTACATCTCCGTAGGGATCGGGATGGTGCTCGGCGTCATTCTCGGCTTGATCCCGGTAACGGTCCCCGGTATCGGCAAACTGAGCCTGGGGATTGCCGCGGGCCCCCTGATCGTTTCGCTCATCCTGGGGAAACTCGGGCGGACGGGAGGGATCGTGTGGACGATGCCTGTGACGGCAAACGTCACGCTTCGCAACTTCGGTCTCACCATCTTTCTCGCCCAGGTGGGCATCAGTTCAGGCAAGAGCCTCATGGCCAGCATCGGGGATATCGGGATCCTTTTTGTCTGCGCGGCCGCGCTCATCATCCTTGTCCTGGTCGTTATCATCTTCGTGGTCGGGTACAAGATCATGAAGATTCCCTTCGATGATATCCTGGGGATTCTTGCCGGGGCTGTCGGGAACCCCGCCATCCTGGCCTATGGCGTGAAAACCGTCCCGACGGAGCGACCCGATATCAATTATGCGATGATTTTTCCCGTCGGGTTGATTTTGAAAGTCATCTTTATAAGCCTGATGATGAAGCTTTAAAAGTGATTGCCAGTATAGAAAAAACAGGAACAGAGAGGAAAGAAGATGGAAAAGAAAGGCTTGTGGCAACACGTGTTGGTAGGGCTTCTTGCGATTTGCCTGGCCGCACCGGCTTCGCTTTTCGCGCAGGGGACACCGGCAAAGACCTTCAAGCAGGAAGAGCTCGACCAGCTGCTGGCGCCCATCGCGCTTTACCCCGATGACCTCCTGACCCAGGTCCTCATGGCTTCCACCTACCCCCTCGAGGTCGTTCAGGCGGAGCGATGGATGAAAAAAAACAAGAGCCTGAAAGGGGATGCCCTGAAGACAGCTCTGGGAAAAGAGCCCTGGGACAACAGTGTGAAAGCGCTCGTGCCGTTCCCGGAGGTCCTTACCATGATGAGCGAGAAGCTCGACTGGACCCAGAAACTCGGCGATGCGTTCCTGGCGCAGCAGAAGGACGTCATGGATACGATCCAGAAGCTGCGAAAGAAGGCAGCCGAGGCAGGAAACCTGAAAAGCACGAAAGAGCAGGAGGTGAAGAAGGACGGCGATACCATCATCATTCAGGCCACCAACCCGCAGGTGGTCTATGTCCCCGTTTACGACCCGGTGGTGGTTTACGGCTCATGGTGGTACCCGGCATACCCGCCCTATCCGGTTTATGTGTACCCGCCGGGGGCCGTCATGTTTACCTTCGCGGTGGGTGTCGCGATCGGTTCGGGCTGGCACGGGTGGGGATGCTACCCGGACTGGCACGGGGGAGACATCAATATCGACAGAGACATCAATATCGATAGGCCTGACAGACCGGACAGACCTGACAGGCCGGGCAGACCGGAGACGAGACCTTCCGGCAGCGGGGGCAAGGCGGACAAGTGGAAACACAACCCGGATCACCGGCAGGGGGTCGCCTACCGCGACCAGGCCACTCGCGACAAGTACTCGCCCACCAATCGTGCCGCCGTGGACAACCGGAAGGACTACCGGGGGTATGACAAGGCGGGTGCAGGTGCGGCCGACCGAACTGGAAGCAGGCAGCCGGCACAGGTGCAGGACAGAACTGCCGACCGATCGGGTCCCTCGGACAGGGGACGGGACAATGCCCTGGGCGGGATGGACCGCGGGGGACAGGCGAGCAGGGACAGCGCTAGGGGTAGCCAGAGCATGTCTTCGGCGAGATCCCACGGCGGAGGATCCACCCGGTCCATGGGCGGAGGCGCTCGCGGCGGCGGCGGAAGGGGAGGCCGCCGTTAGGACGAGGCGGGTAAAGGTTCCCATGCGTCATGATTGACAAATCATCGTTGGAGGAAAGATTCATGTTTTCATATCATATAAGACACGCGTCATCACGGTTCCTGCTGATCGGTGTGCTTGTCCTGGCCGTTTTCATCCTGCTGCAGGGGACGACCCTGGCGACCAAACCAAAACATAAGAGCTTCGAGTCGCCGGAGGCAGCCGCTGAATCCCTCGTTAAGGCCCTTCGAGACAACGATGAGAAGAGTCTTCTCGATCTGTTCGGACCCGGCGGTAAATCCCTGGTTATGTCGGGGGATGCCGTGGACGACCGGGAACGCAGGGAAAAATTCGTACGGCTCTATGAGGAAAAGAACCGCCTGGAGAGGGCGGGCGACAAGAAGGTCGTTCTCCACGTGGGGAACAGTGACTGGCCCTTTGCCATCCCGATCGTGAAGACGGCTGAGGGTTGGCGCTTCGACACAAAGCAGGGCAAAGAAGAAATCATCAATCGCCGCATCGGGGAAAATGAACTCGGGGCCATCCAGACCTGCCTGGCCATAGTGGATGCGCAGCGGGATTATGCAAGCATAGACCGGGACGGTGACGATCTGCTGGAATACGCCCAGAAGTTCGAGAGCACCCAGGGCAAAAAAGACGGACTGTACTGGCAGGTGGCGCCGGGTGAAGCGCTGAGTCCCCTGGGCCCGCTTGTCGCACAGGCCCAGAGCGAAGGCTACAGGAAGGGGAAGAACCCCACACCCTATAACGGCTACTATTTCCGAATCCTGACGGCCCAGGGAAAAAGTGCCAAGGGCGGTGCATACAGTTACATTGTAAACAGGAAGATGATCGGCGGATTTGCGGTCGTGGCTTACCCCGCAGTCTACGCCTCGTCCGGTGTAAAGACATTCATCGTGAATCATGAGGGGATTGTTTATGAGAAGGACCTGGGACCCGGAACGACTAAGCTGGCAAAGAAAATAAAGGTCTTCAACCCCGACGACACCTGGGAGAAGGCGGAATAGGCGGGTTTGCCCCGTCATGTAATTAAATGAAACGACAACGTTAAGGAGAACAGGCTATGGAGAAGAAAGTGTGGAGATGGCTTGTGGTCCTGCTGTTTATTGCCGTAGCGGCAGGCTGCGCGACGAAGAAGGCATATACGCCCGTGGACGTGTCGTCGAACGCGAAGGCGGCGGGTCTCGTGCAGTGTATGGACAATGCCAATTTTGTTCTGGACAAATCGGATTCCATGAATACCCAG